>ERZ827117.2078-NODE-2078-length-12371-cov-3.083387_pt1 | contig 12371 bp, 8 predicted proteins | sample MGYA00519920_ERZ827117 | MGnify/ENA primary metagenome ERZ827117 (study PRJEB31778, sample SAMEA3449260) | human gut metagenome | biome: human gut; feature: human-associated habitat; material: faeces | place: United Kingdom | collected 2010/2012 ...
GGCAGCTTCCTCCATTTTATTAGCACAGTTTGCACAGTCTACATCGATTTTATAAGTTTTCTTCATAATATTTTCCCTTTCCGCTCATCTCTTTTATATTAACATATGAGCACTTGTTCATTTGTTTGATTTTATTATAGCATTATTTTCTCTCCTGTCAATAGTTTTGAGGAGATTTCTTTACGGAAATCAAAAGTTATGTTATAATCCATGTTATTATAGTTTAACGTGTTGCTTTAATGTTTTAAAAAACAGGATATTATTATCTGGCAGGTATCAAAATCATAAAAAGAAATATGATACTCTTTGACAGAACATAACTGTCTGTACTGTTTGCGTACAGCAGTTCACAGCAGCAATATCGGAAAGAAAAAAGGAGGGTATCAATATGGCGATACATGAATCAGGAGAAGATTATCTCGAAGCGATCCTTATGATCCAAAAAAGAAACGGTAATGTCCGCTCTATCGACATTGCGCATGAACTGTCTTTTTCAAAACCGAGTGTCAGTGTTGCAATGAAGAATTTGAAAGCCAGTAATTACATTACGATTGATGAAAATGGATTTATCAATCTGACGGAAACCGGACAGGAAATTGCAGATAAGATTTATGAAAGACATACCTTTCTGACCGGATGGCTGACTTCTATCGGAGTTGACCCGAAGGTTGCAGCCGAGGATGCCTGTAAGATGGAGCATGCGATCAGCGCAGAGAGTTTTGCTGCCATTAAGAAGTCTATTGCAGGCACGCATGAAAATTATAGCAATCCTCGTAAATAATGCATTTAAGACAGTTCAGCAGCGTGCGAAAGACAAGGAAGATATCTGCAGGCGTGCTGACGCACGGCAAAGATATCTGACGCAGGATTTCACACTCTGATGGGCTGGATTAAGATGCATTATTTTAGAGGATTGCTATAAATAAAAACATAATAAAAACCATATCCCGGATTTTCAGAGACTAAGCATCTGTTGCTTTATCATGAAATCCCGGATATGGTTTTTATGGTTATCTTTATGCTTCCTCTTCTTTTGGAAGAAGATTTCTCATACTTCTTAAACTGATAGTCAGTGTTGACATGTTATGAAGCAGTGCAGATGTTGTAGGCATAATGATACCTGTAACTCCAAGTGCGATCAGACCGCCGTTTATACCGATAATAGTTCTGTAATTATTGTGGATACGCTTCATCAGCGCTGTACTCAGTCTCTTTAACGTAACAATCTCATGGAGATTATCTGCAGAAATTGTAACATCTGCGATTTCACGTGCAATAGCTGCGCCATCACTGATAGCAATTCCCACACTTGCAGAAGAAAGTGCCAGAGAATCATTGATCCCATCACCGATCATAATAACTTTATGACCCAGTTCTTTTTCTTTCTCTACAAAAGATGCCTTATCTTCGGGCAGGACTTCGGAGTAATATTCATCTACGCCTACACGTTTCGCAATAGCTGCTGCTGTACGTTCACTGTCACCGGTCATCATTACGACTTTTGTAATGCCGGCTTCTTTTAATTCACGTACTGCATCTGCAGCCTCTTCACGAAGCGGATCTTCTACACAGATAACTGCTGCAAGTTTTCCTTCGATTGCAAGATACAGGTGAGAACATTCTAATGGCAGGTGTTCAAATCTGTCTTCCATTCCTTCCGGAATTACACACTTTTCATCTTCCATTACGAAATGCCAGCTTCCGATCACTGCCTTTTTGCCTTCAATAGTTGTAGAAATACCATGAGCTACGATATATTCTACTTTTGAATGCATTTCCTCATGAACAAGATGTTTCTCTTTGGCTGCATTGACAACTGCTCTTGCCATGGAATGAGGGAAATGTTCCTCCATACATGCTGCAATACGCAGAAGCTCATCTGAACTCAGCTCTTCACTGAAAGATACCACATCTGAAACTACAGGCTTTGCTTTTGTAAGTGTACCCGTCTTGTCAAATACAATAGTCGTGGCATCAGCCATTGCTTCCATATATTTACCGCCCTTTACAGTAATACTGTGAGTACTTGCCTCACGTATAGCGGATAATACGGAAACAGGCATGGCAAGCTTCAGTGCGCAGGAGAAATCTACCATAAGTACCGCAAGGGTTTTCGTCATGTTTCTGGTAAGCAGATAAGTTATCCCTGTACCTGCAAGAGTGTATGGCACAAGTCTGTCTGCAAGATGTTCTGCATTACTTTCCACAGAGGATTTCAGCTTCTCAGAATCCTCGATCATGTTGACGATCTTCTCATAGCGGCTGGAACCTGCTGCTTCTTTAACCTTAACAGTGAGTTCGCCCTCTTCCAGAACAGTTCCTGCATAGGCAAAGCTGCCTTCTGCTTTACGTACAGGCGCAGATTCACCTGTCAGAGAAGTCTGGTTGACCATTGCTTCTCCTGCTGCAACATCTCCGTCAAACGGAATCACATTACCCATATGTACGCGTATCAGATCACCTGCTTTAACAGAAGAAGCAGATATAAGAACCTCCTGTCCGTCTTCATTTACAAACCATACTTTCTCTGCATTGATAGACATGCTTCTTGCAAGGTCATTGACGGATTTCTTATGTGTCCATTCCTCAAGGATCTCACCGATTCCAAGCAGGAACATGGTGGAACCTGCAGTATTGAAGTCACCGCGGAGCATAGATACACCGATTGCTGCTGCATCCAGAACAGGTACCTCCAGTTTTCCCTTCATCAAAGTACGTACACCATGATAAATGTATTTCACTGATTTCACTGTAGTGATCGCTACACGTACCGGGTATGGCAGAAACATTTTATTTAATGTACGCATTACTACAGAGTTGATCAGTTTTTCTTTATAGGTTTCGTTTAATTCACGTCCGGAATTCTCAAGTGCTGATTCAGATACCTGAGCAGTTTCATAGGAAAATCTGCTCAGTAAACGAATCAGCCCATCTCTGCTGCCGGTATAGACAACAGCGACATCCTGAGTTCTTACATAAACCGATGCCTTGCTGATATTTGCCTCTTTCTCCAGATAACACTGCAGAATATCCGCCTGTCTGTAGGTCATATGTTTCTGCGCAAGGTGGATACGAATTCGTCCTTTTATTTCATGCTTAATAGCAAATTTCATTATTCCTCGCTGCCTTCTTCTGTTTCTTCTGTCTCTTCTTTGAAATCTGTTGTCTCTTCTGTTTCTTCTGCTGCTTCGTCAGCTGTATCTTCTACCACTTCCTCAGCTGCTGCTCTGTCTTCGTTGATCTGCTGTGCTTCTGCATAAATATCCTCAGCATTCTCCTGAATTGCGGAAGCTGTTTTCATTACACATGCCTTTGCACGTAAAACGGCTGCTGTGCAGTTTGTGTATAATTTCTTTGCATCTTTACTTGTAAGAATCTTGATACCTGCTGTACCGAAAGCTACTCCTGCTGCAAAGATTCCTGTTTTTTTACCGTCAAATTTAATCATTGATGTATCCTCCTGTTGTGATTTTTAATTTATTGTAACCACTCAGCATCCTTTCGGTGCTGAACAGTTATGAACTGTTTTCAGATAAATATGATGGGCAAACGCATTATTGCGACATCAGCTTATTTATATTTCATGTATTATACAGCCAAAGTTTCTGTATTTCTACTTTTTTTTTCTTATTGAGAAATGTTCTCATTTCAGACATGTTAAGATGGTTACCGGAAACCGTATTGCCAAAAGAGCGTAAAAAACTGAAGAAATATAAGAAAGCCACCGGAAATTATACTCTTCAGTATTTCCCGGCGGTCATCAGTTCGTTCTCTATTTAAATTTTTACTTGTTTTCAATGTTTAAAATCACAGGAATTTACGAACATCCGCTCAATTTCCTGTTTGTCAATGTATCCACAGGCCTTCAGTCCTGTCAGAACTACATTGTTAAAACTGTCTTTTGATAATTTCTGGACTGTATTGTCATCCAGCTCAATGGTGCATACACTTTCATCTTTACAATCCGGATTTCTCACGATTTTATACATATTTCTTCTGCTGATCGCACCAATTTCTTCCAAAAGATTTACCATACGGTAAACCGTAGCTGATCCGATGCCCGGATCCAGGCGGGATGCATTGTAATACATTTCTTTACAGCAGGAACACTCATTTTCAAGAATGACTTCCAACAGCATTCTTCTCTGTTTGGTAATCCTGCATCCTCGCTTCTTTAATTCCTGGATTACAACATCTTTCTGCATTCGGGTTCTCTGGTAATTGGGCTCTTTACAATTTTCCTGTCTCTGTAATGCCGCTGCTCCCAAAATCACATCATCCTTCCGCTTGTTAATTTCTGTTTCCTGACATATGGCTGCTGTTTGGCATCAGGTTTCAGTAATATGCCTGATTCTCAATGGCACCCTCTGCAGTGGCTGCAGTCTCCGCCACATGATGACTTGCCGCTTTTTTTGTCTCTGACGATTCCTCTTATGATCAGTCCGACAATTAAAATCAAAATTGCTCCTACAATCAATGTTCCCATAAATGACACCTCCTGCTTTATATCATTATCATACACATATAATCACTATACTGCAATCTGATAATCAGCAGTCCACTAACTGTGAAGATACGTTACTGTTCACTTCGTTCTCAGTAACACGCTCCGCGATGAAAAAGGTATGAAACAGTTGCAATTCTGTTTATCAGAACCCGCACCACCAGATGGGACGCAGGCTCTGATCTTATTACTGTTTTATCTGGCTTTTGCCATACCCTTTACCTTTACATTAAGGCTGCCGCTTTCCTTATAAGGTCTGAACAGCAGATATAAAAATCCGATGATAATTGCGAATGCAACCACTGTCCAGATACCGAAACCGCCGCCTGTAACCAGTGTACCGATCTGATAGATACACAGAGACACAAGATATGCAAGTCCACACTGATATCCGATTGCAAATAAAAACCATTTTGTATTGTTCATCTCTCTCTTGATCGCACCCATAGCTGCGAAGCAAGGAGCACAAAGAAGGTTGAATACCAGGAAGCCGTAAGCTGCGATCGGTGTCATGGCTGCTGCCAGGTTACCCCAGATCTCAGCACCGTCTTCTGCAACTTCTGCGAATCCATAAAGCATACCAAATGTAGCTACTACATTCTCTTTTGCGATCAGACCTGTAACAGCTGCAACTGCCATCTTCCATCCTTCGCCGGCTTTTGTCCAGCCAAGAGGTGCAAAGATCCATGCGATTGCTGTACCGATCTTAGAAAGGATACTCTCGTTAAGTTCTTCAACCATACCGAAGCTTCCGCCTTCCCATCCGAAGCTCATTAAGAACCACAGAATGATTGTTGAAAGAAGGATGATTGTTCCGGCTTTCTTAATGAAGGACCAGCCTCTTTCCCACATACTTCTTAAGATATTGCTGACTGTTGGCCAGTGGTATGCAGGAAGCTCCATAACGAACGGAGCCGGATCACCGGCAAACATTTTTGTTTTCTTTAAGATGATACCGGAGCAGATAATTGCTGCAATACCGACAAAGTAACAACTTGTTGCAACCCATCCGCTGTTTCCGAAGAATGCACCTGCGATCATGGCAATGATCGGAAGTTTAGCTCCGCAGGGAACGAATGTAGTTGTCATGATTGTCATCTTTCTGTCACGGTCATTCTCGATCGTACGGGAAGCCATAACACCTGGAACACCGCATCCACTGCCGATAAGCATTGGAATGAAGGATTTACCTGAAAGACCGAATTTACGGAAAATTCTGTCCATGATGAATGCTACACGAGCCATGTAACCACAGGACTCAAGGAATGCAAGGAATGCAAACAGTACAAGCATCTGAGGTACGAAACCGAGAACAGCTCCCACACCGGCTACAATACCGTCAAGGATCAGTCCCTGTAACCATGCTGCACAGCCAATCGCATTCAGCCCTGATTCAACTGCCGGAGGAATGATCTCACCAAACAGAACATCGTTTGTCCAGTCAGTTACGAAAGCACCAACTGTAGTTACAGATACATAATATACGATAAACATTACAACTGCAAAGATCGGGATTGCAAGCCAGCGGTTTGTCACGATACGGTCGATCTTATCGGAAGTTGTAAGTTTCTCTTTGCTGCTCTTTGAAACACATTCGCCAATGATGGATGAAATGTATACATAACGCTCGTTTGTAATGATACTCTCAGTATCATCATCAAACTTATCTTCCATTTCCTTGATCTCATATGATACATCCGGAACAGATTTCATCTGCTCTTTGATCTTGTCATCTTTCTCTAATAACTTGATCGCAAAGAAACGTTTCTGATCCTCTGAAACAATACCGCTCAGTTTGTTCTCAACCTCTGTGATCACATCTTCTGCATCTTTAGAGAACTCATGTACCGGAACCATGTTCTTCTTCTGCTGTGCAAGTGCAACTGCCTTCTCAGCAGCTTTCTGGATACCGGTTCCCTTTAATGCAGAAATCTCAACGACTTCACACCCAAGCTTTTTGCTTAATTTGTCAATATGTATCTTGTCACCGTTCTTCTCAACAAGATCCATCATGTTGATTGCCATAATAACCGGAATGCCAAGTTCCATCAACTGTGTGGACAGGTAAAGGTTACGCTCGATGTTTGTACCATCTACGATATTTAAGATGGCGTCCGGTCTGTCGCCGATCAGATAATTACGGGCAACAACCTCCTCAAGTGTATATGGAGATAAGGAATAAATACCCGGTAAGTCCATGATGACAACATCCTTATGTCCCTTTAATTTACCTTCTTTTTTTTCTACTGTTACTCCAGGCCAGTTACCTACGAATTGGTTAGAGCCAGTCAAAGCATTAAATAAAGTTGTTTTTCCGCAGTTTGGGTTACCTGCGAGTGCAATTTTTACTGCCATAACTTTTCTCCTTTTATTTTTAGTTTGCTGCAACTTGCTTTTGTTTGCTACTGCTTGCTTTCGTTTGCTATAGCTTGCTTTAGTTTGTCTTTTCTGCCTTTTGTTAGCATTTGCTAACGCTAGGGCAAAAAAATTACTCTACCTCGATCATCTCAGCATCTGCTTTTCTTAAGGATAATTCATATCCTCTTACAGTTACTTCGATCGGATCACCAAGCGGTGCTACTTTTCTTACATAGATATCCACACCCTTTGTGATGCCCATGTCCATGATTCTTCTCTTGACCGGGCCCTCGCCAGTCAGTTTTTTGACCTTTACGGTACTGCCGCAGGCTACTTCTTTCAACGTCTTCATCGTTTCGCTCCTTTTCATTTTTGTATCATGAAACTGCGCTGTTGCAACAGTTTTATACCATAATTTTATTCGCCATGTCTTTTCCGATCGCAACTCTTGAATCCTTGATGTTAACGATCATATTACCGTCGATCTCTGATACGACTGTAACTTCTCCGCCTGGAACAAAGCCAAGATTCTCTAAAAATCTTCTAGTTTCTTCTTTTCCACCGACTTTTTTAATCGTACTCGGTTCTCCTGTGTTTAACATAGTAAGCGGCATCATTTCTTCCTCTTTTCTCCTACTGTATTGATAATGATTTTCATTTCTTACTTTGGTTAGTATATTCTAACGTTCATTAGATGTCAATAACATTATTGATATTTTTTCTCATTAATTTTCATTTCATGAAAAAAAGCGGATATTACAGAGACTTTTTTCACAGTTTATCGTCAAATTGCACAATAAAATATGAAAATTTCAGGTCATTTGACTTTCAGTCTGACATGAAATTGCAGTTTCTCTATCCTATCCGTTTTATGTATTATAATTTTTACAGTTCTTCTATCTGTAATTGTACCTTCCACACGGTATGCGCCTCATCGCGCAAAAACTCTTCCGGCAGATCCGGTCCACAGGAATTACTTCCAATGCCCATCATCCGCGCATCCAGCGACAGTAAGGAACCAGACGCCGGTTCCAGTTCAAAATTATGCCTTTTTCCTGCCAGTTCTTCCACCGTGTAATCCGAAACGTTAAAATCCAGATAATTATCTGCCTCCGCAAGCAGACGGTATTTTTCATTTTCAAGTGAGACATATCGGCAGTGATAATGGCTTCCATTCTCCTGTGGTCTGATATAATTTTCATGCAGGTCTTCTACCTCTGCCTGAAACATATCGACATAACAGTGTTCCCTTTTATCAATATAGCTTTCATCCGGTCCATAGCCGTAATAAGTAACATGACGCATAGAGCGCTCAACCGGCAGCATGATCCCAAGCCGTGGCAGCGGCGGCATCGCCATATCTTTGTGCGCATCAAGCGTTACTATGACCCTGCCCCAGCGGTTCACACACCAGTCGGCATGAAGGTGCACTGCCGGCTGACGGTATATGGCTGCAATCCCTATATCTGCCACATAATGTGCCTCCCCGTCCAGACAGAATGCATCGGAATGATATACTTTGGTCATTGCCGCATCGTAGCCTGCCTCTTTCCACTTCTCCTTGATCTGGATGTCATTGTCTGTGGGTGCACGGTAAATCTGATATCCCGCATGTCCCCAGAGAATAGATTTTCCATCTTTGAAAATGCCGGTCGGCGCTCCGGTCTTCTTCCCAAAGGCAACACGAAGTGTACCGCATAATACGATCCATTCCTCCGGCTCCTCCACAAGTACGACCTCATGTTCCGCTCTGTTTTCCCTCTGCAAAACCGATACTTTCCGCTCCTGCATGCAAAACTGTGCAAATCCAAACGTACTGCTGCACGCTGCATATTCCACCGCTTTTTTCCGGATAAACGTCAGTTTTACATACACATCCATGTTTTCCGGCAGCTTTGGCACCGGGATCGTCAAGGCTGCTTTCTCATGCGGCAGCAGATGTGGCAACTCTTTTGTTCCATCTGCAAGAATGACTGTTTCGTCCTGTGCACTTCCCCCCGCTTTGATCTCATAACACAGCTCTGCCTCGCCGGATGCCTCAAGAAAATCAAACCTGTTTTCCACCAGGAACATACCATTGGCTGCATCGATCTCTGTGACAAAAACCGGACAGATCGCATTTTTCCATTCCCGAAGTCCCGTGTGCGGTGTACGGTCTGGATAGAGCAGCCCATCGACACAGAAATTGCCGTCGTGAAAGCGTTCCCCGTGATCGCCCCCATACAGATAGCGCTCTTTTCCGTTCTCTGCCACACCGTCATAAATGGCATGATCGCACCATTCCCAGACACAGCCCCCTAAAAATCCCTCATAACGGTACATTCGGTCCATATAGGCGCGGATACCGCCCGGTCCATTTCCCATTGCATGGACAAACTCACACATAAAATAAGGCTTTTTGTTTCCCGGATCTGCAAAATACTCATCAATCCATTCCACATGCGGGTACATTCTGCTGTAAAGATCGATCATGGATGTGTCGTTTACGTGACCTTCTGCTTCATAAACCGCCCCCTCGTAATGTGTCAGGCGTGTCGGGTCATATGCCTTGACCCAACGTCCTGCTTTCTCAAACGAATTTCCGTAACCGGACTCGTTCCCAAGCGACCAGATCAGGATACAGGGTGCATTTTTATCCCGCTTTACACAGCGCTCCACGCGGTCTATTACTGCCTTATCAAACATCGGATCCATTGCCAGCGTACAAAAAGTCTTTTTTGAAGAGCCCCCATAAAAAGAAGTTACTCCGTGCATCTCAATATCCGCCTCTGCGATCACATAAAAACCGTATCTGTCACAGTACTCCGGAAACCACGGTGCATTGGGATAATGGCTGGTGCGGATCGCATTAATATTATGCGATTTCATCAATTTGAGGTCTTCCTCCAACTGTTCCCTGCTTATGGTATAGCCTGTCTTTGCATTGCTGTCATGGCGGTTCACACCGCGTATCTTGATCGGTCTCCCATTTAGTTTCACTACGGATGACTCAATGTGGATTTCCCGTATGCCCACATTCTGATGCAGGATTTCGTTTTCCGTCCGAATCTCAAGCGTATACAGATACGGCGTCTCCGCGCTCCATAACCTGGGATGTTTTACCGGAAACACAAGCTTTGCCTCACTTCCATTCGACACCAGTGTTGTCTGCCCCTCTGCTTCCACGCTGCCGGAAGCATCTCTTAGTATGGCACGCACGAAAAGCTCCCGCCTGCTGCCGCCCGTCGAGCGGGAAAGGGAAAGACAGACCTCCGCGCTCTGCGGTGTTACCTGATCTTCCCCAAACGTGATCCCGGTCGTCACTGTGTAATCACGCACAAAGTCACATGGGCGTTCGATCAGCCAGACATCCCGGAAAATACCGGACATCCGGAACTTATCCTGATCTTCCAGATATGTACCGTCACACCATTTTAACACGAGAACATCCAGACGGTTTGTGCCGTCGGCCAGCAGCTCTGTCACTTCAAATTCACTCGGCGAATGGGAAACCTGACTGTAACCTGCAAATGTTCCGTTTACCCACACATAAAAGCAGGAATCCACACCCTCAAAATAAAGATAACTGCGCGACTGTGTCTGTGACTCTCTCAAAAATTCTGTTTCGTACAGCCCGCACGGATTTTCATCCGGGACATAGGGCGGATCGAACGGGATCGGAAACCGCACATTGATATACTGGTGGCTGTCATATCCATCAGGATGGAACCGGTATACTGTCCCATCCCCCCTCATTTATATGCCGGCAGACATCCGTTATGTCCGCGCCCTTTCCCTCACCGGCAATGCCTGCAAACACTTCTGCCGCACTGGAAAAATAATGAAATTTCCAGTTTCCGGAAAGACAGTTTCTGCGACTCTCTCCGTTTTCATCCTGTGGCTCGCAGCAGCATCTCGTCTCCTCCGTCCCCACATGTAAAATCTCCGGGTCTTCAAAATATTTTTCCAGTCTCATAGAAATTTTCCTTTCTGCATCACGCATTACTCCGGCAGGACAGGAATGGCAAATGACACAAGCTCGAATGGATGATAAACGATCACATCTGTCCTCTCTCCCTCGCTGTCCTCCAGCAGATTTACCGGCTGTACCGCAAATGGCAGCACCAGTTTTCCTCTTGTACCATCCTGTTCACTCAGACGGATGATGATATTTTTTTCGTCCTCACTCATCTTTACCGCCTGCACATAAAGTGTTTTTTTCTCTGCTGCCTTCTGTATGACCGCATCGATACGTCCGTCGAACTGCTGCGGCAAGGCAGTCTTTTTAAGTGGTACATTAAATTCAAACGCCCTGCGGTTGATCCCTGCATCCAGATGGTTTCCTGCATGTGGAACGATCCGGTAACAAAAATCATGTTTTCCCATATCTGAGGTAATATCCGGACGGATCGTCGCGCGCAGCAGACTTAATGTAATATGATTTTCATCGACCCCGACACCATATTTTCCATCGTTTAAGATCGCAATTCCGCCGTCCGACTCTGCCATATCGCACCATTTATGCATACACACCTCAAATCTTGCCTGCTGCCAGGAAGTATTCTTATGGGTCTCCCTGCGTATAAATCCGGCGCTGGTATCGCACACCAGTTCTCTGGACACCAGATTCATCCCAAATTCCATCTTCGCAAGTTTGTGTTTCTCATGCCAGTCCACCAGATGTTCCACTTCGATCTCGTTGCTGTCCGCAAACAGCCGTATCTGCATCTTCCAGCTGCTCGCCTCTGTGCCAAGCACCACCTCAAACAATGCACATGCACCATCTGCCACCACCAGATGAAGCGGTTTTTTCACAGTGATCTCAAGCTCTTTCTCTTTGTAGTTCGGCAGAATATCCCATGCGTCATAAACACCCGGCAGATCCTGATAAATGTGCAGTTTGTGAAACGCACCATCCGTCCATTCACGGTCAAGATCCCTGTCATAAAAACTTTCCATGCTCCCGTCTTTCGCAAAACAGATTTTCGCATGCGCGGTTTCTACCCGGACCCGATACGGCTCATCTACATATTTGACTGTAATCCAGTCCGCCGGTCTTTCTGCCAGAAGCCGTGCCTTTTTCTCCATCTGCCCTGCATCCATGGTCTCAAACGGTGCCATCTGCGGGCACACAAATGCACCTTTTTTTCCTTTCCGCAGAACCGGTCCATCCTCCATCTCAACAAAGGTAACTTCCGTCCGCTCCTGCCCTAACGAGTTAAAATAGGTATCCCCTGTTCCAATCAGGGAATCCACACATTCCCTCACTTTTTTATAGTCCTCCATCGCATCCTCGTAGACCGGATGGATATGACTTCCCGGCAGGATATCATGGAACTGATTGACCAGAAACTTCTTATATATATCCCGCACCTGTTCTGCAGGATAAGTTTCTCCCGAAAGGCAGCGCAGGGACAATAACAGTTCTGCCTCGCGCAGGGCAAATTCCAGCTCCCGGTTCTCACGTTTCAGGTTGGATTTCGTTGTGAATGTCCCCCTGTGCATTTCCAGATATAATTCACCATCCCAC
>ERZ827117.2079-NODE-2079-length-12369-cov-2.934546_pt1 | contig 12369 bp, 12 predicted proteins | sample MGYA00519920_ERZ827117 | MGnify/ENA primary metagenome ERZ827117 (study PRJEB31778, sample SAMEA3449260) | human gut metagenome | biome: human gut; feature: human-associated habitat; material: faeces | place: United Kingdom | collected 2010/2012 ...
GGTTGAAGATTTGCTGCTGTTGGTGCAATATGTGCGGCTTCTAATATCTTGTCTAATTTTTCGGGTTCAACATTTTGACTGTTATAACTGCGTACAGAATAACGCTTTTTTGCAATATCTAAAAAATTCATTTTAATCCTCATTTCTACACACATTTTTTATGTGATTAGATTTGTGTCAGGTGTGTGCAGACACAAATCTTGTGTGTGAAAAATAGATTTTTCACATTATTGTTTATTTGACCGGTCTATATTATAATTATATGAAAAACAATCAGAATGACAAGAATGTACTTTTTGGGAATATACTATCTAAAAAGTAAGTAAGGAGTTGACAGATATGGATGTTGAATGTAAAAATAAGATTAATTGTCCGGTTGAGGCAACAATAAAATTGATTGGTGGAAAATATAAGGCGGTCATTTTATGGCATTTGATGAACCAGACATTGCGTTACAGTGAAATTCATAAAAGAGTTTCAAATGCGACAGACAAAATGCTTACTCAGCAGTTAAGAGAAATGCAGAGAGATGGGTTGATAAATAGAAAAGTTTATCCTGTTGTCCCGCCTAAGACGGAATATTCATTGACAGATTTTGGAAGAACGCTTTCGCCGATACTTGATGCTATGTGTAAATGGGGGAATGATTATCTTGAGGATAAATGAAATGGCGTGTAAAAAATAATCATAGCTTTATAATGAAATATTGTGGGATAATATAAAAATCTCAAAATGCAGAATGATATAGAAAATGAAAGTGGGTAAGTTTATGGGAAAAGTAATAAGTATAGGAAATCAGGGATTCGATACAATAAGAGAAAAAAAGTGCTTTTTTATTGAGAAGACTTTTGCATGGGAGATAAAAAGGAGGATGTAAAACAATGGTATGACGGTTTTACATTTGGGGGGCATCGTGACATATATAATCCATGGTCAATAACTAACTATCTGAAAGAAAAAAAGTTTCGTCCATACTGGGCATCTACAAGTTCAAATGGAATTGTTGGAAAACTTATACGGAAAGCGTCGGTTAATTTAAAAGAAAAGATGGAAGATGGTGATTATCGTGGAATAACATTAGAGCCATGGTATAAATTAAATATCACTAATCTTGAAACGGTAAGTATGTTTTTGAACATGTTTAAAGGATGGTTTGAGAGTTCTGATGCAAACTATAATGATTTTATAAAGGCTTTGTTGAGAGGAAATCTAAAGGAAATGAATATTTATATGAATGATGTGGCACTTGCAACATTTAGCAGTTTTGATACGGGAAGACAACCATCACATAGAAGCCAGCCAGAGCGTTTTTATCATGGTTTTGTTCTTGGACTATTAGTTGAGCTGCGTGAACGATATGAGGTGAAGTCAAATCGTGAAAGTGGATATGGAAGATATGATGTTATGCTTGTGCCGCGGTATTTAACGGATGATGCTGTCATTTTAGAATTTAAAGTACATGAGCCTGACGAGGAAAAGACACTTGAAGATACTGTGCATGCGGCTCTAAAACAAATCAGAGAAAAAAATTACGATGCAGAATTATTAAATAGGGGGATAAAAAAAGAAAATATACGTCATTACGGTTTCGCATTTGAAGGAAAGAAAGTATTGATAGGCGGAGATTGATTTAGCTCGAAAAATGTACTTATGAACTTTATTTCAAAGAATAAATGGGAAAAAATTGACATTATACAAGTTGTGTATTATGTCAATTTTTTTGGTTATATATTTAATAAAATTGCATTGTAAATATATATTAATTTAGATTCCAAGTTCTGAGACAACGGATTTAAGTTGTTCCCATTCCTCAATGTAGGCGGCAAGAGTTTCTTTTCCATTATCGGTTATCTTGTAATATTTTCTTGTAGGACCACCGGACTCATTTCCATAATAAATGTCAGCAAAACCATCATTTTTTAAGCGGCGCAATATGGCATAAAAAGTGCTGCTGTTTACTTCAGGAAACAAAATATTCATTTCATGCATAAGATTGTAGCCATAATAATCCTGTTGTGATAATTTGTGCAGAAGGCACATTTCAAGAACGCCTTTTTTTATCTGTGCGCTGATTTTTGTATTCATATTAATCTCCATTCTTGCCCGCTTTTCAGGGCATCTCAAGTTTGTGCACAAGCACAAATCTTGCGTGTGAAAAATCATAGATTTTTCACACTATTACCACTCCATTTTTAATAGTTATTTTTTGATTTAATATAAGTATATATCAAAAAAGGTATCATTGTAAGCAGACATATAAAATAGGCATTAAATGTATAGGATTTAGCTGCAATAATCAAGGTATCTGCATTTTTGAGATGTTCAATGTAAGCAAAAAGTGAACTTATAAGTGAAACATTTTGCATTGTGATAAAAAACATTGATGTTTTTCCGGTAGTCAGCTTAAAAAGCGAATACGATGTAAAAACAAATAATATCGCAATCAGTAAATAAGCAGAAGGCATGAAATACTTTTCAAAAAATAGGATTTGTGATTTGTTTACAAGTGTTGGTATAATCTTGAATGAAACAATATGTAGTAAAATTACTAAAAGCAATATGCCTGTCTGCATGAAGGCAAATATAGTTTTATCTGCTGTCGAATTGTCACAGATACCAATCATAAGATTGCTTCCTGAGAAGAACCATATAAAAACAGATGCAATTACAATAATAGTGCAAGAAGATAATTTAACAGGTAAGGTAAACACTGAAACAAAAATTGCAATGATACATAATATTAGTAAAGTCATCTTTCTGCGATAGACTGCATTTTTCTGTTTTTGTCCTGAAATCTCATCTTTCAAAGACTCGGCTACATTTTTAGGTGAGCCGTATTCGTTGATGATTTCATTATCAGAGCTTCCGTTTTTTCGTGCATCTTGAAAATTATGTTTTAAGTCTTTAAGTGTTTCGGTAATATCGTGTGAACTGAAATTCCAAAACATGGCATTTTTAGTAGCGATTAAAAATTTTTCCTGTATATTCATATTTTCCCTCTTTTCTGCACACATTTTTCCTGTTTGTCATATCAAGCTTGTGCAAGTGTGCACAGACACAAACTTGTGTGTCAAAAATTTGTTTATGATGTTATTATAACAACTATTGTTTAAAAGTCAATAGTAATAAATAATAGTTATTTATATCTCTGCGATAAAGCAGTCACAGCAAAAATAACATTATATATTTTATTAAGAATTACTTAAAAGTAATTTTATATATGGTTTTTATAAATAAATTTATGTATAATAAAGTGTAAAGGAAATATGTCAAAAACAAGTCGGCTTAATTGTTTTTTGGTATTTTTTAGGATAGGGGGGAGATACATATATGGCGGAAAAAAATGTACTTATGACCTTTAAGAGATACGAAAAAAAGTATCTTTTGACAAGAGATAAGTATGAGAAGTTTCGTGGGGAAGTTGACAGGCACATGCAGGTGGATGAATTTGGTCTTGATACCATAAACAACATTTATTATGATACCGGGCAGTATGACATGATTCGGGAATCTATAGAAAAGCCTGTTTATAAGGAGAAAATCCGACTGCGGGGTTATGGTGATATAAAAAGCGGGGATACGGTTTATCTTGAACTAAAGAAAAAATACAGGGGAATTGTTTATAAGCGCAGAGCAGCCATGAAACTTGAAGAAGCATATAAGGCTGTGACAGCAGGTTGTATAGAAAAAGCTGACACTCAGATTCTTAGAGAACTCGATTATGTTTTGTCATTTTATAAACCTGAGCCGAAAGTGTATCTGGCATATGACAGGGTGGCATTATATGATAAGAAAGGCAGTGACCTTCGTGTCACATTCGATTTTAATATAAGATACCGCACAGATGACCTTGATATGTCACATGGCGATTATGGAGAGTATATTATGACGGATGACAGTGTCTTGCTTGAGATAAAAGCTTCGGCGGCATATCCGTTTTGGCTTATAAAACTTTTGGAGAACTTGGAGATATATCCGATTTCTTTTTCAAAATATGGAACTGTATATACGCAGAATAATATACATAAGTGGAGGGATTATGTTTAATACGATTTTAAATCTTACGGCAAATTCGCTTACATTTAGCACTGCAGTTAAATGTACGGGAGTCTCATTGGTTTTGGGATTTGTGGTAGCATTGTGCTATGCATTTACCGGAAAAACAACTAAAAACTTTTTTGTTTCGCTGGTTATACTGCCGGCTATGGTTCAGACAGTTATATGCTTGTCAATGGAAATCTTGGAACCGGAGTGGCGATTGTCGGGGCGTTCAGTCTTGTGAGGTTTCGCTCGATACCGGGCACAAGCAGAGAGATAAGCAATATATTTTTTGCCATGGTGGTAGGACTTGCTACGGGCATGGGTTATATTACATATGCCGCATTCATAACGGCATTTATTGTTGTTGTAATGCTTGTCATATATGCAGTTCCGTTCTTTAAGGGCGAAGAAAATATGAGAAACTTGAAGATAACTATTTATGAAAATCTTGACTATACTGAAATTTTTGATGATATTTTTGAAAAGTATCTGAAAAAAGTTGAGATGCAAAATGTTAAAACCGTAAATATGGGAAGTATGTATCAGCTTCACTATTACATAGAATTTAAAGATAATAGTAAAGAAAAGGAATTTATTGATGCGATAAGATGCAGAAACGGAAATCTTACGGTTGTGTGTGGACGGATTGTACAGCAGGCAGAACAGCTTTAAAACGGAAATGAGGGATTTTATGAGAAAAGAAGAATTATTTAGAAAAATGAAATGTAAAGGTAAAAAGATATTTGCAATGTCAATTGCGGCAGCAGTTTTTATGTCAGCGCTTACAACAGGTTATTCCTGTGATAAGGTAAATGTGTCAGCGGCAAAGAAGAAAATATCAACTGTAAAAATTGGCAAAGCTGTTGTTACGACAGCGAATGGAAAAGTGGCAGTATCAAAGAAAAATAAAACAATCACACTTAACCAAAGCGGCACATATACATTCAAGGGAAATTTTGGCTCTTACAGAATTATTATGAACAAGAGACAGCTGAATGTGACTGTCCGTTTGAATGGGGTTACAATGAGTAATTCAAAGACAGCATGTATTTACAACACAAAAAAATCTGCCGGCCTGCATATACAGCTTGTGAAAGGAACAAAAAATGTCTTGACGGGGCCGGCTGCATTCCCGGAGGTTACAGGAAAGACAGGAAGCAAAAAAATATCTCCCGACGGAGTTATCATGAGTGACGGAAATTTGAAAATATGGGGCAGTGGCAGTCTTAATGTAAAAGATACATCGTCAAACGGCAATGCCGTAGACAGTAAAAAAGATATAAGTATCACATCAGGAAATATATTTATTACATCGAAAAACAGTGGAATACATGCAGATAATGTGAATATCAGCGGCGGAGATATATCGGTGACTTCATCAGACACCGGAATAAAGGCATCGCAAAAAGTTACGGTAGATGGCGGAAGCGTACTTGTAGATGCTGTTGACAAAGGCATTCAGGGAAGAAGCGGTGTAACAGTTAAAAAAGGAAGTATAAGTATAAAAACAAGAAAAAGTTCAAATACAAAGTTTGAAGATTTCAGAGGTATTGCAGCAGGACGTTCAGGAAAAAACGGTAAAACTGCTGTTTCTGCGGATATAAACATATCAGGTGGCAAGATAAGCATAAATTCATACGGTGATTGTATTCATGCGAGTGCCAATGTAAATATAACTGACGGAACTTTAAGCCTTACAAGTACAGCGGATCACGGAATAAGAGCAAAAAAGACATTGAGCATTAAGTCTTCGGTTAACATTTCGATTTCATCCAAAAAGAAAAAGGTTAAAGCAGAGAGTAAAAACATTGCATCTAATATAAATCTTTAAAGTGAAGCATGCAAATAAAATGATACAGATAAATTAAACACAAAACAAAAACAGCCTTACCAAATCAGTAAGGCTGTTTTTGTCTTTAAAGAAAAAAGAGGATTGAACCGACAGTAAAAACTATCGGTTCATGAAAAAATAATGTAAAAAAATTGTGTACTTAATATTTTAAGTACGGTACAAAAAGGAGTTGGTCTGCAGCAGAGGGAGCTACTACAGACCCAAATGAAAAAAATGAAAAAGAATCTATCTCAAACATAAGTCAATAAGCTAAATTATTTTTGTCGAAACAGGTGACAAAAATAAGAATCATCTCACTCGGTAATTCCTACATTTGTTTTCCTCACCCGCTTCATTTATGTTTATGAATACATTATACAAAGGAATTGTGTTTCTTTTGTGTTTCATTTATGAAGTGATTGTGAAAAACAGAGCTTAATTCTAAACAAAATCTAAAAAAACACCGACAAAACAGGTATTTTTTGTCGGTGTTTTTAAAGAAAGACTTTTTTGATTTGTGCATGTTATTTGCACAAGATAAACGCCTATGCATTTATTAGATTATAGGTTATTAAATCTGACCGTACTTTTTGAGAACTGCCTGAATGCGTTCTGTCGGATTTAAAAGGTCGCTGATTGACTGGTCATGATTGAGAGTATCAATAAGGAGTGCTACATATTTGCTCATATCAACATTTATATAGTAATCTCTTTTGAGAACTTCCTCAGGCTGATATACAAGGTTTGTTGTAAGAACCTTATCGATAAGTCCTTTTTCATGAGCCTCATCAAATTTTTCCATTCCATTTGTGAAAAGACCAAATGTAGCTGCAACAAATATACGATTAGCTTTTCTTCTTTTTAATTCAGTTGCAACATCTATCATGCTTTCGCCTGAAGAAATCATATCGTCGATGATAATAACATCTTTTCCTTCAAGGTCTGAACCGAGAAATTCATGTGCGATAATAGGATTTCTTCCGTCAACAATCTTGCTGTAATCACGGCGTTTGTAGAACATTCCAATATCAATACCAAGAACATTTGCATAGTAAACGGCACGTCCCATAGCTCCCTCATCAGGACTGATAACCATAAGATGGTCAGTGTCGATTTTGAGGTCATCAACATTTTCAAGAAGTGCTTTAATGAACTGATATGTCGGCTGAACTGTTTCAAAGCTCTTTAAAGGAATTGCATTCTGTACACGAGGGTCATGTGCATCAAATGTGATAATGCTTTCAACGCCCATCTGTGTAAGCTCCTGAAGGGCAAGAGCACAATCCAAAGATTCGCGGGCACTTCTTCTGTGCTGACGGCTTTCATATAAGAAAGGCATTATAACAGTGATTCTTCTTGCTTTTCCACCGACGGCAGCAATAATACGCTTTAAGTCCTGATAATGGTCATCAGGAGACATATGATTTGTCTGACCGCATACAGTGTAAGTTAAATTGTAATTACATACATCTACCAAGAGATATAAGTCCTGACCTCTAACTGACTCCCTGATGATACCTTTTGCCTCACCTGAACCAAATCTAGGGCATGCAGAATCGATTATGAATGACTCTCTGTTGTATCCGGCGAAAGAAGCGGCAGTTGCATGTTTTGCAGCTCTGTCGTTTCTCCAGTCAACAATATAGTCATTGACTCTTTTTCCCATATCTCTACTGCTCTCAAGGGCAAGAATGCCAAGAGTACCGTAAGGGATTGTTTCAGCTAATTTGTCATGTCGTTTCATAATAGTTTGTCCTCCATAATGTATTTGGATAAAGGAAAATAAAATATTTTCCAAGGTTAAGAGATAGCAATTTTAATGCGTATGTCATCACCGGCAATCATATAAAAGTTATAATATCCGGTAAAACGTGAAAAAATACGCTCACTGTACCGTTCTCTCAGTTCTTGAAATGAGAGATTGGTTGAAATAATTGTTGATTTCTGATTCATATGTCTTTCTTCTATAAAATAATACAACTGTGATGTTGTAAAACCATTTGCAAGTTCTGTGCCAAGATCATCAATGATGAGCAGTTCACAGTTTAGAATATATGAGGTTTGTTCGTTATTTAAATATTCATCAGTTTTGTAGAACTTATTTTTTTCTAAAATATCAAAAAGCTGTAAAGAAGTCAAGTATACAACGGTATGCGAGGTGTCTAAGAGCTCCTTTGCAATGCAGTGTGTGAGGAAAGTTTTTCCAACACCTGTCTCGCCGTAAAATATAAGATTGTCGTATGCTGTATCAAAATGCTTGACAAAATCCAGACAAACCGCTTTGACTCTGAGAATATTTTCTCTAGCCGTAAGTGATAAATTTTCGACAATATGCCTGTTATCATAAAAAGCGGGATTAAATGTATCAAAATTTTCTTTTTCAAGTATATCAGCAAGATTTGAATTTTGGTATAACGAGGTAATCTCGTACTGTTTAAGACAGTGGCATGGTTTGTTGTCTATGTAGCCGGTGTCTTTACAGTCTTTGCATGAATAAATCGGTGATAGAAAATCTGCGGGATAACCGTTTGCCAGCAGTAGTTCTGTCTTTTTATTGATAAGTTCGTCTTTTTTTGCACGGTAAGCTTTTTCGTCAAGCTTTTCGTCAGGGGTTAAAAGCTCCATGCGTGCCTGATTGGTAGAGAGATTGATGATTTCGTTTTGAATATTCCTCAATTCCGGAATTTTTTCATAGAGCTCCTCATATCTCGAAGCAACAAGGCGTTTATTTTTTAAACGCAACTGGTCATATTTATACATAATATCACGATATTGAGTGTTTGATAATCCCATAAATCTCCCTCCGTATTTAAATCAGCAGTCATCTGTCTGTTTAGATTTGTTTACCTGTTTAGCAGTTTTCGCTCCAGTTCACTTATCTCAGCGTGAGAAGTATCTCTTTGCTGGAAAGTATTAAACTGGTTCTTTTTTATATAGCTGCCGCCTGAATTGTTTGCGTTGTATCTGTAATTTTTCTGGCTGTTATTGCTTTTCTCGGATTTATGTTTAGCATATATCTCGTCGGCTTTTTCTACATCAAGTAAAGTTTTTATGCCGGACTTATGCCAGTTGTCGAGTATTCCCTCGATATATTTGAAATCGGCTTTCTGTATTTTGAGCATCGTTCGGTTGCATGCTTCTATTATTACACTTAAATCAATCATCCATTCTTTCTGCCAGCGTTCAACAAACTGCTTTTCTATGATGGCAAGCGGTCTGCCAAGTCCGAGAGCTTTCGATATGGCAGTGTATGCTGTATTGTAATCGGTAGTAACTTTTTTTGCATCTTCGGGTGATTTTACACCCTGTTCGTGCCATGAAAGTGCAACTGCCTGTATATAATTTGAGTTGCTTTTTCCAAGTGAAATACAATAGTCATACAGATGAATCAATAATTCGGATGAGAAATGCAGCGTACCATAAAGATATGATATAAGTTCAATTTCATTTGACTTAAAAGGACGTTCAAGAAATGACTGGATTGCCTGAAGTGCAAATTGAAAATCCTGATTTGCTGCTAATTCTTTTCTTTGTTCGGCAGATACGGAAACAGAATTGACAGAGTCAGATTTCTTTTCTTTGGATGAAAAAGGAATCTGTGATGTGCTTGCAATGTCTTCGGCGGTATCATCAATATATGAAGCTGATTTTGCAGCCTGATAGACATCGTCGGGGTTAAGCATCTGAATAGAAGAAATCTGTTCGGTGACATTGTCAAGAGTAATCTTTATAAGTCCCTTTTTTTCCCAATGCTGCAAAGCACGAATAATATCTCTTTCAGTGCTGTCTGTTTTATCTGCGAGAAATGGTATGGAAATGTCGATGCCGCCGGACTGTATACATTTTGACAGATATAGATATACTTTTACATAACTGCCGTTTGCATCCAACATAAAATGTTCAATGAATGCATTGCTTATCACTGTATTCTGTTGAATATATCCGGTACATGATAAAACATTTTCCATTATAATTTATAATCCTCATTTCTGTATTTTTGTATGTTTTGAAATCCTATGTGTTATTAAGTCCACCGTAAATGTATTTTAGCATGTTTTAAAAATGTTTCAAGTCATAGCTTGAAAACAGTTATGTCTATTAAAAAAATGTGGATAATGTTGAAAATGTGGAAAAAAGTTTTAAATGGCTTAAAATAGCATGTTTAAGTGTAGTACAAAACATAAAAATATCCACAATGGATTGTGAAGAATTATCAACAATCAATTGTGGATAATGTGGATAACTATTTTTGAACGAGTGATTCGCCTATGGTTACTACATTTCCGGCACCCATAGTTATCAACAAGTCACCGTCGATACATTTTTCCTGTAAAAATTTTTCAATTTCATCAAAAGATGGAAAATAGTACGCCTTTTTTCCGAGTTGAGCAAGTTCATCCTGAAGTGTTTTTGATGAAATATCTCCCGGGTCCTGCTCTCTTGCTGCATATATATCGGCGAGGACGATGTTTTCAGCATTTGAGAGTGCGGCAGCAAATTCTTTGAGAAGTGCTCTTGTTCTGCTGTATGTGTGCGGCTGGAATACACACCAGAGGTGTTTGTGTGGATATTTTTGAGCCGCTGTAAGTGTAGCTGTAATCTCAGTTGGATGATGTGCATAATCATCAATAACAGTTACACCGTTGAATGTACCTTTAAGTTCAAAGCGGCGTTCAGTTCCGACAAAATCTGAGAGTCCGCTTAAAATAGAAGCTTCGTCTATTCCGTAATATTCGGATAATGCGATTGCCGCTAAAGAATTTGATATGTTATGTTTTCCTACTACATTAAGTTTTACCTGCATATCTGTTTTCTGACCGTTTCTTACAAGTGTATAGCAGCCATGTCCTTTTTCGTCAAAAGAAATATCAGCAGCCGCATAGTCACAATCCTGTTCAAGTCCGAAAGTGATGACCTTGCATGGCAGACCGTCTATAATCTCGTTTAATTTGTCAATATGTTTGTTTATGACAAGAACACCGTTTTCAGGTATGAGTTCCGCAAATTTTCGGAATGAATGTCTTATGTCATCTATATCCTTGAAAAAGTCAAGGTGGTCGGCGTCTACATTCAGGATAATTCCGGCAGTAGGATGAAATTTAAGAAAACTGTTTGTGTACTCACATGCTTCAGTGATAAAGTTTTCTGAATGGCCTATGCGGATGTTTCCGCCTATAGCGTCAAGAATACCGCCTACGGAGATTGTAGGGTCTTTTTTTGCCGCAAGAAAAATCTGTGACAGCATGGAAGTTGTAGTGGTTTTTCCGTGTGTTCCTGAAATGCCGATTGCATTTGGGTAGTTCTTCATGACCTGACCTACCATCTCAGCTCTCTCCATCATAGGAATGCCGAGTTCTTTGGCACGGATAAATTCAGGATTGTCAGGGTGAATAGCCGCTGTATAGACAACCAGGTCAATGTCATCAGTGATATTTTCTGTTTTCTGTCCGTATATAATATTTATACCTGTGCTTTCGAGATGCTTTGTGATTTTGCTTTCTTTTATATCTGAACCACAGACATTGAAATTATTTTCATGGAGCAGCTGAGCAAAACCGCTCATACTGATTCCACCGATGCCTATGAAAAATACTTTGCATGGATTATTAAGATTTATTTGGTACATAATGCCACCGTCCTATCTGTTTTAATAAGTTATTACTCATTATATTATAAACATTGGCTGGAAAAATACAATTGTAAAATGAAAATGTAACAAAAATATAAATTATTTGTAATTAAAATAATGTTTCACTGGAATATGAACACAGTTCATAATTTCTATATGAATACAAAATATTGAGTAAAAATATTGCAGTCCGTATATATAGTGTATTAACGGCGTGAAAGCAGTATTTTTGTGTAAAATTTGGCAAAAATAACAAAAAAATGTCTGAAAAATTTGCTATATTTGTTCACATTTTGTTCATGTTGTGTTATAATAAAAAGCACATTAGATGAATATACTATATTGTCACATTAAATTGAGGCATATGGTATACCTGTTAGAAATTTTGTAAATGGTCATATGTTCATATTCGGGACAGGCAGTACATGACTGTATATATATGAATTTCAAACGAATAAATATAAAAGGGGTGATAGTGTGATTAAGAAAGAAATGATAGCTATGTTATTAGCGGGAGGACAGGGTTCCCGCCTTGGCGTCCTTACTGCTGACGTTGCGAAACCGGCAGTTGCCTTTGGAGGAAAGTATAGAATTATTGATTTTCCACTCAGTAACTGTATCAATTCAGGAGTAGATACAGTAGGTGTTTTGACACAATATCAGCCGCTTAGGCTGAACACACATATCGGAATAGGTATTCCGTGGGATTTGGATAGAAATGTAGGTGGTGTTTCAATACTGCCGCCTTACGAGAAGAGTGCAAGCAGTGAGTGGTATACAGGAACAGCAAATGCTATATATCAGAACTTAAAATATATGGAGTATTATAATCCTGACTATGTACTTATCCTTGGTGGAGACCATATCT
>ERZ827117.2099-NODE-2099-length-12249-cov-6.882565_pt1 | contig 12249 bp, 7 predicted proteins | sample MGYA00519920_ERZ827117 | MGnify/ENA primary metagenome ERZ827117 (study PRJEB31778, sample SAMEA3449260) | human gut metagenome | biome: human gut; feature: human-associated habitat; material: faeces | place: United Kingdom | collected 2010/2012 ...
TGGTTTTGCTTTTCTCATTTGTTTGAAAAATAATGTTTTTGTTCTTGGTTGTCTATTTCTTGACGTCTTCAACTCCCCCTCCGGGGAATTTACTCAACCTTTATAGCTTATTCCAACAAACTAAAACGAAAGTTATTACTTTTAATTAAAATAAATCGAATTCGGAATCACTCCGGATTATTTCTTCTTAGCCGGTGCTGCTTGTCCCGGTTTCGGACGCTTAGCTCCGTATTTAGAACGTCTCTGAGTACGTCCGGCTACACCTGCTGTATCAAGAGTACCGCGAACGATGTGGTAACGTACACCCGGAAGGTCTTTCACACGACCACCGCGAACCAGTACGATTGAGTGCTCCTGCAAGTTGTGTCCTTCTCCCGGAATGTAAGAGTTCACCTCTTTCTGGTTAGTCAAACGCACACGAGCTACTTTACGCATTGCAGAGTTCGGCTTTTTCGGAGTAGTAGTATATACTCTCACGCAAACGCCACGTCTTTGAGGACAAGAATCCAAGGCCGGAGATTTACTTTTCTCGACCAGCACTTCGCGTCCTTTTCTTACTAATTGCTGAATTGTAGGCATTTTAAATTGTTTTTTAATTTATATTATTGTTATATTAATTTCGTAACTATACATTTTGGGCTGCAAAAATACGAATAATATTTGAATAATCAATGCACTACATCTTTTTTTTAATTTTTAAGAGCTTATTTCCGGAAAATCATTTCATCAGAAAGATTTTTAGGTGTAGCCATCCGTACATTAAGGCTACACCCTCCCTCTCGAATGGCTACACCCATCGCACCGGATGGCTACACCCTTTTTATTTTCAGGCTTCTCCTTTTATATCTAATATGGGAGGAGTATCCACTCCGTCTTCCTGCAATCGGATAGGACCGAATGCACGTTCATATTTAGCTATATTTTCTTCAAGCGCCCTTTGCAAACGTTTGGCATGTTCGGGAGCAAGAATCACACGCGACTGTACCCCTGCTTTTGGCAACCCGGGCAATACACGCACAAAGTCGAGTACAAACTCCGAACTTGAATGTGTAATGATAGCCAGATTCGCATAGGTTCCTTGAGCCACTTCCTCTTTTAATTCTATTTGTAATTGATTATCGGGATTTTGATTTTCCATATCTTTTATTATTGATTGATTCTAATTCTTCTGCTACAAAGATACAGATTATGTTTTATAGTAAAGACAAATGCCTTGCACTCTTTTCCATAGAATGCAAGGCATACGAAAACAATTTTTTATTTGAATCCAAAGCATTTTTTAATCAATATCTGGAAAAAGCAGATATTTGAAGAAAAAACAGGAATGGATTTTAAATTATCTCAGGCTATATTAAAAGCGGTAATCAACAATAAGCAGCGAACGATAAACTCAATACATTAATTAGTGTATTCCAATTTACCGTTCACCGTTCATTATCTACCGCTCACTATCAAGAGTTAGGTGTCAATTTTTCTTTCACCTCAGTCGCTTTATCAGCTACTTTTCCGGCTACTTTGGCACCAGCCTTCACGGCTTTGTCTTTTGCTTCGACTACTGCCAGTTCGGCATCAGCCTCTATTTCATGAAGAGCATTGTACACATCATTTTTCAGTTTTTTAGCTTTCGCCGTGCGCGAAAAATGATAAACCAGCGCACCGATGGCAGAACCGATTCCAAGTCCTACCAGGAATTTTGCATTTCCACTTCCCATAAACTATTAATTTTTATATAACCACAATAAACGATACTGTCTCATTGCGAGAAATACTCCCCTCACCGGGAGCGGCTGAAGAAGGAGGCTATCCAGAGAAATAAGATCGCGCCGACAACCGAAGTAATCAGACTACCGATAATTCCGGTTGCTGCCAGTCCCAGAAGGGCAAACACCCAACCGCCCAGCACACCGCCTATAATCCCTAATAAGAGATTGACCAAAAGGCCGAATCCTCCTCCACGCATTATCTTACCGGCAAAATAACCGGCAAGGATACCTATCAAAATGTACCAGATAAAATTCATAATGCTTGATTTATATTGTTTTGATATAGGAACGCTGCAGGCACAGGAATGTTCGGTAAATAAAGAGGGAATTAACGACTATTGATAAACCGGACGCTGAAAACAGTAAAATCTGATCTGTTTTTCGAATAGACACATTGTAACACTTGGTAAAAGAGATTATCTTTGTCCAAAAGAAAATCTTAAGGCCTATGAAAAATATTAATTACAGTATAAAAAAGCAATTTAAAATATCGGACGAAGGAATCTGTTTGTTGCCCATGCTCCTTAGAGCGCTCTGTCGGCTTACTAAAAAACAGCTGTTACTACTGGAAGAAATCTATTCCAATTACTCCTCGTCCACAGAAGGGGAAATCATCACACAATCTCACCGGACGGTGAATGCAAAAAGGATCCCGACTTCTTTTTCGTATGAAGGAGGCATCACACTCGACACGGAAACATTACACTATAGCAGCCCAAGTGAGAAGTTTGCAACAACTTGGAAAAATATATTATTTCACACCATTTCTATCAGAATAATTATCGGACTCCATAAAAGTAATATGGAACCGTCCGAGTGGAGAGAAATCATTCACCAGAACACATATCAGAAATTTCACCGCAAACATAGAAGACGATTGCCATTATCATTCCGTGAACGGTATACACAATACAAAAACAAGGTTTCCGACGCATTCAACCAAGACGCTCCAAAGTAAACCGGCTTCTATCGGGGGGAACACATTACCCACCCTGAACAAAGTAAAGGCAATAGAATGAATTTAATAATAATGACAGCAGCACAGATTGTACATTTTTCACATTAACACATTTAAATCAATTATATCATGGAATTAAAAAAGAAAGAGAATATAGGTTGGATTGACCTGTTAAGGGTACTCGCCTGTTTCTTTGTTGTTTTCTCGCATAGTTGCGATGCATTTATCGGCCAATTTGATGCCAATCGGGAATCGTTCTTAACAGGAGTGTTTTTGGGAAGCCTGATGCGCCCGTGTGTTCCCATTTTTGTTATGATGACCGGGGTATTGCTATTACCCGTACAAACCGACATGGCAGCGTTCTATAAGAAAAGGATAGGACGCCTGATCCCTCCAATGATTTTCTGGTCACTGGTCTTGCCTGTTTTGTATTTCATATATCTGAACTATATCAATCCCGATACTCAAAATCCACTGATCTCGATGCCAGATCACAGTCTTGAAGCTTTATGGTTCAAACTATATACATTTATATTTAATTTCAATTTTGACACAGTCCCGTTGTGGTATCTTTATATGTTGATTGGGTTATATTTGATAATGCCTATTATTAGCGGTTGGTTGGAAAAAGTTTCAAAGAAGGAACTAAAATTATTCTTAGGCATTTGGGGAATCAGCCTGATTGCTCCGTATGTAAAAATGTTCGCTCCAGCACTAGGCTATCAGGGCAATTACGGGAATATGGGTCTATGGGGAGTATGTGACTGGAATGACTATGGTAGTTTTTATTATTTCTCCGGTTTTATCGGATATCTTCTGCTAGCTTATTATCTCACAAAATATCCACTGAAATGGAGTTGGAAGAAACTATTGAGTATTACCATCCCAATGTTTCTGACAGGATACCTGATCACATCTTATGGGTACGTCATCACACAAAATTACTTCCCAGGAAATTATGCTTATCTGGAAATTGTATGGTACTTTGCAGGTATCAACGTATTTATGATGACCTTCCCGGTTTTGTAATCGTACAGAAGATAAAAGTACCTTCAAACCACAGGTTATCACACATGGCATCACTCGCATTCGGCATTTATCTGAGCCATTATGTATTTGTATTCATTGCTTACGATTTACTGGATACAGAGTTGCTGCCGTATACTGTACGAATTATTTGTATGGCCTGTATTGTATTCCTGACATGTTACGCCATCGTTTGGCTAATGTCAAAAAGCAAATTGACCAATCGCTTCATCCGGTAACGTAACATAAACTAAAAAAAAGAGCAATCACCTTTACGGCAATTGCTCTTTTTCAGCTATAGTCAATTGAATTGTATTATTCTACTTCATTATAGTCAAGCACTGTCTTCTTATTAGCCAGAATACGATCGTATTCTTCTTTAGAACCTACAATGATCTTGTCAAACTCGCGAAGACCTGTACCGGCCGGAATCAAATGACCGCAAATTACATTCTCCTTCATACCTTCCAACTTATCTATCTTACCATTGATAGCAGCCTCATTCAGTACCTTAGTTGTCTCCTGGAAAGAAGCGGCAGACATGAAGCTTGAAGTTTGCAATGCGGCACGAGTAATACCCTGAAGAATCTGGGTAGAAGTTGCAGCAACAGCATCACGCACCTCAACCGGTTTAAGGTCACGGCGTTTCAGCATACTGTTTTCGTCACGCAACTTGCGGGCTGTGACAATCTGACCGGCTTTCAGGTTTTCAGAATCTCCGGCATCTACAACCACTTTCTTACCCCAAATGCGGTCGTTCTCTTCCATGAACTCGAGTTTGTCCACTACCTGCTGTTCAAGGAAGCGTGTATCACCCGGTTCGTCGATAGTCACTTTACGCATCATCTGGCGAACAATGATCTCAAAATGCTTATCATTGATCTTCACACCCTGTAAACGATATACGTCCTGAACTTCATTCACGATGTATTCCTGTACAGCCGTAGGACCTTTAATAGCCAAAATATCAGCCGGAGTCGTAGCACCATCGGACAATGGAGTACCTGCACGAACGTAGTCATTCTCCTGTACCAGAATCTGCTTAGACAGCGGAACAAGGTATTTCTTCACTTCACCGGTCTTAGATGTAACGATGATTTCGCGATTACCGCGTTTCACTTTACCCATAGTAACCTCTCCATCGATTTCGGATACGACGGCAGGATTCGACGGGTTACGTGCTTCAAACAACTCAGTAACACGGGGAAGACCACCGGTAATATCACCAGCCTTACCCACAGCACGCGGAATCTTAACGATTACCTCACCTGCTTTCACCTTTTGGCCGTTTTCGATCACTACGTGTCCACCTACAGGTAAATTATATGTACGGATAAGATCACCGTCTTCGGTCAGGATGTGAGCCGAAGGTACTTTAGTCTTATCTTTAGACTCAATAATAATAATTTCTCGAAGTCCGGTCGCTTCATCCGATTCAATCTTATAAGTAACATTTTCAATGACACCCTCAAACTCAATCTTACCGGTAGCTTCGGTTATGATAACAGCGTTGAATGGATCCCATTTCGCAATCAGTTTACCTTTTTCTACCACTTCACCATCGGCTACATAAAGTGTAGAACCGTAAGGAACGTTATGGGTAGAAAGTACAATGCCTGTATTGACATCAATGAAACGAACCTCAGCCAAACGACCTACTACCACTTTGGCAGCCTCACCAGTTTCGTCCACAATATCTACCGTACGGAGTTCTTCAAATTCCAAACGGGCATTATTTTTAGCAACAATACTTGCATTGGCCGCAATGTTGGCAGCCGTACCACCAGCATGGAATGTACGCAATGTCAACTGTGTACCCGGTTCACCGATAGACTGGGCAGCGATTACACCGACAGCCTCACCTTTCTGAACCATATGGTTCGTAGCCAGGTTACGACCGTAACACTTCGCACAAACACCCTTCTTCGATTCGCAAGTCAATACCGAACGAATCTCAACGCTTTCAATCGGAGATTCCTGAATCTTCTTGGCGATATCTTCTGTAATTTCTTCACCACCGGCAACCAGTAATTCACCGGTCTGAGGATGAATAATATCGTGTACGGATACACGTCCGAGGATACGTTCGTACAGAGTAGCAATAACTTCGTCATTGTTCTTGAGGTCAGTACAAACCAGTCCGCGAAGCGTACCGCAGTCTTCTTCATTAATAATCACATCATGCGAAACGTCAACCAGACGACGAGTCAAGTATCCCGCATCGGCAGTCTTCAAAGCGGTATCCGCCAAACCTTTACGGGCACCGTGAGTAGAGATAAAGTACTCCAACACAGAAAGTCCCTCTTTAAAGTTAGACAAGATAGGATTCTCGATGATCTGACCACCTTCAGCACCTGCCTTCTGCGGTTTTGCCATCAAACCACGCATACCGGAGAGCTGACGGATCTGCTCTTTAGAACCACGGGCACCGGAATCAAGCATCATGTACACAGAGTTGAAACCCTGATCATCTGAAGAAATAGTCTTCATCAAGATATTAGACAATTCTGAGTTTACATGTGTCCAGATATCAATTACCTGGTTGTAACGTTCATTATTGGTGATGAAACCCATATTATAGTTACTGATCACCTGCTCTACCTCTTCATAACCTCTCTGAACGAGTGTCTCTTTCTCTTTCGGGATAATGATATCACCCAAGTTGAATGACAGACCACCCTGAAAGGCCATCTTGTAGCCTAAATTTTTAATTCCATCAAGGAAGTCAGCAGTCCGAGCAACACCACAAGCTTTGATTACAGCACTAATAATGTCACGCAATGATTTCTTTGAAATAATAGTATTGATGTATCCGACTTCAGGCGGAACAATTTCGTTCACAATTACACGACCTACTGAAGTCTCACGCATTACATCAACGATATTTCCATTTTCGTCAAGGTCTTTTACGATAACCTTCACCGGAGCGTGAATATCTACTTTACCTTCATTGTAAGCTATCAACGCTTCTTCGGGTCCATAGAATGTGAGTCCCTCACCTTTGGCGCCTTTACGGAGTTTGGTGATATAGTACAAACCAAGCACCATATCCTGTGAAGGAACGGTAATAGGAGCACCATTTGCAGGATTCAGAATATTGTGAGAAGCCAGCATCAACATTTGTGCTTCAAGTACTGCCTCATTGCTCAAAGGCAAGTGAACAGCCATCTGGTCACCATCAAAGTCGGCATTGAACGCTGTACATGCCAACGGATGCAATTGGATAGCTTTACCTTCGATCATCTTAGGCTGGAAAGCCTGAATACCCAAACGGTGAAGTGTCGGAGCACGGTTCAACAATACTGGATGACCTTTCATTACGTGTTCAAGAATATCCCAGATCACCGGCTCCTTACGGTCCACGATCTTCTTAGCAGACTTCACAGTCTTTACGATACCTCGCTCGATCAACTTACGGATAATGAACGGCTTGTACAGTTCGGCAGCCATCAGTTTAGGAATACCACATTCATGCATTCTCAACTCCGGGCCAACAACAATTACCGAACGGGCCGAATAGTCAACGCGTTTACCCAGCAAGTTTTGACGGAAACGTCCTTGCTTACCTTTCAGGCTGTCAGACAAAGACTTCAACGGGCGGTTGGCATCAGTCTTAACTGCACTGGATTTACGTGAATTATCAAACAGTGAATCGACAGATTCCTGAAGCATACGTTTCTCGTTACGGAGAATCACCTCGGGAGCCTTAATCTCAATCAATCGTTTCAAACGATTGTTACGGATAATCACACGACGATAAAGATCGTTCAAATCGGATGTAGCGAAACGCCCTCCATCCAACGGAACCAACGGACGAAGTTCGGGCGGAATTACCGGTACAATACGTACAATCATCCATTCAGGTTTATTCCGTCCACGTGATGCACGGAATGATTCTACCACCTGAAGACGCTTCAAAGCCTCATTCTTACGCTGTTGCGAAGCATCATTTCCGGCACGGTGACGCAACTCATAGGATAATGCATCAAGATCGAGACGGGCAAGCAGATCATAGATCGCTTCGGCTCCCATTTTAGCAATAAACTTGTTGGGGTCTGTATCTTCCAGATACTGATTATCTTTAGGAAGAGTATCAAGAATATCCAAGTATTCTTCTTCTGACAACAGATCAAATTCGGCGATACCGTCTTCAGCTTTCACACCCGGCTGAATGACAACATAGCGTTCGTAGTAAATGATAGAATCGAGTTTCTTGGTGGGGAGTCCCAACAAATAACCGATCTTATTAGGCAGCGAACGGAAATACCAGATGTGAGCTACAGGCACGACAAGCTGGATATGTCCCATACGTTCGCGACGTACTTTCTTTTCAGTAACTTCTACACCACAACGGTCGCAGACAATACCTTTATAACGGATGCGTTTATATTTACCGCAATGGCATTCGTAGTCTTTGATCGGGCCGAAGATACGCTCGCAGAACAAACCGTCACGCTCAGGTTTGTATGTACGATAGTTGATGGTTTCAGGCTTTAATACTTCACCACTCGAATTCTCAAGGATTTCTTCCGGAGAAGCCAAACCGATAGAGATTTTCGAGAAATTGCTCTTGATCTTATTTTCTTTTCTAAAAGCCATACTTTTATAATTATATAATATGCTAATTAACTAAATAATGTGCCGATTGGCTGATGCCAATGTGCCAATAAGAAAATATGCTAATTATGAAATGCCACAGCCAATGTACCTTGATCGATACATTGGCATATTGGCACATTAGTTCATTATTCCAAATTGATGCTCAGGCCCAATCCTCTTAATTCGTGCAACAACACGTTCAGAGATTCCGGAATACCCGGCTGTGGCATGGGTTCGCCCTTTACAATGGCTTCGTAAGCCTTAGAACGTCCAACAACGTCGTCCGACTTGATTGTCAGAATCTCCTGGAGAATATGCGATGCACCGAAACCTTCGAGTGCCCAAACCTCCATCTCTCCGAAACGCTGACCACCAAACTGAGCTTTACCACCAAGAGGTTGCTGAGTAATCAATGAGTATGGTCCGATAGAACGTGCGTGCATCTTGTCTTCAACCATGTGACCGAGTTTCAACATATAGGTAACACCTACGGTTGCTGGTTGGTCAAAGCGTTCGCCTGTACCACCATCACAAAGATAAGTTTTGCAATAGCGTGGTAGACCGGCTTTGTCTGTCCACTCGTTCAAGTCATCCAAAGTTGCACCGTCAAAAATCGGCGTAGCGAACTTCACACCCAAATTCTTTCCGGCACGTCCGAGAACAGCCTCAAAAATCTGACCGATATTCATACGAGAAGGCACACCCAACGGGTTCAATACAATGTCTACCGGAGTTCCATCTTCAAGGAACGGCATGTCTTCTTGACGAACAACACGTGACACAATACCTTTATTACCGTGACGTCCGGCCATCTTATCACCTACACCAATCTTACGTTTTTTAGCAATATATACTTTCGCCATCTGAATGATACCTGCAGGCAGTTCATCACCGATTGTGATAGCGAACTTTTTACGCTTCAGTTCAGCATCAAGTTCTTTGTACTTCTTGATAAAGTTCAGGATCAAGTCACGAATCATACCATTCGCATGATCATCATTGGTCCAGTCGCTCAGCTGAATCGCAGTGAAATCAAGTGAATCGAAGTCAGAAGCACTAAACTTAGAGCCTTTAGCTATGACTTCAGCTCCCAAGTAGTCTTTCACGCCCTGAGATACCTTTCCTTCTGTCAATACCATCAATTTCTTTACCAAGATACGTTTCAAGTCAGCTACCTTAGACTCAAATTCATCGTCAATTTTCGGAAGCAACGCCTTATCAGCCAACTTAGAACTACGATTCTTGATGACACGTGAGAACAGTTTCTTATCAATAATTACCCCCTTCAGAGAAGGAGATGCTTTCAAAGAAGCATCTTTCACATCACCGGCTTTATCACCAAAGATAGCACGAAGCAATTTTTCTTCCGGAGAAGGATCAGATTCACCTTTCGGTGTAATCTTACCAATCAATATATCACCCGGCTGAATACGTGCACCGACACGTACGATACCATTCTCGTCCAAATCCTTAGTGGCTTCCTCACTCACGTTAGGAATATCAGAAGTCAACTCTTCCATTCCTCGCTTGGTTTCACGAACTTCGAGTGAATACTCTTCTACGTGTACTGAAGTCAGCAAGTCTTCACGAACCACACGTTCATTCAACACGATAGCATCCTCGTAGTTATAACCTTTCCAAGGCATGTAAGCAACCAACAGATTCTTACCCAAAGCGAGTTCTCCATTTTCAGTAGAATAACCTTCTGTCAGAATCTGACCTTTCGTCACACGATCACCTTTATTGCAAGTTGGCCGAAGGTCGATTGTCATATTCTGGTTCGTTTTACGGAACTTCGGTATTCTATATTCTTTTAATGCCGGCTCAAAACTTACAAACTCTTCATCTTCTGTACGATCGTATAGAATACGAATAGTAGTAGCATCTACAAAATCAATCACTCCATCACCTTCGGCAGCAATCTGAGTACGTGAATCACGTACCAGCTGGCGTTCAATACCTGTACCTACGATTGGAGCTTCGCTTCTCAGCAAAGGAACAGCCTGGCGCATCATGTTCGATCCCATCAACGCACGGTTAGCGTCATCATGTTCAAGGAAGGGAATCAAAGATGCAGCGATAGAAGCAATCTGTTGAGGAGCAACATCCATCAACTCTACTTCCGAAGGTTCTACAACCGGATAATCGGCATCCTGACGAGATTTAACCTTATTACGGATAAATGTACCGTCATCATTCAACGGAGCATTACCCTGTGCTATGATCTTAGCTTCTTCTTCCTCAGCCGTCAGGTAAACGAGTCCATTCTCAGACAGATCTACCTTTCCGTTATCTACCTTACGGTAAGGAGTTTCAATAAAGCCGAGATCATTAATCTTGGCAAACACACAAAGTGACGAAATCAAACCGATATTCGGACCTTCCGGTGTTTCAATCGGACAAAGGCGTCCGTAGTGTGTATAGTGAACGTCACGAACCTCAAATCCGGCACGTTCACGAGACAAACCACCAGGACCAAGAGCAGACATACGACGTTTGTGAGTGATTTCAGCCAACGGATTTGTCTGGTCCATAAACTGTGACAATGCGTTAGTTCCGAAGAATGAATTGATCACAGAAGAAATAGTCTTCGCATTGATCAGGTCAATCGGAGTAAACACCTCATTGTCACGAACGTTCATTCGTTCGCGGATGGTACGTGACATACGTGCCAAACCGACAGCGAACTGATTGGACAACTGTTCGCCTACAGTACGTACGCGACGGTTGCTCAAGTGGTCGATATCATCTACATCTGCTTTTGAGTTAATCAGCTCAATCAGATATTTGATGATCTCGATAATATCTTCTTTAGTGAGGACACGCACGTCCATGTCTGTCGTCAGGTTCAATTTCTTATTGATTCTATAACGACCTACATCACCAAGGTCATACCGTTTTTCAGAGAAGAACAGGTTATTAATAACTTCACGGGCACTGGCATCATCGGCAGGGTCTGCATTACGCAACTGACGGTAGATATAAAGCACAGCCTCCTTTTCCGAGTTACTCGGGTCCTTCTGAAGGGTATTATATATAATAGAGTAGTCGGACTGGTTCGGTTCTTCCTTGTGAATAAGGATGTTTTGAACGCCCGAGTCAATTATTTCATCTATATGTTCCGGTTCGATTACTGTTTCACGGTCGATAATGACTTCATTACGTTCAATAGAAACAACTTCACCGGTATCTTCATCAACGAAATCTTCAATCCAGGTTTTCAAGACACGCGCAGCCAGTTTACGACCTACTACCTTCTTGAGATTAGTCTTATTAACCTTCACATCTTCAGCCAGGTTAAAAATCTCAAGAATGTCCTTGTCGTTCTCAAAGCCGATAGCTCTTAACAGCGTAGTAACAGGCAATTTCTTCTTACGATCAATATAAGCGTACATTACGTTGTTAATATCGGTAGCGAACTCAATCCATGATCCCTTAAACGGGATGATACGGGCTGAGTACAACTTTGTACCATTAGCATGTACACTCTGACCGAAGAATACGCCCGGAGAACGGTGAAGCTGCGACACAACTACACGCTCAGCACCATTGATGACAAAAGTTGCCTTGTCAGTCATGTAAGGTATAGGACCAAGGAACACATCTTGAATCACTGTATCGAAATCCTCATGATCGGGGTCTGTACAGTAAAGCTTGAGTTTCGCTTTCAATGGAACACTATATGTGAGCCCACGCTCTATACAATCATCAATGGTATAGCGCGGCGGATCAATATAATAGTCCAGAAACTCAAGAACAAAATTGTTTCTTGTGTCGGCAATTGGGAAGTTTTCGGCAAATACTTTATACAATCCCTCTTTTTTACGCTTCTCAGGTGGGGTATCTAGTTGTAGAAAGTCTTGGAATGACTTCAATTGTACTTCCAGGAAATCCGGATATTCA
>ERZ827117.2107-NODE-2107-length-12196-cov-3.226917_pt1 | contig 12196 bp, 9 predicted proteins | sample MGYA00519920_ERZ827117 | MGnify/ENA primary metagenome ERZ827117 (study PRJEB31778, sample SAMEA3449260) | human gut metagenome | biome: human gut; feature: human-associated habitat; material: faeces | place: United Kingdom | collected 2010/2012 ...
ACGTACCAACACACCACATGTTGACTGTGTAAAACTGACACCGGATCAGAAGTTTTTGTGTGCAGTTGATAACGGATTAGATCAGGTTAAGATCTATCGTGTGGATTATACTTATGGTAAATTAAAACTGGTGGATATCATTCGTGGACCGCTTGAGTCTGCGCCGAGAATGATCCGTTTTTCCAGAGATGGAAAATATGCTTATATCCTGTATGAGTTGACACATGAGATCGAAGTGTACAAATACTCCGTTGAAAATGAACAGCCACAGTTTGATAAGATCCAGACGATCACAACACAGGGAAAGAAAGAGGAAGATATCTGTGCCGCATCCGGTATGGAGATCACTAAGAGCGGAAAATATCTCTTTGTTTCCAATGCCGGTGTGAACACAGTGGTTGCATATGAGATCGATCCTGCAACAGGTATGCTGACACAGGCATTCCGCACTAAAGTAGACAGTGATTATCCGAAAATGCTTGCAATTTATCCGGATGAGAAACATTATCTTACTATAAATAATACATCCAATGATATCGTATCTTATACGATCAATTATGAGAAAGGTTTTTCTCTGCAGAACGGTGCACCAGTCAAGGTTGACAAACCGAACTGTATTTATATTTTAAAATTAGAAGAATAAGAGAGATTCCGTGCATCTTATGTCACGGTAAAATACCCGCAGTATGCCAGAGATGATATGCTGTGGGTGTTTTTTATTTGTGCAATTTACCAATCAAAAAACCGGAAGCCACCTTTCGACATCCGAATCCTTGAAGGAAATAAAAATATTTCATAAATAAGAATGAGATTGCCCAAAGCGGATATAGATAATAATAGTGGATGAAAAAAGATACAGAAAAGGAAAAATGGTGGGCGATGAACAGGGAAGAACGATTGAGGCGGCAAAAGGATTTTCTGACCGGATTTGCATTCTGGGTGGTGTGGCTTGTGATTTTGTGGGTAGTGCTTAAGGCGGCAGGTTCTGTGCTGTTTCCGTTTCTTGCGGCGTTTGCGGTGGCGGTACTGCTGTCGGGAGCGGTACAGTTTATTGCGGAGCGGATGCATATTCAAAGAGGGATCGTGGCGGTCGCGGTCGTTCTTTTCTTTTATATTATTTTAGCGGTATTCCTTTATTTTGCGGGCAGTTATCTGGTGCGTCTGATTTACGATACGGCAAGGGAATTATCCGTATTTTTTTCAGATACGATCGTCCCGGTCATGCAGCGCTTTTACCAGTGGTTAGACCGCTTTGTTTCTGTATTTTATCCGACAGAACTGACAGGAAAAACATCCGGTTTACATGGAGTTGGGGAAGAGTCCGCACAGACACTGAAAAATGCAGGAAAACTGATGTCGGGGATCTCGGATGGTGTCATCGACGGGGTGTCCGGGATGGCGGCAGGAATCCCGGGATTTTTTATGAAACTTCTGATTGCGGTGATCGCGACCGTATTTATGGAACTGGAATTTCCGGAGATCAAAGCATTTTTAAAGCGGCAGATCCCGGCAGAATACCAGCGGGCATTCCGGGATGGAAAAAATTATGTGACAGGGACGATGGGAAAATGTATCCTCTCGTACTGCCTGATCTTTGGTATTACATTTGCGGAACTTACGGCAGGCTTGTTTCTGCTTGGCATCAAAAATGCATTTGCCATCGCGTTTATCATTGCGGTACTTGATATCCTTCCGGTTCTTGGGACGGGAACGGTTTTGATCCCGTGGGCGGTGCTTGCTTTTGCATCGGGAAGAATTTCTGCCGGGGTCGGCGTGTTTGGACTTTACCTTGTGATCACGGTTGTGCGGAATCTGATCGAGCCGAAACTGGTGGGAAAACAGATGGGGTTATCACCGGTGATTATGCTGCCGTGTATGCTGATTGGCTTAAAATTTTTTGGAATTATCGGCCTGTTTGTAGTACCGCTTCTGGTTTCATTTCTGAAACAGTTGAATGACAGAGGAATTATAAAAATCTTTCGTTAAGGCATTTGAAAACATAAATGGCAGAAAATAGAAAATTCCATAAGTTCCTGGAATGATAAAAATAACCTCCGCTTATAAATGAAAAAATTTTTCGCTAAAAATTGGATTTTGGGTGAAATACGGCGAAAATTGCATTGACGGAAAAATTTCTCTATGCTAAATTTACTCATGTATTTCTATCAAGTAGTGATACAGGAGGATGAAAAAATGAAGAAAGCATTAAGCGTATTATTGACAATGGGACTTACCGTTTCCATGCTGGCAGGATGTGGTTCAAATGGAGCTGCAGACAATGCATCAGCAGGCAATGCAGCAGATAACAGTGCTGCAGACAATACTGTAGCTGCGACAGAGAGCAGTGCAGCAGCCGGCGAAGCAAAATCAGCATCGGATATCAAGGTAGGTGTGATCTACATTGGTGATGAGAACGAGGGATATACAGCAGCACATATGGCTGGTATCGATCAGATGATGAGCAATCTCGGATTATCTGAGGATCAGGTCGTAGAGAAAACTCTGATCCCGGAAGATGAATCTGCTTATGATGCAGCAGTTGATTTAGCAGATCAGGGATGTAACATTATTTTCGGTACAAGCTTTGGACATGAGAGCTACCTGCTTCAGGCAGCAGCAGAGTACCCGGAGGTTCAGTTCTGCCATGCAACCGGATATCAGGCAGCATCTTCCGGACTTTCCAATATGCACAACTATTTTGATTCTATATACGAAGCACGTTATGTTTCCGGCGTTGTTGCGGGTATGAAATTAAACGGGATGATCGCAGACGGAACCATCACAGAGGATACAGCTAAGATCGGTTATGTTGGTGCATTCCCGTATGCAGAGGTTATTTCCGGATTTACTTCTTTCTATTTAGGTGCAAAGAGCCAGTGTCCTTCCGCAACTATGGAAGTACAGTATACAAACAGCTGGGCAGATATGTCCGGTGAGGCAGAGGTAGCAGCAAAACTGATCGATGACGGATGTGTCCTGATCAGCCAGCATGCAGATACCACTGGTGCGCCAAGTACCTGTGAGGATAAGAAAGTTCCATGTGTCGGCTACAACGTTGATATGACAACTGTTGCTCCGGATGCAGCACTTACTTCTCCGACAAATAACTGGGGTGTTTACTATACACATGCAGTACAGTGTGTATTAGACGGAACAGCAATCGAGACTGACTGGTGTCAGGGATTTGCAGAAGGTGCAGTTGACATTACACCGATCAACGAGGCAGTTGCAGCAGAGGGAACAGACGCAAAAGTAACAGAAGTTGAAAATGCAATCAAAGACGGATCACTTCATGTATTCGATACATCCGCATTTACTGTAAATGGTTCTTCCTTAGAAGACCTGATCGCAGAAGGTGGCGATTATGCAAAATATGCAGATTATGTATCAGACGGATACTATCATGAGTCTGAGCTGGCATCTGCTCCATCTTTCGATATCATTATTGATGGTATCACTTCTGTGACCAACTAAGAGCATCTGCGGTGCAGAATGATTGATTAAGATTTTTAGCAGAATATAATTCTGCCATAATGCAAAAGAGCATGTCTGAATGAATGCTTTTTGTATCATAAATAAGCGGAACTGTGAAAGGACAGACCTTTTATCACAGTTCCGCAGTTTACGTTAAAGGAGGACTGTTTGTGGAACCGGTAAATGCGATTGAACTTTTGGGAGTCACCAAACGTTTTGGAGAGGTTGTCGCAAATGACAATGTAAATCTGACAGTGAGAAAGGGAGAGATCCTTTCTATATTAGGAGAGAATGGTAGTGGAAAGACTACGCTGATGAACATGCTCTCCGGTATTTATTTCCCGGATGAGGGAGAAATCCGTGTGAATGGGAAAACCGTGACGATCCGGTCCCCGAAAGATTCCTTCGAACTCGGAATTGGAATGATTCATCAGCATTTCAAGCTGATCAATATCCTGACAGCCGCCGAGAATATTATTTTAGGTCTGCCGGGAAAAGAACGCCTGAATTTAAAACAGGTGGAAAAAGAAGTCAAAGAACTGACAGACCGCTATGGTTTTGATTTAAATCCATCCCAGAAAATTTATGATATGTCCGTTTCCCAGAAACAGACCGTTGAGATCGTAAAGGTTTTATACCGTGGCGCGGATATTCTGATCTTAGATGAGCCGACTGCCGTTTTAACACCGCAGGAGACTGAAAAATTATTTGCGGTATTGCGCAACATGCGTGCCGCAGGAAAATCCATCATCATCATCACACACAAGTTAAACGAAGTATTAGAGCTTTCTGACCGTGTGGCAGTGCTTCGAAAAGGAAAGTATATAGATACGGTGGAGACAAAAGGTGCAACGGTAGAGTCTCTAACTGAGATGATGGTCGGTGAAAAAGTAACGCTTGATATCAACCGTACCGAACCGGAAAATGCAAAAAAACGAATTGAGATGCGCGGTGTGACATGCCGGAACAAGGAAGGTTTAAAAGTATTAAAAGAGGCTTCCTTTACCGCATACAGCGGCGAAATTCTTGGTATCGCAGGCATTTCCGGAAGCGGACAGAAAGAACTTTTAGAGTCTGTGGCTGGTTTGCAGCCGATCGAGAGTGGTGAGATCCTTTATGAGTCACCGGAGGGAAAAGTCGAAAAGATCTCCGATATGAAGGCGGAGGATATCAAAAAACTTGGTATCGCCTTATCCTTTGTCCCGGAGGACCGTCTCGGAATGGGATTAGTCGGTTCCATGGATCTGACAGATAATATGATGATCCGCAGTTACAAGGAAGGAAAACATTTCTTTGCAGACCGTAAGGCACCAAAGCAGCTTGCGCAGGAAATCGTGGACAAGCTTGAAGTCGTGACGCCGGGAGTTGAGACTCCGGTCAGCCGCCTTTCCGGTGGAAATGTACAGAAGATCCTTGTTGGACGTGAGATCGCAAGCAATCCAAACGTGCTGATGGTGGCATATCCGGTGCGTGGGCTTGATATCAACTCTTCCTATACGATCTATAATCTGCTAAACGACCAGAAGAAAAAGGGAGTTGCAGTCATCTGTGTCGGCGAGGACTTAGATGTGCTTTTAGAGCTGTGTGACAGGATCCTTGTGTTAAATGGCGGAAGAGTTTCCGGTATTGTGGACGCTAGAAGTACCACAAAAGAAAAACTTGGACTTTTGATGACAGGTTCGGGAGAGGAGAAACAGGCAAATGAGTAAAGAAGTAAAAGAACCGGCAGTTCGTATGATAAAACGCGATACGATCAGCACAGCAAAAGCATGGGGAATCCGGCTTGCAGCCGTTGCATTATCACTGATCGTTGCGGGACTTGTGATCGTTGCAATCACAAAACAGAATCCGATTCAGGTATATCTTGGTATTATAGACGGTGCGGTAGGAAGCAGCCGTCGTGTGTGGGTAACGATCCGAGAGACATTGGTGCTTTTATGTATTGCGATCGGACTGACACCGGCATTTAAAATGAAATTCTGGAACATTGGAGCTGAGGGACAGATCTTAATGGGAGGTATGGCAACTGCAGCACTGATGATCTATGCAGGGGATGCGATGCCAAACTGGCTGCTTTTAATTCTGATCTTTATTGCAAGTGCGGCGGCAGGATTGATCTGGGGACTGATCCCGGCAGTGTTTAAAGCATATTTCAATACAAATGAGACATTGTTTACATTGATGCTCAATTATGTGGCAATGCAGCTTGTCACATTTGCCATCGTATTCTGGGAGAATCCGTCCGGTTCTAACACGGTCGGCATCATCAATGCAGCTGGACAGAAAGGATGGTTCCCATCCATTTTTGGAAATATGTATGGACTGAACGTGATCGTTGTTCTGATCATCACACTCGGCATGTATGTATACATGAAATACAGCAAACAGGGATATGAGATCGCAGTTGTCGGCGAGAGCCAGAATACTGCGCGCTATGCCGGTATCAATGTAAAAAAAGTAATCATCCGCACGATGATGCTCTCCGGTGCGATCTGCGGAATCGCAGGCTGCCTGATCGTCAGCGGTGCGAGCCATACGATCTCCACAAGTACAGCCGGTGGACGTGGATTTACCGCCATCATTGTTGCGTGGATGTCAAAATTTAATCCGTTTGCAATGATCTTAGTATCTGCATTTCTGGTATTTATGCAGCAGGGATCTATCCAGATCGCTTCCCAGTTTGGTTTAAATGAGAATGCGTCGGATATCATTACCGGTATTTTACTGTTTTTCTTAATCGGCTGTGAATTTTTCATCAATTATAAGCTGGAATGGAAAAAGAACCATAAGGAGGGAAAATAAATGAATCTGCTTATGACATTCATACAAAAAGCGATCGGACAGGGGGTTGCAATTTTATTTGGTGCAACCGGAGAAATCGTGACAGAGAAATCCGGCAATTTAAATCTTGGAATCCCGGGTATCATGTATATGGGCGGTATTTCCGGTCTGATGGGGGCATTCTTTTATGAAAATGGCAAAGAAAACCCGAATGGATTTGTTGGACTGTTGATTGCATTTCTGGCAACACTGATCGTGTCTGCATTAGGTGGGCTGATCTACAGTTTCCTGACGATCACACTGCGTGCAAATCAGAATGTTGTTGGTCTGGCTTTAACAACGTTTGGAGTAGGTTTTGGTAACTTCTTCGGCGGTTCTATTTCAAAACTTGCCGGAGGTGTCGGACAGATTTCTGTACAGACGACAGCGGCAGCATTCCGCGCAAAAATACCGGGACTCTCTGCAATTCCATTTATCGGAGATTTATTATTTTCCTATGGATTTCTGACCTATTTATCCGTGATCCTTGCCGTGTGTATGACTTATTTTCTGAAAAAGACCAGACGCGGCTTAAACTTACGCGCAGTCGGGGAGAGCCCGGCGACTGCAGATGCTGCAGGTATCAATGTATCAAAATACAAATACATTGCAACTGTGACAGGAGCAGCAATCGCAGGTCTTGGAGGACTTTATTTTGTCATGGAATATCTCGGAGGAACCTGGTCTAACAACGGATTTGGTGACCGTGGATGGCTGGCAATCGCACTGGTTATTTTAGCACTCTGGAATCCGGATCATGCAATCTGGGGATCATTCCTGTTTGGCGGACTCTATATTTTATATATCTATCTGCCGGGACTGACCCGTGCAACACAGGAACTCTGCAAGATGCTTCCTTATGTGGTGACGATCATTGTACTTGTGATCACAAGTAAACGAAATAAACAGGAAAACCAGCCACCGGCAAGCCTTGGAGAAGCATACTTCAGGGAAGACCGATAATGGTTTAAAGAAAAGAAATTACTTTGCGGACAGCAGCACTCATCTGGGTGCTGCTGTTTGTGACTAAACAGATTTCACGTTCCGGTATGGGTTCGACGAGACGGATCGCGTAGGCGCTGCCGCGTGCGATCGCCTCTGCAGCGAGCTCCTCCGGGTAAAAACCGATACCGAGATTGTGTGTGATCATAGGAAGGATCTGGTCGGTGGTGGCAGCCTCCATATCAGGTGCGAACATCAGACCATGACTTAAGAAATAACGGTGATACAATTCTCTGGTCCCGGTGCCGTCGGCAAGCCCTATAACCGGTATTCCGGAAAGATCATTTAAGCTTCGGATCTGTGAAGCCAGTTCTTTATATTTTGTTCCTCCGATCAGAATTTCGCGGTAGGAGGCAAGGTGTGTTTTGTGCAGTGGCTTTTGGATGGTAAGTGGTGAGGTGACTGCTGCAAAATCGACGACCTTGCTCTCTAATGCTAAAATTGCCTGTGGTGTGGAGTGATTGAAAATACGGATGCGCACATGTGGATATTGTTCGTGAAAACGTTCTAATACCGGAAGCAATAGCAGGCGCAGCGCATTTTCACTGGCTCCGATGGAAACCAGTCCATTTTCGAGATCCCTATTCTGACGGATCTCATCTTCCCCAAGCGACAGCTGCTCATAGGCAATCGCAACATGTTCATATAATCTTTTTCCTTCGGGAGTCAGCGTTATCCCCTTGTTAGAGCGCAAAAACAGTGTACAGTTTAATTCCGATTCCAGATTATTCATGCACCTTGTGATATTTGGCTGGTTATTGTGCAGTGCCTCTGCAGCTCTGGTAAAACTTTTATACTGTGCAACATAGTAGAAAATACGGTAATAGTCGTAAGTGATCATGCGGTGTTTTATCTCCTTTTATTTATTATATAAAAATCATATGATGGATATATCAATAATACTTTTTACATCTGATAACAGGGATACTATAATACAGACGATGTAAGAAATCAATGAGAAAAAACGGGAATAAGAGGTGAGAACATTGGCTTTGAATCAAAATGAGCCAAGGAGTACGAAAGTGCAGATGTCGGAGGCGTTTATCACGAGTGTGTTTCTGGCACTGTCCGGTGGGTTCCAGGATGCATACACTTATTTTACGAGAGATGGCGTGTTTTCGAATGCACAGACCGGAAACGTGGTACTCATGAGTCAGCATTTTATGATGGGAGAGTGGAGTGAGGGATTGCGTTATCTGTTCCCATTGCTCGCATTTGCAGTCGGTGTGTTTGTGGCAGAGAGGATACAGGGAAGTTTTAAGTATGCGAGAAAGCTGCACTGGAGACAGTCAGTATTACTCTGTGAGATGGCAATCCTGGTGTTTGTGGGATTTCTTCCGGAGAATCTTAATATGGCAGCAACCGTGTTAGTTTCTTTTTCCTGTGCCATGCAGGTGCAGACATTCCGGAAAGTCGGCGGATATTCCTACGCGAGCACAATGTGCATCGGAAATCTGCGGAGTGGGACGGCAGCGTTTTCACTGTATCTCAGGGAAAAAAGACCGGAACAGATCAGACAGGCACTTTACTATTTTGGAATCATTTTATTCTTTGCGGTTGGTGCGGGAATCGGAGGAAATCTGTCTGTGAGGTACGGGTTTCATGTGATCTGGATATCCGGTGGACTTCTGTTGATCAGTTTTCTGCTGATGTTCTTAGAAAAGATCAGATAATGGAGGGAAAAAGGATGGAGACAATATTTCCAAGAGAAGAAAAAGCAGATCTGTTGTTTGATAAAATCTTGAAAGATCCGGAAGCCTGTGAGCGTCTGATGCAGACTTTTTATGGAGAAATTGATTCGGATCTTGAACTGGTGGGAGGATATCTTCCACCGGAACAGTTTGCTAAGGCATTGTTTGATGCCTATAAAAACCGGGATCTGACTGCATTTTTGATGGCGGTCTGCAAAAACAGCATGTTTGACTTACTGCGAAACTCATTTTTAGCACCGTTCCGCTTTAATGCGGATGGTCAGATCAATCCGTATCTGCTTACGGATGAGGATGGAAATCTGATTCAGACAAAGGAAATCCATGTGAGTGAAAAAGATTATAACCGGTTTAAAAAGGTATTCCGGAAAGAGAAAGGTGTAAAGATGTATCTTGCATACGGATACCGCAAGCGTCACAGCTATGATGCGGATACGATGGATGTGATGGAATATAAGATGGGTGAGCACATCGGTCTTTTGCTTGTCTATGAACTGCCGGATACGGTAAAACAGCAGAGGACGGAAGCACAGGCTTATGCAGCAGTGTGGGATATCATGATGAAACTGCAAAAGGACCTGCCGCGTTCCTTTGTTTATTACGGACAGGATTCTTTGGAAGATGAAGGTCAGAGGTTTGATGAACTGGGCGTATTTTTACCGATCCACCGTTTTTCGGAACGGTTGGAAAAGAGTATTGATACAGCAGATAAGATTGTACATGCACAAGCATAAAAGGAGTGTGAATATTTATGTTAACAGCAGTAACTGGTATTAACTGGGGCGATGAAGGAAAAGGACGTGTCGTAGATTTATTAAGTGATCACGCCGATTATGTGGTTCGTTATCAGGGAGGAAACAATGCAGGACATACCGTAGTGACAGATAAAGGTAAATTTGTTTTGAATCTGCTGCCGTCCGGTATTCTGCATCCGGAGGTTGTCTGTGTACTTGGAAACGGAATGGTCATTGATCCGGATCACTTAAGACATGAGATCGAGATGATGCGTTACATGAATGTAAAAATCAGTCCGGAAAATTTAAAGATATCGGAAAAAGCAACCGTCTGCATGCCATTCCATGTCAGACAGGATGTTTTAGAGGAGGAGAGACTCTCTAAGACCGGGGAGGCATTTGGCTCCACAAAAAGAGGAATCGCCTATGCCTATGGCGATAAATATATGAAGAAAACGCTTCGGATGGGAGACCTTTTATATCTGGATTCGGAAGTGATCAAAAAACGGATCGCAATGATCGTGGAGAGTAAAAATCTGATCCTTGAAAAGGTATATGGTCAGAAACCGCTCTCAGTGGAAGAGGTCATGGACTGGTGCAAGGGACAGGCAGAATTTTTAAAGCCGTATATTACCGATACGGGGGTGCTGTTGGAAAAGGCAGCCGCAGAAGGCAAAGATATCCTCTTTGAGGCACAGCTTGGCGCATTGCGTGATATTGATTACGGAATTTATCCCTACACATCAAGCTCTAGTACGATCGCAGCCTATGCAACGATCGGAGCGGGTATTCCAAAAAGAAAACCGGAGCGTGTCGTAGGTGTCATGAAGGCATATTCCACATGCGTCGGCGAGGGTCCGTTTGCTGCAGAGAAGGCTGCCGGTGAGGAATGGAATGATAAATTGAGAAAAGCGGGTAATGAATTTGGGGCTGCAACCGGACGTCCAAGAAGAGTCGGGCCGTTTGATGCAGTTGCAAGCAGATATGGACTGCAGTGTCAGAATGCAGGAGATATTGCCCTGACCAAACTGGATGTATTGAGCAGCTTTGAAAAGATCCCCGTTATCACGGGATACCGTGTGAACGGAAAGCTTATCACGGATTTCCCGACGAATGTATTGCTTGATGCTGCAAAACCTGAGGTTGAGATGTTAGATGGTTGGAACTGCGACATCTCATCCTGCAGAAACTGGAATGATCTTCCGGAAAATGCAAAGAAGTATATCGAGAGGATCGAGGAACTGATCGGACATTCCATTTACCTTGTTTCCACAGGAGCAAAGAGAGATGAATATTTATTGAAAGAATAAAATATCAGGTACAGTACCGGAACATCTTATCGGTCAGTATTCTTGCAAAGATCAGTCCGAGAGGCAGGCATACGATGATAAGGATCGCAGAGGCAAACCAGGAGGCCGATGCATCCAAAGACATGATGCCGAGATTGTAGATCGCGCGGTACAGGTATAATCCGGGAACCATGATAACGATAGATGGAACGGTGATCGCAATCCTTGGATAACCGACATGGTTTTTTAAAAGGGATGCGAGCAGTCCAGCGGTCAGTGCACCTAAAAATGCAGCGGCCGCGGAAGGTGTTCCGAGAAGATCCACAAGTTCTAACCGGAATGTATTTGCAATGGCGCCGATCACGGCTGCGGCTGCGGCAAGCTGTCTGGGACTGTTAAACATGATTGAAAATCCGAATACGCCGCAGAAACTTGCAAGCAGACGGAAGATGATCTTTTCTGTCAGAGTAAGGTTTAAAGGAAGAAAATCTACAGGCTGCAAATGAAGTAAAAGGGCTACCATCCAGGCAAACATAGTGGCGACGGCAATAATGATCAGTGCGTAGGCGAGACGCTCAAGACCGGAGCGCATATCAAGTTTTGCGAGGTCGATTCCGCTGGTGATAAATGGAAAACCGGGAATGATAAAGAGCATGGCACAGATATAACCTGCTTCATGCTGAATAGAGATTCCCCACAGCAGCTCTGCAATTTTTAACAGTCCGGCATAAACCAGACAGGCACTTGAGACGGATGCTGCAATGCAGAGAAACAGTGTAAAATGATGTTTTGTCAGTTTGCACCGCAGATAATTTCCAATGCCGGCACCAAAGAAGGCACAGAGCATTTCAATAGGTCCGCCGCCGAGTAAAAATGTAAATGCGCTGCATGCAAGCGCTGATGCACATCCAAGTGCAAATGGGGAGTAAAGCCCATGGATCTGTTCAATCTGGTCTAAATAAGTATGGATCTGTTCGCCGGACATTGTGCAGCATTCATGGTCAAAATCATTGACGAAGCGTTCCAGCCGGTTTAATTTTGAAGTATTGACACCGGTATTTGTCAGGCAGAGAGACTGCGAGTAACAGTCGGTTCCGTCAAAGCAGGTATATTCGATCGACATCAGTCCAATGTCAGCGGTACAGGTAACACCGAGCAGAGTGGCAAG
>ERZ827117.2108-NODE-2108-length-12191-cov-158.660844_pt1 | contig 12191 bp, 8 predicted proteins | sample MGYA00519920_ERZ827117 | MGnify/ENA primary metagenome ERZ827117 (study PRJEB31778, sample SAMEA3449260) | human gut metagenome | biome: human gut; feature: human-associated habitat; material: faeces | place: United Kingdom | collected 2010/2012 ...
TAAAATAAAGAAACTACATACAGATAGACTACTGCTGCCGGGATTGCGAGAATCGCGCTGTCAAAACGGTCGAGCATTCCACCGTGTCCCGGTAAAATATTGCCCGAATCTTTGATGCCTAGACGGCGTTTTAATAAAGATTCCGTTAAATCCCCCCAGGTTCCGAATACTACCACTGTCAATGCTAGTCCGATCCATACTCCGGTAGACATGAAAGGGAAGAAGTGAGATAGCAGGAAAGAAGCTATGATACAGAAAATGCCGCCGCCAATAGAGCCTTCCCATGACTTCTTAGGAGAGATGCGTTCAAATAGTTTATGTTTGCCAAACAGCATGCCTGTACAGTAAGCACCTGTATCATTCACCCAGTTGAATATAAAAATAGATAGTGGGAGAATAGCGTTGTATTGTGAAAGGCTGGCTGTTTCGTCCGAATGGAAAGCCAATACATTCAGCAAAGCGAATGGCAAGGCAATATACATCTGGCTTAACATGGCATAAGCCCAATTATTCAGCGGGTTTTCTTTTTTCAAATAAAGTTCGCTGACCATCAGATAAATAAATAAAGCTAAATAAGGAATAAATATACCTGTTTGTGAAGGATCTATTCCAAAATAGAAAAAGCACAGGAAAAGAAAAATTCCGCTGAGAATACATATACGTTTATTTACTTGTATTCCTTCTACATGATTGACCAAATTACAGAATTCATTGATTGCCAATGCGCTGATAATGGCAAATAGGATGCCGAATGAGACAGCCCCTCCCACGATGCAGCCTATCAGTACTGCAACAAAAATAATTCCGGTTATGGCACGTTGTAAGAAATTGCTTTTCACGGTCGTTAGTCTTAAGTGATTCAAAAATCAAAGTAGAAGATCTGTTTTTTTATCATTCTGAGTGACCATGAAGAATCCGGATATATCTGGATTATTACGGACTCTTTGTATCATTCAGAATGACAATGCTTATATAGTTGACAGATCTTTCTACAATGTTATGCTTCTTTTTTTTCTTTTTCCTTTTCCTCAGAATCTGAAGAATTCTTCTCTTCAAAATCTTCGGTTACTTCTACTGGTTTTGCTGTAGCTTCTAAAGCCATAATTTCTTCTGAACGTGAAGTCCAGGGGCGTTTGCCGAAAATGCGTTCCACATCTTCGGCGAAAATTACTTCTTTTTCAACCAACAGACGGGCCAGCTCGTTGTGACCATCTTTATGTTCGGATAATATTGCTTTTGCCCGATCATATTGTTCGTTGATCATTCTTTTCACTTCTTCGTCAATCAGTTCGGCTGTACGTTCACTGTAAGGCTTGCTGAAAGAGTATTCATCGTTGCTGTAATAACATAAGTTGGGTAACTTTTCACTCATTCCGGCATAAGCAATCATTCCATATGATTGTTTTGTCACACGTTCCAAATCGTTCATGGCACCGGTTGAAATATGTCCGGTGAACAGTTCTTCGGCTGCACGTCCCCCTAAAGTGGCACACATTTCATCCAGCATCTGCTCTTTGGTTGTGATCTGCCGTTCTTCGGGCAAATACCATGCGGCTCCCAATGCACGTCCACGGGGAACAATGGTTACCTTAATCAAAGGATTGGCATGTTCCAAAAACCAAGACAGCGTAGCGTGACCGGCTTCGTGTAAGGCAATAGTACGCTTTTCTTCGGCAGTCATGATTTTGGTTTTCTTTTCCAAACCACCGATAATACGGTCTACAGCATCTAGAAAATCTTGTTTCCCAACCGCATTCTTACCATGGCGGGCGGCGATCAGTGCTGCTTCATTACATACATTGGCAATATCTGCCCCACTGAATCCCGGAGTTTGACGGGCGAGCAAATCCAGATCAACACTTTCGTCCAGTTTTAAAGGCTTCAAATGTACTCCGAATACTTCTTTACGTTCGTTTAAGTCGGGTAAGTCAACATGAATCTGGCGGTCAAAACGACCGGCACGCAATAATGCCTTATCCAATATATCCGCGCGGTTGGTAGCGGCCAAAATGATCACACCGCTATTTGAACCAAAACCGTCCATTTCTGTCAATAATTGGTTTAATGTATTTTCGCGTTCATCATTTCCACCCATGCTTGGATTTTTGCCACGGGCACGTCCTACCGCGTCAATTTCATCAATGAAAATAATGCAAGGAGCTTTCTCTTTCGCCTGGCGGAACAAGTCACGTACACGGGATGCACCTACTCCGACAAACATTTCCACAAAGTCGGAACCTGAAAGCGAAAAGAAAGGTACATCCGCCTCACCGGCAACAGCTTTTGCCAGCAAAGTCTTACCGGTTCCCGGAGGGCCTACCAGTAAAGCGCCTTTAGGTATCTTACCTCCCAGCTCCGTGTATTTCTGAGGTTGTTTCAGAAACTCTACAATTTCCTCCACTTCTTGTTTAGCTTCCGCTTGTCCGGCTACATCTTTAAAAGTAATCCGGTTAGTTTTGTCTCCTTTTTCGTATACCTGAGCTTTGCTTTTACCTACGTTGAACGGATTGGCGCCTCCGGCCCCTGCTCCGCCGCTCATGCGGCGCATGGCAAACATCCATATACCGATCAACAGTAAAAACGGAGCGATATTCCAAAATAATGCACCGAAGTAGTCGCGTTTCTTTTCATAACTGATAGATCCGGTAAAATGACCTTCTTCCTGTGCCTTTTCCATGAATTTATCCAATGACTCCATGGAACCTATTTCTACGTTCAAGGCTGGATTACGACCTACTTTTTTATAGTCATTTTTAAATACATCTTTAACAAATTCCGGTTTAATGTACATTTCTACCGTATTGTCATCGTATGCAATTATTTTATTGGCATATCCCTTGTTTATCATATCTTTAAACTCGGTATATGTTATTTGTTTGTCAATTCCTCCTTCTTGATTGGAAAAGTAGAGGATGGCAAAACTCATGGCAATGATAACATACAGCCAACTCAAATTGAAGCGTGGCATGTTTATCTTTGGTTTATTATTGGTATTTTCACTCATTTTGATTCTGTATTGGATTAGTCTAGATCAGGAATTTGGGTTAGTTTGGCATCTGCCCATAAATGTTCCAGATTATAAAAATTTCTTGTTTCCGGCAAAAAGACATGTACCAGTACATCACTGTAGTCCATTGCAACCCATTCTGCGTTTCTCAGTCCGTCTATTCCCGTAGGTTTGTCATTTATTTCTTTATGTACATATTCCTTGACTGAGTCAACGATAGCTGTAACTTGACTTGGGGAATTACCTTGACAGATTACGAAATAGCTGCAAATGGTATCATTAATGGCGGTGAGGTCCGCTATTACAATGTTTTTACCTTTCTTTTCTTGAATGCCTTCTGTTATTTTTTTTACTAAAGTCTCTGCTTCGTTCATTATAATGTTATTAACAACTGATTATTCTAATATATGTATTTACAACAATGCACAAAGATACTTGGTTTTCTCATTCTAGCGAAAAAATGTGCATTAAATATATTCGGTTTTTGTTTTTTTTAGTTAGAGAATCTTTTTATTGTTATGTTAAGTCTAGAATGATGATACACGGTCAAGAAGGATAAGGAAGGCCGGAAAAGAAGGCAAATGGAGAAAAAAAGAATCTTGATTAGAAAAAAAAGCTTCAAAAATTTGTGGATTAAATAAAAAGCCGTATCTTTGCAGCGTCAAAATCAAAACGGGTGTTTTGATAGGAAAATTGGGATATGGTGTAATGGTAACACAACAGATTCTGGTCCTGTTTTTCCAGGTTCGAATCCTGGTATCCCAACAGACAAATCACTTGTCAAAGACAAAGATCTTCTAAAATTATAATTTTAGAAGATCTTTTTTTATTTTGTGTTGGTTATCTTAAGAATTAGTAGTGTTATATGAAAAAAGAGTCTAACGCATTTGCGTTAGACTCTTTTTTCATATAACTGTTTTTATTCGTTTTTCATTGATTGGTCGATCACCTCAATTTTTTTCAAGATCAATTCTAGGTCTGCTTTGAGTTTTTCCACTTTACGATTCATTTCCGTAACCAAACTGCTACCTTTTTTGGAAGAACTGGTCAAGAAGCCCAAGTTGTTCTCGTATGTTTGAATTTCATTCTTCATGTTTTCGTAAGCACGAACCAGTTTTTCGCGTTCACGATAAAGGTTGCCTTCCTTGCTGATGGTTGATTTAAAATTGCTTAATTTTTTCTGTGATGCGGAAAGATTCAGCTTGTCAAACAACTTGTCGATGACACCATGATATTGCTTGTACAGTTTATCTTTTTCTTTAAACGGTACATGACCGATGCCGTTCCATTCTTTCATTAATTCTCGAATGGCGTTTCCCGCATCCTCTTCCGGTGTTTCCTGTGCGTCAATTGCATTTAATTTTTCAATGATCGCCTTTTTCTGAACCATGTTTTCCTGTTCAACCGAGCGTTGTGAAGAAGTCGCCTTGTTCTTTTGCTCGAAGAAATAATCACATGCGGCAATGAATCGTTTCCATACGGCATCCGAATACTTTTTAGGTACAGGACCGATTGTTTTCCATTCCTTTTGTAATTTGCTTAGAATATCAGCAGTTGCTTTCCAGTCTGTGCTTTCTTTTAGTGCTTCTGCTTTTTCACATAATGCTTTCTTCTTTTCCAGATTGCCTGCCATACTTTCCTTGATGGATTTGAAGAACTCGGCTTTGCGTTTGAAAAACTCATCACAAGCGGCACGGAAACGTTCGAATATCTTCACGTTCATTTTTTGAGGTGCGTAACCAATTGTTTTCCATTTAGCTTGCAAAGCAATGATTTCCTGAGTTTTGTTTTCCCAGTCTTGGAAAGTAGTGAACGTATCGTATTCCATCGCTTCCACAATTTCACAGATTACGGTCTTTTCATCCAAATTACGTTGCTCTTTTTCTTTTAAGGCTTCGAAATGTTGCTGGTGACGACGGTTTACGGCTGTAGAGGCAGTTTTGAACCGGGTCCATATATCTTCGCGCAATTCTTTTGCAACAGGACCCGTATTCCGGAATTCCTGATGTAACTTTTGTAATTGGTGGAAAGCGGAAATCACATCTTCTTCATCAGCCAATTTCTCTGCGGCTTCACAGAGATGAGTTTTTATTTCAAGATTCTTTTTAAAATCATACTCACGGAATTCATTGTTCAGCTTTATCAAGTCATAGAACTTTTCTGCATAGTGCTGATAATTTTTCCATAGTTCATTTACCTTGGCAGCCGGCACCTGTTTTATATCGTTCCATTCCTGTTGCAGTTTCTTGAATTCATTGTATGCTTTGTTGGCATCTTCGGGAGATTCGGCAAGTTCTTTCAAGCGGTCGATAATGGCGAGCTTTTTCACCAGGTTATCTTCTTTTTCTTTATCTTGTTCTGCTTGTATGGCGCTTCTTTTCTCTTTGATAGAGCTCATGATATCTTTGAAACGGCTTTCAGCATCGTCCGGTTGGGGAATAAATGCCTCAGGAGCACCTCCGCCATCAATAAATGCCTTACGGGCGGCTTCTTGCTCAGCCTTGTGCAGCTTGTAGAAGTTCTGTTTCAATAAATCCAACTCTTGTTTGTCTGCATTGCAGGCGTCTTCGTTGATTTCTTTTAAACGTTCGATGACCTCTTCTTTCGTTTGTTTAGGTACATACGTAGCGTTATTTTCTTCTGCAGTAGCGGAAGATGATACCAAAGTTTCAGATGTCTGTTCCACTGGAACTTCGGTTAAAGGGCGGATAGTTTCATTCGAGTCCATCGTATAGATTTTTAAAGTAAGCGTTTTTGTTATAACAACAATTTACAAATTAAAAGAAATAAATTAGAACTTCATACTGTTTTTCCCGATTTTTTTAGGAAAATCCTTAAAAGTGGAGAAAATAGGAGAATCAAGGGGGATAAATGCACTGCAGATTACATAGATTCATACAGATTCTCTTTTATTGTGATTCTTTGCCGGTTTCTGTGTGAATCTGTTTTTCTCTGAATTTCAATCTATGTAATCTGTAGTGAAATGTGTCAGGATAGTAATACGGTGATGCCCATATAAAGCATCATACCTATAATGTCATTGGTGATGGATATGAACGGACCTGTAGCGATGGCCGGATCTATTTTTAGTTTTTCCAGTGTCATAGGAACCAGGGTCCCAAAGATGGAAGCGAACATGACTACTGCAAACAGGCTGAATGAAACCGAATAAGTCACGGTGGCACTTGCCCCGAAACGGATGAAATTATAGATATATACCAGCATAGAAATAATAGTAGCATTGATTACGGCCACTACAGATTCCTTTACTATTTGTTTCCAGGTGTTTTGGGCATCCAGCGAGCTGTTTGCCAGTCCTTGTACGATAAGTGCCGAGGACTGTGTTCCCACATTCCCCCCTGTTCCGCCGATAAGGGGGATGTAGAGGGCCATTTCGGGATGTGCGGCAAAAGTGCTGTCAAAGTTGCCCAGAATCATGGAGTTTCCTATTCCGCCTATCATGCCGATGAGCAGCCAGGGCAGACGGGCTGTAGTCTGGCGGAATACATTATCGTCTGTTTCCACGTCTTGTGACAAACCTGATGCCAGCTGGTAGTCGCGCTCAGCCTGTTCACGTACTTCGTCCATCACATCGTCTACCGTAATCCGTCCTACCAGGCGTCCGATACTGTCCACTACCGGAACGGCGACCAGGTCATATTTTTCAATGGTTTGTACCACTTCGTCTATAGGGGTATCTACATGGACGGATATCGGTTCTTTCCTCATCACGTGCTTCACTTTGGATACGGAAGGGCTGGTGATCATTTTCTTCAACGGGAACACACCGCGCAGCCGCTGGTCATCGTCTACTACATATACATAATAGATTTCGTCCATATCTTCCGCCTGGATGCGCATTTCCTTCAGACATTCGGGCATACTCCAGTTTTCGTTTACGATTACCATTTCGGTACCCATCAATCCACCGGCAGTGTCTTCGTCATATTTCAACAAATCGACAATGTCTCCGGCTTGTTCTATGTCTTCAATGTGTGAGAGGACTTCTTCTTGTTTGTCCTCGTCCATTTCACGGATAATGTCCACGGCATCATCCGAATCCATGTAGTCAACGAACCGTTTGGCGATTGTTTCAGAGGGAAGGATTTCCAGGAATTCTTTACGGGCGTCTTCGTCCATTTCGATAAGGACATCGGCGGCAGTCTCATTGTCCAGTAACAGGTATATGAACCGTGCTTCTTCCGCATCCAGTTCATTGCACAGCTCTGCTATGTCGGCAGGATGCAGTCCGGCAAGCAAGTCCTTCAGTTGCTCTGAGTCTTTTTGCTCGATCAGCTGCTCTACTTTTTCTAATTCCTCTTTATTCATCCTATTCTTCCGTTAATATAATAAATAGGTGTTATTCTTTCTTGTTTGTTCCTTTCCGGGCGATATCATTGCTATAGACAATATCCGTCTTGTTTTTCAGCGCCGCTTCCACCTGGTTGGTCAGTTCGATAAACTCTTGTACAGACAACTGTTCCGGGCGTTTGTTGAAAATGGGGTCTGTGCTCAATGGGTTCTCTTTGTCTAAAATGGAAGAAATAGAGTTTCTCAAAGTTTTACGCCGTTGGTTGAATGTTGTTTTTACAATGAGCTTGAACAATTTTTCATTGCATCCCAGTTCCGTCGTTTCATTGCGTGTCATACGGATGACCGCACTTTTCACCTTGGGAGGCGGATTGAATACATGTTCGTGTACGGTGAACAGGTATTCTACTTTGTACCAGGCTTGTATCAGGATACTGAGAATGCCGTATGTCTTGCTTCCGGGACCGGCGGCAATGCGTTCGGCCACTTCTTTTTGGATCATTCCGGTACAACAGGGTATCAGGTCTTTGTAATCCAGCATTTTAAAGAATATCTGGCTGGATATATTATAAGGATAGTTGCCGGTCAGGACAAAAGGTTTTCCGTCAAATAATTTTTCGAGGTTCAGTTTCAAGAAGTCGTCTTCAATGATATTATCTTCCAGGGCAGGGAAGTTCTCACGGAGATAGGCTACAGATTCATAGTCCAGTTCCACCACTTTTACCGGACGGTTTTTCTGCATAATAAACTGGGTTAGTACCCCCATCCCCGGTCCTACTTCCAGAATTGGCAAGTCAGGGCACACGTCTACCGTATCGGCTATATCTTTTGCAATACTGAGATCTTTCAAGAAGTGTTGTCCTAGAAATTTTTTTGGCTTTACTAATCCCATTCCGTTATTTTTCTATCGTTAATAAATAGGTTTATTTCGCTAAGATAGTATCTTTGCATCGTGCAAAGGTAAACATTCTAAATTAATATACACAGATTTTGGAACGAACTCGATTAAAAAAGATTATAAATAAAGGTTTGCAGATTGCATTTCCGTTATTTTTGGGGGCTGCGATACTGATATGGATGTATCACGGATTCAATTTTTCCCGGGTGTGGGAGGTCTTGGATGGAGGAATGAACTATGGGTGGATGTTAGTGTCATTAGTGTTTGGTGTGTTTAGTCATATTTTTCGTGGCTGGCGGTGGAAGCTTACGCTGGCTCCGTTGGGCGAGCATCCCAAAACATCCGATTGTGTATATGCCATCTTTGTGTCTTATGCCGCCAACTTGGTTGTTCCCCGTGTAGGTGAGATTTCCCGTTGCGGGGTGTTGGCTAAATATGATGGTACATCTTTTTCCAAATCGCTGGGTACGGTGGTTACGGAACGGCTGATTGATACGCTGTGTGTGTCGTTGATTACAGGGGTAACTCTTATAATGCAGGCAAGGGTATTCGATACTTTTTTTAAAGAAACCGGCACGGATACCACGGTTTTGGCACAGGTATTTACTTCGGGGCATTTCTATATCACTATCGTCTGTGTGCTGGCCGTATTGGTGCTGGCTTTTTTTCTGATCAGGAATGTGACGGTCTTTGCTAAGGTGAAAGGCATTCTCCATAATGTATGGGTCGGTGTACTGTCTTTGCGTCATGTAAAGCGGATGCCTCTGTTCATTCTTTATACCGTCGGTATCTGGACTTGCTATTTCCTGCAATTCTATGTTTCTTTCTTTTGTTTCGATTTTTCCGATAATTTGGGAGTGATGGCGGGACTGGTCATGTTTGCTGTAGGTAGCATTGCGGTAGTAGTTCCGACTCCTAATGGGGCGGGTCCGTGGCATTTTGCTGTCATAACGATGATGATGCTCTATGGAGTGGGAAAAGAAGATGCGGGAATTTTTGCCTTATTAGTGCATGGAATACAAACTTTTTTATTAATTTTGTTGGGTATATATGGATTAGCGGCTTTGCCGTTCACAAATAAAACTAAGAAGTTATGAGTACAATTCTCTCTCTCGCTCCGCAGAATGTGTGGAAGCATTTCTATTCATTGACTCAGGTTCCCCGCCCTTCGGGTTACTTGAAGAAAGTGCAAGAGTTCTTGCTGAACTTTGGAAAAAGTGTAGGCGTAGAGTCATTCCAGGACGAAGCCGGTAATATCATTTACCGCAAGCCTGCCACTCTGGGGATGGAAAACCGTAAGAAGGTGATTCTTCAGGCTCACATGGACATGGTTCCTCAGAAGAATAACGATACAGTGCATGATTTTGAAAATGATCCTATCGAGACTTACATTGACGGAGATTGGGTGAAAGCTAAAGGCACGACTTTGGGAGCCGATGATGGTATGGGTGTTGCCGCTATCATGGCTATCATGGAAGACAAGACGCTGAAACATGGTCCGTTGGAAGCACTGATTACTGCCGACGAAGAAACCGGTATGTTCGGTGCGTTCGGTTTGAAGCCGGGAACGGTAGACGGTGATATTCTGTTGAATCTGGATTCGGAAGAAGAAGGAGAATTGTATATCGGTTGTGCAGGCGGTGAAGACCTGACAGCAGTGTTGGAATATAAAGAAGTGGAAACAGATCCGGCTGACATTGCTTTGAAAGTTACCTTGAAAGGGCTGCGCGGTGGTCATTCAGGATTGGAAATAAATGAAGGACGTGCCAATGCCAACAAGCTGATGGCTCGTTTCATGAACCAGGTGATAACTTACGATGAGGCTTGCCTGGTGTCCTGGCAAGGTGGCAATATGCGTAATGCCATTCCTCGTGAATGTGAAGTGGTCATTACGGTTCCGGCTGAAGAAGAAGCGGACGTACTGGAATTTGTGCAGGAGTGCGAAGCATTGTGGAATGAAGAATATCATGTACACGAAACACCGATCAGCTTCAAGGCAGAACGGGTGGAATTGCCTGCGATGATGGTTCCCGATGAAATTAAAGATAATCTGGTGGATGCCATTTATGCTTGTCAGAATGGAGTGATGCGTATGATTCCTACTATCCCCGATACCGTGGAAACCTCTTCCAATCTGGCTATTGTTTCTATAGGTGGTGGCAAGGCGGAGATAAAAATCCTGGCCCGCAGTTCACGCGATTCAATGAAGGATTATCTGAATACTGCATTGGAAAGCTGTTTCTCTATGGCAGGTATGGAAGTAACCCGTTCAGGTGGTTATTCAGGCTGGGAACCCAATGTGGATTCTCCTATTCTGAAAGCCATGAAGGAGTCTTATAAGGCACAATTCGGTACGGAACCTGCTGTGAAAGTGATTCATGCCGGTTTGGAATGCGGTATCATCGGTGCGGTGGTTCCGGGATTGGATATGATTTCTTTCGGTCCTACCTTGCGTTCTCCTCACTCACCGGATGAACGCTGCTTTATTCCTTCTGTAGGCAAGTTCTATGATTTCGTGGTAGCTACGTTGGAAAATACGCCGGTAAAAGAATAGTCTTTAAGATCTTATAAAGATTTCGGGCGCGGATGATAGGGATTTCGTCCGCGCCTTTCTATTAATACTCCACTTTGTCACTTTTCTCTGTCCATTGTTGGAATGCCTTTATCGCCTCTTCCGCCAAAAGAACTTCGGAAGGCAGCTTGCGTGCCGAAGGCTTCAGGCTTAACTCATCATAGATAAAAGAGTCGTCAAACCCTATATTCTTGGCATCCGTCTTGTTGTTTGCATAATACATTTTATCCAGCCGTGCCCAGTAAATGGCTCCCAGACACATGGGACACGGTTCACACGAAGTATAAATTTCACATCCGCTCAAGTTGAATGTTCCCAGTTTGCTTGCCGCCGCACGGATGGCGCTGACTTCCGCATGGGCGGTAGGGTCGCATTGTGAGGTGACACGATTGGCTCCGGTCGCAATGATTTCACCATCTTTGGCAATTACGGCTCCAAAGGGTCCGCCGCCGTTTGCCACATTCTCTATAGAAAGCTCAATGGCTTTCCGCATTAATTCTTCTTTCTTCATAGTGGTTCTATTTCTTTAGTACAGAGCAAATATACGATATTTCCGGCTATATATGCGGGAGAGGGCTTATTTTATTCGGAAACTGCCGCTTCATGTGTACACTTGTCGGTTTCTGCTACCATTGAGGTGATTATCAGTGCCTCCGGGGACATTGCCCTGTTTTTTGTTTCAGAAGCTTCAGCCTCTCCGCAAAAGCCCGTCAATAGGGCGAAGCGGCTGAAGGATTGCCTTTGGAAATTCCTTCAGCCCCGATTATGGAAGCTTCAGTTTTTGGCTGTTCGGGATGTGTTTGTGGAAGTTCATTTTCTCTGGTGCTTTTATGCCTGTTGGAAATGATGTTACTATTAGGAAGAGTTTGCTTTGACTGCCGTAACAGCTTTATTGCTTCACCTTAGTGAAGCAGCCGTTTTATACAGGTGACAATGGATCTTCACCAAAGTGGAATGGCGTGTTCACCTAAGTGATGGACAGAAAATACAAACTTATCCTGATGAAAAAGAATATGTTTCCGGTTGTGTCAGTTTGCTCATTTAGGGGTGCGATACGGTGACAAGTGCCTGGATATAGGACTTTTGAAGCATTGGGGAACCAATCTGTGCGGAGTATGCATACCCCAAGAGGGTGCGGCTGAAGGATTTTTCTTCGGGCTGAAGCATTTTCAGGTGTAATCCTTCAGCCGGAATGCCCACCGGCAAAGGGTTTGCGGAGAGGCTGAAGCTTTTGAAGGAATTTTCCTGTCCTTTTTCTTTGTATCACGAATTTGCTGAATACTCCTGGTTTTCCGTAATGCGCTGGTTTGGGCTAATACTTTGCACCCTTTCGGGTATATTATGCAAAAGAAGCTAATAAATTATACCCATTAGGGTGTAATTATCGCTGGTTTTGCTATATT
>ERZ827117.2114-NODE-2114-length-12169-cov-2.950388_pt1 | contig 12169 bp, 9 predicted proteins | sample MGYA00519920_ERZ827117 | MGnify/ENA primary metagenome ERZ827117 (study PRJEB31778, sample SAMEA3449260) | human gut metagenome | biome: human gut; feature: human-associated habitat; material: faeces | place: United Kingdom | collected 2010/2012 ...
CACCCTATGTCCGCTGCACCCAAAACCTACACGCAAAAATTCACCGTCTACCGCCACGACGGCGACCATCTCGGCAATGTAAAGCCCGGTGCGTTGCTGCGCTATGCCCAGCAGATCGCCACCACTCACGCCGAAGCCGCTGGGCTGACCGATGAAGTCTACACCGCCACCCGCACGGCCTTTGTGTTGGCCAAGCTGGCTTTGCATATCGACCGCACGCCCCGCGTGGACGAAGAACTGACCCTTGTCACCCAGCCGGAGTGCTGCAAGCGCGCCGTCAATAAGCGCATCACCCATTTTTACGATGCCGACGGGGCCGAGGTCGCCGTTATTGACAGTCGCTGGGTGCTCATCGACATTGACAAGCGCATCATTTTGCGCAAACACCCTGAGCAGTTTGCCGACCATTGGGCTGAGGATGTGCCCTTTGCACTACCGATGAAGATGACCAAGGCCGCGCCCGAAGCCTGCGAACCGGCAGGGGAGCCGGTCGCCAGCTATTCCCGCTGTGATATGAACGGCCATCTCAATAATACGCGCTACGCCGATATTCTGTGCGACGCGCTGCCCTGGCAAGTGTGGGAGCAGGGCACCGTGCAGGATCTGCTGCTCTTCTATCACCGCGAGGTCCCGCGCGGCGAATCCTTTATCCTGAGCCGCGCCCGGACCGGCGAAAAGCAGTACTATTTCAACGGCGAGCGCGAGGGCAAGTCCGCCTTTGAGGCCAGCATCACCTTTGCCTGATTTTTTATGTAAAACTTAGAATCTCTACATAAACCCTTGTTACACTGTTTGCAGTAAAACGTGAAAGGGGTTTTCTTAGTATGCTTACCGCAAAACGCGCCGGGCTGTCCGGCACCGCGCTCAAGACCATCGCCCTGGTGCTGATGGTGCTTGACCACATCCATTATTTTTTCGAGTTCACCGGCCTTGTGCCAGAATGGTTCAGCATGTTGGCACGACTATCCGCACCGCTGTTTTTGTTCTGCACGGTCGAGGGGTTCGCCCACACGCATGACCGCAAACGATATTTCCTGCGCATCTGGGCCATTGCCACTGCGATGGGCACGGTCGAATTTTTTATGATGTACGCCGGTGTGCTGCGTCGCGGCGACGGCTTTTACCCGCTGAACGCCATCATGCAGAATTTCGTCATCCTCTGTATCATATGGCAGGGCATTGACTGGCTGCGGCAGCGCCGATTTGGCAAGGGGCTGCTGGCCGTTTTGCTGCCGGTCGCCTGGCCGTTTTTGGTCGTCGCGTTGTTGTCAGCTTTCCCGCAAATCAACCAGATGCCGGTGGCCTCCACGGTCATCAGCTATCTGATCAGCGCGCCGCTGCCGATGTGGAGCAACATCACCGATGGCGGCTGGTCCTACCTGCTGGGCGGCATTGTGCTGTATGCGCTGTATTTTCACAAGCGGCTGCGCCTTGTTGTCTGGGCGGCTGTAACATTTTGTTTTGAGTTTGGCATGATCTATTTGCAGCTGCACGGCACGCCGGATTTTGCCTTTTCGCAGATGTTCACCACCTATTACGAGTGGTTCGGCGTCTTTTCCGTGCTGCCCATGGCGCTGTACAACGGCCAGCGCGGCAGCGGGCATAAGCTGCTGTTTTACTGGTTTTATCCCGCGCACATCTACCTTTTGTACGCGGCATCCTGTCTTGTCTACACACTCACGCAGTAAGGGGTTCGTATGGCCAACATTCTGGCGGTCGATGATGACCGCGACCTGTGTACCTTATTAAAAACAGCACTTGAGCGAGACGGCCATACGGTTGAGACCCGCTGCACGGGTGCCGATGTCACCAGCTCGCTCTGTCGCTGGGCAGACTGCATTCTGCTGGACGTCATGATGCCCGGCGAGGATGGCTTTGCCGTCTGCCGCCGCATCCGCGCCCAGACAGAAGCACCCATTTTGTTCCTGACCGCCCGCACCGACGAGCCATCCGTCCTGACCGGGCTTGGCATCGGGGCCGATGACTACCTCGTCAAACCGTTCCGCCTTGCTGAGCTGCGCGCCCGTGTCAATGCCCACCTGCGGCGGCAAAACCGTGCCCCGCAGCATCGGCTGGTGCGCGGCGGCGTCTGCTTTGATCTGGCGGCCAAATCTGCGGCAGTCGGCTGCACAGCACTGCCTTTTACCAAGTCCGAGTATGCCATCTGCGAGTTTCTTGCCCTGCATGCCGGGCAGACCTTCGGCAAAGAGCAGATCTACGAGGCAGTGTTCGGCTACGATGGCACGGCCGATGACACCGCCATTACCCAGCACATCAAAAATATCCGCGCCAAGCTGCGCGCCGCCGGGCTGGCCAGCCCGGAAACCGTGCTGAAAACCGTATGGGGAGTTGGATATTTATGGAACGCCGCCGACGCCTGACTTCTTTGCGCAGCGTGCTGCTGCGCTACCTCTGCCTGTGCGGCGGGGGATGCGCACTGATTCTGGTCCTCTGGTGGGTCATTTTTATGCAGCTGATCGATAACGGCTTTCTGCTGTCTGCGGTCGCTTCGGCTCAGGCCTGCGCCAATGCGCGGGAAGTAGTTGCCGCCATGACTGTGGACACCTTTGACGCCGACGCTATCGACCCCCTCTGCCGCTATGCCGTCGTTACCGGTGCCAACACAGCGGGGGAGACCGTGCATGCAACCAACATGACCACCCGCCAGCTCGAAATCGCCCGCAATGCCCTGCACGGCGGCAGCGGCAACCTGGGGATGATGCAGTATCAGTACATCGTCACCATGGCTGACGGCGCCACCTGCCTTTTGCAGTACGACTACGCCGTACCCTATGCCGACCCGGCCCTGCGGGAACGCCTGCCGGATTTTCAAACCTGTTACATTATCTTGCTGGTCGTTTTGATGTTGGCGTGGCTGGCCGTAACCACCCACCGTACCGTGCGTACCTTTACGGCAGAGACCTCCCGCATCGACGAGGCGACGCGCCAAATCGCCGCCCAACACCCCGAAGCTGTTGACGTAGACCACGCGCGCATCCGGGAATTTTCGGCCACGCTGCAAGCCCTGCAGACTATGGGCCAGCAGCTTACCGACAGTTTGCAGCACCAATGGCAGATGGAGCAGCAGCGCACCGAACAGGTTGCCGCACTGGCGCATGATTTAAAAACGCCGCTTACCATCATCCAGGGCAACGCCGAACTGTTGGCCGAAACCGCCCCCGCCCCGGAACTGGACGCCATTTTGCGGGCAGGGGAGCGTGCCCAGCAATACCTTGCCGCCCTGCGCAGCGCAGGAACCGTGCCCGCCGCCCGCCAGTTGACTGACAGCCACACCCTTGCCGCCGCACTTGCTGATACCGCCCAGGCCCTCTGCCGCCCGGCGAAGCTCCACTTTGTTTTGCAGGAGCAATGGCAGGGCCAGTTTCTCTGCGCCGCCCCGGAACTCAGCCGTGCACTTGAAAACATGCTGGACAACGCCGTGCGCTATACTCCCGCCGGTGGCACCGTCACACTGACCATCAGCAGGGCAGACGGGGATGTGGCCTTTACCGTCGCCGATACCGGCCCCGGCTTCACGCCGGAAGCCCTGCACAAAGCCGGGCAGTTCCTGTACACTGACGCCGCCCGCCCCGGCAACGGCCACCAGGGATTGGGGCTGTACCTGGCCCGCAGCGTGGCCCGGGCCCATGGCGGCAACCTAATTGTAAGCAATGATCCTGCCGCCCACGGTGCCCGCACAGAGCTGCGTCTGCCGATTTGTACCAACGCCTTGTAAACCACACCGCTTTATGCTAAAATCAGGAAAAGCTGACTCCATTGCAAGCGAGGTGTTTTCCATGGCCGAGCCAAACCGCCCCGAGTCCTGGCAGATGGACCCGCCGCAGGGTAAGCCGCTGTATTCATTCGATACGCACGAAACCGAAAAGCTCTATATAAAGCGCTTTTTGCTTTTAAACCGCACGCGCTTACTGCTGCTGGTTCTGGATCTTGTTATTATTCTTACATGGCTTGCCCATGTTCTCAACTTGGGCCGATACGCACTGCTATTCAGCCTTTTTGTGGTTCTTGTTTCCTGTTTTCTCATGCGTTCAAGGGCAAAAACAGCTTACAAAAGGCAGCAACGCATCCAGACCGGCCTGACGCACTATACGTTTTATGAAGATTGCTTCACGGTACAAAAGTCTTTTGGGTTATTTATATTCCGTTATGAGGACCTTTATCAGATCCGTATCCGCAAAAGTTCCCTTTGTCTGATTGGCGCACTTCCTTACAACTTTGCCCTGCTTCCCGGCGAATATCCCGCCGAACTGGCGAATTTTCTGCGCGAGCGTGCCCCCAAAAGCAGGGTACGGATCTTTAAAGACACCCTTCATACGATTTTGCTTGGCATTTTTGCAGTCACAGTACTTTTCTGTTTCCTTTTGCTGTTGATGGTTCTATGTGACTTTGAAGCAAATCCATCTCTGGATCCTCCGCTCCCGGCAAAATCGTACACGGAAGAAGCTCCTGCTTATACGGCCACCCCCACCCCCACAGAACCGCCCGCTGAAACTGCCACCCCGGAAGAAAGCACTGTGACATTCGGTAAAGATTACATCGGCTCGGGGTACGAGGCTATTTATAATACCTACATCAAAGACGCTTCCAACACCCTTACGTACAGGATAGGTGCAAAGGGGGAAGGGTATTATATTGTAAATGAAACCGCGGATGCCGTGGATCTTTTGCAGTATGACCGCGATTCCCAAAACGGCAGCTGTGGCCTGTATGTCTACCAGCGCTGCAAAAAAGATGCCTACGGTGCCTGGTCCTGGGAGGGCAGCGAGATCTTGAACATCTACGCCTACCACTACTGGGACGGTGTCACCGCCGCCAGCGGCAAGACTGGCTGGGGCGATGCTTCCGCCCTGGAATACCGCGAACTGACGGGGGAGTGACCCCAAATGTGAACATTTTGAAAAATGACAAAAAAATTACAAAAAGTATCTGTTACCCTATTGACATTCGATGACAAAAAGGTTACAATTTAGTTGCAAGTTAGATAACACCCCCAAGTTAAATAACTTTACCACATTTTTCATGTGTTCTTCTCCTCCTTTCTTAAACCCCGCCCCTCCCTCAAGGGCGGGGTTTCCTTTTGTTGTGCGGTCTTTTTTTCAAAAAACACTTGCGCCGCCGTGCTATCTATGCTATACTTAAACTCGCATGAGATTTCAAAGGAGTGCTAACTATGAACTGGTATGAGATTGCTCTCGGCGTTGTACTGATCGCCGTTTCGCTTCTGATCATCGTTTTTACCCTCGCACAAGAGCAGAAGGGCCAGGGCCTGTCTGCTGCCATCATGGGTGACAACACCGCTATGGCCGCTGGCCGTGAGCGCGGCGTCGACGCGAAGCTGGCTAAACTGACCAAGATCTGCGGCATCGTTTTCTTTGTCGTTACGCTGGTCGTATGCGTTCTCAGCGCACGCCTGTAAGGCAGTTTACAATGCAATAAAAACCGGTCCGCTCCTGCGCACATTGGTGGTGTAAGGCGGGCCGTTTTTTATGGGAAAGTTTCAGGGGCATCTGTGCCCAAACAGGAAGGGCCCTGCCGGACGGCAGGGCGACGTAAGCAAAGGAGTAACTATGACACCCTTACAAAAAAACATTCTGGATGCCGTCAAGCGCCGCCCCATGACGCTGCGCGAGCTGCAAAACAATTTACAGGTGGATAACTCCCGCCTGCGCACCTCGGTTTCCGCCATGGTCGCCACCGGCGAGCTGGCCATGAAAAACGGCACCTATGTGCCTGGCTTTGCCACTTACGAGAATCCCACCGCCCCCGGCGGCAGCATTCCCTGCACGCTGGTCAAGCTGGCAGCCCGCTTCGGCTTTGCCAGCCGTGATGACGGCGAGGGCGACATCTTTATCCCGGGCCGAGCGCTGCATGGTGCCATGCCCAACGATAAAATTCTCGTTAAGCTGTTCGACCATCCCCGCGTGGAAGGCTCGTCCGAGGGCGAAGTGCTGGAGGTCACCGTACCCAACAACCGTTTTGCCGGTACGGTCTGTCTGTCCGAAGATGGCCGTCTGGCCGTCGAGCCCGACGGCTGCCGCGACGTCAAGTTTCTGCTGGCCAAGCAGGGCAGCGAGGGCGTCCACCTCGGCGACAAGGTCGGCATTCTGATCACCCACCGCGGCGAGCGCCACAACGCCCACCGTGCCGCTGTTGTCGAAAAGTTCGGTTCGTCCGACTATGCGTCCGAATGCGCCAAGGCTATCCTGTACGGCCGCAACGTCCGTCTGGAGTTCCCGCCGGAGGTGCTTGAGGAAGCCCACTCCTACGACGATGCCACCATCGACCAGACCGAGGCCACACACCGTATGGACCTGCGCGCCATCCCCATTTTCACCATCGACTCTGCCGAGACCAAGGATATTGACGACGCCATCAGCCTGCAAAAGCTGGAAAACGGCGGCTATGAGCTGGGCGTCCACATTGCCGACGTCAGCCACTATGTCCGCCCCGGCTCTGCGCTGGACAATGAAGCGTTTGAGCGTGCCACCAGCATCTACTACGCCGACAAGGTCATTCCCATGCTGCCCACGCAGCTGTCCAACGGCATCTGCTCGCTGAACCCGCAGGAGGATCGTTTTGCTTTCTCCTGCCTGATGCGCCTGGACGAGCAGGGCAGCATCCTGGGCTACAACTTCGTCAAGTCGGTCATTCGCAGCCGCGTCAAGGGCGTGTACAAAGAGATCAACGCCCTGCTGGACTCTATTGCCCCGGAAAACGCCGAGCCGACGGAGACTGCCGAGACTGCACACACCATCGACCCCGCCGAGCTGGACACCCTGAAAGAGAAATACGCCGAAGTGCTGGATCAACTGCCCGTCATGGACGAGCTGTACCGCAAGCGTCTGGTGCTGCGCAAGCAGCGCGGCGGCATGGAGATCGAATCCGACGAAGCTAAGCTTATCATTGATGAAAACGGCCGCTGCGTCGATATCGTCAAGCGCGGCCGCGGCACGTCCGAGTGCATGATCGAAGAGTTCATGCTGCTGGCCAACCAATGTGCCGCCAACGCAGGCCGCACCAACAAGGTTCCGTTTGTTTACCGCGTACACGAAGCCCCCGACGCTGAAAAGATGGAAAAGCTGTCCGCCACGCTGCTGGCCTGCGGCCTGAACGCCAAGTTCAAGAACCCCATCCCCACCCAGCTGGAGCTGGCTGCTCTGCTGGACGAAACGCGCGGCCAGCCCATCCAGACCCCCGTGCACACCGGCATCCTGCGCAGCATGCAGAAAGCCCGCTACGCACCGCAGCCGCTGGGCCACTACGGCCTGGTTTTGGCGGATTACGCCCACTTCACCAGCCCCATCCGCCGCTACCCTGACCTTGCCATCCATCGCATCCTCAGCGAAATGCTGCTGGGTGCCAGCAACACCCAGATGAACAAAGACTTTACCGACTTTGCCGCCCGCGCCAGCGAGCAGTCCAGCAAGCAGGAAGTTGCCGCCGTCCGCATTGAGCGCGATGTCGAGGACCTCTATAAAGCTGAGTATATGCACAACCACCTGGGCGATGTCTGCATGGGCACCGTGGCTGGCATCACGCCGCGCGGCGTCTTTGTGGAACTGGAAAATACCGTCGAGGGCTTTGTCCCTGCCGCCGAGCTTTGCAAGGGCGAACCGCAGGTCGTGGACGGCGTCAGCATGGTCGACCCGCTGACCGGTCGTACCTGGATGCTGGGCACCTCGATGAAAGTTCGTGTTGCGGCTGCCGATGTTGCGTTGGGCCGCATCGACTTCGAGTATATGGTCGAGTAAGCTTCCTTATTATAAATAGCAAAGAGCCTGAACGGCTTGCCGTAAGCAAGTGTTCAGGCTCTTTTTCTGTTTCCGTTTTTCAGCGCAGCATAGCCACGATGCTGCGATTTACGCTTTCGGTTTTGGCGGCATCCTCAAATTGCAGCCGGTGCCCGGCTTCCGGCACGATCAGGCAGGGGACAGCGTGCTCCCGGCAAAACTGCTCCAGCCGGGCAGCAGGCAGGTGCGCGTCTTTGGTGCCAACTACCGCGCCAAACACGTTTGCATCGGGCGGCAGTTCCCGTAAAGTTTCCTCCAGCGGCGTCAGCAGAAAGAATCTCGGCTGCATAGCCAGCGCCTTCGCTGTGCGCACCGCACAGAGCGTTCCCAGGCTTTTTGCAAGGAATACGACATCGGTATAGTCTGCAAAACAAACGCCGGAAAGCTGTTCCAGAATCGACGGCAGCGCCGCCTCTGCCGCGCGGCACATATCGGCTGTGCCATCAAAGGAGACACCCGCAAAGTCCAGGCAGAGCGTCTCGTATCCGCGCGCTTTATAAAAGGCAAGGCAATCCTGCACCAGCGTCTGCCCGCAGGTGTAGCGTATGCCCGGGAACGCAACAACAATTCCTTTTTTCATCCAGATTCCTCCCTGGTAACAATAAAAAACGCTGACAGTGCAGTACCATCAGCGTTCTTTATGGCGGAAAGAAAGGGATTCGAACCCTTGAGGGCTTTAGGGGCCCTACACGATTTCCAGTCGTGCGCCTTAGACCAGCTCAGCCATCTTTCCATTTCTTATGTTGTATCGTAGATTTTTCAATTCACGACCAATTTTGCGGCAATCGGGGCAACACGATTTCTTGTTTCTGCGTTCCTCACGACTGCCTTGATATAATACCAGCAATTTCCGAAAAAGTCAAGAGTTTTTTTTAGAGAATTTTCGATTTTTTTCTAAAGTTGTGCGCACTGACCCATTTTTATCTTGAATCCCTCGGCGGATACTCAATCTATCGTTACTTTTAAGCGTTCCACATCATTGCGGATACGTTCAAAAAGTGTATCGGATAGAACGGCGCGCGAAGTTTGCCCCAAGAGAACATTTTTATTATCCTCAAAGGCCGCATAGATGGTTGTTTGTAAATCGGCTTGCAAGTCAGCAAGCAATATGTCCATGCGCTCATTATAAAGGCGTGCCGCTTCTTTCTTTGCTATTGAGGGAACAAGGCGATTTATTTCCTATTGGGCAATTTTGTGGCTGCGTTCATCGTGCTATGCTTCATGTTCTGGATTATAGAAGATGTTCGTTGTTTTCATCGGCTGTGTCCTCCAAGGCTGTAAGGCTCTGTATAAGTGTTTCGTACTCAAAGGGATAATATTTCAACAAGGCTTTTTCCACGCGCTCACAGAGCTGTTTAGAAGCCTTTCTTTTGGTGCGGGAAAGGTCATATAGGTCATAGACGTTTAAACCCGCCTACGCTGCAAATGCAGCCCTTGAAACGCCGTACAAAGGACGCAGCATAGAAACGGCGCTGTTTAGTTGCTCTTGTTTTGTCATTGTTCAACACCTCTGTTGGTTCGCATAAGGGGGGATATAATGCAGGATAAACACAAAAGGCAAAATCAAAAGCGGTATCTGCTGGCTATTGGGGCACAAAAGCGTTTCCGAAAATTTGCGATTTTGTGTTAATTATTATATCTTATTTTTGGATTTTTCTTGTTTTCTTATTACTCTCTTTAAAAATGATATTATAAATATAATATATAATTATAATAATTAGTATTAAGACAGACAGCGCGCGTAGCTGACAGCGCGTAGCGCGTGTCTGGTTAAGCGCGCCAATAAAGACAAACAGGAATTACAAAGAATAATAGAGATAATAGTAGAAGCATAGTAACGGAAATAATAAAGGAAACAGTGTAAGGAATTATATAAGAGATAATACAAGAGGAAATATAACGATATAAAGATAATAATAGAGAAAGACTAAGAGAAACAGAGAAAACAGGCAAAGAAGAAATAATAGAGAAAGTGTCTCCGAACATACAGGTCAGAATATAGTAAGAAACTATAATGTGGGATACTGATGTTTTGTTTCAAGTTCTATGTGAAATAGTTCCAAGCAAGAGAAGAAACAGCCTTGTTGTTTTAATTCTTGAAATGAGAAAAACTGCGCGCGGTTTTCTTTGTTCATTTTTGAAGTATATAGAGCGCGCGTCCTATATAACCAAAAGATAGGAAAAGAAATTTTGTCGATTCTGCGTAGCGAAATTTAAAAGAAAAAAGGCGCGGTCTGAATTAGGACACGAAACGGCAAGAAAAAATAGCGTAGAAATAAGGATTTTAAAGCAATAGCAACATACAATTAAGAAGCAAAGAACAAAAACTAAAGAAAACTAAGGTTTTCTAACAAATGGAAAGGATAACAAAAGAAAGGCATAATATAAACGATGTTACGTAGAAATATGCAGTCCTATTTATAGGGCCGAATTTTAGCACCCAGACGGTTGCAGTCCAGACTATTGGACTGTACCTGTGCTATAATATAAGTAAAGAAAGGGAAACAAACCCGAAAGAGACAAACACAAAAACGAAAGGAAGAAAGCATTATGTCTAAGTTTTATACCGTAAGCCTTCAGAATGAGACCATCATCTTCACCGCTGCATTTGAAAAGAAGCTCAACAACGGCAACAAAGAAGCCTATGACCTTTACGTTGAAACGAAAGCCAAGTTTCCCACATTCAAGATTGAGGTCGAAGAAGCCAAAAAGCGCGTTGGCAAATACGACCATACCACTATGGACGATATTGAAGCCTACATCAAAGACGGCGAACACGATGATTGGAAAGAAGAGTTTAAGCTCAAGTTTGGTGAGATGGTTCCCAGCAAAACCAATTCGACCAAGAGCGTCCGCAAAGTCAAGTTTGCTGTAATTCGCAAGTGGTTTGTTGAGAAGCGCGAAAAGGAAGAAGCAGAGAAAGCTAAGAAAGCGCGTGAGGAAGAAGAAGCGAAAGCCCAAAAGGAGCGCGAAGTTGCTGCGAAGAAAGCAAAACGCGCAAGCAAAAAGGCCGCTGACGAAGATAAAGCAGCAGAGCAGAATGTGCCGCTTGAAGTAGCTGACAATTCTAAGCAGGAGCAGCTTGACCTTGCATCCTAAGAGAAAAGGCGCGTGCATCGGGGAAGATACACGCGCCCATTGAATTTAATAATACTTTTCTAAAGCGGTTTTCGCTGACTTTGCAATATCTAAAATGGTCTTTGCCTGTTGAGCATTGCACCCATCAAGAAGCTGCTGCAATTCATCACCTGTTGAGCTAACACTGTCACGCGGACTGTCAAATAATAGGTCGTCAACGCGGACTTGCAAAGCGTCCGCCAAATCAACCAAAACAGGCAAGCTCAATTTTGTGTTTCCTGTCTCAATATGGCTCATGTGTGTAGTTGAAATACCTACCTTTGAAGCTAATTCATCTTGTGAAAGTTTATGTGCTTTACGGATTTTACGGATTCTTTGACCGATTTGGTAATAGTCCATGCTATAAATCACCTACACAATACATTTCTACTTGAATTATATAGGCAAATGTGCTATATTTTAATAAACCGCATAGGCTGTTTATTGTCTATATAGTTCATATATGCAGCTTTTGCGAAAATAAGGAGGACTTCAAAGATGAAAACACGAAAGTTACTTGCCCTAATTATGACAATAGCACTGGCTTTGTCACTGTGTGCCTGTTCCTCTGCGGCAAGTAGTACATCACCAGCAGAAAGCCAAGTGGTTGAATCTGAATCGCAGCCAACGGCACAAGTTGAAGTTCCAACCGAAACAGCAGTACCAAAAGAAACACCAGCACCGACAGAATCAGCCGAGCGTAAAGGTGACTTCCGTTCTGGTAATTGGGGAGACAGTAAAGAAGAAGTTGCGAAGTATGAAAAAGGAACACTTGTAGACGATTCTGACAGCGAGGTAATATATCGTTGCACCGTGGCAGGTCTTGATATGGCAGCCGTTTATTGCTATGACGATGAAGGGCGTTTATATAGCGGGCGTTATGTTTCCCAAGAGGAACATAGTAACGCCCAGCAGCATATTGCAGATTATAATAAGCTGAAAGATTCTCTAAGCAGCGTTTATGGAACGCCTGATACCGATGAAGTTATTCCAACAAATAGCGCCTATGAAAGCACAAATCTTGATGATGGAACAGCACTTACATACGGTTGGTTGGGGTATCAAGCAACGTGGCATACTGATGATACAGATATTCTCATGGTTATGTATGGAGACAATTTCAATGTTGTCTTAGGTATTAAGTACACAGATAAAAACCATGAGGAAGTATACGATAATAGCGGCCTGTAAAGGATACATCTAAGCGTTCCAAAAGGTATACTTAAAGAAACGCCCCTCAA
>ERZ827117.2132-NODE-2132-length-12086-cov-3.194414_pt1 | contig 12086 bp, 14 predicted proteins | sample MGYA00519920_ERZ827117 | MGnify/ENA primary metagenome ERZ827117 (study PRJEB31778, sample SAMEA3449260) | human gut metagenome | biome: human gut; feature: human-associated habitat; material: faeces | place: United Kingdom | collected 2010/2012 ...
GTCTTTTTCAACTCAGAGACCAGATCGGCGCAGGTATAGGGCTTCAGCAGACCAGCCATATCCTTGATGCAGATGGAGTCAGCGCCCATCTCCTCAAGGGTCTTGGCGTAGTTGGCAAAATACTCGTTGTTATGTACAGGGCTCAGGGTGTAGCTGATGCAGGCCTGTACATGAGCACCCTCTTTGTTAGCAGCCTTAATGGCAGTCTGCAAGTTGCGGGGGTCGTTCAGGGCGTCGAAAATACGGATAACGTCGATGCCGTTGGCGACGGACTTCTGTACGAAATACTCGACAGCGTCGTCAGCGTAGGGACGGTAACCCAGCATGTTCTGGCCGCGGAACAGCATCTGCAGCTTCTGATGGGGCAGCTCTTTGCGCAGGATGCGCAGGCGCTCCCACGGGTCTTCATCCAGGAAACGGATGCAAGAGTCGAACGTAGCGCCGCCCCAGCACTCAACAGAGAAATACGGAATCTTGTCCATCTCGGGCAAGATCGGGCGCATCTCGTCCATCGTCATACGGGTAGCAAGCAGGGACTGGTGCGCATCGCGCAGAACGACCTCGGTGATTTTAATAGGTTTCTTAGCCAATGTCATTCACCTGCCCTTTCTTAGTTCATGGTGCAGAGCAGATCGCCAGAGTTGACGACATCGCCCTTGCGCACATTCACACTGGCAACGGTGCCGTCCTGCGGTGCGCTGATCTCGTTCTCCATCTTCATGGCTTCAAGGATGAGCAGGGTGTCGCCAGCCTTGACAGAGTCACCGGCCTTGACCTTGACGTCCAGGATGTTGCCCGGCATGGGAGCGGTAACGGTGACGGAACCGGCAGCGCCAGCGGGGGCGGCAGGAGCAGCGGGAGCAGCAGCCGGAGCAGGGGCAGCGGCGGGAGCAGCAGCAACAGGAGCGGAAGCAGCGGCAGCACCGGTGCCTTCCTCGACGGTGACATTATAAGCAACGCCGTTGACAGTGACAATCAGGTTTTTCATAGGAAGATCCTCCTTAAAGATCGTGTCAGTATGTTAGGATAAACGCAGATTACAGCGTGATATTGCCATGCTTCTTAGCCAGGCGGACAGCGCGCTTGCTGGCCAGCATATCCAGGGCTTGGGCTACGGTGCTGCGGGCAGAAGCAGCATCGGCGACGGCATCGGCGGCACCGTTGGCAACAGCGGCCTCGGCACTGCAAACGTCCTTGGCGTAAGCGGCGGCCTTTGCCTTGGTGGCGGCAACGATGTTATCAGAAGCGAAGATCTCGTCTTTGTACAGGACGGTCACAGCAGCCTCGGGGGCCAGCGGTGCGACGGTGCAGCCCTGCACAGCCACGCGCCAGTCAGCGGAAGCGGCAAAGACGGTGTAAGCGGGGCCGACGGCCTCACCGGCCAGAACAGCAACCTTGACCGTGGTGGCCTCGGCGTAAACACCGGCCATACGGGCGGCCTGGCGGATACCACCGGCCTGGTCATCACCCTCACTCTTGCCGAAGCCTTCGGTATTGACGACGGTCACAACGGGGATGCTGTAGGCATCGCACAGGCGGACGAAACGGGCAGCCTTGGCAGTGCACTTGTGGCACAGAGCGGCTTTCTCGGTAGCAACGATACCGACGGAGCTGCCGTTGATGGTAGCCAGCGCGGTAACGATGTTCTTGCCGTAACCCTTGTACAGCTCAACAGCGCTGTCCTCGTCAGCCAGGGCGGCGACGGCGTCAGCGGCGGTGTACTTGGCGGTGTTCAGCGCAGCGGAAGGAGCGCTGAAGTCGAACAGCGCCGGACCGGACAGGTTGTTGGCGGGCAGCAGGGCGGCGATAGAAGCAGCCTGCTTGGCGGCGGCAACGGCATCGGCGGCGGTCACAGCGGCAACACCTGCCTTGGCGGCGAATACGGCGGAACCGGCGTTGGCGACCTTATCCTCAGCGTTGAACGGAGCGTTCAGGAACAGCTCGGCATCCTCGGCCATGATGCACAGGTCGGCAGAAGCGGCGTTGATGGCGTTGGTGCCAGCGCAGGTGCCGGTGACAACAGCGATCTGCGGCACAACACCGGAAACGCGTGCGATCTCAGCGGTCAGGCGGGCAGTAGCGTTCAGCAATTCCAGGCCGCCCTCCAGCTTAGCGCCGGTGGAGTCATAGAACGTGACGACCGGGGCACCGGTCTCGGCGGCCATCTCCAGCACGCGGATATTCTTTTCAATATCCTGCACGCCAACGGGGGTGCCGTCCTCAAATACAACGTAGACGCTCTGGCCGTTTGCACTGCCATAAGCGGCGCTTACTGCACCATCGGTAAACAGCGGAGAATATGCGCCGTCATCAAAAAATGCTGCAAGGATCGTGGCCTTGCTGGGTTTGTTTGCTGCCATACAGCTTCCTCCCTATTTGTAAAGACTGACTGTTTTTAGTGAAGAACTCACAAAAAATCCGCGATTTAAACTAATTATACTACTTTGTGGAAAAATCTACAAGTAGAAAAAGCTATACTTTTTGAAAAAACACACAATTTTTTGTACAAAAAGCCGCTTTCGAGCAACTTTGCACCCTAAATATAGGTTTAGTCCTGCTCTTTGTGGGGGCGCAACGGGCCGGGGCGGCGGGGTGCTGCGCTGGCCGGAACCTCTGGGCTGCGGCCTTTGCGCTGGGCGGCGTTGCGCAGTGCGTTGATTTCACTCTTTTTCAACTCGCGGTATTCGCCCGGTTGCAGCATGCCCAGCTTGACAGGACCCTCGGCGGTGCGGCGCAGGCGGACGACCTGCAAGCCGACGGCCGAGCACATGCGGCGAATCTGGCGGTTGCGGCCTTCGTGCAGGGTGATCTCGAGCACAGTGCGGCCCGGCTCATCCACGACGACATGGATCACGCAGGGCTGCGTTTTGACGCCGTCATCCAGCACGACGCCGGAGGACATCTGGATGATCTGCTCCTCGGTGGCACGGGGGTTGACGGTGACGCGGTAGAGCTTGCCTACCCCGCCGGACGGATGCGTCAGCAGGTTGATGAAGGCACCATCGTCGGTCATCAGCAAAAGACCCTCGCTGTCTTTATCCAGGCGGCCCACCGGGCGCAGCATGGCCGGAACATCAGAGACAAGGTCCATCACAGTCTTGCGGCCGCGGTCATCGGCGCGGGTGGTCAAAAAACCACGCGGTTTGTGCAGCATAATATAGGTATACTGCCGCTTACGCACGATGCGGACGGTTTTGCCGTCGATGGCGACCTTATCATAATCGGGATCCATCTTGTCACCCAGGCCGACCGGGTGGCCGTTTACTTTTACTTTGCCAGCTGCGATCAGGCGCTCCGCCTCACGGCGGGAGCAGATGCCCTGATCGGCCAGTACTTTTTGAACGCGCTGTTCTGCCATGCTTACTCCTTATTTCTTTATGGTTATGCGTTGTCCGCCGGGGCGGGCTTTTCCTTTTTGATCATTGCAGTAATCTTATCCACCAGTTCCGGCAAAGCGGCAATGGCGTTGTCCACAGCGGTGACTTTTTCTACCAGCTGCACCGTGCGGACATTGCCGCCGGATACGACTAGAAATGCCACGGGCGTGACCGAGACACCGGCGCCGGTGCCGCCGCCGAACATCTGCTTGGACGACTGCGGGGCAACATCGGAACCGCCCGATGCAAACCCGAACGTGACGCGGGAAACCGGGATGATGGTGGTGGTATCATCCACATGGATGGGATCGCCGATGATGGTGCTGGTGTCTACCATGTCGCGGATCTTTTCGATGGTAACGCCCATCAGACCTTGGATCGGATGCTCTGCCATGGGGAACTCCTCCTTTTTATAAAGCAAATTGTGGTGTTCAGTTTGTATGTGCGGGCTGTAGCTGCGGGTCTTTGCCTAAGCGAAACAAGAGCCGGAGCAGCAGCCAGAGAAGCAAAAACGGGTGAGTGTGCAGCCTGCCGGAGATACGGCGCTCAGCCATGCGCTGGCCGGTGAAATCCGGCTCGAGCTGCAAATGGTCGCATTGCAGGCGGATAACCTGCTGCAAAAACGCCAGCAGATTGTTGGCGGCGGTCATCGCAGTGCCGTAAAGCGCGGCCGTCTGGGCGGCATCCTCACCGGTGACGGTCCAGAAAACCGTAAGGTGCTGCACCTTGATGTGGCGGGCCAGAAATCGCCCGACCCAACGCAGATGCCCGAACATGCAGCGCGCAAATGCGGCGGGGTCATGGGTGAACAGGTCAATGGCGGCTTCGATGCGCTCAGAAATATGGAACGGCAGACCGCTGGATCTCCCCTGCTCTTTGGCCGGTTCGGCGGTGGGGGCGGGTCCCGGGGGGCTGCCTGCGGGGGTGCTGGTTTGTACGGGCAGCGTCGAAGTTTGTTTTGCGGGGCTTTCGGCAGTCGCCGCTGCCGTGGGGAGCGCAGGCTGCGCGGGAGTTGCGGACCCGGAAGTGGACTGCTGCGCGGTGCTTTGCGGCGGCTGTGCTGCGGAAGCACTACCGGCGGACGGCCGCGGCCACAGGCGGAAATGCAGCGGCCCGTACCAGGCTGTCAGCATGGGCGCGCCCGGCGAATACGTAAACCGCAGTTCCACCGGCAAAATCAGCAGGACCACGAGCAGCGCCAGCAGAAAAAGAAGCAGCCAGCCTACGAATTTGAGCACCGCCAACAAAACGGTGAGCGCAATGGTCATAGGCGATCACTTCCATTCCAGCTGTTCGCCGTCCTCGGCGATATCGGGGGTGGAATCGGTGGTTTCAGAAAGTTCGCTGTCCCCTGCTTCGCCATGCAGCGGCGGCAGATCGGCCAGCGAACCTAGGCCGAACACGCGCAGGAAACTGTCTGTTACCTGGAACGCGATGGGTTTGCCGGGCAGATCCAGACGCCCGGCTTCTTCAATCAGACCTTTTTCCAGCAGCTTGGCGACGATGGAAGAAGAATCCACGCCGCGGACCTGCTCGATAAAGCTGCGGGAGACCGGCTGGTTGTAGGCGATGACCGACAAAACTTCAAGCGCAGCGGGTGAAAGCGGCGCGTTGCGGCGGGTGTCCAAAATGCGCTTGACCATCTCGCCGTAATACGGGCGGGTGGCCATCTGCCAGCGATTGGGGTCAAAGTACAAAATAGCCATGCCGCTTTCTTCTTCGTCCAGCTTTTTTTGCAGCTTTTTCAAAAGGCGTACGGCTTCTTCAGGCTCAACGCGCAAAGCGTCGGCCAAACGCGCGGCCTCGACGGGGTCGGCATGGGCAAAAAGCATGGCTTCCAGCGCGCCGATCTTCTGTTGTTCATTCATGGGCGGAAGCCTCCTCTTTTCTGCGGTGGGTGCGGTCCAGGTTCAGCTGGCCGCCGTCGTCCACTTTCACGCGCCCGGCACGGATCAGCTCCAGCAGCGCAAGGAACGTTGCCACGTGGGTGCTGCGGCTGTCCTCCGGGCTGAAAAGCTGGTTCATCTTTCGCAGGGTGCCTTTCAGCAGCCCGCGCAGCATGTGGGAAACGCGACTGGAAACCGAGACAAACGGCGCTGTGACCAGCGGTTCAAAACGATCCTGCGTGGGTTTGCGCTTGCGCAGGCTGCGGCCCATCAGGCTGAACCAGGCTGTTACCAGCAGGTTGGGGTCGTGGCGGCGGGTGTACTCGGCCGCACCTACCAGCGGCATGGGCTGGCGTACGGCGGTGTACAGGTCCCGCGCACGGCTGCCCAGTTTGGCGGCGACCTCCTTGCAGGCGCTGTACTCGATCAGACGGCCGGTCAGTTCAGCCTTCATCCGCTCGGCTTCAGGACTGCGGGGCAGCAGCAGGGCACTTTTCATCTGCACGAGGTGCGCGGCCATGTCGATAAACTCGCTGGCAACTTCCATGCGGTTGTCCTGCAAGTTGCGGATGGTGGCCGTGTACTGGTCGATGAGCTCCATAATGTTGATATCATAGAGGTTCATCTTATTTTTGCCCACGAGGTACAGCAGCAAATCAAGCGGGCCTTCAAAATCTTCTATTTTAAAAGTAAGAACTTCCGGCAAAAAATCAATACCCCCACAATAACTCTACAAAGCCCGTCCCTCTAATAAGGAAAGACCAAAGGCGGTTTACGATGGCAAACAGCGGCTTGTCCAGCAAGCCGAGGAAAGTGAGCGCCAGCACGGCCAGCATGATATAACGCTCGTACTTCATCAGTTTGAAGTACAATTCTTCCGGCAAAAACAGCAGAAAGATACGGCTGCCGTCAAACGGCGGTACCGGCAAAAGGTTGAACACGGCCAGGCTCAGGTTCATTGTGACCATGTAATAGAAAAACATTGCTAAAAACGGCAGCGTGTCCCCCACGCCGCTGTAGTAGCAGAGCTTGTAAAAAATCATGGACACCCAAGCCAGCAGCAGGTTGCTGATGGGCCCTGCTGCGGCGGACACGGCCATGCCAACCTTGGGATTTTTATAATTGTACGGGTTGATGCTGACCGGCTTGGCCCAACCGACACCGCCCACCAGCATGCACAGCGCGCCCAGTGGGTCAAAGTGGCGCATGGGGTTCAGTGAAAGGCGGCCCGCGCGCACGGCGGTATCATCCCCCAGCCAGTGGCTGACCAGCGCATGGGCGGATTCATGGAATGGGATGGTAAGCAGGACCACCAGCGCCCTGCACAGGTACATCATGATCTGTGCGGTTGACAGCAGACCGTTCAAAGACAAACACCACCCCATTAAAATCTCATCCTATTATACCGTAGAAATGCCTCCAAAACAAGCCCCGCGGGGCGGTGGATGGTGGAATTTCGGCCGGATTTTGCCCAGACAAAAGAAAATATAATATTTTTCAAACTTTTTTGCACAAAACCCTTGCAATTTGCAAAAATCCACGCTATAATATTTAAGCTATTGAAAAGGAGGTGCAAGCAATTATGGCCAAATGTTCTTGCTGTGGCAAGGGTGTCACGTTCGGTATCAAGGTTTCCCACTCTCATCGTCGGAGCAACCGTACCTGGAACCCCAATGTCAAGCGCGTGAAGGCGATCGTCGAGGGTTCCCCGAAGTATATCTACGCCTGCACCCGCTGCCTGCGCTCTGGTAAAGTTACCCGCGCGGTCTGATTGGACAGAAAAAATGCCGGTCACATTGCGTGACCGGCTTTTTCTCTTTTATTTTTACTTTTTATAAGGAGGGTGCGGCCATGCTGCCCCAAGACCCGATTATTTTGTTAAGCTATGTCAACACGCAATTGCGTGACCGGGACGCCAGCCTTGCGGCGTTCTGCGACCGGGAAAATGCCGACGAAGCAGACCTGTGCGCCCGTCTGCAAGAAGTAGGCTATACCTACGATGCAGACAAAAACCGCTTTGTCTGAACCCAGGCGTTTAAGAGGAGAGGAAGTATACCCGTTATGAATTTTGTGTTTGTCAGTCCGCATTTCCCCAAAACGTACTGGAATTTCTGCGAACGCCTGCATCGCAACGGGGTCAATGTGTTGGGCATCGGCGATGCGCCGTTTGACGAGATCCCCTGGCAGCTCAAGCATTGTCTGACGGAATATTATCGTGTGAATGACTTGGGCAGCTACGACGAAATGCTGCGTGCCGTGGCGTATTTTACCTTCCACTACGGCAAGATCGACTGGCTGGAGTCCAACAACGAGTATTGGCTGGAAATGGATGCCCAGATGCGCACCGATTTTAACATCACGACCGGCGCGCAGAACGATTTCATCGAGCGCATTAAATATAAGAGCAAGATGAAGGAAAGCTACATTGCGGCCGGTGTGCCGGTAGCGCGCCACCATATGGTCAGCACACTGGCGGCAGCGAAGGAGTTCATTAAACAGGTGGGCTACCCGGTCATCGTCAAGCCGGATAACGGCTGCGGTGCCGAGGCCACCTATAAGCTGAACAACCTGAAAGAGCTGAAAGCATTCTACGCCGAGCCCCGCGCAGTGCCGTATATTATGGAAGAGTTCATCAATGGCACCATCGTCAGCTTTGACGGAGTGGCAGACAGCCACTGTGTGCCGCTGTTCTACACCTCGAACGTCTTCCCTACCCCGATGCTGGATATTGTCAGCGAGCAGGGCGATTTAAGCTACTGGACGCAGAAAACCGTGCCCGCCGCGCTGAAAGACGTCGGCTTCCGCACCATCAAGGCGTTTGGCGCCAAGAGCCGGTTCTTCCACTGCGAGTTCTTCCAGCTGAACGAGGATAAGCTGGGCCTGGGAAAAAAGGGTGACTATGTGGCGCTGGAAGTCAACATGCGCCCCGCTGGCGGCTACACGCCCGATATGATCAACTACGCTAACTCGGTGGACTGCTACCAGATCTGGGCCGACATGGTCTGCTATGACGAGGTGCGTAACCTGGAGCTGGACGGTCCTAAATACTACTGCGTCTATGCAGGCCGCCGCGACTGCCACACCTACAAGCACAGCCATGAGCAGATCATGGCGCGCTACGGCAGCCGCATGAAGATGTGTGAGCGCATCCCCGAAGCACTGCGCTTGGATATGGGCGACGAAATGTACACTGTAACGGTACGCTCCAGCGCTGAGCGGGATGCATTCATCCGCTATGTGCAGGAAAAAGCCTGACTTTATATGATTTATAAATCAAAAATGGGTATCCGATGAAAGAAATCGGATACCCATTTTTTAGTTGGCATAATCGGAAATCGTAACCGAATTTTTGCCGTAGTAAGGCGTCAGACCCCAAAGATCCGGGCCGGGAGCCACATCGGTATAAAACAGCAGCCAGGGACGTTCATCCTCGGTCAAGGGGCGGATAACAGCATCCGGCTGGGCCGGGTCAGTCAGGGTGGCTTCTCGTTCGTCCAACACCTGGGCAAAACGCCCTGCTTCACCGTCGGCCAGCTCGTAGGCAGCTTCCAGCGTAGTGGCAAAGTGGTTGTCCTGCCCTTCTTTTACGGTGTGGCTGCCGATGCAGGCCATGCAGATGAGCATTGCGGCAAAGGCGATGGGCAGGTGCTTCCCTGCTTTCTCCAGATGGCGGATCGCGGGTGTCAGGCAGACACCGTGGATACGCTCCAGCCAGCCGAAGAACAAAAACTCAGTAACAGCCAGCCCGAGGATGAAAGTCATCCAGACGACATTCAGCAGCCGCCCGGCACCGATGCCGCCCATCGTGTAGGACGGTAGAAAAATCATGCCCCACATCAGCACAAAGGTGGCGGCAATGCCTGCCAGCGGATGGCGGAACACGCGGTCCGGCACGGTGCGGCTCTGCGCCAAAAAACGCAGCGGCAGCGCCAGCAGCACCAGCAGGCAAAGCAGCGGTACATCCAGCCAGCGGATCCACTCAAGCACAGCCAGCACAAAGCTTTTTAAAACAGCCTCGGCAAAGCCTGCCCCGGCAAACCCGGCGGTGCGCACCCGCGTACCGGGGGCCGTTACATTGATCAGCAGCCCCGCTACAGCGGCGGCAAAGGCGGGCAAGTGATAAAACCGGCGGTGCCGCGCGCAAAGCACAACGGCCAGCAGTAAAACCAGCACATTCAAAAGCCCGGCGACCTGGTGCCCGCCGCCGATGATGAACCCAATCACGACCCCGGCGGCACAGTACAAAAGGCGCTGCCCGCGGGTAAGCTGCGGCGCAAAACACAGCCCGAACGCCAGTCCCGCGTTAAGCGCGGCCAGCGAAAAATACGGCAGGTAGTTCATTGCGCCGTTGAACCAGTACAGCCCTTCCACCGGGGCGGGCATGCCCTCAATAAAAGCAAAACAAGCCAGCAGTGCCAGTGCCCAAGGCAGGTGCTTCTGCGCCGGGGCCAGACGGCGTACCACGCAGTGAAACGCCCCGTACAGGCAGAAAAACAGGGGCATCAGCACGCAAAGCAGCGTCAGCCCATACCAGCAATTGCCGAAAATGGCAGGCTGCCAGGCCAGCAGAAAACCGGAAATGTACAGCCCCTGCCAATTCTCAAAATAATATACGTTTGTGTCCCAGGCGGCTTTCAGCAGGCGCGGCAGGTCAAAGCCGTACTGCTGCACCACCGCATGGGTGCGGGCCGCGTAGATGTAATCGTCTGCCGAAGGCCGCGCAAACAAGGCCAGCGCAAAAACCGGGATCAGCAGCAGCCCAATACCAAGGGCCAACCGCCGCAGCCAGCGCTTTTGCACGGCAGGATCATGCCAGAAATCCATATGCACGCCCCGGTTACGGGTTGCCCAGCGTCATTTGCAGGAAGTAGGTCCACTGTTTCTCCCACCAGACCCAATCGTGCGCGACATCAAAGCCCCAGATATCCACGATCGGGTGGATGCCCTTACTTTCCAAAATGCCTTGCAGTTCCAGTGTGGAAGCCAGCAGGTCGCCCTCCCAGGCACCCTGGCCGCAGCACATAATGAACTTGTCGGCCTTATTGAACAGCTCCATGTAGGGGTGGTCGGTCGGGAAATTGCGCATGTAATCGCAGGGAGAGTTGCGGTAGACGAGGTCGTCCATATAATCGCCAAAGAACATGCGGGAAGAATACAGGCCGCTCAGCGCAATGGTGCCGTTGAACAGATCAGGACGGCGCAGGAAGAAGTTGACGGCATGGCCGCCGCCCATGCTGGCACCGCCGACAAGGATCTTGCCGGTATGATCCTCGCCTCCCTGCTCGCGGTTGATCTCGAGCAGGCGCGGGGTGAGCTCCTCGCAGATATAGTTGTACCAGCGTTCCTGCATTTCAATGCGCGGGCGCTCGGGGCCGTGGTTGTCCCAGCTTTCGGGGTCGATGCTGTCCGCCGTGAAGATTTGCAGCTTGCCGCTGTCGATCCAGGGTGCGGCAAGGTTGCACATGTTGCGGTCTTCCCAGTCAAAAAAGCGGCCGCTCTGGCATGGGAAGATGATGATGGGCCGACCGGCATGGCCGTAGACCTTGAACTCCATAAAACGGTCCAGGTAGCGGCTGTATTCCTTATAATAGCGGATCTGCATGACAGTTCCCTCCTGATTTTATTTGTAGAAAAATTTCTTGTTCAGATCCAGCAGCCCGACCATGGCGTGCATGGGGCCGGATGCCGAGGTTTTGAACACCCAATAGTAGGCCAGCGCCAGTGCTTCACGCAGGTAGCACGGCAGCACACTGCGCCACGGCGTATGGGCGGGCAGCGCAGATGCAGTGGCAAACCCGGCCCGTGCGGCATATCGCCCGGCGCGGTAGCAGTGAAACGCGTTGGAAACGTAGACGATGGGCGTGTCGGCGGTGAAGCCGTGCTCTTTCAGGATGTTGAGCGAAAAGGCGAAGTTTTCCTCGGTGGAGGTGGACTTATTCTCGGCCAGAATACGCTCGGCAGGCAGGCCTTTTTCAATCAGATAATCGCGCATGGCCTGCCCCTCGGGCACCCACTCGTCGCGGCCCTGCCCACCGCTGGTGACAATGAGCAGGTCGGGATGTTCCACCGCGTATTCGTAGGCTTTATCAAGCCGGTAGCGCAGCAGCATACTGGGCTTATCCCTGCGCAAGCCAGCGCCCAGCACGATCATGACCTGCTCCTGCCCGGTGGGTGGGTTGGTATACCCGCTGACCGAGACAAAAGCAATGAGCACAAGGTAAATCACCAGCAAAACAGCCAGCACGATGCCCACCACGCGCCCGGCCCCGGTGCGGAACCACACGGCCAGAGGCTTATGCCAGACAGCGCAGGCCGTGACGGCGGCGGTCAGCACCCAGACCATCAGGTTGCCCATGTTGAAGTTGCTTAAAAACACCAGCATGAGCGAGTACGCGAGCAGCGCGGCGGCCATGAAGGCCATGAAGAATTTTGCTGTTTTCATTTCGTTTATTTTGTTTAAAGGGTTGTTCCCGTCCCGGCAAACAAAAGGCGCAGGCAAAATTCCACATCCACAAGTGAGGTATTGGACGACCCGAATGGTAGAATGATGGAATATGCCCACGCTGAAAAACAGCGAGAGCATCAACCTGATTCCTTACCATTCGCGAAAGTGTCCAATTTTCACTTGTAAGAAAAAAGCCGATGCGCTTTTTATCGTCGTATGTCGGCGGCCCTCGCAGGCCGTCGGTACAAATATAGAAATAAAATCCCGTTCGAAAGCGGCATTTTCCATTTATTTTGTACTTTTGTAATTCGGTAAATCAGTAAAGTAAAATAGATTGCGATGACTCAGGAAGAACTTTTCAAGAAACTGGTCGCCCAT
>ERZ827117.2135-NODE-2135-length-12077-cov-2.765846_pt1 | contig 12077 bp, 6 predicted proteins | sample MGYA00519920_ERZ827117 | MGnify/ENA primary metagenome ERZ827117 (study PRJEB31778, sample SAMEA3449260) | human gut metagenome | biome: human gut; feature: human-associated habitat; material: faeces | place: United Kingdom | collected 2010/2012 ...
CCCATCTTCTTGCCCTTCGGACAAGAAGCATCCCTCGCTCTAAAGAGCTCGGTCAATTTTAATTCGCCGCATCAAACCAGTAATCTACCACTCCATTTCGGAAGCTTACCATGGATCCGTCATCCCAGTTCCAATAAGTAAATCCATAAGAACTGCTGCTGGTGCTGCTTGGAGCACCCCATGTATAGCGTACCTGCTTCTGTGTCATGCCTTCCGTAACTCTGTTGCTGTACCACACTTCATCATTGTAATCGCAACTATCTTTTCCAATCTTCTTTCCTTTATAATACAGAGCAAGTTTTATTTTCTCTCCATATTCTGCCGGCTTAATATTAAGTTTGACTGTTTTTTTATTATTTTTGATTTTTTTCTTGTACTTTTTTGTTCCTATCGTAGCCTGAAGAACTGTTCCTTTCGACGGACGTTTTAATTTTACAGTAATACTGGTCTGGCGATTGAAAACCGTTCCATGTTTGATATCATAATTACGTGAATAATCAGTCCCGCTCTTCCATTTTTTGTAAACTTTTTTTGTTCCATCACAGTCAATGCAGGAATATACGAGAATTCCCTTTTTATTAAATGTTGCGTATTTTGCTATTTTATCATAAAAAGAAAAATATCTATGGGGTGCTCTCAACTCTCTTTTTGCATTGCACTCTTCACATTTCTGCTCATATGTATGATATTTTTTATTCTCATAATAATATGTATAATACTCATCATAATCCTCGTCTTCCCAGGAATGTGCTTGCTTTTCTGTTTTTACTGCACCACAATCCATACATTCATACTGAACGGTATGATAATTTGCATCATATTGATCTTCTAAAATCTCTTCGTAAAGCCAGGTATGCTTCTCTTTTTCTGTTTTTTTTGCATTGCAGTAATAACAGTAATATTCTGCCTGGTGATAGGTATCATCAAGTTTTGTGTAATCTGCAGAATAAGACCAGTTATGGTAACAATCCTCAGCATTAACATTTGTTGGTACTGCTGCCACTAACATTCCAGCTATCATAAATCCAATCCATTGTTTTTTCATAACCCTTCTTCTCCTTATCAAATATTTTCACCGGTTTTTCTTCGGTTTTCTGTTAAATTTAAGTTTATCAGACAATCCCTGTCTTGTAAAGTTACAGCATCACACCGCTTCTATCTGTTATAGCATCACACCTGCCTGCTTCCTGTCTCATAATTATCAATCAGTAGCATATTCAGTTTTTTCCACCTCTGCAGCTCCGTTTTGGTAAAGAGCAGATGCTTCCGCAGTTCTTCATTCAATTCCTGTTTTTCCAGTGCCACCAGGCATTTGAATGCACATGGCATCAGATCTGCACTGGAGATACCGCAAAGCAGCCCATCGGTATGTGTTCGAAACTCCAGCGGATTGAAAATATAAAGCAGATCTTCTTCCAGCGGATTGTACTGATTGACAAAGGAAAATCGGATCAGCATATCACTGTACAAAACGCTTCCATTATAATAACTCTCACTGCTTCTTCCATTCCCGGATACGGAACAGATAGAAAGCGTCGCACGGTAACTGCCATTCCCTTCTTTTTCGTGGATATTGATTACACCATCTTTCATACGGTTATAGCGGCCGTCATAAAAATAAAAATATAACATCTTTGCCTGGAAAAACGGACTTTTCCGGGCTGCGTATGCAGAAGAGTGATCTGCTTCTTCCTGCAGCCGTCCTATGTCTGTCAGCTGCGGGACAGACACCTGCAAAACCTGACTGATTTCGTATAAAGTTTCAATATCCATTGAGATATCACCATTTTCGTATTTGCAGATCGTGGCACGGCTTTTATGGATTGCATCTGCCAGCTGCTGCAGTGTCAGATTTGCTGCTTTTCGGTATTTTCGGATCATTTTTCCGACGTGTGTATTTATGCTGCTCATTTCCTTTTCCTTTCATTGCCTGATTTTTTAAAAAAGACCCCCGATATGCTTATGGAATTTTATCCGGTTTCTGTATCTGTACCATTGTTTCGTAAAAATATATATTTCGGATCTGTTTTATCCGCTTCTTCCTATTATATCTGTTTTTGCTTCAAATTGTAATATGTAAAGAAACTTTTTCTTTAAAAATTTCTTTACAGGAAATTCTGTGTGTTTGATTTTGCCGACATATTTTCTTAAAATAATACAGAAAAATCTGACACAAACATCCTGCTGATTACAGAAGTCTGCGGAAAAATATGTCATGTGCTGCAAGTCTCACGTGCGTTCGGCTTGAATGTAAAGCGGATATTCACAATCCGCTTAGTGCTCTGCACACTTGAAGCGGGGGAATGCTTCTCTGCGTTCAAACAAAAAAAGTAAAATGAGGTAAAGAATGAAATGAAAGAAAAAAAGAGTAACTTCAGTGGTTCGATCGGATTCGTCCTCGCCGCTGCCGGCAGTGCTGTCGGTGTGGGGAATATCTGGCGTTTTCCCTATCTATGTGCAAAGGATGGCGGCGGTCTGTTTCTGATCGTTTATCTTGCACTGGTGCTGTCTTTTGGATTTGTATTGCTGACCACTGACATCGCCATCGGCCGCCACACAAAACAAAATGCATTGAAAGCCTTCGGAACTTTGAATTCAAAATGGAAATTTCTCGGATACCTGACTTTTCTGGTTCCGGCATTGATCATGACTTACTATTCGGTTATCGGCGGATGGATTACAAAATATTTCTGCACGTATCTTGTCTCAGATGGTTCTATACTGTCACAGGACAGCTATTTTACATCCTTTATCACTTCCAAGGTTTCGCCGATCGTATTCATGCTGCTGTTTCTGGCTTTAACTGCCTGGGTTGTATACCGTGGTGTGGAAAAGGGAATCGAAAAATTTTCACGTTTCATTATGCCTGGACTGATCCTGCTGATCCTTGGCATTGCAATTTTTTCTCTGACGCTTTCGTATACCGATGCAAATGGAACGGTTCGCACCGGACTGCAGGGACTTAAAGTTTATTTATATCCGGATTTCAGTTCGCTGACCGTGAAACGTTTTCTTGGTGTGCTTCTTGATGCAATGAGCCAGTTATTTTTCTCCCTGAGTGTTTCGATGGGAATCATGGTTACTTATGGCTCCTATGTGAAAGATGATGTCGATCTGAATAAATCAATCAATCAGATTGAAATTTTTGATACCGGCGTGGCATTTCTTGCAGGAATGATGATCATACCGGCTGTGTTTGTATTTCTTGGAACAGACGGAATGGCTTCCGGCCCGAGCCTGATCTTTATTTCGCTGCCAAAAGTATTCGCATCCATGGGTGCGATCGGCAGAATCATTGCCATTGCCTTCTTCCTGATGATGGGCTTTGCTGCCCTGACTTCCTGTGTATCGGTTATGGAAACTCTGGTCGCAAACTGCATGGAAATTTTCCATAAGTCACGCCAGAAAATGTGTGCTGTCATCGGAATTTATTCTCTTGTTACCGCAGTGCTGATCTGCCTCGGCTACAATGTACTTTATTTTGAAGTAAAACTTCCAAACGAAACCGTCGCACAGCTTCTGGATATCATGGATTACATAAGCAACAGCTTCCTGATGCCGTTCATCTCACTGCTGACCAGTATTCTGATCGGCTGGGTTGTAGGGCCTAAGCTGATCATTGATGAAGTAGAACGAAATGGCGAACATTTCAGACGTGCAAAATTGTATTGTTTTATGATCCGCTATGCTGTACCGGTTGTGATGCTGATCCTGTTTCTTGTTTCAACCGGCATCGTATAAGATTCAAGAATGCTTCGGATAATTTATTTCAGATGCAGAATATCCCACAGAAAAATCTGTGGGATATTTCGTATTTATATAGGAATGATGAAAAGAGATTTGTATTATTTTTTGATGGTTACTTTTTTTGCAGTACTCCATGCAGTACAGATCTGTTTGCCATTGGAGTCTTTACTGAAAGCCCTTACTCTTACATAATAGGTTTTTCCTTTTTTCAGTCTTTTGATTGTTATGCTGTTCTTTTTGATTTTTACATTTTTCGCACTCTTCATGGATTTTTTCAGGGAATACTGCACCTGATATCCTTCTGCACCAGCTACTTTTTTAACGGTAACGATTGCTTTTCCGGCTTTTTTACTCTTTACAGATTTCACGGCTGCTTTCTTTGCTGCCATTTTTGCTGCCTGAAGATCTTTCTTTGCTGCTTCTACTTCTGCTTTTGCTTTTGCAATCTCTGCATCTTTTGCTGCATTCTGTTTCTGCAGTTCTTCCAGATTTTTCTTTGCTTCTTCAAGATCCTTCTTTGCCTGATCCAGATTTTCTTTTAAAGTACGTTCTGTTGTGATCTCTGATTTATTTACTGTCTGATAATTTGTCAGATCACCGCAAAGTGCTGTGTAAGATCTTGTTGTTGTGCCGTAAATTCTTGCCATATCTCTTGACTGCATAATGACTTTCAGGTTGTTGATCGCACTCTTCTGCACATCACCAAGGCAAATATTGTTGTTTTCTTTGTAAGTACCTTTATAAACAATGGTTTTTCCATCTTCGCTTACAGATGCCACATCTGTCGTAACCGGTGTTTTATAGTTTCCTGTTCCAGCCCAGACATTTGCCTGATACTCTCTGTAAATTTCCTGTCCGTTTACCAGAATCTTTCCATCCTCACCTACACTTGCTGTGTAGTCATCTCCCAGTTTTGCTTCCGCTGTCTGTGTTCCATCCGCTGAAACTTCAAAATCGCCCCATGCTGCTGATTTATAACTGAACATATACATCAGTTCATCTTTCAAACCAATCTGTCCGTTTGCTTCAAAGGTCGGTTTTACATCTTCTGCACCTATGATAATTTCGTTTGCTTTGGATGCTCCGCCCGGCATGATCAGGTCATTTCCTGCATGCATCATGGTGTCAACACCGGCTCTGTTTCCTGCACCCCAGTCTGTCATGACCATACCGTCAAATCCCCATTCACCGCGTGCAATATTGGTATTCATATCATAAGAGTCTGCCGCCGGAACGCCATTGATCTGGTTGTAGGATGTCATGATGGACATTGGTTTGGATTCTTTTACTGCAATTTCAAAACCTTTCAGGTAGATTTCTCTCAGTGCTCTTTCGCTTACAATAGAATCCGTTCCGGAACGGTCTGTTTCCTGATTATTTGCTGAGAAATGTTTCAGGCATGCCCCTACACCCGGCTCTTCCTGCACACCAAGTGTGATTGCAGATGCCATCGTACCGGAAATGACCGGATCTTCTGAGAAATACTCAAAGTTACGTCCGCAAAGAGGATCTCTGTGGATATTCAGGGACGGTCCAAGAAGAATTGTAATATTCATCTCTTCCAGTTCTTTTCCAAATGCTTCACCAATACGTTTCAGCAGATCCGTATCCCAGCTCTGTGCCAGAACAAAATCTACCGGCCATGCGGTACAGTACTGATAGTAAGTTGCTGTTTCTCCTGTTTCTACATTTTTTGCCTCGTATTTCTGTTTTACACGGATACCACCAGGGCCATCTGCTAAAACGATACTCGGAATACCATACTGATCATAAGTCAGCGTTTCTCCTGCTGCTCCCGGTACGGTTGCTGAGTTGGAGCCAACGATCGGAGCATTTTCATTTGCTACTCCCCAGCCGCTTCCACAGTTCAGCTTTGCCAGTTCTTCCAGACTCATCTGTGCCACAAATTCGCCCATGGTTACTTTGTTATCCACAACATCTTTTAAAGTAGCACCTTTTTTGTCTGTAACAACTTCTACTTTTTCGTAATCCTGAACTGCCTTATAGTCTGGATCTGTTGTGTAAGTAGTAACTTTTTCATCTTTATATTCAGAAACATTATTTTCTGTTTTTACTTTGGATGCATCCAGTGTAAATACCGGGGCTTCTGCCATTTCCTGCTGCTCTGTCGCATAAGTATATGGTGTTTTTCCTGCCTTGCTCCACTCGGTCAGATTTTCGCTTTCCGGAACTTCCATCTGATTGGACAGAACTTCTGTCACTGCACTCTGATTCAGTTTGATCGCTGCCGCTACTTTTGTATTTCTGGAAGAATCACCAACACGCACATAGTAGGTTCCCGGGTCAAGTATGTAAGATGCCTTTTCTTCACTATAATAAGCCATCTCATCGGTATCATAAGTCAGTGTCAGTACCTGACTTTCACCCGGTGCCAGTTCATCGGTCTTTCCATAGGCAGCCAGCTGCTGATATTCTTTTTCTGCATCTTTTGAGTCTGGTGCGGAGAAATAAACCTGTACTACTTCTTTTCCACTGTAAGTTTTTCCGGTGTTTGTAACTTCTGCTTTTACCGTCACCTTATCTTCATTTACCGATACATTCTTTACATTGATATCAAAATTTGTATAGGAAAGACCATAACCAAATTCATATGCCGGCTTGATGCCAAAGGTATCAAAATAACGGTATCCTACATAAATTCCTTCCTTGTACCATTCCTTCATACTATCACCGTCTGCTTTTGCGAACGTGGCAGATGCAGGATAGTCTGAATAATTTTCTGCCCAGGTATCTGTCAGTTTTCCGGAAGGTGTGACAGCTCCGGTTACTACATCAAGCAGTGCATTTCCGCCTTCCTGACCGCCCTGTCCCATCAGAAGCAGAGAATCCAGACCTTCTGTTTCCTCGAAGAATTTCGTGTCAATGACACCGCCTACATTCAGTACAACAATGGTATTTTCAAAAGCAGAGGCTACCTTTTTCAGATTTTCTTTTTCTACATCGCTTAACTCATAGTCACCTAATTCATATTCTACATTATTTACCGCAACCTTTTTGGTCATTCCACGGTCAGCACCTTCACCGGCATTTCTTGAGATTACATAAACAGCAGTGTTGGTATCTTTTGCAGAAGCTGCCAGTTCTTCATCCGTGAAGGTAAGTTCCGGATAAGCAAAGGTTGCCATCGGATTGCTTGCTGCTTTTGCATTTTCTACATCGTATCCTTCTGCATATTTTTCAAGAATACTTGCCGTCGTGATATCGTAACCTGCTTTTTTGAAAGAATTATAAATGTTAATATTATATCTCTCACTCTGGTTTACATTCACATCACCGCCACCGGAAAGTCCGCCGTTAAACGGATCACCGGAACCGGTACCACCTCGGACGGTACGTACAGCTCCGCCTCCGAACAATGCCAGCTTCTTTGTCTTAATCGGAAGAGAATTATTCTTGTTTTCCAGAAGAACCATTCCCTGTGCAGCTGCTTCTCTTGCCAGTGCTGCATTTGCTTTTTCTCTTGCTGTCACTTCATTGGAAGTAGTTGCCGCAAAAGATACCGGGCATGCCGTTGCCGCCAGACTGACAGCAACAGCGGCACTCAAAATACTTCTTGTTGCTTTTTTCATGTTTTGTTTTTCCTCCTTTTTCTGGAAACACCTTATTTATCCGGTGCTTTGTTTGTGCTCTCAGTATAGGAAAAACAATATGTTTTTTAAAGAAGCAGTTTTTGATTTTACGCTTCATTTTTTGATATCAGCTCTTTATACTGCGATGGAGTAATGCCTTCATAGCGTTTAAAGGCTCTTGTAAACGCCTGTGCATCGGTATAACCTACGTCAAGTGCTATATTTTTGATGCGTACATCATTTTTTAACATATCCTTTGCATGTTCCAGCCTTACTTTATGAATGTACTCCAGTACGCCATAATCTCGGAAGTTTTTAAAGCTGCGGCTTACGTGTGGTACACTGATGCCAAATTCCTGTGCCAGACTGGTCACGTTCATATTGCAGTCCTGATAATGCCCCTGAATATATTCCTGCATTTCTTCCATCCACTCCGGTTCTCGTTCTGCAGATTTATTCTGTCTGTACTGAATGATCGCCTCAAAAATTGCCCTGCTTTCTGACAGCAGCTCATGGATCGACTGGATACGAAACAGACGCTCTTCATAATTCAGTGACTGATAATAAGCTTTGTCTTCTTCATTTGCACTGATATCAAGTGTCGTGATCAGGGTTCCGATCAGACCATACATGCGATAGCGATTAATCCTCAGCTCTTTCTGATTTCTGGAAAATGCACTCTGGTAAATCTGGTTAAGCTCCCGATATGCTCCTTCAAAATCTTCACTCTCCAGGCAATTCAGAAGTCTTCTGCTGCCTGTCATGTAAACCGAGGAATGACTGTCTTCATCCGCATCCATCATCTCACCATATACATAGACTCCGGCAGGTGCACTCGTACTCCAGAATTCCAGATACTGCATACTCTCTTCCAGAAGATGATACGCTTCTTTCATCTTTTTGTAGTCGCTCTGACATTCTCCGATCATGATACAGGCAGAAATATGAAACGTCCGGCTGTAAAACTGTTCTACCGTCTTTAACAGACTGCGGATTTCTTTTTCATCATGTTCCGGTTCTGAAAGATTGACAACTGCCACAAAATCTTTTTCCGGCTGCAAAAGGATTCCTGGATATTTTTCAAAAATCTGCTCTTTCAAAATATTTTCAAGCACGAAATGCTCCAGCTCTTCCGGTTTCTCCTTTTTTTCCTGATCTCTGAAAACTGCATCACCATTTTCATCAAAAGCAAACTGGATCATTATATACTTTTCTTGATCTGACAGTTTATTCAGACTTGCATATGGAAAATTTTTGACCGCACCTGTCAGATATTTTTCCAATTCCCTGCATTCCCGGGTCTCTTCTTTCTTTTTAACTTTTTTCGAAAGTTTTTTGTTATCACTGATCAGATTTCCCACCGGGACATAAGTTTTTTTTGAAAAATACCAGGAACCGATAACCGCCACGCTGATCAGCATAAGAAGTTCTGCCGTTAGAATCATTGCAAAACGTCTTAGTTCTCCATAAAACAAGGTATTCGGAACATACATATCGCAGTTCCATTGAAACATACTCATCTGTTTTTCTACTTTTATGTATCCGTTTTTCTGATTTTTTTCCAATTTTCTGCTGTAAATAACATTTTCTTTTTCCGGCGTTTCAATATAAATACAGTTTTCTGCTCCTGGATCGCCGATCAGACGGCTTCCGCTGTACTCTGCGAAAATAACGGCAATGCGATTATTCTGCGTGTCATTGACCGGACGGAAAAACCAGATTTGATTATCTGATAAAACCTGATAAGATTTTTGATTTTCTTCTGTCATCCAACAATAAAAATCCTGTGCAGTGATACCATACTGTCGGCAGAAAAAGCTGATATCCTCTTTTCCTTCTCGACGCTGCGAATTGGAAGAAAGAATGGAATCGCTCTTCAGAAAATAGATATGCAGATTCTGACAGAGATTGTTCTGTACATTCAATTCTGACATTGTATTTTTCAGTTTCATGGAATCTAAAATCTGCTGTGGTGAAAAATTTCCTTCTATCAATGCAATATCATCCAAACCACCACTGACGGCAAGCGTATCACACAACTGATATGACAGCCGAATATTATTTTCAATCTTCCCCACAACTTCTCTCATACGCAATGCAGCTGAATTTCGTATTTCTTTCTGCACATAAAAGATCGAACTGCTGTAACCGATGATCGTAACTGTGAGCATTGCCAGGCATAATACCAGATAAGAAATCAAAATAGAACGAAAAGTAAGTGATTTTCCTGTTTTCATAAGTTTTTATCTCCTGCTCTTTACAAAAAGATTTCTTCTCATTTCTTTTAATATAATGTCTGTCTTTTTGTTTTGCAAGGAAATTTATGATTCTTTCTTTTTTGCTGATGATTTTTTTCCTGAGTATTTACTTTTTACTTCCAACACAGTAAACTAAAAATAAAGCTTATTATCTGGAGGAAATTATGAAACACAAGTATAGGAATTACTATTTCCCGGTACTGATCTGTATTGTTTTCTGTCTGTGCATTTTTCTTGTCCGACACGTTTTTTCTGTCAGGACACAAACAAATGCTTCTCTTCCGGTTACAGAAGTCAGACAGAGTTTTTCTTTTTTAAATACCATTGATTTTGAACTTTCAGAGCTCTGCGACGGAGATCTGAATAATACTGCCTTTTTCCAGGAACTGGAAAACAGAACGAACATCCATATTGACTGGATCACTTCTTTATCCAATCTGCAGATTCAAAACCGTTTTGAGCAAAACAGCGATTCCGTACCGGATTTGATCGGTGCCGGAAATTTTTCATCCATCTATGGAAATATTTCTGCGGATGATGCGATCGCTCATGGGGACATCTGTGATCTGACGGAACTGGTTCCAAAATATGCACCGAATTACTATAAGATCATTCAGCAAAAGGACATAAAAGATATCGCCTACACGGATTCCGGTCGAATTGCAGCTGTTTATTCTATAAAACAAAACTCGCAAAAACCATGGTGTGGTCTTCAGATTCGAAAAGACTGGCTGGATGAACTGGGGCTTGAGATTCCTGTCACTTATGATGACTGGGAAACGGTTCTCACTGCATTTAAAGAAAGGAAAGGAGCCACAGCCCCATTGTGGATTTCATACAATGCTTATGCACAGGATGAAAGTCTGAATGCCGGTTTTGGAGTCAGTTATGATTTTTTTCAAATGGACGGCAAGGTCTTTTATGGACCTGCCAGGCAGGGATGGAAGGATTATCTCACTTTAATGAACCGTTGGTATCAGAAAGGTCTGATAGATGTTGATTATATGACAGGCAACTCGACTTATGCAGACAGTAAAATGATCGCCAGCGGCACTTCCGGTGCATGGTTTGGTATGTATACCATGCCTTCTGATCTTTCTGCAAAAGATCAGAATATTAAGGTTATTGCTGTTTCTCCGCCAAAATTAAACGAACATGATACGCTGCACATACAGAAAAAATACAGCATCAGTGATAATATGTTTTACATCTCTTCCGAATGCGAACATCCTGAAATTGTTCTGAAGTGGATTGACTATTTATTTTCTGATGAAGGTTCCCGCTTTGCAAGCTACGGAACAGAAGGTAAAACCTATACCCTTGATAAAGATCAGAATCCTGTTTTCACCGATCTGATCTTGCATAATTCTGATGGACTGACTTTTTATCAGGCATTGAAAAACTATACGCTGGCTCCCGGCCTGCCTTCTGCTTATATTGACTGGAAACGGGAACTTCAGTGTGTGCCTCCTTCCAGTGCTGTTATGTGCGATGTATGGGCTTCCACGGATACTTCATATATGCTTCCGGTCAGTCTGAGTTTTACATCTGAAGAACGTACCAGACTGTCTCAAATAATGGCGAACGTCAATTCCTGTATGTATGAATACACAACTGCTTTCATTACCGGGATCAAATCTTTTGATAATTACGAAGAATATCTGAACACCCTGAAAAAAAACAAGATCGATGAAGCTGTTCAAATATATCAGAATGCTTATGATCGCTATCTTGCAAAACATTCTTCCTGATCCTGCAAGAAACACTTGCACACATCATACACAGGTGTTAGAATTTATTAGCGATTCGCATAAACGCAGGATGAATCTATATGCGAAACCAACATAAACCAGGGGGAGCTGACGGAAGTCGGCTGAGAGGAAACGTGTTCCCGTTTCGACCCATTACCTGATTTGGATAATGCCAACGGAGGAAAAAAGAGATGAGAAATTACACAACTCAGATGGATGCAGCCCGCAAGGGAATTGTAACACCGGAAATCGAAACTGTAGCAAAAAAAGAGAACATGGATGTTGATAAGTTAATGAAACTTGTCGCTGAAGGCAAGGTCGCAATCTGTGCCAACAAAAACCATAAATGCTTAAGTGCAGAGGGTGTCGGCAGTATGCTGCGTACCAAGATCAATGTCAACCTCGGCGTATCTCGTGACTGCAAGGATTATGATATCGAAATGCAGAAGGTTATGAGTGCCGTTGACCTCGGTGCGGAAGCGATCATGGATCTTTCCAGTCACGGCAACACACAGCCATTCCGTCAGAAACTGACAAGTGAATGTCCGGTTATGATCGGTACGGTTCCTGTTTATGACAGCGTGATCCATTACCAGAGAGATCTGGCTACACTGACTGCAAAGGATTTTATCGATGTTATCCGTATGCATGCAGAAGACGGTGTAGACTTTGTAACGCTGCACTGCGGTATTACACGCAAAACCATCGAACAGATCAAAAAGCACAAACGT
>ERZ827117.2136-NODE-2136-length-12073-cov-4.359461_pt1 | contig 12073 bp, 12 predicted proteins | sample MGYA00519920_ERZ827117 | MGnify/ENA primary metagenome ERZ827117 (study PRJEB31778, sample SAMEA3449260) | human gut metagenome | biome: human gut; feature: human-associated habitat; material: faeces | place: United Kingdom | collected 2010/2012 ...
ACGGTGTTATTTTTATCCTGAATGTACGTTGTCCAATACTGCCAGTCATTCTTGCCGTTGTTGTCCAGCCAGTCGTGAGGATATTTGGCCTTCGCCCGGTCCTTGTACCGCGAGGTGGCAATCAGCTCATCCGCCAGCACGACGGATTCCTGCTTGACTTTCGTTCCGTTTCGTTTGGTGGAGAGATCCTTCGTCACAGGAACTTTCCGCCCATTCCGGTTGCGGAACTTCTCGCTGGGAGCTGCAATGCGGATATCCACCGCTTCCCCGTTGGGGTCACAGGCCGTGATGGTCTGGCCGCCCAACTCCTTCACCCGCTCACGCATCATCTCCTTGCGCTCTGCGTCCGTCAGCCCCTCCAGAAGCGTGGAATCCAGATAGACGCCCTTGCCGTAATCCGTCCCGTCCTCGCCCTTGATCTCCCGGATAGAGAACTGCACATCCCCTTCCCCCACCACGGAGGAAAAAGGCACGCCCTTGATGTTGACATTCTGCCCAGCATAGGTTATACTGCCAATATAACCATTCCGCAGAAGCTGCCGGGACGCTATTGTAAGCCCGGAAGAGCGAAGAAGCGGGATGGTTCTTTTTTATGTCCAGCATGGACTCGGAGTTTTTCGCCATTTGGGCGGCAATTCGAAGCACGTCCCGGTCGGAAAGCGTCGAGCTGCGAATTTGTGCTTGACTTTCCGTCTGGTTCTGTGCTATAATATCCCCAGTGGTGGATGTGTCCGACTTAACGGACTGCCCCACAGAGGTGGTGGATGTGTCCGACTTGACGGACTGCCCCACCTTTTTTATTGGGTTAATATCATACAGATACTCCACACCGTTTGCGGATTCCGCCACGTTCAGCGTGGCCTTCCAGACGGTGTTATTTTTATCCTGAATGTACGTCGTCCAATACTGCCAGTCGTTCTTGCCGTTGTGCATTGATGCGGGCCAGCTCCTGTACGCCGACCTCGGACACCAGCTGCTGGAGCATCCCGTTGCCGAACTTGCTGAACTCCTTCGGCTGGCGCACCGGCTTCAGCGCTCCACGCAGATTGTCCGCTGTCATATTGTGCAGTGCCAGAAGATCACGGGTTTCCTCCACCGGCTCCCGCAGGGAGAACTGGTCCTTTACTCCTCGCTGATTCTCCGTGCCTCGTCCAGAAGCTCCTCCGCTGTCGCTTCCCGATGATTCACCATGTAATCCATCATTTCGTACTGCTGTTCTTCCGTTTCCATCCGTAGAGCGATTTCCATTGCGGCTCCCTTTCGCACGCCAAATGCTTTCAATCCACGAATCAACAGCTCCTCTGCCTCCGTCAGTTTTCTCATACGCATCCTCCATCATCCGCAAATCATCTGCAATCTGTTTTGCCCGCTTCCCGCCCACCGCATACAGCGGAGTGGCTTCGGTGCCGTCGCCAATGCCGTACAGGGCGAACACTTGTACGCCTTTTTCATCAGCATACACCCACTTGGTTGCCTCGTCAAGAAAGTTTTCACCGCTTTTGATCTCGGCGTTCATCCGTCGTTCCAGCAGCTCCCACTCCGCTCGTTTCAGCTGCGGCCGCCAATACTAGCCCCTTGCCATGTACTGGTTTTCGCTGCCCTCGCTCCGGGTCTCCGCTCCCTGATAGCTCTCCACCAGCTCCGTGGCCGCCTTGTCATAGGCTTCCACAATGCGCTCCAGATAGTGCAGTCCGCCGTCCCGCATCTCCTTCAAGAGAGCCGCCTCCGCCTTGGTGTTGGTGGTCAGCCCATCGAAATACGCCTTCACTTTGGCGATGAGTTTTTCCGTCCCCCGCACTCCCCGCCGGCAGCGAGACACAAAAAATTCCCGGAGAACCTTCGTTCCCCCCTGACAGGGGTAACAACTAATTCCGGGGATCCCCCGACAGGTTATTGTGTTTACGATGCCTGTCGGGGTTCTTCTGTTTTCAGGGGTTGCAGGCTTTCCATGTCCTGATGCTGTTTGTCTATGAAGCCGATGCCGTTGTAGTAGATCTCCACGGTCTGCGGCGCGTGTTTAGACCACTTCACCTCTTTTTCGTGCACCACGATCTTCTCAATAAACAGCCGCAGCAGTTCCGGCGTTAGTTCCGTAATGTCCATGTACCGCTTCGCCTTGTCGAGGAAACCATCCGTCCCGCTCACCGTTTCCCGCAGGCGTTGGATGTCAGCTTCTTTCTGCGGGATACCTGCGGCGATTTGATTCTGCTCCTCCGTGTAACTGCTTGAGAGCATTTGGAACTGCTCTGTAGTAATGCGGCTAAGCACACTGTCCTCATACAGCTTCTTGAAGATGGCATCCAGTTCGGCTTTCCGCTTCCGCATGGCGGCCAGTTCTTTCTCCTGCCTGCGAATTTCACGCTGGATCTCGGCGGACTGCCTGCTGCCAATATAGGCGGCAAATTCTTCTGGACGTTCCCGTGCCATGGCCGTTACCCTCCGCAGATCCTCCAACACCACCTCATCCAGAACGCACTCCCTAATATAGTGGTCTGTGCAGGATTCTCCATCCTTCTTGTAGGTGCGACATGTGAAATGGTTGTAGCTGGCAGACATGGTACGTGCCCGGTGCAGCACCATATTGGAGCCGCAGTCGGCGCAGAACACAAGACCGGAATACTTATTCTGTTCTTCCATCTTCGTAGGGCGGCGTCTGTTCTTCCTCACCCGCTGCACGATGTCCCAGACCTCCTGGGTAATGAGAGCGGGATGGGTGTCCTTAAACACCAGACATTCTTCTCTGGAATGTTCCACCCGTCGCTTATCCTTATAGGACTTGGTGCTGTATTTCATGTTGACGGTATTGCCCAGATAAATCTCGTTTTCCAGAAGATTAGCAATGGCACTGTCAGACCAGTTATATGGATGTGCGGTGTCCAGACAGGTATGATTCATGCCATACCTGGTATAGGCGTACATGGTGGGCGTCAGCACCTGTTCTTTTTTCAAGATTCTGGCGATCTGGCTGGGGCCGTTGCCGCTGGCGCACATGGCGAATATCCTGCGGACGATGGCCGCTGCTTCATCATCTACCGCCAGCTTCTTTGTTTCCGGATCCTTGATGTAGCCATAAGGCGCTCTGGTCCCCAGCCGTTCTCCACGCTCCGCCTTGGCTTTCAGCACCGCCCGGATTTTCCGGCTGGTGTCCCGAATAAACCACTCGTTGAACAAATTTTTGAACGGCATGAGGTCATTGCTCTCGCTGCTGTCAGTGTCTACATTGTCATTGATAGCGATGTAGCGTACGCCGAACATGGGAAAGCGTTCCTCAATGTAGAGACTGGTATCAAGTTGGTTACGTCCCAGTCTGGAAAGGTCCTTGGTGACGATGATTCCAATCTCACCGTTCTCCATGTCGGAAATCATCTGCTGAAATGCGGGCCTTTGGAAATTTCCACCGGCAAAACCGTCATCCACATAGAAGCAGGGATTGGGAAAGTGATGGTCTTCTGCAAACTTTTGTAGGATATTTTTCTGAGACGAGATTTGTCAAGGGTATTTTCCTCATAAGAGAGCGCCCTGCACATAATCATGACAGGGCGCTCTCTAAATGAAGTATTGGAATTGATAACCAATCAAGTTTGCTTTTTCTTGTCAATACTGAAACTTAGCCTTTCCGCACTAACTCAAGCGGGGATCGTTGCGCCAACCGCTGCAAATGCAGGTAAGTCGCCACAATATAAACAATCAGTTGCAGGACACCTGCCACAATAACCGCAATTGGCATTGATACGACTTCCGTTATCATATCGTTATATCCAATCGTGGCTGCACCGCTCAAACTTGTATTAAGCACTTCTGAAACGGAGGAAAACAGATTTAGTGTCGTAGCATTCATTGTAAGGATTCCAACAATGATCCCAGTTATTGTCGCAAGGATGATAGGTATTGCAGCTACCTCCCAGCTAAACATCACAGCGGTCCTTTTACCGGAACCAAGCGAGAGCATCAGGCCAAGCGTCCGCCGTTGACGGTTTACAAACAGAGCAAGAAATACGAACAGGGCCGCACTCGCTGTTATGCAGGCAGCGAAAAGAAGCTGCTGCGCACTGCTGTAAAATCCATGCAAAGTTTCGGCGATTTCAGTGTATCCGTTATCAAAGCAAAACAGAATGTTTGCCGGGTATCCATTCGATTCCAGTGCAGCTTGGAGCGCAGATACCTTTCCGTTCTGCAGAACGTATGTAAAGAAAACGCCATTTCGACTACTATAGCAGTTTTCTGGCAGAGAAGTGTTAGGGACAAAGACGGTATTCGGAAGGAAGCGATAGTCTGCGGTATCCCACAAGTCTGACTGTCGGTAAATCCCTATAATCTGATACGTTTTCGCATCACCCGAAACCCCAATCTTTTGGGAAAAACGCTGTGGCTGTACCTTCCATTCCGGAGCTGTTAAATCAGCAAGAGGGTTTGGACCCCAATAGAACGACAAATCAATGCTGTCCCCTATACCGAGTCCGCTTGCAATGGCAGTTGTTTCAGAAATCAGGCAGACATTAGAGCCATTTTTATAATCGTCCGCCCCAAAACTCCGTCCTTCTGTTACGAAAGAGTCCTTTTGATGGAAACAATACATGCTTTCCAGAAGATCTGTACCAATTACACTGACAGTATGATATTGCGTATCCAATTCTTGGACTGCGCTCCGCCATTCAATTCCCGCATTTGAACTTAGAAAGACATCCAGATCAGTTTCCAACGGGGTCATGTATGCATCAAGGTATTGGTCGTTTAGCAACACACCTGTTTCGGAGCCGTCAATTGCATAGTCCAGCTGTGTTTCAGAATACAAGCCATGCCAATGCGTAACGGTCATTGTGCAGGAATCTATTGCATCAACCATGTCTTGCCCTAAAATGGTCGTTTTTTCACCAGAGGAATATTTTGCTACCGGCAGAAAATCTGGCGAAGCTGTTTTCTTTTCGTCCTCTGTCAAATCATAGGATATTTTAGACAAATCAATATCTTCCACAGAGCATCGGTGCGTTCCTGCCAACGTTGTACGCAATTCCAAATCACGGTCAATATAATCTGCCCCAAAGGCCAAATACCGCCCACCAGGACGGATATCAAGAGCATCTAACTCTTCCTGAGAGTTGCACCCTATGATGAGGCGAAGTGTGCTGCGAACAGCATAGTCTGGATGCATTTTAACAACGTTTTCAATCGAAGCAGTAACAGATACTAAAGCAAGTTCGGTTGACTCAGGCAGATTCGTTTTATCCACCGATGTAACCCGAACGATCATAATTGCCCTGTTATACGGAGAATCAAGGCTTGGCACATATGTGCCGTCTTCCTTGCCGCTGGTAACACTCTGAATGGAGGGGCAATAAGCACTGATATATTTTTGTTGGTACGCACCTTTTATGACTGTTCCATCCGCAGCAAGCTGATCCATATACGCCCACATATCTTGACTTATTACACTTTCTTCATGGTGGAGCGTTAGCCCGTTGTACTCTGTTGCTACGTCTGCTGTCTCCGTTGTTGGGACACCAATGGTTACATAACGTTCTTCAATTTGCGCGAGCGTTGCTTTAGCGGATGCAAATACGCCTGCGCTCAGGCAGATAAAAGCGGAGGCCATTCCCACCAGCAGGAAGATTGCAAACAAACGAACCGGTTGTCGAAAGAGCTGTTTCAAAGGGGTCATACAGTTTCCTCCTTGATTCTGCCGCTGTCCATACGGAATACAACATCCGCTGCTTTGGCTACCTCCAGATCATGTGTGACAACCACTACACAGCAGTTTTCTTCATGTGCCAGTCTGGAAAGCAGCTGAATAATTTGTGTGCTGTTTTCTGTATCCAGATTTCCCGTAGGCTCATCTGCGAGAATGATCTGCGCATGAACGGCTAATGTTCTGGCAATTGCGACTCGTTGCTGTTCGCCGCCTGACAGCATGGCAGGAAGTCGCTTCCAATAGCTTTCGCCCAGACCTACTTTTTCAAGAGCAATCTGCGCCTCTTTTTTTGCATCGGCATCGGAATGCCTCAGCAATTTTAAGGGATACATGACGTTTTCACAAACAGTCATAAGTGGAAACAAATTATAGCTTTGGTAAATCACAGACGCCTGCTTGCGACGGTAGATATCCACGTCTATTTCCCGCAAACTTTGGCCGCCGACTATTATGTCTCCGCTCTGCGGCGTATCCAATCCTGCCAGTAATGAAAGCAGCGTTGTCTTCCCACTTCCACTTTTGCCGACTAACGCATAAAAAGTTCCAGCACTCAAATCACAGGAGACGTCTTTTACAGCCTGAACAGTTTGGTATTTTGTTTTGTATGAATAAGAAACACTTTGCACAGATAATACGGACATACTACTCAACCTCCCGTAGTAATCGGATTCCGCTTTTTCCAGTTGCCATCAAGCAAGCTGTAATTGCCCCGACATTCATAGCAAAAAAGAGTGCTGCGGCCATGGCATATTGGGTGGCAGTCTCTTGGACAAACAGGATGAGAATTGTTCCAATAGCTGCGCCAACCAAAAACATCAGACATATCTCGACGAATACCATAATGACCGTTTCAATGCGTTTTGTACCAAGAGATCGTGCAATGGCAAATTCCCGCCTTCGGATATGAATATAGAAAAAACCTGCGGCAGCACCAATCATGACCTCTATGCAGGCAAAAATTGGTTTTAGTCGATACAGTGTTTGCAAATTTCGATTCAAAGCATTCAGTGTTTCGCGGAGTGTTTCATCATGAACTGTTACGGCAAACTGCTGATATCGGAGAACTGGAGAATTGTTAATTTCTTCCTGATGCCCGGAGGGGTCTACATTTGCGAAGTGACGCATCAGTATTTGCCGGAATTCGTCCAGCTCATGATTATCACGCACTGTTGCGCTCAGGCTATCCCCTGTAATCTTCCCGTCCAGTTTTGTTTGTGCTGCTGCAACGCAGCTGAATGGGCAATAGATCGTTTGAGATTCCGACGAATACGTCCCAGCAATTTCGAGCGAAATCTGTGTGGAAGCTTCACCGGTCACAGCAGGCGACATCTGAACCGTCAATATGACATTACCATTATTATCAGTATCTTGCGACAGTTCTTCTGCCGCTGCGGTTGAAACGAGACACACCGCTTTATTTGAGGTAAAAATTGATTCGTCGTATCCTTCAAAATAAGTAATCGAATTTCCTGAAACGGGTGTCAATTCCGATGCGGCATCAACAGAAGTAATGCCAATCAGCTTTTGCCGACTCGAAAAGCCCGTCCCTTGACTGTAATAGACAGATGCTTTCAGGCAAACATCCTTCACATAGGAGGAAAATGCTTTTTCCTGAAGCTCCCCGCCATAGGCATATTTGTCAGAGAGAAAGTAGTTGATAATATAGTCTGTAATTTTCAGGTCATCGGTTTTCGTGCCAGTAAGATTGGATACGACGACAGTTACGGGAATCACTGCGTAGGCGCTCTCCATATCCTGTTCTTTCTGGCAAATGAATCCATCAAAGAGAGTAAAAAATGCACAAAGGAAAGCTATCAGCAATACAATGCTCACCGTCTGCCAAACGCCGCGCTTTAAGCGCACCTTTTCGTAGAAGAAAACGATCATTTAACTGCACTCCAATAATGCAAGCAGCGGCATGGGAGAAATATTCACCCATGCCGCTGCTCAGCTGTCACTTACTTATCTGTCAGAACCGGGAAAACAGACTGGGGCAGGATGCAATGCCCATTACCGGGGCAGCTGTAATGATCCCAATAGCCAGTAGTACGCCCGCACTGGAGACAAGAATGCTCATAGCGGACATAATGGAGGCTGCCGGAATGATAATTGTTTCCTGTGTAGGAATAACTACTCATTGTATGAGAGACGGTTGAAGAGGCACCATTTCCCAAATAGCTATTAGTGCACCCCGAAACAGTGCAGTAATACACGGGATAGACAGTCTTCAGATGAGTTTCATCATCAATCGGAATATATGTAGTATCATAATGGTCAAGACGCCACTGATGGGTATGCATTGTGGCAACTTCTTCATGAGTTTCAGCGGCGAAAGCCTGTGTCGGAATCGCTGCGAGGATAAAAAGGGCCAGAAAAACTGCGGCCAGTGACTTGATCTTTTGCATAAACAACGCTCCTTTTTATCTGATTTTGTCTGATGTCTTCTTGGTTCAGCACATGAGCCAGAATCCGTTGAACAGACAGGCCATGTGCTTCCTCAAATGATTTTCATGAATCTTCCCTCCTTCCATGTAACCACATCGACAGTTAAATTGACGTCAATCCTATAGATAACGCAGGACTTTTCATCTGTAAAAATCAGTTGTTTGAATTTGAGTAAGAGACTCTTGCTTCTTTATCGCTTCTCCCAACAAAGCGTTCTCAAGCTCTACTTCACGTTGGCGATCTTCGCTACTACTTCTATCCGAAATAGTTTGTCCATTTTGAATCACGTCCAATATTGGAGGCTGATTTAGATCAATATAGTTGCTACCCTGAGCAGTACTTTCTTTTGATTGTCTCGGGTTTGTCATAAAACAGGCGACAACTGCCAAAACAAGTATCGCGGTCACGGTTATGATCCAAGTATGAGGCTTTCGATAAGAAAGTACAGCACGGATTCGTGTTTTCACATTCTTACTGCCAAAGGCCAGCGGGCAGGCCGCAAAAATACGCTGGTTTGCAGTGCAGGAGAGCAACGTCTGCGAATACGCAGCGCGCTGAGAATCACTCATATCCTTGATAGCGTATTCGTCACATGCCAACTCAATATCCTTACAAAGGAAATAATACGCAATCCAAATCAAAGGATTGAACCAATGAAGAGAAAGAATTAAGAACGCAATGGGCTTTAGCCAATGATCGCGGCGTTTTATATGCGCACGTTCATGTGCAATTATGCTATCCAATTCCTTGCTCTTTATATGGAACGGAATATAGATGCGCGGCGCAAACAGGCCAAGAATAAACGGAGCATTCACATGCTCGCTTTGATACACATTTGACGAGAGCCGGACAGCAGTTTTTACTTTGCTGCGGAGATGTACATAGCTTAATGCTTCAAACAGAAGCATTGCTGCCATACCAGTACACCAGACGATTCCAACATAAGGAACAGGAGCAGCGAAGCCTTCAGCAGAAAGCATTCCATGTGCAGATGCCGAAAAGCTGCTTATATTGGGAATGATACTCAAGCGACTTTCCAATGCGTTTGGCATGAGAAGCCGGATCCCAACAAAGCTCCACAATAAGGGAAACAGCCATTTGGGAGCCTTGCGGAATATGATGCGAACAAGTAGGACAGCCAGTACGAGCCATCCGGCATTGATGCTCATATTAAGCAGCTTCATAAACAATTCAGTCATCCGGATGCTCCTTCCGAAAACGGTCGATCATCTGCTGCATCTCTTGAATTTCATCTGCCGTGAGCTGTTGGCTTTTGGTAAATGCGGTCAAAAAAGCTGGAATCGAACCGGCAAATTTCTTCTCAACCAATTCTTCAATTTCAGCTGTCTGTATCTGCTCCTTGGATACCAGCGAAGAAACAATCGTATTCTCATTCTTTATCACGCCACGCTCTGACAAACGCTTTATTACCGTGTAAGTGGTAGTAACCTTCCAGCCCAGTTGCTCTGCACAAAGCTGAGCTAAATCTCTGCTCTTGATGGGTTCATGATCCCAAAGGATCAGGCAAAAACGGTATTCGCTTTCAAAAACTTTTGGTGTACTCATTCTAGCGGCCTTTCATTCTAATCTGTTAGTATTATTCTAACGGATTAGAGTTGAAAAGTCAATAGGGGAAATGTGCATTTTATCACTTAGCGCTGGAAGTGCTTGGGCTTTTGCGGGTCTGACCGTTGCCGACGAATAAGCATCTGCCGTACCTGCCGCTCTTCTGTGTCCTCTTTGAGCAGTCGGGATGTTTCCTGCTTGGCGTTCAGCAGCAAACTGAACGATGGCTTCTTCTGCAAGGCATCCTCCAGCTGCTGTTCTGCCGCCTTTTCCTGCGCAGGACGAATTGCCTGCCGTGCTTCATACAGCTCCACCGGGTCGAAATCCGCAGCCTGCGCTTTCAGTTCAGCGTATTCATCCAAAGCCTTATCTAACTCGGCAGAGTATTTTTGCTCCTGCGTCTCCAGCTTTTTCAGGCCGGCTTCCATTGCAGCAATATCCTTGTGGAACGCCTCTGCGCCTGCATCCTCCGCATACTCAAATTTTTGCACAAGGAGTGCCTTTTCGGAACGCAGTTCCTCTAAATCTTCCGTCAGCTCTGCAATACGGACAGCCAGCGCCTTGTGGCGTTTCACATGGTATATTGGCAATGCCTTTTTCTCGGCAACTAGTGTTTTGCGCTCCTTGCTCTTTTCCTTGATTTGCTGCACCAGACCAGTGTAATGCTCCAGCTCCGGCTTCCATACGGCAAGGGATTTTTGAATATGCGCCTTTCCGCTGCGAATGTGAGAGAGCTGATAACAGAAGATCAGCACCCGGCTGCGCAGCTTCTCCAGCCCCTCCGCAATGGCCGGTACGGTGCGGGCGACCAGTGCGGTCAACTTTTTGATTTCAGCTTTCAGCTCCCGCAGCAGGGCATTGTCCGCCTTGATCTGCCGGTTGATCTCGCAGCGGTCAGCAATCATGCCTTTTCGTTCCAGTGCGCGTGCGGTCACACCCTCGTGAATGGTGGGCTGCTCGTCCAGCCCTCTGGCGGCGTTGCTGCGGTGGTCGATGCGCTCGTCATGCCCGTACCTCTCCAAATGACGGTTGGTCGCATCCGCCCACGCTGCCCGCCATACGGCAAGCTGCTCCTCGCTGTTCCAACGCTCGGAGATGGGATTCTGACGGCCATAGCGGGTGCTTTTCGGATGCTTGTCTGCGCGGACAAATCCTTGCGCCTCGGCAGCAGACGGCGTCATATACACCTTCTTCTTGCCGACCTTGTAGGGATATTGTTTCTCCCAACCCTCATTCTGCGCCGTCCGGAACTCAGCGGCAGTAAAACCGCGTTCTTCGCCGTTTTTCATGCAGAGATATTCCTTCTCGGTCTTGTACTGCCACTTGCCTTGTTCGTCCAACGGGCGCACCGTCAAGAGAATGTGGGCATGGGGATTGTGGCCGTCCGTGTCGTGGATGGCAGCATCGGCACACATCCCGTCCGAAATAAACTGCTCCCGGATAAATTCTTGCAGCAACTCGATCTGCTCCTCACGGCTCAATTCTATTGGAAGCGCAACCACGAACTCCCGCGCCAACCGGCTGTCCTTCGCAGTCTCCACTTCCTCCACGGCGTTCCAGAGCTTTTCTCTGTCTTTCCATTCCTGCGGGGCATACTCCGGCAGAAACACCTGCTGCCAGACAAGCCCTTGCTTTTTTGTGTAGTCATGCTGAATCCCGTCGTAATCGTTATACAGACGGGAACAGCTCAGATAAGCGGAAGCGGCCACGGCGGAGCGCCCTGCGCCACGGCTGACCACCTTCGCTTCCAAATGATAAATCGCCATATCTTTTTCACCTCATTCTTTCTTTTTCTGTTTCTCTTTCGCAAAAGAGAAAAGGGCTATAACGCATCGTGATAGCCCTCTCTGCGGCAAAGCTGTCGGTGGCAGGTTTGCGCAGGCAGGCGGCAACAGGGGTAGAGAATATCTACCCCTGTTTCACTGCGTTCATCGCAGGGAATTGCCGTCTGCGCAGACGATGGCAGCAGCACTTGCAGGTGCTGTGGCATTGTCTGGAGGCTGCCGCAGCAGCCGCATTCGCCTCGCAGAGCGCACGATTTCCGCAGGAAATACCACCGCCCCTTCGGGGTGGTGAGTAAGTGCGCCCTTCGGGAGAAAAAAGAGGAAGGCCCCCGGTTTCCCGGAGACCTCCCATCTGAAATTTAGATTTCTTTTCCCAGCTTCCGTGAAAGATACCCCTCCAGCGCAGGCAGCTCCATCGTCCGCACCTCCGGCAGCACCTTTTCCAGAATCGCACCCTCCTGAATGAGCCTGCGCGTTCGCATCTTTCGTTCCTTGACCCGATCCCGTGCCTGCGCTTCCTCCAATCGGTGCTGCGCCTGCAACAGTTTCTTCTCTGCCTCTGTCATAAAAATCCCTCCTCACTTTCTCCGTT
>ERZ827117.2159-NODE-2159-length-11941-cov-4.519939_pt1 | contig 11941 bp, 10 predicted proteins | sample MGYA00519920_ERZ827117 | MGnify/ENA primary metagenome ERZ827117 (study PRJEB31778, sample SAMEA3449260) | human gut metagenome | biome: human gut; feature: human-associated habitat; material: faeces | place: United Kingdom | collected 2010/2012 ...
TACGAGTACCTGAACAGCATCATGCCCATGGTGGGCAGCACCGTGCGCACGCCGGACGGTCTTGGCACCGTGCTGGAGGTGAACCCGGTCTCCGGCTACCTGCGGGTGCGCTGCGGTACCGAGAGCCTTTCGCCCCGTTACTATAAGGTGGGTGTGTGCGAATATATCAGCGGCGGCAAGCGTGCGCCCCGCCGCCCGGACCCGGACGACGATTACTCCGGCGTGCGCAACCCGGCCCCGGTGGTGGCTTCCTCCGACGATGGAGAAAAGCGCTGCGCGGGCTGCGGCTGCGCCCGGAAGCGCGCTGCCGAAAAGGAGTGAGGGACGCGCCGGAGGTTCTGAAGGGTTAGTCTGCTAAAACTAACCGTTCTTCGTGATTTTTGCCAAAAAACTCCTGCAAATTTGGCCATAAGTTAGCCTGTGCTTTTGTGCAACCCAACAAAAAACAGACTTTTGTGTTTTTCGGGTCACGGTTAGTCTTGCCTTTTCTCACCTGCTTTGTTAAAATGCAGGCAAGGATATGATTTCCGGAGAGACATGCACAGCCGTGCCATACATGACTCTTCATACAATACTTCGGGCACGGAGATAAAAAGGAGAGTTTATTATGGCACACAAGGTTTCTGACGCATGTGTTGGCTGCGGCGCTTGCGAGGGCGCTTGCCCCGTTGGTGCTGTCACCGTTGAGAATGGTGTTGCAGTTGTGAATGCAGACGCTTGCATCGATTGCGGCGCTTGCGAGGGTGCTTGCCCCACCGGTGCTATCACTGCTGAATAATTTTAGCAGCTGCACAAAAAACGCATCAAAAGCAGCAGGCCTGTCCAAAGCAGGTCTGCTGCTTTTTTGTTTTGCAGTAATTCGCACAAATTCCCCGAGCAATTCCACGCATTTTTTTGAGAGGGTACGGCACACTTATCTATGGAACATTCTACCGAAGTCTTGTATAATAGAACTATGGTTTATTGCTCGCCGGAGCATCGTTTTGGCTCCGACGCGCTGCTGCTGGCCCGTTTCTGTGAGCCAAAGCGCGCCCAGAAGGCCGCAGACCTGTGCTCCGGCTGCGGCATCGTGGCGCTGGAATGGCACGACCGCGGCCACCGCGGCCCCTGCATGGGGCTGGAGCTCCAGCCCGAGGGCAGCGCTCTGCTTTCCGCTGCGGTGCAGGAGCAGGACATCGGGCACATTGAGCCTGTCTGTGCCGACCTGCGCGCTTTCCGGCAGGGCGAGGGTAGTTTTGACGTGTGTGCGTGCAATCCGCCCTATTTCACGGATGGGCCCCAAAGCCAAAACGCAGCCCACGCCCTTGCCCGGCACGAGAACACCTGCACACTGGACGATGTGTGCCAGTGTGCGTTCCGCCTTTTGAAGGACGGCGGGCGCTTTGCGCTGTGCCACCGGCCGGAACGGCTGGCGGAGGTGCTGGCGGTGCTGCGGGCCAACCGGCTGGAGCCGAAGCGGCTGGCCTTTGTAAAGAACAAGGCGGACGGCGCGCCATGGCTCTTCCTTGTGGAAGCGCAGAAGAACCGCAAAACCGGTCTGCGGGTGGAGCCGGATGTGTTGATCAGCGCCGGTGCGGCGTTATATGGGAGGTAAACTATGGCAGGAACTCTTTATATCGTGGCAACGCCCATCGGCAATCTGGACGATATGCCGCCGCGCGTAGCGGCCACCTTTGGCGCGGCAGACTTTATTGCCGCCGAGGACACCCGTGTGACCATGAAGCTGCTGAACTTTCTGGGCCTGAAAAAACCCATGGTCAGCTACTATGAGCACGCCCTGCAGAAGGGTGAGGGCATCCTGCGCCGCATTGAAGCAGGCGAGAGCTGTGCCCTGTGCAGTGATGCGGGCATGCCCTGCGTCTCCGACCCGGGCGAGGTGATCGTGCGGGACGCACTGGCCCGGGGCATCAAGGTAGTGCCAGTGCCGGCGGCTTCCGCCTGCGTCACAGCGCTGGCCGTGTCCGGGCAGGACACCTCCCGCTGGGTGTTCGAGGGCTTTCTGCCCGTGAACCGCAAGCAGAAAAAAGAGCGGCTGGCTGAGCTTTTGCAGGAAAAGCGCACCACCATCTTTTACGAAGCGCCCCACAAGCTGCGCACCACGCTGGACGATCTGGCCAATGCCTTTGGCGCAGACCGCAGCATCACCCTGTGCCGGGAGCTGACAAAGCTGCACGAGGATATCTGGAAGACTACCCTCGGCGAGGCGGTGGAGCACTACAAGACCAACGAGCCGCGCGGCGAGTATGTGCTGGTGATGGCCGGTGCGCCGGAGACCGCCGACCCGGAGCAGGAGCTGACGCTGGAGCAGGCAGCGCATCGGGCGCTGGAGCTGACCGGGCAGGGCTTTGGCCCCACCGCCGCAGCCAAGGCGGCGGCACAGGGCACACCTTATTCTAAAAGCGAAGTGTACAAGCAGCTGCTGGTATTGCAACAGGGCCAGCAGGCTGGTGAATGACAGCATCTCAGGTAAACGGTAATAGAGGAGGACCCCTTTTGTGACAAAGCTTCTGGTTTTGAGCGACAGCCACGGCGGACGTGCCGCCATTGAGCGCGTGCTGATGAAAGAGAGCAAAAGCATCGATGCCCTGATCTTTCTGGGCGACGGCCTGCGGGATCTGGAACTGGCTCTGACGCTGTACCCCAAGCTGCGGGCCTACTCGGTGGCGGGCAACTGCGATTACGGTGCACTGGAACCCACCGACGGCCTTGCCGCCTTTGACGGCGTGGTGATCTTTTACACTCACGGTCATATGTACGGTGTGAAATACGATCTGAATACGCTGGCAGATGCCGCATCTGCCCGGGGTGCCGAGGTGGCGCTGTTCGGTCACACTCACATCCCCCATGCAGAGACCCGCAGCAAGGTGTTTTTGTTCAACCCCGGCTCCTGCGGCCGGTGCTACACCGGGCCGGACACCTACGGCATCCTGACGCTGGACGAAGGCAAAGTGACCGCCTATGAACATAAAGAGGTACCCAAACAATGAGCATCAATGAGGTGCGCTATCTGCCGGAATGCGGCAGCACCAACGCTTACGTGAAGGAACATTTTGAAGAGTTCGGCCCGGTGGGTGCGGTGTATACCGAGAACCAGACCGCAGGCCGGGGCCGCCTTGGCCGCAGCTGGGTGAACGCCGAGGGCAAGGCCCTGTATTATACAGCAGCCATCCGGGAACCGCTGGCCCAGCCTGCCACCCTGCCGCTGCTGGCAAGCCTTGCCGTGCGCACCCAGCTCAAGCTGCGCTACGGCGTGGACTGCCAGATCAAGTGGCCCAACGACCTTCTGCTCAACGGCAAAAAGATCGTGGGCATCCTGTGCGAGGGCGTGAGCTACGGCTACCAGCAGCAGGGCCGGGGCATTTTGTGCGGCATCGGCATCAATCTGGCCCAGCCGCAGAGCTACTTTGATGCCGCCGGTCTGCCCAACGGCACCTCGCTGGCACTGCAGGGCGCAAAGGTGGATCTTTCCACCGACCCCGCATGGCTGGCCGAGGGCCTGACCGACTTTGGCTTTGACCGCAACATGTATGTGTTTGCCCGCGATGGCTTTGCACCCTTCCGGGAGGAATACAAGGCCGCCTGCGTCAATCTGGGCCGCCGGGTCACCTTCGACCTGCCGGACGGCGGGCAGGGTGCAGGCGAAGCCGTCGATGTGGACGAAGAGGGCCGTCTGGTGGTGCGCACCGACAGCGGCGAAGTGCACGTTTTTACCGGCGAAGTATCGGTGCACGGCATCTACGGTGCCGTCTGAGTTTTATAAAGTTGTATGCTCCATGCGGACAGTTTTAAGTCTGCATGGAGTTTTTTGCACGCTTTTGCCCGAATTTCCCGCAAAATGCTTGAATAAACGAATTTTTTGTAAATTTCTTGTGTACATTTCCAGTTGCCAATTCAGTCACACTTTAGTATAATAGAGTACGTGCCAGCGCGTCCTTTTGAATGGGATGCGCGTGTTTAGGAAATCGGAAAACGGACAGCACAAGCGCCCTGCCCCAAAAAGCAAGGCGCTTGTGCTGTCGCAAGGAGAGCAAACATGAAAGATCAAGAATCCTTCAAGCCGTATATTCCTGCGGAAAAGATCACCGCAGAAATGACGGCGACCTCTGTGATCATGGGCATCATCCTGTCCGTGGTCTTCGGCGCTGCAAACGCTTATCTGGGCCTGCGCGTCGGCATGACTGTTTCTGCCTCCATCCCGGCAGCAGTCATTTCTATGGGCGTGATCCGCGTCCTGCTCAAGAAGAACTCCATTCTGGAGAGCAACATGGTGCAGACCATCGGTTCCGCAGGCGAGAGCCTGGCCGCCGGTGCCATCTTCACCATGCCCGCACTGTTCCTGTGGGCAAAAGAGGGCCTGTGCGACAAGCCCAGCATCCTGGAGATCACCCTGATCGCCCTGTGCGGCGGCATTCTGGGCGTTCTGTTCATGGTGCCCCTGCGCAACGCCCTGATCGTCAAGGAGCACGCCACCCTGCTGTACCCGGAAGGCACCGCCTGTGCAGACGTTCTGCTGGCCGGTGAAGAGGGCGGTGCAAACGCCTCCACCGTGTTCTCCGGCATGGGTCTGGCAGCCATCTTCAAGTTCATCGTCGATGGCCTGAAGATGATCCCCGCCGACATTGCCGTGGCCTTCAGCTCCTTCAAGGGTGCTCTGGGCATGGAAGTGTACCCCGCTCTGCTGGGCGTGGGCTATATCGTCGGCCCCAAGACCGCTTCCTATATGTTCGCCGGTTCTCTGGTAGGCTGGATGGTCATTATCCCGCTGATCTGCCTGTTCGGTGCGAACATTTCCCTGTACCCGGCAGCAGCCGGCACCACCATTGCTGATCTGTATGCAGCAGGCGGTGCAGACGCCATCTGGTCCAACTACGTCAAGTATATCGGCGCAGGCGCCATTGCTACCGGCGGTATCATTTCGCTGATCAAGAGCCTGCCTCTGATCGTATCCACCTTCCGCGACGCCATGAAGAGCATGAAGGGCGGCAGCGCTTCCGGCACCTCCCGCACCGATAAGGACATGCCCATGCCCTTTATTCTGGGCGGCATCCTGCTCATCATCCTCATCATCTGGCTGGCTCCGGCCATCCCCGTCAGCCCGCTGGGTGCTCTGCTGATCGTCATCTTCGGCTTCTTCTTCTCCACCGTCTCTGCACGTATGGTCGGCATGATCGGCAGCTCCAACAACCCGGTCTCCGGCATGACCATTGCCACCCTGCTGATCGCTACCATGATCCTGAAGGCCACCGGCAACGTTGGCATCGAGGGCATGATCGGCTCCATGGCCATCGCCTCTGTCATCTGCATCTGCGCTGCCATTGCTGCGGATACCTCTCAGGACCTGAAGACCGGCTATCTGCTGGGTGCGACCCCGGTCAAGCAGCAGATCGGTGAGCTGATCGGCGTGATTGCCGCCGGTCTGGCCATCGGCGGTGTGCTGTACCTGCTGGACAGCGCATGGGGCTACGGCGGTGCCGAGGTCCCCGCACCGCAGGCTACCCTGATGAAGATGATCGTCGAGGGCATCATGGGCGGCAACCTGCCCTGGAACCTGGTGTTCACCGGTGTGTTCCTTGCCATTGCTCTGGAGGTCCTGCGCATCCCCGTGATGCCCTTTGCCATCGGCCTGTATCTGCCCATCTACCTGAACACCTCCATCATGATCGGTGGTGCGGTGCGCTGGTTCATGGACAGCCGCAAGAATGTTGACGCGAAGCTCAAGGAAGAGCAGACCACCCGCGGCACCCTGTTCTGTGCCGGTATGATCGCAGGCGAGGGCCTTGTGGGCATCCTGCTGGCTGTGTTTGCCGTGTTCGGCATCAGCACTGCCCTGAGCATTGATCTGGGCAACATTGGCGGCGTGGTTCTGATGATCGTGATGATCGCATGCCTGCTGGCCTTCTCCATGAAGAAAAAGAAGAACTGATGAGTAAGAAAAAGCAGTCCATCAACTATCTGGACCTCATTCCGCAGCGGGCGGAAACCCTGCGCTGGCACACAGACGAAGCCACCGGCCTTATCACCCTTGAGGTGGAGAACACCGGTGTGTTCAACACGATCGCGCAAAAAGTGTTTCATAAACCGCGCACCACACAGGTGCATCTGGACGAGACCGGCAGCTATCTCTGGCCGCTGATCGACGGCCAGAAGACCGTTGCACAGCTTGCTGACTGCATGAAGCAGCAGTTCGGCGAAAAGGCCGAACCCCTGTACCCGCGCATCATCAAGTATTTCCAGATCGTGGAATCTTACCACTTTATCAAGTTCCTCAACCAATAAGCACAAAAGAAGCGGCGCTCAGAGCCTGTTGCAAGGCACTGAGCGCCGCTTTTCTTATTCTTTTTTACTGCTCCAATCTACCGCATCTGCGGCCACGGCATTTTATCTTCTGCGCCTTCTCTTTTTGAGGTTCAGCAAGCTGCCGCCCGCGGCAAGAGTGACCGCCGTTAATGCAGCGAGGATGAACAGCAGTGCACACAGCAGAAGCGCTGTGGCTTTGGTGTCGGTGCGGAAATCGGAGACGTACTCCCGGTGGGTCACAAGGTCTACCGTGCCCACTTCATCGCCGTCCAGATACACGGTGGCTGTACCCACCACACTGCCGCTCTTGACGGTGGCCGCAATGCTCTCCGGCAGGTCGAAGGAGTAGGTAACGATATCATCCGCGTGGCCGTAGCCGCTGACCGGTGCGGCAGCATACAGCTCCACTGCCGGTTCAGTGCGGCACTTGGTCAGGTCTACGGTGGTCAACACGGTCTGGGTGTCCACCAGCGGGCGGTCGGCAAAGCTGGCAAAGGCCCAGTCGAACAGATCATCGCACTCGGCAAAGAGGTGGTCCGGCGTATCGCAGCCAAGGATCACCAGCCCGTAGGTGTGGCCGTCCTTTTCCGCAAAGGCCACGATGCAGCGGCCTGCCAGCGTGGTAAAGCCGCCCTTGACCCACCGGACATACTCCCGGTAGTTGGCGCTCTCGCTGTTCATCAGGCTGTTGGAGCTGCTGATGGTGTGCTCAGCCTTGCGGAGGTTCGTGGCCGGCAGGACATAGCTGGCGGTGCCCGCCACCTGTGCAAAGGTCTGGTTTGCCGCGCAGGCGGCGGCGATCTTTGCCAGATCCTGCGCGGTGGACACGTTGCCGTAGTCAAACAGGCCGTGGGCACAGGTAAAGTTCGTGCCGGTGCAGCCCAGCTCCTGGGCACGGGCGTTCATCTGCTTGACGAAATCCAGCACGCTGCCGCCCACATCGTAGGCAATGACGCTGGCGGCGTCGTTGGCGCTGACGATGAGCATGGCGTTCAGCAGGTCGATGCGGCGCACCGTCTCGCCGATGCGCAGGCCCATAGTGGTGCCGTTGGCGTTCTGGATATCCCGGAACTCCTGGGTCAGCGCGGTGGGCACGGTCACTTCACCGTTCAGATCCTTGCCGCTTTCCAGCAGCAGCAGGGCCGTCATGAGCTTGGTCAGGCTGGCAACATACTGCTGCTGGTCAGCATTCTGGTTCAGGATGGTCTTGCCGGTGTCGGCGTTGAACAGGTACACCGCCTCGGTCTCGCTGGCGGTCTGGATGGGCATGGGATATACCGCAAGGCCCGGCAGTGCAGCAGCAGCGGCCAGTGCCAGCGTGAGCACCAGCGCCGTCATGCGGCGGAAGATGGTGTTTTTGAACATGAGCGTGCCCCCTTGTATCTGCTTGCCGACGCACGGCAAAAATTTTTGTTTTGAAACAGCTCCTACTTGCCGGAAAGGCTCTGGCTTGCTATACTACTTTAAAGAATACCATAAACCAGCCAAAAGAGAAAGAGAGAAAGGCGGTTTTTAACAATGTTTCTGTCCTTTTGTGGAAAAGTTCCCCGCAACGAGGGGGCTGCTTTTGTAGCGCCCAACGCCACCGTGCAGGGCGATGTGATCCTGAAAGCCGGTTCCACGGTGTGGTACGGGGCCGTGCTGCGCGGCGACGACGGCACTTTGACCATTGGCGAAAACTCCAACGTGCAGGATAATGCCGTGCTGCACTGCGATGTGGGCGGGGCCGTGACGCTGGGCAGGAACGTCACTGTGGGCCACAGCGCGCTGGTGCACGGGTGCACGGTAGGGGATGGCAGCCTCATCGGAATGCACGCCACCCTGCTCAACCACTGTGTCGTGGGCAAAAACTGCATCATCGGCGCGGGTGCGCTGGTGCCGGAGGGCATGGTCATCCCGGACGGCTCGGTAGCCGTGGGCGTGCCCGCAAGGGTCATCAAGCAGGTAAGCGCGGCCCAGATCGAGGCCAACCTGCACAACGCCGCCCACTACGTGGAGCACGGCAAGCTTCACGCCGCCGAGCTTGCCAAGGGCTGACCCTGTGCCGATTTTACAGTTTTTTGCCACATTTTTTCGTCTTTCCGCCAAAAAGCCGACATTTTAATTGACACCTGCGGTCTTGTCTGCTATAGTGAAATTGGCAGTTTATGTCATTCTGGAATACCAGAATTTTTGTACACCGCGCTGTTTGGTTTTTATCATTGGGGGAATTTTGTAAAAAGTTCATTGCGGGATGTTTTTTCACAGAAATGTAATGACTTTTCACTTAAAATCGGGTATACTATACCTTGCGGGGAGACGGGGCCGCAACCGTCTTTCCGCACATGATTCCTCCTCACACCAAAGCAATACCCCAAACAGAAACTCCCTCCGGTGTACCGCAAGCGCCGGAGGGAGTTTCTGTTTGCATCAGCTTTTGTATTTTATGATTTCCTGCAATCAAAGGAGAGATTTTTATGTCTGAACTGATCACCCGCCGTACTTTTTTAAAGGCCACCGGTGCTGCTGCACTGGCCGTTGCCGCAAGCGGTATGCTGGCAGGCTGCGGCGAAGGTTATGGTGCAACCCCCGGCAACCCGACCCTGCCCACCATTGACACTGGTACTTTTGCTACATTCGGCAGCACCTATGTGGATATGGGGCCGCTGACTGGCACTTGGGTCTCCCGTACTACTTACGAATCGGACGGATGGCGGCATAATTATCTTTACACCGGTCTTTCTATTGATAACTCCTATAACACAGATTCTTCCGTTACGATTTCTACCAGTAATTTTACCTGCAAACATAATGGTACTACCGAATCTGGTCTGAAAGTGTGCAGTCTGGGCAATTTTGGCCTGAACAGCGCCGGAACCGGTTTCAAGTATGTTTCTTCCGTAACCGTTGCCAAAGGTGATCGTAAAACTGTTCCTATCTATATTGACCTTGGCCCGGTGAATACGACTTCCCTCAATGTCAGAGGCGTTTTTACGGTTGAGCTGAAACTGGGCGGAAAAACGGCTACCTTTAAATATCAGCCCATCTACGATGACCCCGCTATTGAATAAAAATCATGATGCTAAAAACCGGAAGGGCACAATGCTCTTCCGGTTTTTCTTTTTGCATTACAGCGCGCGGAACTTTGCCGCAAACACGCTGAGCACGATTTTAGGGTTCACCTGCGCGCCAAGGCGCTGGATGGCGGCTTCGGCCAGACGCAGGGCACGCTGGGCGGCAATGCCCTGCACCGGTGCGTGGGGGCTTTGCCGCAGGCCCGCTGCCGCCACCGCACGGAAGTCCGTCAGCAGGGCGGCGGCACCGGCCTTGTCCTTTTCGTAGGCGGCCAGTAGGCAGGCTGCGGCATAGCTGTCACGGTCAGCAGCGGCCTTTGCCAGCTGCAGGGCCTTTTCCACCTGCGCGGTGCGGGCTTCGTCCTGTGCGGCGGCAAGCACCGTGCCAATGTGCCCGTCGAACAGTTCGCTGTACAGCGCGGCCGTCTTTTTGTCCACCCCCTGTGCGGCGCAGTAGCGGGCGCACTGCTCCGGCGAGACAGGAGCCACTGCAAAGCTGACGCAGCGGCTGCGGATGGTGGGCAGCACGCCTGCCAGCGAATCCGCCGTAAGCAGGAACAGCACCCCCTCCGGCGGCTCTTCCATCACCTTCAGCAGGGCGTTGGCGGATTCCTCGTTCATCTTTTCCACATGGTAGAGCAGCACGGCACGGCCCTCGGCCGAAAGGCTGGTGTTGAAGATCTCGCTGCGCATAGCCTTGACCTGACTGACCAGATATTTGCCGCCTGCGCCCATACCGGCAACGCTGATCGCTTCACGCACGATGCCGGTCTCCACATGGCCGCTGTCGCGGTCGCCGGGCTTACCCACAGCACGGCAGCATTCGCCCCGCAGAAGGGCCTCAGCGGGCGCTCCGCCTGCAGGGTAAAGATAATCTGCCGCAATGCAGCGGGCCGCAAAACCGGCTCCAAGGCCCTCTTCTCCCACCAGCAGCACGCTGTGGGTCAGGCGGCGGGCTGCCAGCATCAGCTGCACGCTGCTTTTCAGTTCTGCATTGCCCTCCATGCGGTCCAGCATCATGATGTTTCTCCTTACCTTCTGTTTCTCCGCTTCCACTGCTCACGGCGTACCCATGCGCGGACGGAACGATAGGCCATCGGGCCAAAGAACAGCCAGACGTTCGCCATGCTGAGCAGCAGGCTCAGCTTTTGCGGCAGCGGCGCGCCCAGAAAGCTGAGCACCCACAGTGCTGCCGCAAAAAAGCCAAAGTATTTTACCCGGATGGGGATGACAAAGAACAGCAGCACCTGCACCTCCGGGTACAGCATGGCAAAGGCCAGCAGCAGCGAAAGGGACAGGCAGTAGGTGCTGCCGGTCACGCCGGTGAGCAGACAGGCCAGCACAGTGCCCAGCATCCCGGAGAGCAGATACACCGTATAGCGGAAATCGCCCCACTCCCGTTCCAGCGCCATGCCGATGAACCATGTGAAATAGATGCCCAGCACCGCGCTGAGGATGCTGCCGCCGTAAGAGGGGATGAACGCAAAGGTGATGATGCGCCAGATCTGGCCGCGCAGCAGAAAATAGCGGCTGAGTGCCAGCCAGACACTGACGGTCTGGTTGACAAACAGCTCGATGGCCAGCACAAGGATCTGCCCGCCCACCAGAATGTTGGTCAGATTCGGGATGCCGAAGCGGCCGTATTTGCGCTCCAGCTGGTTGAGCCAATTGTTCATATAGGGTGCCTCCAACGCATTGTATTCCGATATCGGTGAGTTTTGCCGCATTTTTCTGCTGTTATTGTACCATGATTGGCCGGGGCATTCAAGGCAATGCCCCGGTGTGGAAAACCGCTGCATCTTCCGCCCAAAAATACAGCTGTCAAGCGGATCTTGCGGCACAAAAGCACAACCGGAAAGTGTATGGAGTTTCCTGTCTGGAATGAACTTTTCACTTTTTCCACCGGGTTTTCCACCGTTTTTGTGAAGAAAAGGGCAAGTTTTCCATGAGGTTTTCCACTTTTTCCACCGGGTTTTCCACAACAAAAGGGCATCAGCCCTATACACACCGTAATTCAGGCCGCAGCTTTCTGGTAAGTTTTGGGCAAAAATGCGGGCATTCTGCCTTTTATAAAAAAGAAAGTCGAAGGATTTTCTTTGCATTCTACAAACCGTTCCTGAGCGGTGATTTATTTTTCTCCAATCTGGAATGAACCGGTCACAAGTTTTCAACACCGGGCCGCTGCCGTTTTTCCGTGTGGAAAAGGCGGGGAAAATTGCAGTTTTCCACACCGGAAAAAGCTGCTGCTCGCGGGCGCGCCGGGAGCAAACTCCCCCAGTCTCGCTGCGCTCGACAGCCCCCTCTGGGATGGGGCCTTTGGCAGTACGGAAAAGTTTCCGGCTAAAGTGCAGAGCTTGCGGCACGCCAGAGGCTCCCTCTTTGAGGGAGCTGGCAAAACCGTCAGGTTTTGACTGAGAGGGTTCGTCCTATAAAAATGCCGGGCAGTCCGCAGACCGTCCGGCATTGCTTTATTATTTACATCATATTGTGGAATACCAGCTGTGCGATCTGGAAATACAGGATCAGGCTGCAGGCATCCACGATGGTGGTGATGAAGGGGGTCGCCATGATGGCCGGGTCGGCGCCCAGCT
>ERZ827117.2160-NODE-2160-length-11938-cov-5.328621_pt1 | contig 11938 bp, 8 predicted proteins | sample MGYA00519920_ERZ827117 | MGnify/ENA primary metagenome ERZ827117 (study PRJEB31778, sample SAMEA3449260) | human gut metagenome | biome: human gut; feature: human-associated habitat; material: faeces | place: United Kingdom | collected 2010/2012 ...
CATTGGCCATGGCCAATGCATCTCTGTTAATTAAGGACTTTTTTTACAGCCCCTTCCTAACTCTTATCATGAAATTGTCACGAAATTATCGTGTCTCCAAAAATGTCAGCTCTTTCTTGCCATTTGCATCCTTTGGATAGGCTTTTACATAAGCTTTTGCATAACGATATGCTGTATCAAAATCAAACATGGATTCATACGCACTGATCCTAGCGAATAAAACTTCCTTCTTATTCTCAAGCTCCTTCTGTTTTAATGCTCTCTCGATCACTTTTAGCCCTTGTGTATACTTCTCCTGCTTTGCTAACACCGCATATTTTGTACAATAGATCTCTCCATCGTCTGGATGCTCTTTTATTCCCTGATCACATACATCTATTGCTTTGTTTAGCTTCTTCTGCTGGGCAAGGCAATATGCTTTCAAAGAATATGCCCTGCTTTCTCCATGATCGATCAGCTCATCATAGATCTCTATGGCTTTCCCATACTCTCCCATCTGATAAAGAGCCTCTCCTTCGTAGAATAAAACATCTTTCTTTTGCTTTGTGAAAATGAGAGTGAATTTCCCTGCTGCATGGTCAAATTGTTCGTATGCTTTCTGATATTCTTTCTTATCAAGATATGTAATTCCTTTGCTTGCTGTCATTCTTTGGCTGATATATCCAAATCCGCAAAAAGCAGCCAGTGCGATCAGGACAACTATAACTGCTGTAATGATTCCTTTTCCTTTACTGTTCATAATCTTTCTCCTGCTTTGCATTTTTAATTCTTCTGCATTTTAGTATAACAAATTCTCTTTTCGCATACAAGCTAAGCCTTCCTATATCTTTCTTCCCTTATTTTGTAATATAGAATCCAGAACTCTTTCGCTGTGTGATATTTCCACATTTATCGATAAATCTTGCATAGATACTCACTTTTTTGTTCTTCTTTTTATAGGTTATTTTATTCGCTGTTTTCCATCGATATTTGGATGCTTTTTTGCCTTTTGGCACGACCTTATATTGTGTCTTTGATTTTCCGCTGATTCCATAGGATGCTGAAAATACAAATTTAGCTGACTTTTTGATTTTTTTATTATAAGACGTTTTTGTTGACGTTTTCAATGTCTTGATCCCTGATCTGTTAACCTTGATCTTCGTCTTTGTTGGTGCTTTTTTATCTACTGCAATTCCTGGAAGCTGCATCTCATCTATCCCTGCATCTGTGACAAACCTCACATAGACTCTGCCGATCATACCGTCTTTGATCGTTAATGTTGCACCGTTTTTGTATGGCACGCTTCCTTTGGAAGCTCCTTTTTTCACAAATTTGTACTGAATCTGTTTTAGATTTGTGAAGCTTTTTGCCTGTGCTGAAATCCTGATCTTTATGTTTTTTCTCTCATAATGCTGATATGCTGCAGAGGCTTCGGAACGAAGTGGTGTCATCTTCTTCTTTGTATTTGCCTGCACTGTAACTTTCTGCATCAATGGGGTACGCTTCTGTTTCACTACATAGCCCGCATGACTTGGTACATTGCCGCCTTTTTGTGCTGACACACTTAGATTCTTACCATCAGACGATACTACGATCGTTCCTTTATCTGATGTCTGATAAACATCCATTCCTGACAGATCACGAAGTACATTGCTCTCTGGTGTCTGATTTACATTTTTATATCCATTACTGATGATCGCAATACTTGCACCTGTTTGATCGATCAGATACTTATGATCTGAATCGTATACATAACGACCTTTCGGTTTATCCTGCAAACGAACATCCTGATATCCATGATGTGGCTGCTTTAATACCTGTGCACTTAAATCGTAACCTCTGGCTGCAATCTTTTTGATCGTTTCCTGCTGTGCATCGCCTGTCATTAAAAATGAATTACTGCCATAAACGATTCTCGTCACTATTGAATATTTATTTACCTGTCTTGTATTTAAATTGGGTGCATCCTGTGCTCTTCCATACCTATAGGTATTGTCTAACGGACCATAAAAAGTCATTACCGCTTCCCCTAATTTTATGGATGTTCCGGCCTGTGGCACAACATATTGGATATGCAATGATGCGTCTTTGTATGAATTCCTCTTCTCTAGTTTCTTCTTGAATGTCTGATACGTCTGTGTATCAAATGCTGTCCATCGGGCTGTTTCCTCTGTTTGCTTTTCTTTATCTTCGCTGCTTTCAAGATATTCAAACTCCAATGGATTCCCATAAATCGTATCAATCGTAATATTCTTATCTTCTAGTATCTTTTTCATTCCACCGATATGATCTCCGTGTGGATGAGTAAGAACAACAAATTCCAGATGTTTTACTCCATGATCCAGCAAATACTGGTGCACACGGTCTGATACATCGATCGTATCGTGATCTGTTGTCTCATAAGAATAAGCCCCAGAATCGATCAGGGCATACTTCGCGTTTTCTCCTTCTCCATATTGAAGCAAAGCTCCATCAGCGGCCCCCACATCGATAAAATGAACCTTAAATGTCTGTGCTGCATTAACTTTGATCGTTTGACCTCCCGATACGTGCAAAACAGTGATGCCTGTAAGCATCACTGTCAGCAGTACCGCTATGATCTTCTTTGTAAAATATTTCATACTTCCATCCTAGCGTTTTCTTTGTTATTTCTTAGTTACGTAAAATCCGTTTGTCTTCTTTGTTGTGATATTTCCAGATTTATCAATATATCTTACATATAAACGAACTTTTTTATTTCTTGTCTTATAAGTTACACTATTTGCTGTTTTCCATTTGTACTTGGAAGCTTTTTTTCCTCTTGGTACAAACTTATACTGTGTCATGGATTTTCCACTGGTTCCATAATTTGCACTAAATGTAAATTTGACAGACTTCTTGATTCGTTTACTGTAAGTGTTCTTTGCAGATGTTGACAGTGTTTTGATCCCTGACTTATTCGCTTTGATCTTCACACTGGTTGGTGCTTTCGTATCAACTGTAAATCCAGGAAGTTTGATCTCTGTTGATCCTAATGGTGTATTATATCTTACATAAAACCTTCCACAATTTCCATTTTTGACGGTATAGGAACTTCCTGTCTTATATGCTATGGTTTTATTATTCACACCTTTTGGCACAAACTTATATTCAATGCTTGTCAACTTTGTAAATCCTTGAGCTGCTCCTGAAAATCTTACAGTGATATTCTTCTTTTCATAACGATTATAAGTATTCGCAGCATCCACGCTTGTTGCTGTCAAAGGCTTTGTTGTGTTCGCTGTGATATTCATGGATTTCATCACTGGAGATGATGTTTCATCATCACTTTCCTTTCCCTTGACGCTTGGCTGGTTATCTCCTTTCTCTGTCTGGATAGATAACTGTGAGCCATCGGATGTTACAATGATCGTTCCACGGTCTCCTGTCTCATAGACGTCTAATTTTGATAAGTCTCTTAAGACTTTTGTATATGGAACACCACCTGTATTCATATATCCATTACTAATGATCGCAATACTAGCCTGTGATGCATCGATCACTGTTTTATGATCAGAATACTGGTAGCCATTGGCTAACTCTTCTTCTGTGACATCCTGAAATCCATGATGTGGCTCCTTGAGCACCTGTGCTGTCAGATCATATCCCTTCGCGATGATCTTCTCGATCGTTTCTTTCTGGGCATCTCCGGTCATTAAGAAAGAGTTGCTTCCGTAAACGATCTTTGTAACGATAGAATATTTATTTTCCTGTCTTGTATTCAAATCAACCGTTCTACCATATTGATAATCATTCTCTAATGGACCATAGAATGTCATTTTTGCTTCTCCAAGACTAATTGTTTCTCCTGCAGTTGGCACTACATAATCTACTTTTAGATTTTCTTTCTCTGTTTTGTCTTCTGCTTCTTCGGCAAGTTTATTTCTTGCTTCTAAAGCTGCTTTAAAGTTCTTGTATATTTTGGTATCAAATTCTGTCCAATTTGTTTCATCTGAAGACTGCTTGTTCTTATCCTCGCTGCTTTTCAAGTACTGAATATTCAGATCATTCCCATAAATCTTATCGATCTTGATCGTTGTATCAGAAAGAATCTTTTCCATACCTCCGATATGATCCTGATGAGGATGTGTCAGAAGTATAAATTCCAGATGTTTTACTCCCATCTTATTTAAATATTCATAGACTGGTGTCTTTGTGGTATCAATCGTCGTATCCTTTGTATTATGATACTGGTTTGCTCCTGTATCGATCAATGCATACTTTGCTTCTGTTCCTTCTCCATACTGTAATAATGCAGCATCTGCACATCCGACATCAATAAAATGAATCTTAAATGTCTGTGCTGCTTTTGCCGTATGCATTCCATGCCCAGTTACAACTGTTGTGCAGACCAATATCCATGCCAGAAAGCACACTGCAAGTTTCCTTATAATGTTCCTCATTTGTTACTCCCTTTCTTTGTTTTTCATCTTTATTCTTGATATTTCTTTTTTACAAACGAATTTTAACATATTCTTAATATTTTTGCAATTTTTTTGAAATATTTTATCATCTCTTTTTACATGAACAAAGGAAGAGTTCCTCCTTTGGGAACTCTTCCTCTTAACTTATCATATTCAATACTATATTTCAAGACTCTATATAAAACTATCTGATCTTATCTAAGTGCCAGATATCATCTACATATTCCTGAATTGTACGGTCAGATGAGAACTTACCACATCCTGCTGTGTTGGTCATCGCCATCTTAGCCCATCCTTTTGTATCTCTATATGCTTCTTCTACTTTCTTCTGAGCTTCTGCATATGAACGGAAGTCTTTTAAGATGAAGTACATATCTGCCTGGCTTCCTGTATCACCAAATAACAGACTCTGGTACAGATCTTTGTAAAGTTCTGGATCACCATTTGCATATGTTCCATCTACTAACTGATCTAAGACTTCATGGATGTCTTTATCATTCTGGTAAATCTCATATGGATGATATCCACCGTTGTTCTCATAATTGATAACTTCTTCTGAGCTCATACCGAAGATAAATGCATTCTCAGCTCCAACTTCATCAACGATCTCTACATTCGCTCCATCCATTGTTCCAAGTGTTGGTGCACCATTTAACATGAACTTCATGTTACCTGTTCCTGATGCTTCTTTGGATGCTGTTGAAATCTGTTCACTGACATCTGCTGCCGCAAAGATCCATTCTGCATTGGATACACGATAATCTTCAATAAATACAACTTTTAACTTACCTTTGATGGATGCATCGTTATTTACTTTATCAGCTACAGAGTTGATCAGTTTGATCGTCTGTTTTGCACGAAGGTATCCAGCTGCTGCCTTAGCACCAAAAATAAATGTTCTTGGATAGAACTTCATATTTGGATTCTTCTTTAACTGATTATACAGATACATCACATGTAAAATATTCATCAGCTGACGTTTGTATTCATGAAGTCGTTTTACCTGTACATCAAAGATGGATGTTGGATCAACTTCTACGCCATTGTGTTCTAAGATATATTTTGCAAGACGTTTTTTATTCTGCAGTTTGATATCCATAAATTCTTTCTGAGCTTTTGGATCATCCACATATTTCTTCAGTCCTGACATTAAAGAAAGGTCTGTTGCCCATGTGTCTGTTCCAAGTTTCTTTGTTACCCAATCTGCAAGTAATGGGTTTCCATGCATTAAGAAACGTCTCTGTGTGATTCCATTTGTCTTGTTGTTGAATTTCTCTGGCATCATCTGATAGAAATCTTTTAATTCCTGATTCTTTAAGATTTCTGTATGAAGTTTTGCAACACCATTGACAGAATATCCTGCTGCGATCGCCATATGTGCCATACGTACCTGTCCATCCCAAAGGATCGCCATCTTCTTGACTTTCTCTTCGTTTCCTGGATACATCTCACGGATCTTGTTTACGAAACGACGGTCGATCTCTTCTACGATCTGGTATACTCTAGGAAGTAATTTTGAGAATAAGTCGATTGGCCATTTCTCTAACGCTTCTGCCATGATCGTATGATTTGTGTATGCACAAGTCTTTGTTGTAACTTCCCATGCTTCATCCCATCCAAGACCTTCTTCATCCATTAAGATTCTCATAAGTTCTGCAACAGATACTGTTGGATGAGTATCGTTCATCTGGATCGTCATCTTCTCGTAAAGTTTTGTAATGTCATCGTGGTTTTTCTTATATTTGGCTACTGCTGCCTGTAAACTTGCAGATACAAAGAAATACTGCTGTTTTAAACGAAGCTCTTTTCCTTCGTAGTGATTATCGTTTGGATATAATACTTCTACGATGTTCTTTGCAAGGTTCTTCTGTTCTACTGCTTTGTCATATTCACCTTTATCAAAAGAATCCAGCTGGAAGTCAGTGATCGCTTCTGCATCCCAGATCCTTAATGTATTAACGATATGATTTCCATATCCTACGATCGGATAGTCAAATGGGACTGCCATAACTGACTGATAGTTCTCCTGAATGAAGTTGGTTCTTCCAGTTGCTTCATCATATTCTGTACGGATATTTCCACCGAAACGTACTTCTTTGGCATATTCCGGACGTTTTAATTCAAATGGATTTCCATTCTTTAACCATTCATCTGGTACTTCTATCTGATATCCGTCTTTGATCTTCTGTTTGAACATTCCGTATTGATAGCGGATTCCACATCCATAGGCTGCATATCCAAGTGTTGCCAATGAATCAAGGAAACATGCTGCTAATCTTCCAAGACCACCATTACCAAGTGCTGGGTCTGGTTCCTGGTCTTCAACGGCATTCAGATCTACGCCTAATTCATCGAGTGCTTCTTTCACTTCTCCATACATACTCATATTAATGAGGTTATTTCCAAGTGCTCTTCCCATCAGGAATTCCATGGACATATAATATAAAATCTTTGGGTCTTTCTCTTCGTAGGTCTTCTGAGTATCCATCCAGTCCTCAATGATCCACTCTTTCAGGGCATAAGCCACAGCCTGATAAATCTGCTGCTGGGATGCATTATTAAGCTCAACTCTGAACTGAGTCTTTAAATTATTGAGTACTTCCTGTTTAAACAGTTTCTTATCAAATCTTTCTGTTTTCATGATTGTCTCTTCCCCTTTCGTATTCCCAGTGTGTTATTAATTTTATCATATAAATTGGAAATATGATACAAAAATTACAAATATCATTTGTATTTTTTTTCGTAAGTTCTTCTATTTATACAAACTAGCTGCCACGCATAATTTTCCATATCCAATTTCATTGTTTGGATAGTCCAAAAATCCATTCATTTTCCTTGCACCTTTATGAAAATAAGCTTTGATCCGCTCTCCATACAAATAAGGATCATTTTTTCTTATGATCCCCCATTCCATCAAAAGAGCTGCCGCTCCTGTGACAAATGGCGTTGCCATTGACGTCCCGGACAAGCTGTTTTCACCGCCTCCCGGTGCTGCTGCCAAAATTCCAACTCCAGGTGCCACAAGATCTGGTTTCTTTACACCATATCTTTGATCACCCCGCCCCGAAAAATCTGCATAGGACTGATATCTGACATCATACGCACCTGCTGAGATCACATTTTCTGCAGTTGATGGGATTGTTAAAGTAAACTCTTTATCTGGCTCTAAAAATCTAGTTTCCTGATTACTTCCTAAGGATACCGGAAGCCACATCTGATATTCCCCATTTCTGATATTTCGTGGAATCAATGTAAGATTCCATTGTCCACTCTCTATATGATTCCCTTCCTGCACAATAAAACTAAGGAATATTTCCTGCCTTACATTGTACGGTGTTGGATAACCATTGTATACAAACACGATCGTATTTCCATATGAATATTGTGACTTTCCCTGTTGATCTGTGATCTCATAAGATATTCCCGATGGAGATTCCAGCTGTATTCTTAACTCATCCACGAAATCTTTCCATATCTGGAGATTTAGATTCTGCTCAAATGGTGCAATATCCAATAAGATTTTTTGTTCTTCCTTAATCAGCTTTCCTTGTTTATGCTTTCCACTATTTCCCTCATTTCCTGTTCCAATGCAGATCGTACATTTCCATTGCTGTGCGATCTGTGATATAAATCTTTCTAACAAGGAATTTCCTCTGTGGTCTCCATAATTATGTCCATAACTGATATTGACCGCAACCGGCCGTCCTGCCTGTGATGCTTCATTGATCACATATTGTAATGCTGTCATCAATTGTGTCGTCCTTGGGAAACCTTTTTCTCTCGTATCTCCCAATTTCACAACAATCAGTTCTGCCTCTGGTGCAACCCCGTTTATCCCGGCACAGATTGAAGCTACATGTGTTCCATGCCCAGATCGATCTCTGCTCCGAAAATCGTATCTTCCACTTTCTGAATGCAATACTTTATTGATTTCTTCTTTTGTATAGAGATTTCCGTTAAGAAATGGTTTAGGCGGACTTCCTTTGACCGTTTGATCCCATAGTGCATAAATCTTAGTATCTCCATTTTCATCTATAAAATCCGGGTGAAAAATATCAATCCCTGTATCGATCACAGCGACAAAAACACCTCTTCCAGTCAATGAAAGAGGTGGATTCTTGACCGACAACATACAAGATGCGGCTATCGATGGCTGTCGGCTTAATAATAGATTTTTCGGTTTTTCTATATAAATAACTTGTTCATTTGCCCCAAATGCTTCCAACTCGTCTTCTTTTATATAGGCGATCGCATAACCCATACTCAACGGTTCGATCCTCGTTGTGTCTGACCATCTGATCGTATCAAGTGTGCCTGCGTAGCGAAATATGATCTCCCACTGATCCGTTTCTTTATCATATCCTGCATCTAAATCCTTGGACCTCTCCCGTTCTTCTTCGCTAAGATCCAGAGCAAGATTTAATTGATTTTCAAACTTTTCATCCTGTTCCATACGATACCTGCACACTTTCGTTTTTCTTATCTTATGCAAAATCTGTGGGGTTTATTCTCAGATTGCTCATATCTCTTTTTTGCAGTATTTCCATACGGATGCACAAATTCCGTAAACAGAAGATGCTGTCATGATCCCTGCCGCAACCGCCACTGCGATCAGCAATGTTTTTTGCCCATATAAATAAAATAAATGCCACTGTTTTGCCAAGACATAATTCATCGTATAGTATAAATTTCCACCTGGCACTAATGGAATGATTCCCGTGATCAAAAATACTGTTACAGGAGTCTTTAAGATCCTTGCCATTGTTTCTGCATAGATCGTCGCAACTGCGGCCGCTGCCAGGTTCGCCACAAATGTACTTGGCATCTCATTCCACACGATAAGGTAGGCGATCCATGATACCATCCCAGAAATCCCAGCCATACAAAGTTTCTTCCCTCGAAGGTTATAAAGTACTGCAAATCCAAAACTTCCAACAAAACTTGCCAGTACCTGTATGATCTCTGCTTTCATTTATAACACACCTCCTAAGAACATCAATGCCATAAAAGAACCTGCTGCAAGGAATACAGCTAACAGTATCGATTCACAGACTCTTAAGATTCCTGACATCATGTCTCCACCGATCATATCCCGAAGTGCATTAACAAATGCAACTCCAGGAACCAACAGCATGATATTACCGATGATGATCTTTCCATAATCCTCCGTCAGTCCGAATTTTGCACTGATATATGCAAATGCTGCAACAAAAAATGATAATAGAAAGTTTAATACCATTTCGTTGGGTGCTAAGATCTTAATATATCTTGCAAGAACCGCGACAAATGCCCCTGCGATCATTGCTATGATCCCTTCTGTAACACCACCTCCATAAAATGAAGTCCATGCTGCTGCAATGACCGCTGATGTAAGAACTTCCTCTGTAAAAACGACGAATTTTCCCTTTTTAATCTCTGCGATCTTTCGTTTTACTTCCTCTTCTTCCGGAAGTTCTTTGCACATATATCTTGATAACTGATTTAACTCATCCAGTTTGGTAAAGTCTGTCTTATATGACCTGATACGCTTTGTCTGCGTTAAGATTTCTCCTTTTTCATCTTCGATCGTTGTTACAATACTTGATGTGATAGAAAATACATTGGCTTCTTTTGCTCCATACGCCTTGCAGATTCTTGAAATCGTATCTTCTACCCTTGAAACACCTGCTCCTGACACTAGCATGCATTCTCCGATCTCCATTGCGTATTTTAATACTTTTTTCATTTCCATAACATCTATCTCCTGCTATCTATTGTATCGAAATTGACTGTATTGTAACACAAAAGAAATCCTTGTGCTATGATCACACAAGGATTTCATGTAAAATTCATCTTTTGTTTACATTTCTTCGAGATGAAAAGAAGATTAATGCTATTAATCATCAATCTTATGTGTCCAAGCAACCGCCAATGCACCTGCACCAATATGACATGCAACACTTAAAGATAACGGATCTTGCTGGAATTCCATTCCTGGAAATTCTGCCATCAATTCTTCTTTCCATTTGAGCGCTGCCTCTTCATCTTTTGTATATGCAGACTGAAGATATGCGTGTTTACCAAAATCTCCATCTGGAAAACGCTCTTCTAACTCTTTTCTTACTGCTGCGATCATCTTTTTCTTTGCCTGTTTGACACCTCTTGTCTTCGCAAATGCATCCAGCTTCTCGCCATGGATCTGTAAAACTGGTTTGATTCCAAGCACTGTACCGATGGCTGCTCCTGCTGCTGTAACACGTCCGCCTTTCTTCAGATACTTTAACGTATCTACCATGATATAGATTCCAGAATCTAATTTGTCTGCTTCTAAAATGTCTTTGATCTCTTTGGCTGACTTTCCTTCTTCCGCTAATTTGGCCGCATCTAAGACAGACTGTCTCTGTGTGACAGAAATCCTCTGGTTATCTACAACCTGAACTTTTCCATCGTAATCATCTGCTAACATTGCCGCTGTCGCACAGGAACTGCTTAATCCACTAGACATCGCGATGTGCACGATCTCATCATGGTCTTCTAATAACTTCTCCCACAGATCCAACACATCTCCAGGTGCAGGCTGAGATGTTTTGATATCTTCATCTTCGTTTAATTTCTGATAAAATTCATCCTGTGTTAATGTAATATCTTCAAAATATAATTCTTCGTTAATATAAAATGGCATTGGAATCACTGAGATTCCTAATTCTTTACCTTCTTTTTGAGTAATTCCGCTGTTACTATCTGTTACGATCGCAATCTTGCCCATTCTTCTAATCCCTTTCTTTAAATTTCCTATCAATATATCTATTTTTTGCCTTTACCTCACATCATAACAGAGATTCATAGATATCGTCAAAGGTTTTCCCCTCATATTTTGAAAAAATACATAACTATTTTGTGATTTCCTGCAAAAATCTTGCAATTGGAAATCCTACAACATTGTAGTAATCTCCTTCGATCCCTTTGATAAAGACAGCTGCTTTTCCTTGAATTCCATAAGACCCAGCCTTATCCATAGGTTCTCCAGTCTTGATATAATAATCGATCTGCTCATCACTGATCTCATAAAATGTAACTTTTGTTTCTTCATAAAATGTTTTTGTTTTTCCATCTTCGATGACGCAAACTCCTGTATACACTTCATGTGTCTGTCCGCTTAACATCGTAAGCATTCTTTTTGCGTCCGCTTCGTCTGTCGGTTTCCCAAGAATCTGTCCCTGATATGCTACAACGGTATCTGCTCCCACGATCATACTTTGTTTCTCTGACTTCTTATATATGTCTTTTGCTTTGATCGATGCTAATTCCATAACTACTTCATTTGGTGCTGTTTTTGTTGTGATCTCTTGTGCATCGCTTGGCATAACATCAAATTCCAGATCGGCAAGTTCCAGGATTTCTTTTCTTCTTGGGGAAGCAGATGCTAATATAATATGTTTCATTTGTTTTATACCTCTTATTTTACTTAAGTTATCAAATTCTCCTGTGAATTACCCCTCCCATGCGGTACAGTAGTTCCTATGGAAGTGGCTTCTAAC
>ERZ827117.2168-NODE-2168-length-11905-cov-3.828861_pt1 | contig 11905 bp, 9 predicted proteins | sample MGYA00519920_ERZ827117 | MGnify/ENA primary metagenome ERZ827117 (study PRJEB31778, sample SAMEA3449260) | human gut metagenome | biome: human gut; feature: human-associated habitat; material: faeces | place: United Kingdom | collected 2010/2012 ...
GCCGCACCTCGCTCGCCGTATCGGCACTTAGAATTATGCGGTATTGCCCATAAACGATTGGAGAACAAATACGATGACCAAAACCAAAATCGGTGTTCTGGGTGCCGGAACCTGGGGAACCGCGCTGGCACGCATGCTGGCAGGAAACGGCTGTGACGTTACCATGTGGAGCGCCCTGCCCGATGAACTGAAAGCCATGAGCGTGACCCATGCCCACCCCAACCTGCCCGGCATGTGCCTGCCTGCCGATATGCACTATACCGCGGATATTGAAGAAATCTGCGGCGACCGTGATGTGCTGCTGTTTGCGGTGCCCTCGGTTTTTGTGCGTTCCACCGCCCGCAAGGCGGCACCGCATATCCCGGATGGGCAGCTGATCGTGGATGTGGCCAAAGGCGTGGAGGAAAAAACGCTGATGACGATGTCCGAAATCATTGAGCAGGAGCTGGCCGCGGATGGCAAACACACCCACTGCAATGTGGTGGCGCTTTCCGGCCCCACCCATGCGGAGGAAGTGGCCCGCGATATGCCCACCCTGATCGTGGCAGGCAGCCCGGATGAAGCCGCCGCACGCAAGGTGCAGCAGATCTTTACCACCCCCACCTTCCGCGTGTATACCAACACCGACCGCCGCGGCGTGGAGCTGGGCGGCGCTGTCAAAAATGTGATCGCGCTGGCTGTTGGCATTGCGATGGGCCTGGATTACGGCGATAACGCCAAGGCCGCCCTTATCACCCGCGGCAACGCCGAGCTGGCCCGCCTGGGTGTGGCCATGGGCTGCAAGGCCGAAACTTTTGCCGGGCTTTCCGGTATGGGCGATCTGATCGTGACCTGCACCAGTATGCACAGCCGAAACCTGCATGCCGGCATGCTGATTGGCCGCGGAAAGGATGTAGAAACCGCCAAAAAAGAGGTCGGTCAGGTGGTGGAGGGCATCAATGCCCTGCCCGCAGCCTGCAAGCTGGCGAAAAAGTATAAGGTAGAAATGCCCATCGTGAATGCGGTGGATGATATTCTGTCCGGTCGGTTGGCCGCCCGCGATGCGCTTGCTACAATGATGGGCCGACAGCTGAAACAGGAATAATAACATGGAAAACAGAGATATTCGCATTGCTTTTTTTGATATTGACGGCACTCTGCTGCCGCCGGATCACCACCTGCCGGAATCCACCGTGGCGGCGCTCAACATTCTGCGCGCCAAAGGGGTGCAGCTTTACCTGGCAACCGGCCGCCCGCCGTACCACCTGCATTACCTGAAAAAGGATCTGCCGTTTGAATTTGACGGCATGGTGATGATGAACGGCCAATATTGCCGGGATAAGGACGGCTGCTTTTACGCTCACCCGCTGCCGCAGGAGGGACTGCGCGAGCTGCTGCCCTGGCTGGAAAAAACAGATATTGCGGTTTCCTTTGTGGAAGCGGATACCGCTTACATGAACCGCACCAATGCCCTGTGTGAAAACTTTTTGAAAGAGATCCCGCAGGAAACCATCGATCCGGCCCAGCGCTGCTTTACCTACCCGACGTATCAGCTCAGCGCATTTTTGAGCAGCGAGCAGGAACCGGAGTTCATGGCTCACGTGCCCGGCTGCCGCGCTGTGCGCTGGAGCGAAGAATTTGTCGATATCCTGCCCGCAACGGGCGGCAAGGTGAACGGCTTGAAGGAAACGCTCAATCATCTGGGTCTTACGCGGGAAAACAGCATCGCCTTTGGCGATGGCGGCAACGATACCGAGATGCTTGCTTTTGCCGGGATCGGGGTTGCCATGGGCAACGCCTGGCCAGACGCCCGTGCCGCGGCGGATTACATTACCACCGATGTGGATAAGGACGGCATCTGGAATGCGCTGGAACATTTCGGGCTGCTGAAATAACCAATAAAAACAAGAGCATGTACGGTTTTTGGGAAAGCCCGAAAAACTGCACATGCTTTTATTTTATTTCTTTATTATAGTGGCTGCTCAACCGCAGGGCAGTGTCTCGCCTTCCAGCACCGCCTGCACCAGGGTATCGCCGTGATAGGTTAGCTCCAGATGGAAAAACGGTGCGCCCTCCGCCAACAGCCGAAGGAAAATTTTGTCCCCCTGCCAGATCGGCAGGTTCTCTACTTCGGGTTTGGGCACCCATTCCAGTGTGCCCTCGTTACAGTCGGTCAGCGTGCCGGTAAAATCGGTGCAGGTGTACAGGTGCATCCGCTCGGCGGGCCATGGCTCGCAAGTAAAATCCACAATGCCGCGGTAGGCGGGGGATTGCATCGTCAAGCCGGTTTCCTCCCACACTTCGCGCAGGGCACAGGCTTCGGCAGTTTCGCCGGGGTCAAACTTGCCGCCCACACCGATCCATTTATCGTGGTTGACGTCGTTCTTCTTTTTAATGCGGTGCAGCATCAGATAGCAGCCGTTTTGTTCCAGGTAGCACAGAGTGGTTTGCAGCAGTTCAGCCATAGCGGAGCCTCGTTCCCTGTGTGCGGGGCACACAAAATATATTGGTATCAGTATACCACCCGGATAGTACAGGCGGCAAGGCTGCAGACAATGTGCGGGCGGCTATTTGGCGGGCAGGGAACCAATATCCTGAAATTTACGCGGCGCTCCGTTATAATATCTCCAAAATGGAGATGGCTTTGAGGGGAACCGCAAAAAGGTGTTTGAAGCAGGCGTGAACGCCCACATTGCCAAGCCGTTCAGCGTGATGCCCTGCTGGCAGGGCTGGATAAAGCACTGACAAAAAATAGGCACGAACCATACATAAACCGCCGCACTTTCCATATAATAGGTATATTGTACAGAATATGGAAGGGCAGGAGGGTACCCCAATGAAAGCAACAGGAATAATTTATAAGAGAAAAACAGAAATAATAGAATCTTTATGTTAATTATAGTTAAAAGCGGTTACAAAATGCACATTTGTAGTTATTTTCTTTGAGATCCTTAAGAGTCTTTACAGTAATCTTTCCACATCGTTGGTGTAGAATCAATGCATGAGCGTTATCAACGGATAACTCAACTGAATATGGTTCAGGAATTTCGTGAGATTTAATCCAACAATTTATGCACAAGACGGTATTTGGATTCCTTGAAAAACATGCTAGCGGGGTTTGAACGTATGAATGACAAGACATACAATACAACTCCACCATATTTGTAGAGGAATCAAAATTGTCAGTCCTTATGTAATTAGGAGTAATATCTCCATAATAAAGCCAAAGAGAATCATCAATGTAATCGTTCCAACTATATTCATCATGAGCCAAACGCATATTATCTAAATAGTCAAAGATACGGTGCATTTGAGAAACAGACGGAAGTAAGTGTCGATTTTCTATACGTAATATAAAATAATCAGAAAAACCTAACTTCCGCGAGAATTGCTCTTGCGTAAAGCCAAGTGTTTCGCGCATGGCTTTAACAAATGGAGAAACTAATAAGGCGTCATACAAAAGTTTGTTCCAAGTAGATGACCGCTGGGCATATGAAGCTGCTTGATCTTCCTCTACAGAAATTATTTGCTGAGAAATCCGTTGCATTTTTGTCTCTATTTCATATTTTTGCAACTTTAAGGATTTTAATTGATGATATAGATTAGATAATTCTAATTGATAACTATCCATAATATGAACTTCTTTCATAATTTTTAAATAAAGAAAATGTGGAAAGCTCAACGCCAACATTTACCGATGAAAAATAAAATGGCTATGAAAATGAAAACAAGATACATTATTCTTAATACATTATAATGTTTAAATTGGATTCGTGCAACAAGAATATACTGGCTTGATGATTAACGAAAGCAAAAATCCGTTCGATGCTTTTCTCTAAAAAAGCGGAGACGCAAAAAATTTAGATGAAAAAATAGATATAGGGAAAAACTTCTGACGAAAGGACTAAACGTTGAGGAAGTGTGTATAACCAAAAAGAACTAACAAATACTACCATTAAGTTTTGAAAGGAGAAAAAATATGAAAGCAACAGGAATCGTGCGCAGGATTGATGAGCTGGGGCGGGTGGTCATTCCCAAAGAGATCAGGCGAACCCAGCGCATCCGCCAGGGCGATGCACTGGAAATTTTTACCGCTGCCGATGGGCAGGTGGTGTTCAAAAAATATTCCCCGCTGGTGGAGCTGGGCGAACTGGCCGGGGTGTATGCCGAGGTGCTGGCCAAAAACCTGGGCCGCCCTGTGCTGGTGTGTGACAGGGAAAGCATTGTGGCCGCCACCGGCACGGGCAAAGGGCAGCTGCTGGGGCGGCAGATCAGCGATGCCGCCGCCCGGCTGCTGGCCATGCGCGGCCCTTACACCGCGCCGGAAACCGCTGCCCGCCGCATTACGGCCTTTGACAAAGGGGAAACGGTGCTGCTGTGCGTCTGCCCCATTGTGGTGCAGGGGGATGTGGAAGGCGGTGTGTTGCTGACCGGCCGCCCGCAGGATGCAGCCCCTGATACCGAGACCGCCCGCGCAGTAAACATTGCCGCGGCATTTTTAGCAAAGTGGATGGAAGAATGAACCGTTGGCCGGCATCACCCTGCTGTCTGGCGGGCAGCAAAACAAGATAAAATAACAGAAAAACGCCGCGGCGGAGGGCAAAAACCACCCTTTGCCGCGGCGTTTGTGTCAAATCTGTTAAAGTTTGAAACTTTTTATGAAAAGGGCTTGACAGAACAAAGAGTTGGGATATAATAAATTTAGCACTCAGGAAGAGAGAGTGCTAAACAAGAAAAAGCAAACAAGGAGATGAGGGCAGCATGACGATGGATGCACGCAAGCAGCGCATTCTGGAAGCGATTGTTGCCATTTATTCTACCGGCGGCGAGCCGGTCGGCTCCGGTTTGCTGGCCAGCCACTTTGACATGGCACTTTCCAGCGCAACGCTCCGCAACGAGATGGCCGCGCTGACAAAGCTTGGCCTGCTGGAGCAGCCGCACACCAGCGCAGGCCGCGTACCCAGCCCCAAGGGGTACCGGTACTACCTAGACCACCTGCTGGAAGCCCCCGCCGCCATAGCACTGAGCGCAGCGGACCGCGAAAACATTGACCGGCTGTTTGCCGATATGGACGTTGAGCCCGAAAAGCTGGCGCAGAGCGCCGCCCGCGCACTGGCCGATTATATCGGCTGTGCCGCAGTGGCTACCACCCCGCAGGCCGAGGATCTGTGCATCGCCCATTTTGAGGTCGTGCAGGTCGGGCGGTATTCCGCCGCAGTTTTGGCGGTTACCAGCTCCGGCGGTGTGCGCACCCGTGTGGCGCGTATCCACACCGGCTTGACGCGGGAGGATGCCGATGAGATGGCCCGCCTGCTGAACAGCAGCCTGACCTTTGTGGCGCCGGAGGATCTGACCCCGTCGCTGACGGCAAGCCTGGTGCTTTCCGCCGGGCGCAGGCTGGCGCCGGTGGTGTTCGCCGCCGAAGCGCTGGTTTGCACCCGCCCGCAGTTTTACCTGGAGGGCGTGCAGTACCTGGCCAAGATGCCGGATGTGCGCACAAACCTTGGCGCGCTGCTGGAAGTTTTTTCTGACAACGAAGCGGCCCGCGCCCTGATCGAACCGGGCAGCGGCAAAGTGACCGCCACGTTGGGCGAGGATATCGAGCCCGCCATGCCGAACCTCTGCATCGTCAGCAAGCGTTACCTTGCGGGCGGCGGGCTGTACGGCACGGTGGCGGTGATCGGCTCCAACCGCATGGAGTACGAACACTTGATCCCCGTTTTGAATTATTTTGCAATTAAGTTAGGGCAGTCAATGTCCGGTAAAAAGGAGGAGCAGACATGAGCGAAGAAACAAAGAAGCAGCCTGAAACTGAACAGGAACAGGCCGCTGCTGAAACAAAAGCGCCCGCGGCAGAATCCGATAAGCAGGAAGCTGAACCCGCTGCAGAAAAGACCGAAAAGAAAGACTGGTTCGGCAAAAAATCCAAAGAGCTGGAAGCCGTAAAGGCAAAGCTGGAAGCCGCCGAGCAGGCCAACGCAAAGCTGAAAGACCAGATGCTGCGCACCGCTGCAGAGTATGACAATTACCGCAAGCGTTCCGCCCGCGAAGCTGACCAGAAGTTCAACGATGGTGTTTCCCACGCGGTCAACCAGATCCTGGCAATTCTGGATACGCTGGATATGGCAGCCAATGCCGAATGCACCGATGAAAACTATAAAAAGGGCGTTGTGATGACGCTGGACAAAGCCGAAAAAGCTCTGAAAACGCTGAACATCACCGAGATCGAATCCATGGGCAAGCCCTTTGACCCCAACTTTATGAACGCTGTTCAGCAGGTTCCGGCAGAGGATGGCCAGGAAAGCGGCACTGTGGTGCGCGTGTTCCAGAAAGGCTATATGATCGGCGATAAGATCATCCGCCATGCAACCGTGGTTGTGGCCGAATAACAAAGCATGAACCGGGTGCAAAAGCCCGTTCAGATATAAATTAAGACATTCACATTTCCATGTTTCCTGAAAGAGGAATATGAAAGGAGTTTTATATTATGAGTAAGATTATTGGTATTGACCTTGGTACTACCAACAGCTGCGTAGCTGTTATGGAGGGCGGCGAGCCCGTTGTTATCCCTAACGCTGAGGGTGCCCGTACCACCCCGTCTGTTGTCGGCTTTACCAAAACCGGCGAGCGTCTGGTAGGCCAGGTTGCAAAGCGTCAGGCTATCACCAACCCCGAAAACACCATCTCCTCCATCAAGCGTAAGATGGGCACTGCCGAGAAGGTTCACGCCGGCGGCAAGGATTACACCCCCGAAGAGATCAGCGCTATGATCCTGGCAAAGCTGAAGGCTGATGCCGAAGCTTACCTGGGCGAGCCCGTTACCGAGGCTGTCATCACCGTTCCCGCTTACTTCAACGACAGCCAGCGTCAGGCAACCAAGAACGCCGGTACCATTGCTGGTCTGAACGTAAAGCGTATCATCAACGAGCCGACCGCAGCTTCTCTGGCTTACGGCATTGATAAGGAATCCGACCAGAAGATCATGGTTTACGACCTGGGCGGTGGTACGTTCGATGTTTCCATCATCGAGATGGGCGATGGCGTTACTGAAGTTCTGGCTACCAATGGTGATACCCACCTGGGCGGCGATGACTTCGACCAGCGCATCATCGACTGGATGGCTGAGGATTTCCAGAAGGAAAACAACATCGACCTGCGCAAGGATAAGATGGCTGCACAGCGCTTGAAGGAAGCTGCTGAAAAAGCAAAGATCGAGCTGTCCAGCGCCACTTCCACCAACATCAACCTGCCGTTCATCACCGCTGACGCCAACGGCCCCAAGCACTTGGATATGACCCTGACCCGCGCAAAGTTCAACGAACTGACCGCTGATCTGGTTGACCGCACCATGACCCCTGTCCGCAAGGCTCTGGCTGATGCAGGCCTGAAGGCTTCTGACCTGGCTAAGGTCCTGATGGTCGGTGGCTCCACCCGTATCCCCGCTGTCTATGACGCTGTCAAGAAGGAACTGAACTGCGAGCCGTTCAAGGGCATCAACCCCGATGAATGTGTTGCTGTCGGCGCTTCCATCCAGGGCGGTGTTCTGCAGGGCGACGTTAAGGGTCTGCTGTTGCTGGATGTTACCCCGTTGAGCCTGGGCATTGAGACTCTGGGCGGCGTTTGCACCAAGATCATTGAGCGCAACACCACCATCCCCACCAAGAAGAGCCAGATCTTCTCCACTGCTGCTGACAACCAGCCCAGCGTTGAAGTCAACGTTCTGCAGGGCGAACGTGAGTTTGCCCGCGACAACAAGAGCCTGGGTACCTTCCACCTGGATGGCATCGCTCCGGCTCCGCGCGGCGTGCCCCAGATCGAAGTTACCTTTGATATCGATGCCAACGGCATTGTGCATGTAAGCGCTAAGGACCTTGGCACCGGCAAGGAGCAGAGCATTACCATCACTGCTTCCACCAACATGAGCAAGGATGACATCGACAAGGCCGTTAAGGATGCCGAGCAGTATGCTGCTGAGGATAAGAAGCGCCGCGAAGATGTTGATGCCCGCAACAACGCCGACCAGATGGTGTTCCAGACCGAAAAGGCTCTGGGCGAGCTGGGCGACAAGGTCTCTCCGTCCGAGAAGAGCGAGTGCGAAGCTAAGCTGAACGCCCTGAAGGAAGCCCTGAAGGGTACCGATATTGAGGCCATCAAGGCAAAGCAGGACGACCTGCAGAAGGCTTTCTACGCCATCAGCGAGAAGGTTTACCAGCAGGCTGCCCAGCAGCAGGGCCAGCAGCCGGGCGCTGACGCCCAGCAGGGCCCCACGGGCAATGCCGGTTCCGCCCCGAAGGATGACGGTGCTGTTGACGCTGACTTCCACGAGGTGTAAGATAACAGAATAAACAGGGGAACATCCCTGTAACCCAAAAGGCCGCCGCCAGGCAATTCCGGCGGCGGCCATTGTGGGGTTAAGCCCACAAAGCTGCGTCCCGTCCGTAGGGGCGCACAGCGTGTGCCCGCAGTGAAATCACGTTGCCGCTTGCAGGCACAGGCTGTACGCCCTTACGGACAAAGAACCGGCTGTTCCCATAGGGGAAAGGAATAAAAGTCAACTTACTTCAACACATAAAGGTGTGATCATATGGCAGAAAAAAGAGATTATTACGAGGTGCTGGGCATCGGCAAAAACGCCACGGATGCCGAGATCAAGAGCGCCTACCGCAAACTTGCCAAAAAGTACCACCCTGACCTGAACCCCGGCGATAAAGAAGCCGAGGAAAAGTTCAAAGAGGTCAACGAAGCCAACGATGTGCTTTCCGACCCGCAGAAACGCCAGCGCTATGATCAGTTCGGCTTTGCCGGCGTAGATCCCAACTATGCGGCTGCCAACGGCGGCGGTGCAGGCGGGTTCGGCGGCGGTTTTGGCGGCGTGGACCTGGGCGACATCTTTGGCGATATCTTTGGCGGCGGATTTGGCGGTGGATTCAGCGGCTTTGGCGGCGGTTCTTCCACCCGCACCGCCAATGTACCCCGCAAGGGCCATGATATTCAGGCCAGCGTGATCCTGACCTTTGAGGAAGCCGCCCACGGCTGCTCCAAGAAGATCACCATCAACCGCCAGGATACCTGCCCCGACTGCGGCGGCACCGGTGCGGCCAAGGGTACCAGCCCCGAAACCTGCCCCGACTGCGGCGGCCGTGGTTATGTTGTAACACAGCAGCGCACCCCCTTTGGCGTAATGCAGAGCCAGCAGCCCTGCAGCCACTGCGGCGGCCGCGGCACCATTATCCGCAACCCGTGCAAGACCTGCCGCGGCACCGGCAAGACCGCCGCGCGCAAGAGCCTGGAGATCAATATCCCCGCTGGTATTGATGATGACCAGAACATTGCACTGCGCGGCCAGGGCGATGCCGGTTCCAACGGCGGCCCGGCCGGCGATGTGATCGTGCATGTTACCGTTAAGGCCGACCCGATGTTTGAGCGTGACGGGTACGATGTTACCATCCATGTGCCCATCACCTTCAGCCAGGCTGTGCTGGGCGATGACGTTGAGGTGCCCACCGTGGATGGCCGCATTGTGCAGCATATCCCCGAAGGCACCCAGAGCGGCACCAAGTTCCGCCTGCGCGGCCAGGGCATCCAGTACCTGAACGGCCGCGGCCGCGGCGACCAGTATGTGATCGTCGATGTTGAGATCCCTAAAAAGGTCACCCGCGCCCAGCGCGAAGCCCTGAAAGCTTTTGAGGACAGCATGAAAGAGGATAACTACGAAAAGCGCAAGGGCTTCTTCAAGAACCTGCGCGACCGTTTCTCGTAATGCAATAACATGCCCCCGCCTGGTAATGCAGACGGGGGTGTTTTTGTATCAGTTAATTATAGCAATATCACGACCTCTTTATGTGATTTTTACATAGATGATATCATTCTCTAGCCTAAAAAGCTAGAGGAAAAATGAGAAAAGTAAAGTGCAGTAAGGCTAATATTGCACTTTCGCCAATCATCATGTATAATAAAACTGTCTGTAAGCAACCTAAAGCAGGGGAGGGCTTCATGCAAAAAATCAAAGATTTCTGCAAGCGGCACCGCCTGCTGTGGCTGACTTTGCTGGTGGCGCTGGCTGCCGCTGCTGTGGCTGCGTGGGCCGGGTTTGACCTTGGCCAGCGGGTGGATAACCAGCCGGTGTATGAAATCGTCAACGATGATTATACCCGTACCGTTGTAATTCCTGCCACGGCGGACGCTGCAACGCAGGATGACGGCACAACCGGGTTGTACCTGCCCGTTCCGCTCAAAAGCGGGCAGCGCATTTACGGGGTTCGACTGGACCTGACCACCCATAATTGGGCGTTCCGGCATGGCACCCTGTACGCTGCACTGCTGGATGCCGATGGCAACGCCGTGGCGAACGGTGAGCTGGACTGCATTACCATTAAAGATGACACCTTTGCGGCCATCACGTTTGATGCGCCCTATACCGCCCCCGGCACAGCCGATGCCGAAGCAGACTATGACCTGGCAAACCCCAATATGACCCTGCGCCTGTGGTATACCCCCGGCGATGACTGGGATGTGTACCACCTGCTGGGCCTTTGGACGGATGCCGACACCAGCCAGCAGATGACCCGCCGGAATGCAAACGGCACAACGGATTCCATCGTCGGGCATCCGGCATTGCAGTATGTCGTCAATGATTCCGGCAGCTGGTCCCATGCGATCTCCCGCCTGCTGGGCGTGCTGACCTTTGCGGCGGTGGTGGCGGGCTTTATCCTGCTCACCCACCGCGCCAAGCTGTGGCAGGTGGTGCTGGTGTGCGGTGCGGTGCTGGGCGTGGCGTTTGCCTTTTTAACGCCGCCCCTTGTCGGCCCCGATGAATACACCCACCTGGCCAAATGCTACCGCCAGTCCAGCACATTGCTGGGCCAGCCGGTGGCGGACGATGATGATATGCTGCTGGTGCGCAGCTGCGATGCTCCCTATTTCAAAAATCATACCGGTGATATCGGCATTTACGCTTACAAGGAAATGCTGGAACACCTGGGAGATGCGGGCTGCAGCGGTGAAACGACTGTCAGCTCCGATACCTATGTAACGGCGGACCCCATCAACAATACGCTCTACCTGGGTCAGATTGCCGGCATTACGCTGGCGCGCATGATGGGGCTTGGCTTCCATGGCATGCTGCTGTTGGGGCGGCTGTGCAACCTGGCGCTGTATCTGGCGCTGGCTGCGGCTGCCGTTAATATTGCTCCCCAGCGGCTGCGCGGCATTTTTGCCGGTGTGGCATTGCTGGCCCAGCCTTTGCAGTTGGCAGGCAGCCTTTCGGCGGATGCCGCCGTGCTGGGGTATCTCTTCTGCTTTACAGCACTCTGCCTGACTCTGCGCACCCGCCCGGCCCGCTGGCCGGAAACGGTGGCCGCTGTGGTGTTGGCGGCGCTCATCGGCCCGGCCAAGGCGATTTATCTGCCCGCCGTGCTGCTGATCTTTATGATTCCCAATGCCAACCTTGCCCTGCCTGGCAAGCGCTGGCCGGTTGGTCCCATTGCCAAAGTGCTGGCGTTGGTGCTGGCCGCCATTGGCTGGGTGCAGGTCAATATGGGCGCTGCCCTGTACGCAGCCCGCGATGTGGACACCGTGGGTATCCTGCGTGCCGGTGGTGCCGCCGTGGTTGGCGCCGCCCTGCTGGCGCTGCTGTACTGGAAAATCCACCGCGACCCCAAAAAGAAAAAGATCTTTTTGGGTGCCATTGCCGCGGTTGTGGTGCTGGCCATCCCGATTGGGCTGTATAAGCTGACCCACATGTGGGGCGGCTTAACGCCGGAACAGCTGGTTGGCTCCATTCAGGAAAACGGCGATTCCATCTACACCTATTCCGCCGGGTATATCTGCCGCAACCTGCCCAATACGGCCAAACTGCTGCTGCGCTCTTTCAGTGCGCAGGGGGCGCAGTGGGTGCAGGGCGTGCTGGGCACTGCCCTGGGCGAAC
>ERZ827117.2188-NODE-2188-length-11802-cov-4.048693_pt1 | contig 11802 bp, 7 predicted proteins | sample MGYA00519920_ERZ827117 | MGnify/ENA primary metagenome ERZ827117 (study PRJEB31778, sample SAMEA3449260) | human gut metagenome | biome: human gut; feature: human-associated habitat; material: faeces | place: United Kingdom | collected 2010/2012 ...
AAATTTCGTGGAACATACCAATTTTGTCTTTTATTCTCTGCATTTCATTATCTGCTTCAATGATAGCTCTTGCAGAATGAAGTAATTCTTCACTTATCTCATCATAGCCAGGCATTTCTTCAATTCCTTTTTTATAGCGAAGTTGATGTTCCAATGTTGCCCAGAAATCCATACCATTGGTTCGAATCTGTAATTCTACACGCATAGGTGTTTTACCCTTAGCAAAAAATACTGGTATTTCAACAATCATATGATAGCTTCGATAACCATTCGATTTTGGATTTTTTATATAATCTTTTATTTCAATAACTTTAATATCATCCTGTTGGGTAATCAAATCTGATATCATATAAATATCGTCAATAAACGCACAAACTATTCGAACGCCTGCTACATCATTGAGATATGTCTGTATATTTTCTGTTGTAAATTCATATCCCATGCCTCTCTTGTTTCCTGCTTTCAAGCGCTTCAAAATAGCTCTTGTAGCGAAAAACTGTGGATAACGCATAATGTGTTTTTCCGGCACTTCACCTTTCACATATAGTATCCCGTAATGGAGTAAATAAAGAAAACGCTCTTTGTCATACATGGATGTAATGAAACGATTACATGGCATATCTGTATCATTTGCGGTATTAAATTCATCAGTATCAAAGATCGATGTACTGTACCCAAGATCCTTAATGACAGAACGGCAAAAATCATCATCTAATGTAAGATACTGATAATTCTTATGGTATCCTTTTTTATCTTCTCTGAAGAATGAAAAAGACGTTTTTACACCATTTGGTGTTGTATAGAATGACCCCGATTTTACCAATTCAGTAGCTTCCGAATCATCGTTCTCATAGTTCATATTGTTTGAGAACGATACAAACTGAATGAGATTAAAGTATTTTCTATATGCTGGATTCTTGAGTCGTACATTCAACATACGATTAAACTCTGCCTGAATCGTGCCTTCGTTGTTTGGCTTCTTTACTTCAAGAAAGGCAATCGGCATACCATTGATAAGGATGTTAATGTCTGGTCTAAATGAACCATCATCCGTATCCTTCTCAATAGCGAACGGAAGCTCATCTACTACAGCAAAATCATTATTTAAAACATTATCAAAATCAATCAGCTTCACATCTGAAACAACGTCATTAAGTCTTTTGTAGAACTCCCTACCGAGATCATTACTTCTGATAAGGGTATGGATTTCATCAAGGACATTCCGCACTTCTCCATTGGAAAAAGACCTTCCGTTGATTTTCTCAAGGGCTGGCTTAAAACGGTTAATGAAAATCTTCGTATTGAAATCAATGTCAGAATCATTCATTGATTGATATTGATATCCCAGACGAAGGAACTGCAATGTTGCAGGTATCTTCACTCTGGTATCTTCATTGAAATTTCTCATTTAATGCTCCTTCTCCTTTGTATCTTCGAACATTTATTTCAATTATACAGACAGCAACATGATTATTCAACAACTTTCGCCAAAATCATACTTATTTTTCACGCTCAACCAAAGCTCTCTTCATAAGATAAGGCTTCAACTCGGACTGGTAATAATCCGTGTTGAAGCCTTATCTTATATACACCCTAACCTTTTAAATATTGCTTTCTTCAAAGCATTTTCTAAACCGAAGAACTCTATACCGTCCTTCTGAATAGTAAATTTCCAACTGCATCTCTTCTGTTTCAGCATTCCATACCGCCAATACATCAGATGCCTGCAATTGTGTTTTGAAAATCTCCTCCATACCCGTTAACATTTCATCTGTTACTTTCAACATTTTTATTGACTCCTTTCTGTCTTATTTGCCCCTTGATTATACGTAGTTTCGACAAAAAACACCATCAAATCACATCGCGTATATCGCGTAGTTTTCTTCTTTTCATCCTATTTTGACAACCTCTTTCAACTTCTGGACAAATTGTCCAGAAGTGAGGCTTAACATCATTTTACACAATTGTTTTTCACTATCCAAATACCATTGGTGACAGGCACTGTGGCCAGATTAGTGTCGGGGGTGGCTCAAGTTTGCGAAACTTCGTTCTTTTTTCAACTCGATTGCATTCAAATAAAGACAAAAAAGCCTGAAAGCTCTTTTCTTGAACTTTCAGACTTTTTACAGTGGACACATATCGAGCCAGTAGGGACACTTTATTAGCCACTGTCCCGGTCATCATGGCTTATTCCAATTCTAAAGATTCCCATTCTTCTAAGATATATTGAATCTTGAAAATCCAATATTTTACCTATCCTTAAAGCACAAACTTACTTATTTTGTACCAATTCCTATCTCTCAAGTTTCAAAAAAGATTCATCCCTCGAGTCCATTTTCTTTGATCTCTAATTTCTTTATCCCAATATTGGCGAAATTCCTCCTCGCGTTCCTTTGAATAACCTATCAACATAACTCGTTTCCTATGATTAACATAAAAGTATGCACTTCTCGTTTTTGTTTTTTTCTCTTTTTCGCTACAACCTTTTTTTAAGATAAAAAAGATCTCATTTTCACCAAATGGATATTTTGCTCCAGTATCTATAGTTCTTCGCTCAATCCGATCAATTTCATTCCATCTTATTTCTTTGCAAATATGCATACAATATTCAAGCTGAATTCCTCTTTCGTTTAAATAATAAACTCCAGAAGAAGTTATACCGTTATATACCTGTGCGTAAATAATATATTCGCAAGGACTCAAAAATGGCAATAGAACTATAAATTGAACTCCTGCGCTACACATTGCGTTTTGAAATGGCATTTGATACTTTGTCGCAGCTTCAAGAAACAATGCAATTAATATTGCAATTGGCCCTGCAACTCCAATAACGATAAATATTCCAAGTACTAACGATTCTAGATATTTAAACCATCTATCCTCTTCATCTAAATATTCTATTTTTCTTTTTCTATACCAATTCCAAATACACCGTTTCTTCATAATTCTCCCTTCGTGCCGCTCAGGCAGGAGTAATCTCCTGCCTGAACATTGTCTTTTTATTTTAGCTTATGCCATACATACTCGCTGAAACTTTGTATTTCGTCTTGTTGGCTTCTTCACTTTATTGATAACTTTTTTTCTTCCAGATACCGTTGTTATCACTCTGGTATTTGACCGTTTAGTGGTTCTCGCATTAGACTTTGCAATGCCCATATTCTTAGCAATAGCTTTTGTAACCGGCTTTGCTGCTGCTGAAACTCCTGTTGCCGCTAGTTCCATTGGTTGTCCAATAGAATAGTTTACTGCTGCATTTCCCAACGCTTCCGCCGCCTTTGATCCAAATTGCACCATATCTGTTACTTTATTTGCCCGGTTTCCTGCAATATATGTAGCACCTCCTTCTATTATACCATAAACAACGCGCGTCACTGGATCACCTTCCGTATTAATTGCAGTATTAATTCCATTAACTATTGCAGCTGCCATTAAAAATCCACCTTTCAACGGCGCTAATGCTCCTGAAACCGCACCCACTAAGCAAGACTTTGCCAGCTCAACACCATCAATTTCACCTCCACTAGTAAGCACATAAGAAAATCCACTAACTGCAGCTCCAACAACAGCGCCGACAATACATGGAATTGGAAACTCTCCTGCATAGTCTTCTCTTGCTACTGGATTATTATCGCAGTATGCGTACAGATTTTTGCTTCCTAATTCCTGTGGCTTCGCAAAGATCACATCCGTGTCATCCGCATTCACAAACCTTCCAACTTCTGGATCGTAATAGCGGCTTCCCAGACAATACAGTCCTGTCTCTGGATCGTAGACATACTTGCGGTAGCGGAATGGATTCAGCGTTGCAAGGGACACGCCACTTGTATCCTGCGTGGACGTTACCTTACCCCAGCTGTTATACTGGTATCTTACCACTACCTGATTGCTGCTGTCAACCAAACCTACAACATCTCCAAGGCCATTATACAGATAGAAGTAATCCGTCTTTCCATTTACTCGCAGCATGAATGGCTTTCCCTGCGTATCATACACAAACTGTACTGTTGTTTTCGCTGATCCTGTATTGTTGGCCGCTTTTCTCACCAGACCACTCAGCACATTTCCATTGTAATAATACTTTGTTTCAATGCCTCCGCTTGTCTTTCTTACACGCTTTCCATCGCTGTCATACGCAAAGGTAACCTCTCCTGCTGTTGCAGCAATTCTTTTTAAACGGCGTCCTTCTCCCCAGGTCAGTGCCATTCCTCGCAGCACAGTCGGATTACCGCCTGCATCATAGGCATAACTCTTTCCATTCCAGGACAGTAACTGATCCTTCCAGCCATCGGTGCGATAGGTAAAAAGATCCTGTGTCTGTACCGTTGAAACCGCTCCCTCTGTATAGGCATATGTCTTTCGGGAAGTCATGTTGCCGCCTGCATCGTAGGCATAAAGCACCGTAATTCCAAGTACACCATTGTTTTCACGAATCAGCTGATTGAGTTCATCATACTGATAGGTGATGACCTTCGTACCAGATGTAATCTTTGTGATGTTTCCCACATTGTCATACTCGTAGCTCCAGCTTTCGGTTCCATTTGACATCGCAGAAAGAAGACTGTCCGTGTCGGTCAGATGACGAAGGGTTCCATAAGTAAAGCAGTTTTCTCGCTTCTGTCCACCCGGAAGTGTCATAGTTTCCTTTGTGCATCGTGCCATCGCATCATAAGCCAGACTTTGTCTTTGTTTTCCATCGACAGTAAGTCCATAAGATAATCCCGGTCGCTGTGTCTTTGATGCATCTCCATACACCAGTCCAGTCTTTGTCTTTGATCCCTCCAGACTCTGCACCAGTCGATTTACGCGATTATAACTGTCATAACCAATCTCAAGTGACTGCACTGTATGAGTGTTTGCCACGGTTGGCTCACCTGATGCCCCGGTATTCTTTTCCAATGTAGTACTCTGTACGAGTCTTCCGGTCATGTCATACTGATCTTTGTCAATTCGTCCATTTACTAGATCGGTTTCCTTTTCCAGACTGCCATAGGCATCATATTCATAGCGCACGGTGTCGGTACTCTGACCATTCCAACGTCTGGACTTGATACGCTCCTCTTTGTCATACAGAATTTCTTGCGTATCGCCATTTCCATAGGCAACTGTGGTGAGTGGACCATTGTTTGGTGCATAGCGGTAACTTTCAAGAGTCCTGTCGCCCGCCTTTACCATTGTCTGGTTTCCAAATCCATCATACTCAAATGCATAAGTGGTTCCACCATGCTTGATACTCTTAATTCGGTCTCCCTCATCATATGTATAGGAAACATCCCTTGTCTGCCCGGATGCAGTTGCACTTACGCTTGTTAAGCGATCTGTTGATGCCTCGTAATGATACTGTGTACTATGATTGTTGGCATCGGTCATCTTTGTCAGAAGACGGTTATCACTGTCATATGCATAGGAAACGCGTTTCTGTCTGGCATCCATTACACTCGCTACATTTCTAAAATCACTTGTATAGCCCATGTAAGAATAAATTCGTTTTTCTACCTTCTCCAATACAAAAACCTTATTGTTCTGAATATCGGAAAATGCCACACTGGAAGGGGTTCCGGTTGCAATAACTGTTGCCAGGTTTGCATAATCTCCCAATTTTACATCAAACTGATAGCCCAGCTTGTTTTCGATTACATAGCCGGTTCGAAGTGCCTTAAAACAGAACTTCTGACTGTCAGCTCCACTTTTTTCCTGAAGAGTCGGGCGGTCATAGCCATCAGACCCCTTACTACAGATATCCAGATAAAGAGAGGGATTATATACAGTTCTTAAATAATACCAGTCGGTTCCGTTTGTGTTTTCAGCCTTCGTCAAAAGGAATTCCTCAGCCGGCCAGAAGGAGCTATAGGTCTGCTGTAAACCATCTCCAATTCTCATGGAACCACCTGCTGCCCGCACATACTGACCAGAATGACGAGCACGAATACGACAAAGCATACCATCTGTCGGTTTTGCACTGACAGCACCCTCGTCAGCTGGCTCAAAATACCAGATACTTCTCGGCTCACTGTCCGATCCTGCAGTTCCAAGCTCGATATTGGCACGAATTGCAAATACGTCGTTTGGTGAACTTCCTGCCGATACCATCACACACTTTTCGTCCTTACTGCACTTTGCAAGAATCTGCTACCGGCTTTAACTTAAACTTCTGTGCATCATGGCCGTGATCTGGATACAACTGAATATTGGTTCCATCTGCACTCCATCCATTCACAACATCCAGCAGCTTTGATTTCGTTCCTGACTGGGATACAAACTTGACATATCCCTCTCCGGCATCCTCCACCTTCCACTTCTGATCATCCGACCCGTTGAAGGTATACTGCTGGATATTGGAATAGGTCTTATCGCCCTCCTGAGTGTCGATATACTTTCCGGAACGCTGTTGGCGGATATAGTACACTCTTCCAACTGTTACCGCTGCTGAATTTTTATCCGCCTCAATTGACATGGATGTCGGCTGTCCCTTTTTGTTATACCAGAAATAGCTTCTCTGACCCTCGGCACTCTTTGCATACAGCGGCATTCTCTGCGCATTGTAATAAATATCGTAGGCAGTGCCGTCCATTGCAGCCATTCGGCTGATCTGGTCCTTGCTGTTATGCTGGAAGGCATTGTTTTCTCTTGTCTTTTTGGCTGTGTTTAAGTTTCCCTTGCTGTCGTAAGTATAACTCCAACTGTCATCTTTTATAAACTGGACATCTGTAAAATATCCCGGATTCATCTGATTGTCATACATAATGTAAAGATGAACCGCAGTATACTGCTTGTGTGTTACAGAATCCTCATCATCAGTAGATATCACACCGGAAACATACTGCCAGCCGCTTCGATATGGATCAAAATCCACATTTTCCCACTTATGGGTTCCATCGGCATAGATGACTGCTGCTGCAATACGAAACGTCTTTCCCGGAATGGCTTCTGCCTTTGCAAAACAACCGAAACGGAATACGTCACCTTCGCCGCCCTTCGCATAGATTCCCTGAAGCACGCGCTTTTCTTTGTCAGGCTCTCCTGTGATTCTAAGACAACTTCCTCTCTCACTGTCTGTCACCGTTGTGTCGGCTGTGGTTAAATTTACATGGTTCCAGTCATTTACACCGTTAGTGCTGTTTCTTGCAAAGCGGCCATTATTCACCATGTTAAAATCACTCATTCGGTCGCCTACTTCTAGCTGGAAGCAATCAAACCATGCCGTTCCAGTTGTGTTGAAAATTCCACCATAAATGGTAACAACCTGTGCACTATTTACAGTAAATGTCTGGCTGACTCGCTTCCATCCCCTGTCAATATCGGTGTCCGCATTTCCTGTCAGAAATTCTAATCCATACGCCATCGACTGATCTGCAAAACGAACTGCCAGTCCTGCTCCTGCCTGTGCATTATTTGAAACCGCTGCGACATCCTTTACAAAAGTATAGGCAGAAAGTGTATAAGTTCCTGCTTCTAACCAGACCTCCTGAATCACAGCGGCAAAGCTGTTTTTCTGTGTCTTTGTGACTCGAATGGAGGTATCGGCAAAGTATCCCTTGTCCGTAACACGTTCAACGCCCCATGCAGACGTTTCTGTCAGACCGGATGCATTGCCCCAGCCGTCTTCAAACTCACCCATCGCATCAAAGCCGGTATTCTTTAGCAGATTGGTTACAAGTTTTCCTGTCAATGACGACTGTCTCAGCTTATGACGTCTGGCACCATCATCATAATGACTGAAAGTGCCGACATGACCGGCATTATCTGAGATCTCAGAAGGAGAACCAAATCGATTAAATTTCCATGTATAAACATGATTGTCTGCTGTTGATGATAGTTTTCCATCCAGACCCGGCTCTGTATAAACAGTTGTTCCAAGCTCCGGATAAGTAACTTCAATCTCTGTTCCTGTATGGAAGGTACCTGCCGCATCCGTATATCCTTCCCCAATCTTTGCAATACGTTCCACACCGCAATCGGTTCGGTATCCATATACAATACGTCTTTTATCTGCTCCTTCTGCCCAGATCAGCTTATCGCCGTCATAACCAAAACGACTTGTCTTTCCATCTGGATAGGTAATGTTAGTCAGATGACCGGCGGCATCATATGCAAAGGAAGTACTTCTCTTATTTGCCGTAATGCTGACAAGCTTTGTCAGATCGCTGTTGTAATTAAATACAACTCTCGCACCTGTCGGATCTTCTGCATACTGAATGTAATTTCCGGCACTGTTTGGCCCATACTGGCACTTCATTGCATTTCCATATGTATCCTTGATCTGACGCAGATAGCCGTCCTGACCAAAAATGTACTGTACCTCATCCTTATCCTTCATGATCCGATATGAATCATATTCATTGCTGGAAGTCTGTGTAATTACAAGCCCAAGTCCGTCCTCATCCTTGAGCTTATTGGAATCGGATGTATCCTTATAGAAGTAATGATTTGTTCCATCTGCATCGGTTAACACATACGGGAAATCACTGTTTCCGGATTCCTTTAATTCCTGCATCAGACTCAGACGAAAGCCTTTTCCGAAACGGCTCTTTGTATCACAATCAGAAAGGTTGTACACATGACTGACACTGACCGGCATCAGAATACCACTTGTGCCTTCATCTTCATGAATAAATACAAGATTTCCATTATATCGGTTTACATAACCACTTCCGGTACGTCCTAATTCCTGCTCGTGATAACTATAATAATCCTCAAGACCCTTTGTACTTCGGTAATAGACAATTCCAATCGGATAACAGTCCGCGGTCAGACCGTATTTATTCACCGGCATATCCGAGGATACCAGCGTAGCCGTTGCATATACATTCTCATTTACAGCTTTTAATGCAATTCCATGGTTGGAAGACGGATTGTTGTACCAGCCACGAATCAGCTTTGTCACATCGAAGGTCTTCGGAACTGCCATTTTATTTGTATTTTCCAGTGTCAGATAGTCTAGTGCTTCCGTCTTAAAGGAAGGCTGATTGTTCCATGTTAGAGTACGCTGGCTCCATGCACCTGTTACCTCGTGAGCACTGACGCGAAAGCCCTTTCCGTCATCTGCTGAAAACTGATACTGATATAAGTTCAATCTGGCATCAGTGATTACCGCTCCCTTTTCTAACTTCGGAAGTGTATTAAACTTTAAAAAGGTACGGCAAACCTGATACGGTCTGTTTCTTCCGACCTCCAGCTCACTAAAGTTATAGCCATAGCTGCTGTTTGGATCTTTTGAACGCACAAAAGCATCATCAATGGTTGTCTGTTTCTTCTCAATGCGAACCGTCGGATCAACCGTAACAGGATAAGCTCTGCCTTCATCCATGAGCCATGACGCATCCATTTTAATTGTAATTTCAGAAATTCCCTGTCCTTTTTCAATCTGATAAGCAGCCTTTACGACTTCCCCATTTTTATCAAATAAAATCGGAGCATCTAAGAAGAATACGGCATTTTCACTTAAATTTTCAGCATTCTCATGGAAATCCTCTGCACATTCTCTCTGCGTCTTGCACATAGCCACACTGCCATCTGCAAGCACATGCATTGAAAGTCCCGGATGTTTCATCACAAATGTGATTGTTTCCGCCGCAGCCTCTTTCTTTTTCAGAATGATCTCTTCCTTCATTACTTCAGACTCCAGACGATATCTAATATCCATCCCCGGAAGAATCTCTCTAAAATATCCTGCAGATGACAGCTTGGAAAGCTTCAGAAGTTTTTCTTCTGCTGTCTGTGTGTGAATCGAATTTAGTTTAAATTCGACTGGAACTACTGCCACTTCTTGCTCATTCATCTGTGAAAGCATAGCAGGCTTTTCTTCCTGCATTTTTTCTTTCTGTGTTTTCAGTCCCCAGGAAATCGTAAATCCATCTTTCTCAACACTGGCAAGCTCGATGATTCCAGACTTCTCTTCTGTCTGATCCTGCTGAGCACTTCTCGCATTCTGCTGCTCTTCCAGATTAAGCAGTACCACATTCTTCTTATGATCAGTTTGCTTCGGCATTCTCGCAATTCTTACCTTCATTCTGCCCTGTGCATTCTCATATGCGAGCTGATCTTTAGAAAGCACAAGTGTATTGTCGATTGCTTCCCATGCATCATCCTTTTTGAAATGTACTGCCTTCGGATATATAACTGCTGCCTTTTCTCCATTCTTTGTCTCAAATACACGAGAAAAACGGCTTCTTTCCTTGATGCATTCGCGCACCAGACTTCGTCCTTCCTGCTTTACAGCTTCGATTCTATCAGCTGTAATCATCTCATTAGACTTATTTGTTTCATTTACTCCATTCATAATTCTTTTTCCTCTCTTTTTTGATATTCTCTTTCCTGATGTTTCTGTTCTTTTTCCCCTGCTTCGACCAATTCCCCTTTGGCTCTCTGCATCTTGTTTGTTTCCTGTGCTTCACTCTTCTGTCTGAGAAGATCAATCGCACTAGTTAAAACCTTTGGCACCGGCACTCCCATTAAGCCGAGATTTTCTGTAATAGATAACAACTCATTCACCAGATACGCTGCCATCACTGCATTACAGATAAAATCAGTTCCAGCAATCAAATCAAGACGGTAGGCCACCAGCACAATCAGTAATGAGATTCCTTTTCTGCAAAGTCCCTTCCAGCCGCTCCTGCTTTCCAGACCTCCCTGTGCAGATTTTTTGCTCTTGTGAAAGATGCCTGCCGCCATCATCCCCGTCAGATAATCCAGTGCCATGCATAAAATCAATGTCTCAAGCATGACGCACCTACTTTCTCCTTAGGTGATCCGCTCTGACATATCCGGCATATGCTCCTGCAATGGAAATCATGTTCCAGACTGCTCCATCACTTCCCTTTTGTGTACCAAGCACTTCCACAAGATTTCCATTATTCAGACGAGGATAGCTTTCTAAAAGTTCCTTGTCACTTCCGGCTTCTTCATACACAAATGTCCATCCGTCTGGATCATCCACTGATGCCACATAGCGGGCAAACGGCTGTGTTTTCTCATCATCTGGAATTGCCACTCCCCAAAAGGTATGATTTTTGAGCTTTCCCATGTTTACGTAGTGGGTATCCCAGTAATTTCTCCAGTAGCTGTTTCCTCTGTCAGACATAAAGAAATACACGTAATGATCTGTAAAAATCCTCTGTCCCTCAAGAAATACACGAATTACCGCCTCTAAACAGCTACTTCCCCGGATATCCTGATCGGTTGGTGTGGTGTAGGCATTTTTAATAACCTCTTCGAGTGTTTTTCCAAAGCCTGAACCATCTGCTCCGATAATGTTGTGGTGCAGCTGATCGTACATCGTCTGCGCCACTGCCATCTGGCCGTTCAATCCTTCTGTAGCTGCTTCCGCAAACACAGTTCTCGCTGCCAGATTTAATTCTTTTGCTGTAAGTCTACTTACCGCATTCATAGGTTTGTACCTCCTTCATTTATTTGAGAAATTTGTTCTCTCATAAAGCACACCGTTTTAAGCAGCTTGGGAGGTACTTTTTTGAAAATTTTTTTTAATTTTTTTCAAGGCCCCTTCAATACAGTTTCCAACTGCTCTCCGACCAATCCCCAATTTTTGTGCAATTGCCTGTTGGCTCATTCCCTTATAAAAATAAAGTCGGATGACTTCCATTTGACGTTTTGTCAGCTTGTTCATAGCCTCATACAACCTGCAAAGTTCTATTTCTGCTAATACCACCTCATTATCCTCCTGCAAAAAATCCACACCTGCTGCTGCAGACCAATCTGAACCGTCACACTCCAACGATACGCATTCGAATTTATCAAAAGTTTTATTGTGATTGTGTTCAAGCCGCATTTCGCCTTCCATTAAAAGTC
>ERZ827117.2189-NODE-2189-length-11799-cov-3.733481_pt1 | contig 11799 bp, 8 predicted proteins | sample MGYA00519920_ERZ827117 | MGnify/ENA primary metagenome ERZ827117 (study PRJEB31778, sample SAMEA3449260) | human gut metagenome | biome: human gut; feature: human-associated habitat; material: faeces | place: United Kingdom | collected 2010/2012 ...
AGGAGATAGAATTATGGGAATTAATATTGGGTTGGACATTGGTATTGCATCAGTAGGTTTAGCTGTAGTTGATTCAGATACAGGAAACGTACTGGAAACAGTGGCAGATTTATTTAATTGCGCAGAGGTGTCGGAGAATGTTAAAAGACGTGAATTTCGTCAGGCTCGAAGATTGAAAAGAAGACAACATACAAGACTTGAAGATTTTAAAAAGTTATGGGGTGCTGAAGGATTTATAATACCGAAAAATATTAATCTTTATTCTTTAGAATTAAAAGTACGTGCGTTACAAGAGAAAATTACAATGGACGAGTTATATGTTGTACTTTATAACAGTTTAAAACACAGAGGGATTTCTTATCTTGATGATTTTGAAGAAAGCACGGAAGGCGGCAGTGAGTATCAGAAAGGAATTCAGATTAATCAGCAGGAGTTAGAAACAAAGTATCCGTGTCAGATTCAGTTAGAGCGATTTAAAAAATATGGTGCGTACCGTGGACAAATTATAGTAGAAGAAAATGGTGACAAAACAGTACTTAGCAATGTTTATGCATTTAGTGCATACAAGAAAGAAATTGATACAATTTTAGAAGCACAATCAAAATATTATCCTGAACTAACGAATGATTTTATAGAAAAATATCAAAGAATATTTAGCAGAAAACGCAAATATTACGAAGGTCCAGGAACTGAAAAATCAAGAACAGATTATGGTATATATACAACACGAATTGATAAATCGACGGGAAATTATATAACAGAAGAAAACATTTTTGAGAAATTAATTGGAAAATGCTCGGTGTTTCCGGAAGAAATGAGAGCGGCTGCAGCATCCTATTCGGCACAGGAATTTAATTTATTAAATGATCTTAATAATCTGACGATTGGTGGACGTAAGCTGGAAGAAGAAGAAAAGCGTCAGATTGTTGAAACTATCAAAAATTCACAGCGTGTAAATGTAGAAAAAATCATATGTACGGTATCCGGAGAAAATGCAGAGACAATAGAAGGTGCCAGAATAAAGGGCGACAAGCATATTTATCATTCATTTGAGGCATATCGGAAGATGAAAAAGGCATTATCTGAAGCCGGAAAAAACATAGAAGAATATGAGCGGGCAGAACTCGATGAAATTGGTCGAATTCTTACACTAAATACAGAGCATGAATCCATTGAGAAGGAATTAATTGATTCCGGTATTGGAATGAGTAAAGAGGAAATTGACAGTTTAATTAATTTAAGAAAAGAAGATGGCAAACCATTTAGTAAGTGGCATTCTTTTTCATTGAAATTGTTAAATATTCTGATACCTGAAATGTATGAACAACCTAAAGAACAGATGACGTTATTGAGTGAAATGAAGCTGTTAAAGTCGTCAGATGAACTTTATAAAGGATTAAAATATATTCCGCAGGAGGCAATGACGAATGAAATATATAATCCCGTAGTAGTTCGTTCTGCGCGTATTGCTGTTAAAGCATTAAATGCAGTAATAAAAAAATATGGAAATCCGGAATTAGTTGTTATTGAAATGCCGAGGGATAAAAATGACGAGGAACAAAAACAGCGTATTAAGCAGGAACAAAGCAGAAATGAAAAGGAATTAAAAGAAATTATTGACAAGATAAAATCGGAATATGGCATACAAGTTACATCGGCACATTTCAGAAATCATAAGCAACTGGCATTAAAACTTAAATTGTGGAATGAACAAGAAGGAATATGCCTTTATTCAGGAAAACAAATTGATATTAATCAATTACTGACAGCTTCTGACATGTATGAAATAGACCATATTATACCGTTATCTATTTCGTTTAATGATAGTAGAAATAATAAGGTATTAGTTTATGCAACTGAAAATCAGGAGAAAGGACAGACAACGCCGTATAAGTATTTAACAATGTTACATAGGGGGTGGGGCTGGAATGAGTATGTAGCTAAGGTTAATGAACTTCATCGGAAGAAAAATATTAATTATAAAAAGGTCGAAAATCTATTATTTATGAAAGATATCACAAAGATTGATGTTTTAAAGGGCTTTATTAACAGGAATCTTAATGATACCAGATATGCCTCAAGAGTTGTGTTAAATACGTTGCAGAGTTTTTTCAGAGCAAATGAAACAGGGACGAAAGTATCTGTTATCTGCGGTGCTTATACAAGTCAGATGCGAAAAAATATGAGATTAGATAAGAATCGGGAGGAATCTTTTGCACATCATGCGGTAGATGCTTTGTTAATTGTATATTCTCAAATGGGATATAATACGTTTAGAAAATTGCAGGGAGAATTTATCGACTTTGAAACGGGAGAAATTCTGAATCCTGAGATGTGGAAAGAAAATATGACAGATGAAGTATACGAGAAGTGTTTGTATGGACAAGAAGGGCAAAAATGGCTAGAAATACGAAACAATATTAAAGAAGCAGAAAAGCATGTAAAATATTGGCATAAGGTTGATAAAAAATGCAACCGTGCACTATGCAATCAAACTATTTACGGAACAAGAAATTTGGATGGTGGGGTATATAAGATTAGTAAAATTAAAGATATTCGAAGTATAGACGGATATAAGAAATTTGCTGAAATGATAAAGAAAGGAAAACAGAATAGCTTTTTAATGGCAAGGAATGACCCTAAGACATTTGCCTCTTTATTAGAGATATGTGAGCGGTATAAAGATGCCAAGAATCCTTTTGTGCAGTATGAAAAAGAAACAGGGGACTGGGTGCGTAGATATGCGAAAAAAAATAATGGACCGAAGATTGTCAGCTTAAAATATGTAGACGGTGAAGTGAATTCATGTATAGACGTTTCACATAAATATGGATATGAAAGAAACAGCAGAAAGGTTATTTTAGCAAGTTTAAATCCATATAGAATGGATGTATATTACAATAAAAATGACAGTAAGTATTATCTGATTGGAATAAAGCAGTCTGATGTAAAATTTGAAGCAGGAAAATCGGTAATTGATGAGGAAGCATATACGCGGATTTTACAACAGGAAAAAATGTTACAGGAAGGACAAGGCAGAGCAGACTTGGAAAAACTGGGCTATGAATTCAGACTGTCATTTTATAGAAATAATATTATTCAGTATGAAAAAGGAGGAGAGATTTTTACAGAGAGATTTCAGTCGAGGACAATGCCGGCTCAGAGAAATTATATTGAAACAAAACCTGTTGACAGAGCAAAGTTTAATAGGCAGAATTTAGTGGGGCTGGGAAAGACAATGTCTATAAAAAAAGTTCATGTGGATATTTTGGGTAATCAATATATTACAGAAAAAGAAACATTCTCATTTGAATGTTGACAAAACACACTATTAGATGTACCATATAGATATGGAAAATTATTTACACTAACTCAAGTTTTCCAGAGCTACTAAAACAAGGCTTTATGCCGAAACTAAGGAACATCGACGGATGTTCCTTTTTTTTATACAAAAATAGGAGGGGAAAATGGCATATCGTGTAATTATGATTGAAAATGAGGTTTCTATAAAAGTTAAATTAAACAATTTGATTATATCAAAGGGTTTAGAAAAAGATGTGTGGATTCCATTGGAAGATATTTCGGTAATTGTTATGGATAACTTAACGACAACAATTACCGTAAGAACTTTAACGACATTTGCTGAATATGGAATTGAACTTGTCATATCTGATACAAGTCATCAGCCGGTAGGAATTTATGGAGCATTGGCAAATCACAGCAGGGCAACAAAGGTACAATTAACGCAGATTGATTATTTTACAGAGAAAAATAAGGATAATTTATGGATAGAAATTGTCCGGCAAAAAATTGCAAATCAATGTCAGGTACTGGAATTACTGGAGAAAGACAAAACTGCATTTGAAAAAATGTATGATTATAGAGAACAGGTGCAGCCGGGAGATATTACAAATAGAGAGGCGCATGCGGCAAAGGTCTATTTTAATACATTAATGGGGACAACATTTTCAAGGGGAAATGAAGATATCTTATTAAATTCGGGGCTGGATTACGGTTATGCCATTATTCGTTCTTATTTGTCCAGAGTATGTGTGGGATATGGACTGAATCCCCAGATTGGCATACATCATAAAAACGAATATAACAGGTTTAATTTATGCGATGATTTGATTGAACCCATTCGTCCGGTCGTGGATTATTATGTATACCGGTTGTTACAGGAAGAGGAATATTTTTCATCAGAACATCGAAGAAAAATAGTAAATTTGTTAAATCATAAAATACAGTATCAAAATAAGAAAATGTATGTCTGTAATATGTTAGAAACATATGTGGAACAGGTAGCATCATTGGTTATGGGGAAACGTGACACAATCTGTTTTCCGTCTGTAGCAGATTACATAGGTGAAGAGGATGAAATATAAAGTAATGAGAATGTTGTGTATGTTTGATTTGCCTGTGGAAACAGGAGAAGAACAACGGGCATATAGACAATTTAGAAAAAATATAATGAAAGAGGGATTTATAATGATGCAGTATTCCGTATATGTAAGGACATGTCCGAGTAAGGAATTTGCAGAGCGTATTGAAAAAAGAATTAAAAGAATTGTTCCGGCAAAGGGAAATGTACGATTAATCTCAATTACGGAAAAACAGTATCAGGATATGCAGATTATGAAGAAAAAAACAGGGGAATCATTTGGTTAGACGGAGAAGAAATTGGAAGAAAATATTTTCGATTGATAAAATATGCCGATAGAGGAAGCATGATAGAAACAATAAAAATCGGTAAAACCAATCTGCTTACACAGTGCATACGATATTTTTTAAATGATTTTGACTGTCAGCAGCAGATGAGTTGTATTGACGAGAATTTAACAAAAATCTATCTCATGTTGAATAAAATGCTAGAAAGAAATATTGTAAATCTTCAATTAGATTATCAGTATTCGGATTTGTGGGACATTGTTCAAAAATCTGAAGTGTATTTATCAGACAGCCGGCATATTGAGGAAGCATCAGATTTTGAGCTGGTAAAGCTATGTCTTGATATTATAAAACAATTATTAGAAATTAATTCGGAAAAAACAATGATACTATGGGAAAATATAGATCATTTATTGACAAAGGAAGAATATGAATATGTAGTTAAGGAATGTGAAGATATTACGAAAAAGTATGATATTTATTTTATATTTACAACAAGCCTGCAACAATATGTTTATGTTACTGAATCTACAATAGAGGGTATTCATGTATATAATGAAGATGACTTTATTTTTCCGGAGATTGAAAAAGTACAAAATTTTGTAAATAATCATTACCCTTACTATAAAGAGTGGAGTAAAGAAGAACTCTATAAGGCAATAAAGAATAATGTGCACAAAATTGGAATGAAAGGATATTTGGAAGAAGACAAAAATATAGTTGTTTTGAAATTAATCAATGATACATTCATCGAAAAAGAGGTGAAAAAGGAACAGGCACATTTAGAAGAAAGTTCTTTTTTACTGCACGGGAATATGTTATAATTATTATGTTAGCAGTTACTGAAATGTTTATAATAGTCTTTTGTGGAAGACGTTTCATAAGGGCAATTTGATATTTTAGTAACTGGAAGATTTGAGTTAGTGTAAAACTAGATGACCCAATGAGAAAAACCAGTGATTATTTTAGTAACTGGAAGATTTGAGTTAGTGTAAAACCAGACGTACCGTCAGACGCAAAATTTACGGATTTTAGTAACTGGAAGATTTGAGTTAGTGTAAAACCGTATGCGGTTAATGCAATAAGTGCTGCTATTTTAGTAACTGGAAGATTTGAGTTAGTGTAAAACGAACAAGGATACGTTGACAGCGCAAGTAAAATTTTAGTAACTGGAAGATTTGAGTTAGTGTAAAACACGATACCGTAAAAGCCAAAATTAAAGATGATTTTAGTAACTGGAAGATTTGAGTTAGTGTAAAACAGAAGCTACGCAAGCTGAAATGAGTAACGTATTTTAGTAACTGGAAGATTTGAGTTAGTGTAAAACATATTGTAGCTTATGACAGACTGTATGAGGATTTTAGTAACTGGAAGATTTGAGTTAGTGTAAAACTAATACTGTTTCTAGCGTGACATCCGAAACATTTTAGTAACTGGAAGATTTGAGTTAGTGTAAAACTAAAAGTTGGTTGGGGACAGTTCTGGCGGCATTTTAGTAACTGGAAGATTTGAGTTAGTGTAAAACTGCGATTGCTGGTGACCTTAAACAACTGGAATTTTAGTAACTGGAAGATTTGAGTTAGTGTAAAACGTACTGCGGAACATTCGGGCAGGGCTACGAATTTTAGTAACTGGAAGATTTGAGTTAGTGTAAAACAGAGCGTTAAAACTCTTAACCAAACAAGGATTTTGGTAACTGGAAGATTTGAGTTAGTGTAAAACACCTCCTATTCTCAAACTGGACTAATTGTTATTTTAGTAACTGGAAGATTTGAGTTAGTGTAAAACTAAAGAAGAACATGAACATAATGACGAGTGATTTTAGTAACTGGAAGATTTGAGTTAGTGTAAAACTTTTTTGAATGAGAGTAATTTCACAGGACGATTTTAGTAACTGGAAGATTTGAGTCAGCATAAAGCTTGCTATCACACCTGTAAAAATGTATAATTATTTTAATAACTGGCAAACATAGGCTGGTATAAAATTGAATATGCCTATATCGTTTAGGGTGATATATTTTAGTAACTGGAAGATTTGAGTTAGTGTAAAATAAGGTGTAAGCTATTAATATATCAATACGAAGCTAAAATAATTATTCGAATTTCATGATTTTTCTATAACAAAAGGGATATAAAGATTAAGTGTCTTCCCCAAAACAAAACATTTACAATTCCCCACAACTTGCTATAATAAACATTGGTTTGTTCAAAAACATGCAGAACAGATATTGCTGAAAATCAGAACAAAAAGGTAGGAATGAACACAAATGGATATTATAGAAAAATTTGGAAATGTGGTGGGAAACGAAGCGTTAAAAGACCCTGACAAAGCCCGCCGTCTTCTGCTTGCCGGATACCGGCTTCAGGAGAAAAAACTACAGCTTTTTCCGGACCGGGAGCTTCCGCTGTCCGGGCAGTATGCGGCGCGGGTGGTCATGAAAAATATAATTCAGGCACTTGCAAAACCGCAAAATTCGGCAATGATGAGCATTTTCGTTCCGGGAGAACTTCTAACGGCGGCAGGACTGACACCGTATTCCGTGGAAGCGCTGTCCTGTTTTATAGCAGGTACAAAATGTGAGCAGATATTTTTACGCAAAACCGAGGAAGAAGGATTTCCGGAAACCATGTGCTCATATCACAGAGTTTTTCTGGGCGCGGCGCTGACCGGCATTTTACCGGCGCCGAAATGTATGATTTATACCAATCTTGCCTGTGACGGAAATATGATGACATTTCCTTATTTAAAGGAAAAATACAGCTGTCCGGGCTTCTATATTGATGTTCCATATGAAAAAACGCAGTCTTCAATCAAATATGTTGCAAATCAGCTAAAAGAACTGAAACATTTTTTGGAAGACATTACCGAAAAGAAAATTACAGAAGAAGCGGTGGAAAATGCCGTTACAAACAGCAGAAAAGCAGCGGCACATTTTAAGAGCCAGCTTGATTTGCGCAAAGACCATGACCCGGTGACATCTCTCACCAATGAATTATATGCGATTTTTATGTGTCATCTGCTGGCGGGGTCGGAAACATCGCTTAAATACACCGAGCTGCTTCTTGAAGATGTAAAAAATGCACCGAAGGGAGACGGACTTCATGTTCTTTGGATGCACATTATGCCGTTTTTACAGCAGCCGGTGAAAGAGGCATTTAATTACAGTAAAACCATGCACATCAGCGCCTGCGATTTTGTAGCAGACGGATTCCGCGAAATGCAGGCGGCCGATCCGTATGAGGCAATGGCAGAGAAAATGGTTCACTGTATTTATAACGGAAGTGTTAAAGAAAGAATCCAGATGGCGGAAAAACTTGCAAAACAGACAGATGCAGAGGGTGGAATCCTGTTTGCACACTGGGGATGTAAAGGGACAATCGGCGCATCGGGACTGATTAAAAATGTTTTGGAAACGGCAGGACTTCCGACAATGATTTTGGACGGCGACGGTTGCAATCCGGCAAATACCAGTGACGGACAGGTGTCCACCAGACTTCAGGCATTTGCGGAAATGCTGGAAAAGAACAAGGAGGAAAAACATTCATGATTCATTATGTCTGTAAATATACCCCGACAGAACTGTTTCAGGGCTTTGGAGAAAAATGTGCGGTTTTGGAAGAAATGCCGGAAAATTTTGAAATGTCGGACCAGATTGCCCATGCAAATCTGTGCGGCTTCGGAAAATCTGTGATTCAGGCGGTGCTGGAAGGAAAAGCAGAGGAACTGGTGCTTGTCAACTGCTGTGATTCTATGCGGCGCGTGTATGATATTGTAGAAAGCACCGGAAAATGTAAATTTCTTTATATGCTGGATATTCCGCATGACGATGAGGAATGTGAAAAAGTGAAATTTGCCGCTTCAATCTGCCGGTTGAAAGAAGCTTATGAACGATATTCCGGAAAAAAATTTGATAAATCACTGTTTTTGAAAGCATTTGAACAAAAGGATACCGAAAATAAACCGTATATTGGTGTGCTGGGCGTGCGTGTGAGCGGCGTGCTAGAGCAGATGATTCGTGAAAATATCCAGATGAACGTAGAAAATCTGACCTGCACAGGCGGGCGCAGGCTGGCGGTGATTCCAGAAGATTTGCAGAAAATGGAGGAAGAAGCAATGTTTCTTGCGTATGCAGATACACTGCTTTGTCAGATGCCGTGTTTCAGAATGAACAACAGCACCCGCAGAAACCGGCTGTATCTTGATCCGTATTTAAAAGGAATCATTTATCATACAATTAAGTTTTGTGATTATTACGGATTTGAATATGCAAGTATTAAAAAGAACATCAAAGTTCCGATGCTTAAAATAGAAACAGATTTTACAAGTCAGAGCGCAGGACAGTTACTGACGAGAATCCAGGCATTTTCAGAAACGATAGAAGGTGCGGACGATACCAATCCGGGAAAGGAAATCAGCGAGGAGGCAAAGAAAAGAATGGAATCAGGAGTTTACTATACAGCCGGAATTGACAGCGGTTCAACCAGTACAGATGTGGTCATTTTGGATCAGAACGGAAAAATTAAGTCGACAATGATTATCCCGACCGGTGGCGGGGCAATGATGAGTGCAGAAAAGAGTCTGGAACTGGCGGTGGAAAAAGCCGGTATTCAAAAGGAAGAAATCGTAAGAATCGTGACGACGGGATACGGACGCGCTTATATTGACAGCGGCGATGACAGTATCACAGAGATTACCTGCCACGCAAAAGGAGCACATTATCTGAACCCGCGGGTGCGTACGGTCATTGACATCGGAGGACAGGATATTAAGGCAATCAGCATTGACGAAAACGGCGCTGTAAAGAATTTCCTGATGAATGATAAGTGTGCGGCGGGAACGGGACGTTTTCTTGAAATGATGGCAAGAACGCTCGGACTTTCACTGGAGGAAATGAGCACAAAGGGACTGGAGTGGAAAGAAAATGTTGTGATTTCCAGCATGTGCACGGTTTTTGCGGAATCGGAAGTGGTATCCCTCGTTGCCCAGAATAAAAATGTGGCAGACATTATCCACGGCTTAAATGTTTCTGTCGCTTCAAAAGTAGGGGCGCTTGCCGCCCGCCTCGGAAAGAACAATCCGGGAGAATATATGATGACCGGCGGTGTTGCCAAAAACAAAGGAATCACCAATGCCCTCGAAGAAAAGCTCGGTGCAAAGCTGTATATCTGCGATGAGGCACAGCTTTGCGGTGCGCTGGGAGCGGCGCTGTTTGCGTATGAGAAGTGCAAGAAGGGGGAATAGGATACAGCGTAAAAAAATTATGGAGTAATGATTTTTTCTGAACAATACTGCATGGCAAAATCTATAAATAACTGGGCACTGTGACTTAAAAAATTTTCTTTTTTCCATATAATTCCTATCTTTACATCAATGGACGGTTTAAGAGGAATTCCAACATATTCTCTAAAATGTGGCAGCATATCGGAGAGAAGAAAACAGCCGCAGTTGCCTTTATCAACAAATTTCAGCGTAGTATATAATTGACTGCTTCGCATAATAATGTGAGGACTGATATTTAATCCGTCGAATCTGTTTTTTAAAAGTTCGTTCTGCACAGAATCTACATTAAACATGACAAGTTTTTCATCTTTAAAATCTTCAATGGTCATGTATTTTTTCCCAGACATAGGATGATTTTTAGATACAACATACACAAGCTGTTCTTTAGCGAGAACACGGCTTTCAAATTTATCAATATTAAACTGTTCCATATTAACAATAGCGAGACCAAGCTTTTCTTCCTGAACAAGATTACATGCACGTACAGAACCGAACTCATCTAATTCTATCTGGATATCAGGGTGATGTAATTCAAATGCGTTAATTACCTCAGGAAAAAATATAGTGCTGAACATAGGTGGGATTCCTATTTTGAGAATAGGAATGCGATTGCCTAATTCTAAGAATTCATTCTGCATTTCTGTACTGTGTTTTAACAGCTTCTTCGCTTTTTCATAAAATACTTCGCCGGAACTGGTCAGTTCCAGATGATTTCCGTTCCTTGTAAACAGAATAATATTAAATTCAGCTTCTAAATCTTTTATGGCAATGGATATTGTCGGCTGTGTCACGAAAAGTTCTTCGGCAGCTTTAGTGATACTATGAGTGCGGCAGGCCGTACAGAAATATTTTAACTGGTTCAGTGTCATAGTGTAGCTCCTCCTTCAGGTATGATCTATCCTATATTCACAAATTCGCGCTGACGTGCGCGCGTCCTGCTTTGCAGAACGATTTGTATTTGTCCGCTAATAGTATTTGTGTTCATTATATCATAAAAAATTTTTATTGAAACATAAAAATCATTAAATTGTTTTTTTGTTAGAACAGACTTATACTTTAGTTACATTAAAAATGTGTCCGGACAAAAAGCTAGCAAAAAATAATTTGTGAAAGGGGGAGGCAAAATGTCTCAAACAACAATAACGTTACTGTTTCTATTGTTTGCTGTAATGAGCTTTATACTTGAAAAGATTCCGCTTGGCCTTACAGCTACGATTGTTGCACTGGGGTTAAACCTTACCGATGTACTTACGGTAAAGGAAACATTTGCAGGATATGTAAACAGCAATGTAATACTGTGTGTCGGAATGTTCGTAGTCGGACAGGCACTATTTGAAACAGGTATGGCTAATAAAATCGGAGGTATTGTTACTAAATTTGCCAAATCTGAAAAGATACTTATTATTGCGATAATGTTAATCGTAGGGGTTATGTCAGGGTTCCTTTCAAATACCGGAACAGCAGCAGTACTTATACCTGTTGTCTGTGGAATAGCAGATGAATCAGGATATTCAAGAAGCCGCCTGTTAATGCCGCTGGTATTCGCGGCAGCCCTTGGAGGAAACCTTTCAATAATCGGGGCACCGGGAAATCTTATGGGTGTAAATGCACTTGAAGAATTAGGACTTTCAACAAGCTTCTTCATGTATGCACCGATTGGAATACCAATGCTTATATGCGGAATTATTTATTTTGTTGTAATAGGATGCAGACTTCTTCCGGATAAGAAGACGGTCACGGAAGATGCGCCTGAGCAGACGAGAGATTTTGGCAATGTTCCGAAATGGAAGCAGGTAATGTCACTTATTGTGTTAATTCTTGTTATTCTTGCCATGATATTTGAGGATAAG
>ERZ827117.2191-NODE-2191-length-11795-cov-3.010051_pt1 | contig 11795 bp, 9 predicted proteins | sample MGYA00519920_ERZ827117 | MGnify/ENA primary metagenome ERZ827117 (study PRJEB31778, sample SAMEA3449260) | human gut metagenome | biome: human gut; feature: human-associated habitat; material: faeces | place: United Kingdom | collected 2010/2012 ...
TCTCTCATATTTAAATTGAAAGAAAAAAAATAAAAGCAAAACCGAACATTCTCATATTGTTTTGTGAGAGAATATCCGGATGCTTGATTTTTATTTTCTAATTTTCTTTATGTTCACATGGGTGAGTCAGTTTTGCCATTAGCATGAAACTGATACCCAACATTGATATTGCAGCCGGGACTATTCTCGACTATAATATTTCCAATTTTTATATCTGAGTTAGAAGGTGGAGTTTCTTTCTCAGTAATGCCATTAGGAGCCGATGAATTACCATCGGTTCTTTTCTTATACCATTGATGAAATTTCTTAATTTCTTTTGCTAACTGTATTCCATACCACATAATCTGCAGCGCCATTACTATTTTCTTCATATTTATCACGAATTCTCCTTCTGTTGGAGCATCCGGATTTATCTTTTCTCAATTCAAATATGAATTTTGAGAGAAAAAATATGAAACTGAAGCAATTAAGATAGCTTTTAAAGCAAAAAAAAGAACAGATACGAATATACCTGCTCCTCACTTTTCGTTACAATATCTTATTTGCTATTTCTATCAGCCGTTCTTCTCTTGCACTTCTTTTTCCTTGTTTTTGGGTTATCTCATACAATCTTCCTTTTTCTACAACGATCTTTTCTTCATATATCTTATTTTTGCCTTCTACAACACGGTATAGATATGTTTCTTCTGTATGTTCTCCTTTTCTTTCAAAATGATGATGAGTAAGATAGAAAGTTGCATCCAAAAATCCATCTCTCTGCTTAATTTTGCGATAATAATCCATCCCCACATCTTCTAATTGAAAATTGATTCCCTTTTCTAGAATCGCTTTTTCTACATTACTGTCTTTTTGAATTAGTTTTCCAAACATAGGACGTGCCATTTCTGCAAATAGTAACATGTATGGAAGATTATTATAATTTGTATCATAATATCTCCATCCTTCATTATCTCTCCAACTGCGTAATAGCGTCTCTGCAAAATGATAACTGACATAGATCTGCAATTTCTTTTCCAAAATTAATACAATTAAGTCGAAATGTTCTTTCATAAGATTATAAAAATATTGAGATTTTTTATTCCCAGGTTTTCTTTTTGCATCACTATTATGTGGGTTGGGATTATGATATGGACAATTCAGATAATCCTCTTCACTGTATACGGTTAATCCAGGTAGATCGATTGTCGTATGTCTTCCATATGGTTTTCTTTTTACTTCTTCTTCTCTTTTAAACAGCCCAATGATCTGTATCGGATTATCACAGGCAGGACAAACCGCCTTATAAGTTATCTTCTCATTTTTTTTCATAGCATAAGGGAATTGTCTCCCAGTTTCATTAGCAAAATTTTCTTCTGTGATCAGAATTTCTTCTGGTATTCCAGGTTTTGTTTTGAATGTGTCCATCAGTACCTCCTATTAATTAGCCACCACCATTCATACGGAATTTTAGGAACAGCGCCCTCTTTTTCAGCCATTGCTAAACAAGAAAGAATTGTTTTTAACCCAATTGAAAACTCATGAAAATTATCCTTCATTTTAAACAGGTAGTCTTCTCCGCACTCCTGGCAATCTGTATGATCCTCGATTTCATCATTACACAATTTAGCTTCATTTTCAAGAAGTGTATAATATTGATCTCCAAATTCTTTCATATTGAAGGCGATCAACCCCTTTGGAACCACTTCGTGTCCACATTCTTTACATATGGCAATTGTTTCTGAAAAATCAAAGGGAATTTCTTTTATATAAGTAGTTCTCGATGTCGTCCCCCATACAATTCCTGTTTCTTTTTTGCAGTTTTTACAAAAGCATCTTTCTACTTTTTCCATAGCAAAATCTCCTTTTTATTTTAAATATGAGATTTCTTGCAATAATTCTTTTTCATATATAAAAAAGTCCCCAGGCCCGAAGGACACTGGAGAACAAACTGGTAAATTTATTTCAATATTATTCCTCTATATATAATACAATATTCTATCAGAAAAATCAATCCATCCAGTCACTATTATCTTGAACTTCAACTGTCTGATCTGGTTTCATATATTTTGCTGCAATATCTAATACCTTTTGTCGTGGTTTCCAGTTTTTATAATTGATCAGATTTGAAAAATAATATGAATCTACACCGATAGAAAATTTATCTACCCGTTCATATAAGCCAGTAGACACTTTCTTATCAGGGCGAAGAATTGAAAAATCTAGCTTCTCATTTAAATGATCATTTTTATCTACTATGTATCTGTAATTTGTAGCAGTTAATAAATATCCCTCATTTTCTTCTACATAGACATATCCTTCAACCATACTATTTCTTAAATCGAACTTCAATTTACGAAGATGTCTATAAATTATCGTATTCTTTTTTATGAGCATATGATACAAAGGAAACCCACCCATCAAGCTATAAAGCAAATACCACGGAATATTATAAACTGTTGCATCAATATAATTATATGCACGTTCAGCCACATAATTTTCTGCAAGTTCTTCAGCCATAGATAGCGTTATATAAATCCCTGTTCCCTTTTGTAATAGATAAATTGCCTTATCAAAATGCTCTTTTGTGATCTGATATAATTTCTGTCTTTCTGGTTCCTCTGTTTCTGGAACATATTCTTTCACATAATTTGCGTTTTTCTTATGATAAGGACAATTCTTATACTTATATTCGTTAAATTTAACTACTTTAGGAATATCTACTCCTTTTGCATGTCTCGCATGAGGAGCAACATTAATTCTCTTATATATCCCAAGAATGACAACAGGGTTATTACATCTCGGACATAACGCTAAATGTTTTTTTTCTCCATTAATCATCTGTATATAATCAGATTTATCTCCTATACGACCTTCATATTTCCCTTTAAAATCTTTATCTGAAAAAGGCAAAGTTGGATCATCATATCTTGTAGTAAACTTGATTTCTTTCATCACATCTCTCCTATGCATGGCTTTACTTGGTTTCTTTATATTTTACCATGCAAAGCTCACCACCGTAAAGCGTTTCTATCTGTGTCCACCATTTCCCATTGATCTTTGGAATCTCCCCCATTTCTTCAAGCAGTCTCAAGCATATCAGCAGGTCTTTAAATCCAACCATAAAAACATGATCTCCCTGCTTCATTTCAAAATAAAACTGATCTCTTTCTGGGATAAATCCACCTTCTGTTTTAAATGTTTCATCATCCTGTATTGCTGTTCCCGTAAGTTTTGCTACTTTATTTTCATCAAAACATTTTTCCATCTTACTCTTCTCCTTTTTATGTTTTTGTTCTTTTTGTTTTTGAAACATCTCAAAATACGATTTTGAGGATCCTTCTATTCTTCTTTATCCCAAAAAGCAAAAATTGATTTGTTATCTTTCTTCACGGTGAACCTCTTTATTTTAAATATGAAAGATTTAATGAAAAATGTTTCTCACATATAAAAAAGAACATATTTCTACACATAAAAAAAGAACAGACTCAATTAAGAATCTGCTCTTTCGTTTTTTTATTCTGCACAACTGCATATTCAATGTCTTAATAAATTCCATAGCATTTTTTCATCATTCCGAGTCTTAACATTTTCTTTATATTTGGTAATAGCCCTAATTAAAACCGCCGGATCCCGGAAATATTCTTTTACAAAATCGTAATCTTTTACATTTGCCATTTTCAAATCTATTTTGCAAAAGTCACTTGGTTTTTTATTAGATTTCTTAAATTGCCTGTATTTTCCTTCATTATGGATAATTAGCATTTCAATTTCAGGAGCCGTAATAACATTAATGACATGAACCTTTGATTGATACGCTTTACTTAATTTAAACTTTTCTCTTCTTGAATCCAAAATTCGAAAAACTGTAATCTGATCATCAAATTGTCTTCTTAGATATTGTTCTTCAAATTTCTTACCATTTCGGCATAAAAGAGGCGTTTCTTCGATCAGATCTTCTCTTTGAAATATAAGTAGTTCATGATCCAACAAAATATCTATAATTGCCATTTCTGCGGATCCTTCGCATATACAAGCGTTGTATTTTGATAATTTTAATCCTTCCATATTACTCCCCCCATTAATCTTCTAATGCCGCAGCAATATGTTTTTTTAATGCAATATAAGAACTGTATGTTGGAGTAGTTCCTTCCAGCATCCCGCTCTGATATACATCACTTTTCTTAATATCATTTCGTTTTAATACATCAGAAAGCTTTTCTAAGTAAATTCCATTTTCATTCCTTGTAATATAAATACTATCATTTCTTTCATATAAGTCCAAAAGTTCTGGATAATGGGTTGTAAATATTAAAGTTGCTCCATTCTTATTTAGTCTAATATCCATGAAGAATTTTATGATTGAAGAAACAATTTCTTTGTTATAATGATTTTCTATTTCATCTACAATTAAATATCCACCTTTTTTCATTACGTTAATCAACATCATAAACATAACAATTCCTTTAATTGTTCCAGAAGAAAGATAATTTTCAAGATCTTTTTGATTGTTTAGCACAAGCTCTTTCTTTCCTTTAAATTTTAGATGAATGATCTGTTTTTTTTCTAGATTTTCAAAATATAGTTTTTCAACTGTAGGATCCAAAAAAGAAATAACGGAAGCCGGAATGTTTTCTGTTACACGTAATACATTCATATTTGTGAATGACATCATATTCTTTATTTCAATTTTTTCGGCATACTTTTTATGATATGCAATCATAATACTTACATCATCTGGCAAAAACGCTTCATTTTCATTTCTTTCTTCTATAATCTGATGATCAGAAAATCGAAACATTTCTTTTTTTGTCATATTTTTTAGTGATTGTTTTTCCCACATTTTTTCATCCGTAATCTGATATTTCCATCCACTTTCAATATCCTGCCCGATACATTGAATTGTTGTTTGTAATTTATACACCATCTGTCTTTTAGAATAAAAATAAGATGTAATTGTACATTTATTCGTATTCCCTAGTATATTTCTTGTTTTTATATGATTTATTGGTTCATTATTCAGCATTTCGAAGACAAACATTAATATTTTCAAAACAGAAGTTTTTCCGGAAGCATTAATTCCTGCAATTGCTGTTGTTGGATTTACGTACATGTTTGCTGATATACGATGTAAATTCATCTTATGTGTCTTAGAAATTCTTTGTGCTGCATAAAAATCTAAGCTCATTTTTTCTTTAAATAATGGAAGTCCCTCAACTTCAACTTTTAATAGTTTCATAGCATTATCTCCTTGATTTTTCATTCTATCCATTGCTTATTCTTATTATATGCCATTATTTTAAGTTTATCAACGGATTTTCTGTTTTTATCTTCTTTTTTATTCTAAATATGAGATTTTTTAGTTTGAAATATTTCTCACATATAAAAAAAACACAAAAAAAGAACAGACTCAATTAAGAATCTGCCCTTTTCGTTTTGAATTTTTAATTCATATTCCTAATTTATCGAACAAAATTTCATTTCTTTTCGTTGTGTCATCAATGATCTTATCATATGACAAAATTTCAATGTATGCATTTATAACATTGTTATAATAATACATCCCTAATTTATCCGGTGTTTCACAAAAATTATATTTTCTTGCTATCCTTATTAAAGTATTTGTTATGTCACATACAGCATATAAATATAATTGTGTATTATCACTTGTTTTTATTGTCCTTCCATATTTGTCTTTAACAGTATTTTCTTTAAGTTTTTCTGCATAATCCATCATCTGATCAATAGGATTATCACTTGATGTATAATCATCTCGCATCGGTCGCTTTAATTCAAATATTATGATGGTTCCATATTCTCTTCCAGTATTTTCTTCGTCTGATACTGCAACTGGACTATCTAGAAGTAGTACATCTGGTCTCCCCTCCTTTGAATCATTATTAAATGGAACGTCTGAAGATATATAATCACAATATGCTAATTTTTCATCAATTAACCACAAATTATGAGCCTGATATTCAATTTCTTCAGAAGTTCTCCGCATTGGATAAATAAGATTATGAATAAATGCTTCTTTGCTATATTTTCCAAAATCATTGGACCGAATTCCTTTTTTTAACAATTCCAAAACAACTTTTCTGTGTGCTACATATTCAGCTAAAGATGATTTGTTTGCTTCACTGATCTTAGCAAATTGATTGGCAAATTTTTCTTGATATGAATCCAAATTAACAGCACCGACTTCTAATGTTTTTAATATTTTTTCATTTTCTTCTTTTAATTGTTTTTCAAATTTTCGTTTAATCTTATGTAGTTCATCATCTAATTTTATCTCAGAAAGAGACGGTTTTATAGATTCAATATCTTCTTCCATGTAATTTAATAAATGTCTATACTGAGGAGCTGTTGTTTTTATATACTTAGCAATTCTTTCTTTTTTCTTTTTCTTTACTTCTTTCAAATATTCTGATAAATATACTTTGATTTCTTCGGATGTTTTTAAGATAATATCATTCATTCCTATTTCCAAATCATTTTCTGCTATATTAGGAATCATGAAAGAAGTTCGGTTTGTTCCAACGTTTTTATCTAAAAACTCTCCTGACAAAACCCCAGCATAATAATACCCATTCTCAAGAAAAAGGTTTTTATCAAGATCAACAATATATTTTTCTATATTTATTTCCTGGACCATCCGATCATTCGCATAAAGGTATAATTTACTTGCATCAAATGATGAATCCATAATTTTTGCATGTCGTAAGAAAAATTTTTCATTTTTAATTTCAAATTCTATCAGGTTTGATTCTTCTTGTATAGAATTTCTAAACATTTGATTTATATTATAAGTCTGCTGGTTGATATCATCTACTACTATAATTTCTGGACATGTTGGTGACATTAAATAGATAAAACAATGCTGCATGATTTTCGTGGCAACATTATCGCCTCCTTTTGGAAGTTTATCTTTATATGGTGATAAACAGTCTTCTAATATTACAACTGTTTTATTATCTTTTAATTCATCAATTTTTATTAATGAATCATTAATTTCATCTTGACCCAACATAAAATCAAAACTTCTTTTTACCCATTGATTACCATTTTCAAAGCAGCTTTCAATTTTAGCTTTTCGGAAAGCCTTTAGCCATGTAAACCTACCAACGCCCTTTCCACCTTTTTCAATTCTATATGTAGAATCTAATTGTAAAAAAGATTTCATATTAGCATCATTAAAACCGATTCCATTATCAATTATAATAAACCCCGTAATATCATTAATGCTGCCATCAATCCCATCTGTCTGAATGTACTGTTGTGGTTCACGTACAATATGAACCATAATACGACCATTTAGAGTATTTTCTTTTTGTTGTCGTTCATCAATGGCATAGATAGAATTAACAATTGATTCGTATAGAGGCATCAACGCTTTTGTTGCCGGTAATTCAAAATTTCTAACTCGACCTGATAAATTACTTGTAAAAAATGACATTAATTTAGTCCTTTCTTCTTTTTTCATATCAATTTTGATCTTCTTGTTATGACTCATTTTATCAATTTTTTTAATTTCCTTCAACATCTCCACCTCACAATCTATTACAAATATGAGTTTTTTCACAAAAAATATTTTTCACATATAAAAAAAAGAAGCAGCCTTTCAAAGAAAGCCACTCCTTTCGTTTCGTTATTTAATTTTTACTTTCTTCACACTACTCCACTTACCATAAACCTTAGTTTTTCCAACCTGTTTGTAAGCTCTGACTCTGACATAAATCGTCTTCTTTCTCTTGAGTCCTTTTACTTTGTAAGAAGTGATCGTGTATTTTTTGCGTTTTACTTTGATCTTTTTGTATTTGAACTTCTTGAGAGTCTTTACTTTCTGCCCTTTAAAGTTCTTCTTGTAAGAATAGCTGATCTGGTATCCTGTGACCTGATCCTTATTCTTTAAGATATTGATCGTAAACGCTTTCTTTAATGCTTTGATCTTCTGGATCGCAGCTTTCTTTACAGAAATCCTGATCACAGGAGCTGCAGTTGTTGCAGTTTCTTTTTTTGCTGCAGTTGTTCCTGCTGTAGAAGAATCTTCTGTGCTTGGTCTTGTTTCTGTCGTAGCAGGTTTTGTTTCTGTTGTTGTGGAAGATGTGGTTGGTTTTGTCTCCGTAGTCGTTGTTGTAGGTTTCTGATCTTCGGTTGTCGTAGGAGCTTTCTTTTCGATCACAAACGTAAAGTTTAATTCATACCCTTTGTAATCTCCCATACCGATGATCTTCATACTTGCAACACCCGGATCGATGTTATTGCTGTATTCTACCTTGTAATCTACATTTTCCTGTAATTCTTTGTCACAGTGGCTGCATCTCATATCAGGATCGATCAGGACCGTATTTCCAGTCCATTTAAATGTTCCAAGACTTTCTCCATCCTTGTGTCCTGTCACGCTGAATCCATTCCAACCATGCTGTTTTTCAATGTGGTATGTATAAGTTAAAACAGTTCCTTTTGCATCTCCGATTCCAACAACCTTGACCGTTGCAGTACCCTCTTCAATGTTATTGGAATATTCTAACTGATAATCTTTTCCTTCGACAGCTTCTGTATCAACTACAGATCCATAAATATCCTGAACATAGATCTTTCCAATATCTGGTTTTACTTCTTTTCCTGTCCATTTGTAAGTTCCAAGATCATCTCCATTATAATAAGATTCTGCCTCTAGATCTTTTGGTTTTAATGTATAGGTAAAACTAAGCTCATACCCTGCATATTCATTTAATCCCACAACTTTTGCTGTACCTTCTCCCGGATGATCTGTATTAGAGAATGTGATCGTATAATCTTTTCCATTTTCCAATTCTTTTCCGCAATGATTACATGCAATAGGGATATATGGAGTTTTTTTATTATATCCCCATTCACTCCATTCAAGACTTCCGATATGATCACCGTTCTGATACGTGCCACTATAATACTTGATACCATTCCATCCACAATCTTCTTCAATCTCAAAATTAGCGGTCTGGTCAACACCTTCATAAGCACCCATACCAACAACTTTGACTGTTGCAGTACCGACATTTACATTGTTTTTATATTCCAGTTTATAATCTGTTCCTTCTTTTAATTCCTTGTTGCAATCAGCACAACAGATCAGAACATCCGGTTTTACTTCTTTTCCAGTCCAGTTATAACAAGAATATAAATTACAGATATCGTATCCCTCTTCTCCATGCTTATGATATTCCACATTTACAGAAGTCTTAGCTGTCATTCCCTCAAAAGCACCAATCCCCTTAATTGTCACATCTACTTTTCCAGTTTTTTTGTAATCAGAAACAATGACTTCATAATCTTTATCTCTCCCTAAATTGTTATGACAATCTGCACAGGTTACATTAATGCTTTTTTTAATGTTGTCTAAAAGATTCTCTGTTTCCCACCATTCTTTATAAACGATTGTTTTCTGATCTGCTGTTACATTGATTCCTGATCCTGCCTGTGTTAATTTATAAGTTGCTGTATGATCTCCTGCGGTTGCAGTAATAGTTGCAGATCCATGTGCATTTGCTTTTGTAGTGACCACACCATTGCCATCCACAGTTGCAAGATCTTCATTTGAACTCTTAAAAGTTACCACATCGGTACAATCATCCTCAGATAATTTTGCAATCAGATGAATTTCATGAGAAGTTCCATCACATAAGATCTTGTCGGATGTTTTGTTAAGAGTTAAGGATGTTGTTTTCTTTTCTGGGAGAACATCATATACTTCTTTTTCTCCTTTATAAATATACATAACATGTTCTTTCCAATGCTCTACAAATTCATCTCGTAGTGCTGCTGTTTTGAATTTGATCGTTTTTGTTCCTAATACTGCATCTTCTTTTTCTGCAGATTTAGAATTTACTGAATAGAAACAATATCCATCAATTGCAGGAATCTCATTACCATATATATCAATTTCCAAGTCTTGTTCTGGCATTGTGTATACAAGTTCAATAGATTTCACGCTAGAAGGAATAATTAGTTTATTACAATATTCATCAGTTGTGATTGAATCATCATCTTCAATGTATTGAGCAAAAGTTGTTAGTCCTGCACATCCAATACCTGTAATATCATCATCTAATTTTAATGTTTTATTATTATTTTTTGAATCTTTTCTCTGCATTTGAACTGGATATCCCAATAAAATTTTTCCAGTTAAAGTTTTTACCGCCATGTCTCCATCAGGAAGTGCAACATATCCTGTTATTTTTGAAGCATATAGTTTTCCATCTTCTACATAAAGATTATTTTTGTTTGCTTCTTTTTGTACATATTTTTCTAATCGATGGCATCCAGCAAAACAATTACATCCAATTCCTAATCTGCTTGAAAGATCAGTGTTTTTTCCAATGTAAACTGTTTTCAGATCATAACATGACCTAAATACCTGGACTCCATCTACACTTTCAACATTAGACAGATCCACATCTTCTAATCCAGACTGCTGAAACGTGTACCATCCAGTTAATTCCGTTACATTCTTCAGATCGATATGTTTTAAAGCATCTGTGTACTTAAATGTCTCATATCCATCAATCTTTGTCAGACTCTTGGATAAGTCTACATTTGCTAATTTTGTACAGTAATAAAACGCATATTCATCTAAAACAGTCACGTTATCATTCATCTGTACGTTTTCAATGTTGGAATAAGCAAAAGCTCCGTTCCCAATGGATGTGATATTTTTACCAAAGACAAGCTTTTTAATACCTTTGCATGCTTTAAAAGATCCTGCTGGAATTTCTTTTAATGTATCTGGCAATGTTAAAACGTCTTTTTCTAATGCACATGGTGCAGCTGAAACCATTTCTGTTTCTTCTTTATTATAGACAATACCATCTCTAACCGAAATATACTTTGCCTTTTCAGGATTTGATAATTCATAGCCTTTGAAGACATAGCTCTTTTTCCATTCTAATTCTGATTTATCATCATCATATGAGGAATGCCCATAAAAACTTCGATCAAATTTCTTTAATGTAGAAGGAATTGTCATTTTTTCTACATATTGGTCTATAGAAGAATCCCAACATGTTTCAACACCCTCTGGAATGATCAGATGTTTCGCTTTTACATTTAATGTTGCAGCATCTGTTACTTTGTAAGTTGTGTTATTTAATGTAACCTGTGAAGGATATGTTAATTCGTCTGTAATATCATACGTAACTTCTTTGTTATTTTCTTTTTTAGGATTACCGTCGTCATATACAATTCCTTTTACATACTGAGCTGACACCTCTCCTTCAGCCGTTACTGTATATTCATATCGGATACGATGTGTTTCATCCACATACTGATCCTGAGTAAACTGATATCCAACCTCTCCCTCTTTGGCGTCTTTATTGACCGTTGCTTTTTTCAGATTACTTTCTTTTGCATTCGTATCCTCTTTGATGATCCCTTTTTTCTTTGCAAGCTTTAGTCCTTCTTCCGGACTCATCGCATTGATCTGCTGCATGATCTTTGCACGTTCTTTTTTGCTTAATACAGTAGCTGATGATGTAGTTTTCTTTGCAGATGCTACTTTTACGGTATCTGCCATCACTGGAACTGCAGGGTAGATCCCCTGTAACGACATCATAACTGCCAATCCAAATGGTACAACTTTTCTTAATTTGCGCATACTCTTTCTCCTTCCGTATATAAAACCTGTTTTGCATCAGGTTATTGAGTCTTTTTTAATCTTTACATAATAAATATGAGAGATTTTTATTTTTTTATTTTTCACATATAAAAAAATGGACTTCCAAAACAGTATAGTGGTTCAGTTGTCAAGACAAAAATCTAAGACTTTCATAATGAACTGATAG
>ERZ827117.2204-NODE-2204-length-11719-cov-3.316872_pt1 | contig 11719 bp, 11 predicted proteins | sample MGYA00519920_ERZ827117 | MGnify/ENA primary metagenome ERZ827117 (study PRJEB31778, sample SAMEA3449260) | human gut metagenome | biome: human gut; feature: human-associated habitat; material: faeces | place: United Kingdom | collected 2010/2012 ...
TTCCTAAGATTTCAGGATGTCCTAATATTCTTTTACAGAGTTTATCAATCATGATAATATGATCATTTGATGTGATTTCTAATACTTTTTCCATTTAGTTTTTCCTCCTACTATTATATAGACAATTTTTTGATGTTTTTCTTTTTATTTTTTTTAAAAAAGTAAAAAAATAACGAAATAAAAATTTCGTTATATCAAATAAATGATCAATGCAATTAAAAAACCACAAAGAACATCACTTATAAAATGAACAGCACAAATGATTCTTGATAGCCCTACAATACATGCAATAATTAAAGCAATGATTCCTAAATTAATGTTAATATTCAATAAGGCAAATGCAATCGCAAAAGCACTTACTGTATGACGACTAGGAAAAGATTCTCCTGTTTTATGACCTACAAGTGGTTCAATATTAAATGTCATACAGGGACGTGGACGATTATAGAGTTTTCTAATAAGTGTTACAATCAAAAAAGAACTTAATGGTTTAATGATTGTCAATAATAGCTTTGATGAATGATTAATAAATAATATGAGAAGTGTTAAAGCATAAAGCGCGGCTGTAAGATAAGGGGTTATTTTAGCTATTACAACGCATATTTTTTCTAAATGATGTTGACGGATGTAATTGAGATTGTTTTGATAAAATTTTTCCATTATTTTAAGATAAAGACTGTTTCTCCTTTATTAAGTGTCAGTATTTTTCTTTCAATTCTTGGATGTGAATATTTTTTCTAACATAATTTAAAAGAATAGAAGAAGAATATCCATGAACAATTGTCACTTCTTTAACAAGAATTGAAGTTCCTTTTAAAAAATGATCTAGTTTTACTTTAGCTTCACTTTGACTACATCCGTGCAAATCTATTGTTGATAACATCCAATCACCTCTTTGCTATTATAAAATAAATTTAAATGAAAAAAAATGACAAAACGAAAATATTGCTTTTATGGGTATTTTTCATTACAATAAAGAGGTAAAAAAAGAGGAGTGAAAAAGATGGCATTAACAGCAGGTATTGTAGGATTACCAAATGTTGGTAAGTCAACATTATTTAACGCAATTACAAATGCGCAAGTAGAAGCAGCAAACTATCCGTTTGCGACAATTGATCCAAATGTAGGTGTCGTAGAAGTACCAGACTATCGTTTAGATAAATTAACAGAAATGATTGAACCTAAAAAGACAGTTCCAACAACTTTTGAATTTACGGATATTGCAGGTCTTGTAAGAGGTGCAAGTAGAGGAGAAGGATTAGGTAATAAATTTTTAGGAAATATCAGAGAAACGGATGCAATTTGTGAGGTTGTAAGATGTTTTAGAGATAAGGATGTAACACATGTTGATGGTGATGTAGATCCTATTAGAGATATTGAAACAATTAATTTAGAATTGATCATGGCTGATTTAGAAACAGTTGAAAAACGTATTGGACGTTTAGAAAAGAAAGCTAAATCAGGTGATAAAGAAGCTAAAGCTGAAATGAGTGTTTTAGAAAAATTAAAACCAACATTAGAAGCAAATAAACCAGCAAGAAGTATTGAATTTGATAAAGAAGAAATGTTAATTGTCAAACAATATACTTTACTTACAATGAAACCATTAATCTATGTAGCTAACTTAGGTGAAGAAGATTTAGAAGATCCAATGCAAAATCCATATTATGTTCAAGTTTTAGAATTTGCGAAAGAAGAAGGTAGCGACGTTGTTCCTATTTGTGCAAAAATTGAAGCTGAATTAGTAGGAATGGATAAAGAAGAAAAAGCTATGTTTATGCAAGATTTAGGTATTGAAGAAAGTGGTCTTGATAAATTAATTAAAGAAGCTTATAGCTTATTAGGTCTTAGAACATATTTTACAGCTGGAGTACAAGAAGTAAGAGCATGGACATTTAAAGAAGGAATGACAGCTCCAGAAATGGCGGGTATCATTCATAGTGATTTCCAAAGAGGTTTTATTAAAGCAGAAACATATAGTTTTGATGATTTAGTGAAATATGGTAGTGAACATGCTTTAAAAGAAGCTGGAAAAATTAGACAAGAAGGTAAACAATATGTAGGTCAAGATGGAGACATCATGTTGTTTAAATTTAATGTATAATGAAAAAAGCAATTAGATATATCTTATTAACTGTCTGTGTTTGTGTATTTTGTTACTCAGCATATAATTTAATTAATATTTATTTGAATTATAAAAAAATAGATGATGATTATGGAGAATTAGCTAAAACTTATACGGAAGAAAAAGAAGAAAAGGAAAGCTATTTACAAATTAATTGGGATGAGCTTTTACAAAGAAATAAAGATGTGAAAGCGTGGATTCAAATTCCAAATACAAATGTGAATTATCCTGTTTTACAAGGTGAAACGAATGACACTTATATTCATAGTGATATAGATCATAATGAATTAAGTGCAGGTAGTATTTTTATCGCAAGTGAAAATGAAGATCCATTTAATGATTTTAATACGGTTATTTATGGTCATAATATGAAAAATGGTTCGATGTTTAATAATATCAAGTCATATACCGACCAAGATTTTGCAAATGAACATCCATATATATATATTTATTTACCAGATGGTACTGTAAGCAGATATAAGGTAGTGGCAGCACATATTATTCCTGAAAAAAGTGTTCTATATAATACTTCGGTAACTGATATTCAGTCTTTTTATCAGGAAATGTTAAAAACGAGCAGTATTAATGTTGATTTTGATCAATCTTTATCAAATCCAGTAATTACTTTATCAACTTGTACTTCTCAAGGTAGTGAAAGTGGTAAAAGAAATGTAGTACATGCGATTTTACAAAGAAAAGGGATTGATCCTGTAAAAGAAAAAATGGAAAACTAGAGAAATCTAGTTTTTTTGTTGTTAATTGTAAATGAGCTTGAATTGAATAAGTATGTCTGATGTGCTAAAATATTTGCATGTTAAGAGGGTGTTTTAATGGTTAAAAAAAAGAAAAGAAGTTTTATGTCTAAGTTGTTTTCTAGACGTATTTTATTATTAATACAATTTATCGTTTCTATCATTTTTTTAGGATGTATTTATATATTAAAGATGTTACCAATGAAATATTATTTGATTTTATGTGGTATTATTTTTTTGTTATGGATGTTAAGTTCATTGCTTATTAAATCAGGTATTAAAAAGAAAAAGCGAGAAAATAAATATGCTAGATTGATTTTTGGAAAGCTATTATCTTTAATGCTTAGCATTGCTTTAGGATTTGTTTCGGTAATGGCTTTTAAAGGAAATAATTTTTTATCTAATATTACAGGTTCTTTTACACAAACAAGAGTTATTTGTATGTATGTAAAAAAAGAGAGTACTATTAAAAGTTTAAGTGATGTAAAAGGTAATACAGAAATTGGAATTGCTAGTGAAAAAGGCTCAAAGAATATTACATCAGCAATTGCTAAAATAGAAAATAAAGCAAATAAAGATTTTCAAACAAAAGATTATAAAGATTATTCTTTATTAGGAGATGCTATCATGGATGGAGACATTGATGTTATTGTTGCTGATAATGCTTATATGGCTTTATTAGAAGCAAATCATGAAGGCATTGATGAAAATCTAAAGAGTTTATATAAAGTAGAAATTCAAGAAAAATTAAATTCTGTGACACAAGAAACAAATGTGACTAAAAATCCATTTATTGTTTATATGACAGGAATAGATACTTATGGGACAGTTTCAGCAATTTCAAGAGCTGATGTTAATCTTGCTGTCTGTGTTTCCCCAATTCAAAAACAAATATTAATTGTATCTATTCCTAGAGATACACAAATTACCTTGCATAAAAATGGAAAAATGGATAAATTAACGCATTCAGCTATGTATGGTATTAACGAGACAATTTCTTCTATAGAAGATTTCTTGGATTTAAAAGTGAATTATTATGCTAAGACAAACTTTAGTGGAATTACTAATATCATTGATGCTTTGGGTGGAGTAACAATTGATTCACCTTATGAATTTACAACATTACATGGGCATTATCATATTAATAAAGGAATTAATCAAATGGATGGAGATAAAGCTTTATGTTTTGTAAGAGAAAGATATGCTTTACCAAGTGGTGATTTTGATCGAGGAAGAAACCAACAAAGATTACTTAAAGCCATGATCAATAAAGCTGTTTCTCCTAAAATCATTACAAACTATTCAAATATTTTACAAGCAGTAGAAGGATGTTTTGAAACTAATATGTCATCTGAAGATATAAAATCACTTGTTCAAATGCAATTAGATGATATGTCTAAATGGAAAATGTACAATGTTCAACTTACGGGAGATCCAGAAATTTCATATAAAACATATTCTATGAAGGGTAAAAAATGTTATACAATGAAACCTAATAAAAAATCTTTGAACGGTATTATTAATGTTATTAATAAAATTGAAGATGGTAAAAGAATTACTGATCAAGATGTAAAAGGATTACAAGGTGCTTAACCTGTAATCCATTTTAAATGACAACTCTTAATTTAAAATGGTGTTGATGAGTAGAAAATTGACAATTTCCATGGAGCTTTTCAACTGTATAAGCAATACTTTGAGTTCCAAAGCCATGATCTTTTTCTTTAGATATAGGAATACCATCTACAAAAATAGGTTCATTTAAGTAATTATTTTCAATAGATATAAGTAACTTACCACATTTTTCTTGCATATTTAATTCTATAAAACGTTCATTTTCTAATAACATAACAGCTTTAAAAGCATTTTCTAAACCATTAGATAGAATAGAAGTTAAATCGATATCACTAATAGACAATTGTTGAGGAACATCTAAATGATAATGAAAATCAATATTTTCATCTTTCATTCTATTTTCATAAGATGTCATAATCATATTAACAGTATCATTTAAACAATATTTCTTTCTTACAGTTTGATCGATGACATCAAATAAAGTATGAATATATTCGATAGCATGTTCATTTTGATTATTTTTAAGATCGTTTAGTATATTGTTTAAAAAATGACGCATATCATGTCTCATTAAAATAATCTTTTTTTCATTTTCTTCCATCAGCTTCATTTCTTTTTTTGATTGTGCTTGTTTCATATAAATAACCTTATTGGTCGTTTCTATTTTTTGCTTTTCTTCATATTGTTTAAAATAAACGGTACAGAATACAAAATAACAGATACATAAAAGAAATGGTGTAAATTCTACAGTTGTTTTATTTCCAATATAAAGAAGCTTTGTATAAACGGTAGAAAGATAATCAAATATATAATAGAACATTGGAATGATACCAAAAGAAATAAGTTCACGTGCTTGTTTTTTTAATAATTGAGAAATAGGTAAGTAAACAAATTTAATAATGAAAACAAAAGAAATAATGAGTGTTAAAGAATAGGTTATATTATCTATATTCTTAATAAAAGAGGAAACAAAGATTGTTGTCCAATTACTTATTTGACAACATAAATAAGCACTTGTTATAGCAATTAAACTTGGAAATAATCGTTTTTTGAAAATTAAAACAAAAAATACTAAAAGTGGTAAATGGGTAATAAAAGGATATAAAGAAATAACAGCAGATAAATCTTTAGTAAAATAGAAAATACCTTGTAATACTAAATCAGTATAAAAGAATAGAAAAAGACAAATGACATTCTTTTTATTGATTCTAATATCTAGAAACAGTGCAGAAACAAAGATACCGAATAATAAAGTTAAAGTATAACGAATAGATTCTAAAATAGTATAAATCATATGTTAATCACCTTCTTTAAACATATATTCAAAATAAGCTTCTTTAAAAGATTTAGCATAACTTCTTGCGATGGGAACTTTCTTGTGTGTTTTTGTTTCAATTTCTATAGAATTAAAATGATCAATAGCAGGCATATGAACTAAGTAACTTCGATGACATTTATAAAATGCATCATTTGTAGTTAATTCATTACTACAATGAACAAAAGTATCTAAAACTTCTAGACATTCACCATCATTTAAACAAAATAAAACTTTTTTATTTTGTGCTTCAACACATTCAATCAAATGATAATAAATTTTACGATATCCTTTATCTGTTTTAACAATAATAGATTCAGGTTCATAATGAAATGCTTGTTTACAATCATTTAAAAGAGAGCATAGTTTTTCATAAGTTGTAGGTTTTAAAAGATATCCACTTGCTTTAACATCATAAGATTCTAAGGCAAATTCAGGAGAAGAGGTTAAAAAAATAATTTTAACGACAGAATCATTTTTTCTAATTTCATGAGCTGTTTCCATACCATTTAATAAAGGCATCATAATATCTAATAAAATAACTTCGATATGACTTTTTTGATAACTATTAATTAAAGCATCCCCATGATTAAAAAGATAAATAGAAACATCTTCATGATGTTCCTTTCCCCATTTTTCTATCATTTCTTTAACTTGATTCATATATAAAAGATCATCATCACATATTGCTATATTCATATACATCACCTAATACTATTTTATCAAAATAAAAACACTTCTTATATACATTTCACACCCTAAAAACGACATTTCGCGCCAATTATAAAAAATAACAATTAAAAAAAGTAAAATAAAAGCATAGGAGGAAATGAATAATATTCAAAGAAAGGGGATAGGGAAAATGAAAATATATAAGAAAGTAATAGCATGTATACTGACATTAATGATGTTCTTTGCACAAATGCCAGTCAATGTATTTGCGGCTAATCAAAAGAATAATATACCACTTGATATTGTCTTGGTTTTAGATGTTTCAGGGAGTATGGAAGATCCTATAACTTCAACTGATACTACTAAAAGGATTACAATTTTAAAAGATTCAATTAATCAATTTATTGAGGAATTTGCTAAAAATAATTCAAAACAGAGTGATGAAAAATATCAAAGTAGAATTTCGATTATTAAATTTTCAGGGAAAATACCTGATAATGCAAATAAAATAGGAAATGATACTTATCAAGAAAATCGTAATACGTATAATTATACGCAAATCATGAGTGACTTCTTTACTGCCACAAATGACAATAAAGCAAAGTTAGAAGATGTTGTAAATAGCATTAGTCCTGCAGGGGCAACACGTTCAGATTTTGCAATGGAATTAGCATTAAAACAAATTAATCAAAGTAAAAATGATGAAAGTAGAAAAGATGCCAAAAGAATTGTTTTTTTTGTAACGGATGGTCAGCCAACGACTTTGAATAATTTTGATGATGATGTCGCTAATAAAGCTATTACAGCATCAGAGGAAATAAAAAAAGATGCAGAAGTTTATACATTTGGAATGTTTTCTTTAACTGATCCATCTATTACTGGACATGTAGGAAGTGGTAGTTGGTCAGATGCAGAAAAGTTTAATGCTTATATGCATGGAGTTTCTAGTAATTACTCAGATGCCCAAAGTTATAAAAACTTAGGAACTAGAGCAGAAAATAGTGCTTATTATATGGGAGCTAAAAGCTCAAAAGAGGCTACAGCAATATTTGATAGTGTTATAGCTAAATTATTAAGTATGACATATGCTGGTGCAGATTATACAGATGTAGATGCAGCTATTAAAAGAGCAAATTCACTTAATAAAGATAATTATAAAGATTTTTCAAAGGTAGAGTATGCTATTAACGCAGTCAATCGTGATAAAGATATTACTGAACAAGAGGTTGTTAATGGTTATGCTAAGGCTATTAATGAAGCAATTGATCAATTAGAATATAAAGCTGCAGATTATACAGAAGTAGATAAAGCTATTGAAAAAGCAAATAAACTTAATAAAGATAACTATGAAGATTTTTCAAAGGTAGAAGATGCTATTAAAACAGTTGTACGTAGTAAAAATATAACAGAACAAGATGAAGTAGATGCTATGGCAAAAGCCATCAATGATGCAATTGATGCATTAGTATTCCAATTAAAAATCAAATATGGTTCTAATGGTGGAACAGGAACAATGGCTAATCCAACTGTTGAATTAGATAAGGAATTTACTTTCCCAAAATGTGAATATGTTGCTCCAAATGAAAAACATTTTAAAGGCTGGCAAGTAGACAGTACTATTTATAAAGTAGGAGATCCAAGAGTATTTACTAAAGATGATCAAAATAAGGAAATTAAAGCAGTTTGGGAAGAACATACTTTTGATCAAAAATTAAAAGAAGTCAATGGAGTAAGTACTTTAAAAGACAAAGCAACATGTACAACAAATGCTATCTATTATAAAAGCTGTACTTGTGGTCAAGTAAGTACTACAGAAACATTTGAAGATAAAGATACAAAATTAGGACATGAATATACAAAACAAATAAAAGATGAAAAATACTTAAAATCTCAAGGAAGTAACTGTCAAGAACATGATGCATATTGGTATGTATGTTCAAGATGTGATGCTAGTGCTAAAGATGATGAAAATGCACAAGATAAGTATTATGAATCTGCAGAAGTAGGAAATCATGTGTATGATCAAGAAGTTGAAAGTAGTGAATATTTAGCGACTCCAGCTACTTGTATGACACCTGCTAGATATTATAAGAGTTGTATTTGTGGAGCAAAAGGTACAGAAGCATTTGCAGCAACAGGTACTCATTTAGGACATGCTTATATAGAAGTTAAGAATCCACAATTTTTAAGAGAAAAAGCAACTAATTGTAAGGAACACGATACATATTGGTATGTATGTTCAAGATGTGGAAAAACATCAAAAACAATCAATAAATATTATGAAGATAAGGATTCTAAAGGAGAACATATATCAAGTGATTGGATCATTGATCAACAACCAACAGTAGCTAAAGAAGGATCAAAACATAAAGAATGTACAGTATGTAAAGAAGTGTTAGAAACAGAAAAGATTGCTAAGTTAGAAAATGTGAAAACTGAAACAAAGAAAGAAGAAACAGCTTCTAAAAAAGAAACAAAAGTAGAAAGTAAAAAAGCTGTAACAACAGGAGATAATACAAATAGTATTGTGCCAATGGCTTTACTAGGTATAAGCTTATTAGGAATTTACATTATTGTAATGAAAAAATATGTTCGTTAGAAAGTAAAAGAGAGAAGACTTGGTTCTTCTCTTTTTGTTATAATGGATAAGAGGTGATACATAATGCAGATAATAGTGATTATCTTTTTTGTAATTATATTATTCATATTTTTATTTTTAAGTTTATCAAGTGATGAAGATGATGAAGATCAAAAAAGAATTGCAGGGAAAGAAGGAGAATTACAAGCAAAGAAGGTATTAAATCATTATTTAAATGAAAATGGTTTGTTATTGAACAAAAATAGGAGCGCAATCCCCTTCCTCTAAGAGAAGCGTAGGGAGGGGTCTAGCTCCTTTTATAGTTTTTATAATAGATGTTGTTTTAGACGTGCAGCTGTGATACATTATAAGTATAAAAGACGTTCAGTCGTACTTAATTTTAGAAAGGATATTGCTATGGAACTTGATACTAATAATCATTCAGTGTTCATACTTAATTATCATTTAATTATGTGTGTCAAATACAGGAATAATGTTATTGATGATGCTATCTCATTACGGCTTAAAGAGATATTTAAAAACATATGCCTTAATTATAATATTTCGTTGGAAGAATGGAATCACGATAAAGACCATGTTCATATACTGTTCAGAGGGCAGCCTAATAGTGAGATTTCTAAATTTATCAATGCTTATAAATCAGCAAGCAGTAGACTTATAAAAAAAGAATATCCAGAAATCAAGAAACATTTATGGAAGGATATGTTCTGGTCACAAAGCTATTGTTTGATATCTACAGGTGGGGTGACCGTAGATATTATTAAGGAATATATTCAAACGCAAGGAAGGTAAAATATATGTCAAAAGCAAACAAAAGTAACAAGGCAATTAAATATAGACTCTATCCAAATGATGAACAAAAAGTCATGTTTGCAAAAACTTTTGGTTGCTGTCGTTTTGTTTATAACCAATTACTTGCCTTACAAAAACAAAGATACAAAGATGGAGAATCCCATCTTTCTAAGCTTAAATCAAATGAGTTCGCTACTCGTACATTAAAAAAAGATTATGATTTTCTCAAAGAAATAGATAAATTTGCTGTTTCAAATGCCGTTTTTCATTTAGCAGACGCCTATGACAGATTTTTTAAAAAACAAAATCATTTCCCTAAATTCAAAAGCAAAAGAAAATCTAAAAAGTCGTATACAACAAATTTTACAAACAACAATATTCTTATTGGTAAAAATGTCATAAAGCTTCCTAAAGTTGGAATGGTCAAAGCTGTTATTCATAAGCTGCCTAAAGATGATTGGAAGCTTAAATCTGTTACTGTCTCTCAAGATAGTGTCGGTAACTATTTTGCTTCCGTTCTTTTTGAATATGAACAGGAAGACATTCCATCTGTTTCCAAATCAAGTACAAATGCTATTGGACTTGACTATAAATCTGATGGACTTTATATGGACAGTAATGGGAATAAAGCAGGAGTTCATAAATACTATCGAGAAAGTCATAAGAAGCTTGCTAAAGAGCAAAGAAGACTTTCACGAAAAGCAGGTTCTAAAAAGAATGAAACAAAATCAAGCAACTATTTTAAATAAATGAGAAAAGTAAACAGAATCTATAGAAAAATAGCGAATCAACGTCTCGACAGTCTTCATAAGAAATCTACTGAGATAGCCAATCAGTATGATATCGTATGTGTCGAAGACTTAGATATGAAAGCTATTGGAAATAAAGGTTTTGGCAATGGAAAAGCGACCTTTGACAACGGTTATGGAATGTTTCTTAATATGCTTGAGTACAAGCTTAAAGAAAGAGGTAAATATTTTGTAAAAGTTGACAAGTGGTACCCTTCTAGCCAAATCTGTCATTGCTGTGGAAGTGTAAAAAAACTCGACCTAAAAGACCGAGTTTATACATGTGATTGTGGTTATACTGGAGACAGAGACCATAATGCAGCAATCAACATACTTACAGAAGGATTGAGGATTCTTCAGTCCTTATAGATAAATTATAAAAGTAGGCTTGGGACTAGCCAAACTTATACGATTGTGGACACTGTGTAAGACCTATAATGTATTGTCATTAGAGGCTATAGTGGTTGAAGCAAGAAGCTCCGACTTCTAAACGAAGTGTAAGTCGGGGTAGTTCACGTAAAGAATTTTAGTGGTAAACTTGTGGGAAATGAAGATGATCAATATTGGAATAAGTATAAAATAAGTAGTGGAAACAAAGAATATATAAAAGAAATAAGAAATCCTATTAAACAACTAAAAAGAGAAATATATTTGTTAAAGGAATATTTGAAGTATTATGGTGTTGATTTATGGATAGAAGGTTATGTTTTATTTGTAAATATGAATAGTCCAGTAGAAAGCGAATATACTGTTAATGATAAAAGTGAAATAGATGATATTTTACATCTAAGAAGGAATCAAGTACTTACAAAAAATCAAATTGAAAAGATTATAAGTATTTTAAAATAAAGAGATGTCTTATATAGTACAAGACATCTTTTTGTTATTTATATATTTTATATAAAATAAGTGCAATGATTGCAGTGATAATATCCACAATCATTTGACTACTAATAATACCATAATATCCAAAAAAATTTGATAAAAGAAGAAGACAAATTGTAAAAACAATACCTTGTCTACCTATTGAAAGTAATAATGCAGGAAGTGCTTTTGAAGTGAACCGACTTTGTTGGACAAAAAATAATTAACTTAATGATAAGG
>ERZ827117.2211-NODE-2211-length-11676-cov-2.228638_pt1 | contig 11676 bp, 10 predicted proteins | sample MGYA00519920_ERZ827117 | MGnify/ENA primary metagenome ERZ827117 (study PRJEB31778, sample SAMEA3449260) | human gut metagenome | biome: human gut; feature: human-associated habitat; material: faeces | place: United Kingdom | collected 2010/2012 ...
GTTACCAGATTGCCCGCCGGACGATTGCAAAGTATCGTCAGTTGCTGGATATTCCGGTGGCCCGACTTCGTAGGGAAGTTTAGTGTGGAGGAAGGTATCTCATTGTGCAAAAGAGATGAAAATCGTTAATTTAAAAGTGTAACGTGGAATCAAAATTTTTATTACGTACCTATTGTCATGAAAAACCGGTACCGGAAAGAGCTCCCTTTCAAGTGAGGACGTTAGACGGTTCCGTTTACTATTGGTCGTTGGAACAATCAAACAGTCCTTATTTTCTCGTGAAGTTCAAGCGCGGCTGGCGTTATTATTCCGTGTATCTGAAAAGTGGCGGTTGGTGGTCAGGGAAACTTTTGGTACTCGCCCACACGTGGGATTTGCATCCGTTGTCGGACGTTCATTTATTGCCGGATGAGTTTAAAAAGAATTGTCCAGTACTTAAATGGTTGACTTCTTGGGGAATTGATAAGAAAATAGGGGATCCAGATTATAAGTTTATTACCGGATATAAAGGAAAGAAAAGTCCCGTGGTGTATATAAAAACGGATATTAACTTTGATGAGGTGGTAGAAAAGAAAGAGATTCCTTTTGAAGTATTTGCGTATGCGGAAAAGTTGGTTACTTTCACAGATAAGGCGATCGAGGAATTTACCGATTTGGAAAGCAAACCTGAGGTGAAACGGCAGGTGGAAATAGAAAAGAAAAAAGAGAATCGGGATGTGTTGAAAGGGGTTTTGGGTTTGGGTTTTTTGGCTTTTAGAGGGTATTCCGCATTCTCGGGAACTGGGAGTGGGGGAGGTGGTGAAGCCTCAGGTGATTGTCTTGATTTTCCGGAATCAAGTGACGGATTGGATGGAGACATGGATTTTGATGGAGATGACGGTATTTCTTTTACGGGGAGCTATAATGAAAATGAAGCGGAATATTGGGAGCTTAAAGCTGAAGATGCAAGTGATAAAGTGGAGGAATATTTGCATAAGGCTAGTGAAGCCATTAAGGACGGAGATGAGGGAAAGGCAAAGATGTTTAACAAATGGGCGGAGGAGGCGACGGCGACTAGAAATAGGTGTTTGGAATTTGCCAAAAGTCATAGAGATAAATTGTAATTCGTTTTAAGCAAAAAGAATATGAAAGTACTTGCTTTTGCAGTATCCATACTGTTTCATCCTTTGTTGTTGCCTTTGTACGTGTTGTTTATCACATTTAATACAGGAACCGTTTTTACTTATATTCCGGCATACACGCAGAATATGTCTTATTTGTTGACCCTGCTGGGGGTGACGTTGATTCCATTGCTTTGCTTGCCGTTGTTAAAATGGTTGGGGTTGATTGAGGGGTACCGTCTGGTGCAGAAACAAGATCGGGTGTTCCCGGTGCTGGTGACGATCGTGGGGGCTTTTATCGTGTTTTATTTTTCCCGTAATTTGCCTTATTCTAATATCGTGAGACAGTTTTACCTGATTATGGTAATCATGCTCTCCGGCTTTATGATCGTGACGATTCGCTGGAAGATCAGTATGCACATGACAGCTATCGGGGCTTTGTGTGGCTTCGTTTTTATTTTGGGGATGAAGTACTTGGGTGACGTGATTAACTTGTTGCCTTTGCTGATTCTGGTTTCCGGCCTTGTGGCCTCTGCTCGCTTGTATCTAAAACAACATACCCCTGCCCAAGTGTATGTCGGGTATATTTATGGTGCTGCGGCCGTGGTGGCTATCATGTATTAATAAAGCATGATCCATATATCGCTTTGTCCCAGTTGGGTGGCGAGTAGATCCCTTTGTTTCGTGGCCTCTTGTTTATCCGTGTAATTCGCGATACTGACACGATAACGCTGGTCTTTGGTAATGATCTGTGCGTTCTGGAAGCCTTTGGCTTTTAGTTGTGTCACGTCTTTTTCTGCTAGATTTTCCCGGGGATGGCTGGCCACGATGATATGATAACTTCTTGTATTTGTTTTCTTGATGTTTTGTTCCGTTCCTTGTTGCTTCCCTGTTTCCTGCCGGGATGGGGAAATCTTCACGTTTGATGCAATCGTTGTGTTATTGGCATCTTGCGAGGGACTTTGCCTGATCGTGTCAAGGGAGATAGTGTTTCCCGGAAGAGAGGCCGGAAGGTTTCTTTTCACGTTGACGGTAGTCAGGTTCTTGGAATTCATTTTATCCCGTTGACAGCCGATAAATGGCAATATCAGGACGAATGAGAGGAACAGTACGAGTTTCATGTTACTTGCGTTTATTTTATTTGATAGATCCAGGTCTCTTCTTTACCGGGGATTTTGTGAATTTTTCTCACGGCAGCGATAGCCTCTTTCTCGGTCTTGTACCCTTCGTAAGCCACGAGGTAAAGATCCCTGCTATAAGGCATGATTATGGCGTTTGCGTAGCCTTCCTTGTGTAGCTTGTCGTACATACGGTCCGCATTGTCTTTGATGCGGAAACAGCCGCCGACAAGGAGATATTCCGGGGCTTCTTTTACCACGGTGGTCTCGGTTACCGTTTTTGTTTCCGTTACTTGGATGGTGTCTTTTATAAGGACAGCCTTGGTCTCTACTTTAACCGCTTCTTTTTGCGTATTCGTGTTTCTTACCTTCTTTTTGTCTTGACATCCGGAGATTGCAACCGCTAGGATGACAAGTGTAAATAGTAGAATCGTTTTCATGTTTGACAACGTTTTGGTTAATCATGCCAAGATACAAACAAATTTATTGTTAGTAAAGTATTTTCTTCTATTTTTGTGGTGAAAGTGTCGAATTGTAACCAGTAAAAGAGTTATTATGAATAAATTTATCGGAATATTGTTGATTTTGGTTCTTGCCGTTTCGTGTAAGAATGAAACAGAACCTATCGTGAAAATTACCACGGAGTACGGGGACATAAAGATTCGTTTGTATGACAAAACACCCAAGCATCGGGATAATTTTTTGAAGTTGGTGGATGAAAAATTTTATGATGGATTGTTGTTTCACCGGGTGATTAATCATTTTATGATACAGGGCGGTGACCCGACGTCGAAGAATGCAGGGCCGGACGTGATGTTGGGTGAGGGAGACGTGGATTACCGGATCGACGCGGAGTTCGTGCCGGAGTATTTCCACAAGAAAGGAGTGCTTGCGGCTGCCCGAGAAGGGGATGATACCAATCCGGAACGTAAGTCTAGCGGGGCGCAGTTTTATATTGTTCAAGGAAAGGTGTATTCTCCGGAACAGTTGGAGGCTACCGTGAAGAGTATCAATGAAAGGCGTAAGATGGCGTTATATGGGCGATTGAAGAATCAGTACAAGGATGAATTTATCCGTTTGCAGGAGGCGAATGATTTGGAGGCTTTGGATGAGTTATCGGAGAAATTGACCCGGGAGTGTGATAGTTTGTTCGTGAATGAAGAGTTCGTGCTGACGGAGGCGCAAAAACAGGCTTATACCACGATTGGCGGGACTCCCCATTTGGATGGGCAGTACACCGTATATGGGGAGGTGATTGAAGGGTTGGACGTGCTGGATAAGATTGCCGCAGTTAAAACAAATTCTTTCGATAGGCCGGTGAAAGATGTTGTGATTGAAAAGATTAGAAGGTAAATAATTGTTTGAATTTGCTTGGGCTACCCCCTCCAAGGGGCTGTCCCCAAAGTCATTTTTGATAACTACCCCCACTAACTCCCCCTTACACAGGGGGAGTTGGAGGGGGTAGTTAAATAAAAGGAATTTTTTTATAGGTTATATTCCCGTTATCTTTTTTATCTCATTCAGTTTGTTCAAGGCTTCAAGCGGGGTCAGGCTGTTGATGTCCAGTCCGGCTATTTCATCCCGAATCTGTAATAACACGGGGTCTTCCAGTTGGAAGAAACTGAGTTGAATGCCTTCTCTTTCGTTTCCTATTTTAGCGACGTTCTTTTGTATCGCACCGCTTGAATTACGGTCGTTCTCGAGTTGTTTCAGTATCTCGGACGAACGTTTGATGACAGATTGCGGCAAGCCTGCCATTTTACCGACCTGTATACCGAACGAGTGGTTGGAACCTCCTTTTATCAGTTTTCGAAGGAATACGACTTTGTTGTTCACCTCTTTTACCGATACGTTGAAGTTCTTGATTTTCGGATAAGAGCGTTCCATTTCGTTCAGTTCGTGGTAGTGGGTAGCGAAAAGGGTCTTTGCCCTGCTTTTCGGATTTTCGTGTAAAAACTCGACAATGGCCCAAGCGATGGAAATACCGTCATACGTGGAGGTTCCTCGTCCAAGCTCATCGAATAGTACAAGGCTTCGGTCGGAAATGTTGTTCAAGATGTTGGCAGCCTCGTTCATCTCGACCATGAAGGTAGATTCCCCCAAAGAGATGTTGTCGGATGCCCCGACGCGGGTGAAAATCTTGTCGACATACCCGATCTTTGCCGATATGGCGGGAACAAAACATCCGGCCTGTGCCATGATCACGATAAGTGCAGTTTGGCGTAAAAGCGCTGATTTACCCGCCATGTTGGGCCCCGTGATGATGATGATTTGTTGCTTGTCGTTGTCGAGATAGAGATCATTGTCGATATAGTTTTCTCCCGGAGACAATTGGCGTTCAATGACCGGGTGACGTCCCCCTTTTATGTCGATCACGAAGGATTCGTTGATCTCCGGTCGATGGTAATCATTGGTGATCGCTATGTTGGCGAACGAGATTAAGGTGTCGATGTAGGAGATGACGCGGGCATCCAGCTGTATCGGTTTGATATAGGATGCTGCTGCCAGTAAAGTGTTGTATATATCGCTTTCCAATTCTTGAATCCGGTCTTCGGCACCAAGAATCTTTTCCTCGTATTCTTTTAGTTCGGGAGTGATGTAACGTTCCGCGTTGACAAGGGTTTGTTTGCGAATCCAAGTGTCGGGAACCTTGCTCACGTGAGTTTTGGTTACCTCGATGTAGTAACCGAAAACATTATTAAAGCTGATCTTCAATGTAGGTATTCCTGTATTCTCTATTTCACGTTGTTGCATCTTTAGTAGAAGTTCTTTCCCGTGAGAAGAGATTTCCCGTAATTCATCCAGTTCAGTGTTAACTCCGGGGGCGATGACATTCCCTTTGTTGAGCATTGAGGGGGCATCTTCCCTGATCTCGTGGTCTATTCTTTGGCTTAATACTTCGCAATCATCCAGTTGTTGCGTCCATTTGGCAAGAACTTCATTGCCGGTAGATAAGCATTGTTCTTTCAACGGTTTGATGGCTTGTAACGCAATTTTTAGTTGAACCATTTCTCTCGGAGAGATGCGGCCGACGGCGATCTTGGAGGCAAGGCGTTCCAGGTCTCCAATGGTGCGGAGAATTTGTTCCAGTTCCAAACGTTCCGTTTCGTGATGCACGAAACATTCCACGATATCCAAGCGTTCGTTTATGTCTGCCGGTTTCTTCAAGGGCATACACAGCCAGCGACGTAAAGCGCGTGCGCCCATCGGGGTGATGGTGCGGTCAATAATGTCAGCTAGGGAGCGTCCTCCCTCGTGGAGGGTGTCTAAAATTTCGAGGTTACGTAGCGTGAAACGATCCAATAGGACACAGGTTGACTCGTCGATACGGGAGATCGAGGTGATATGTCCCACGAGTTCATGTTTTGTCATGTCGAGGTAATACAAAACGGCTCCCGCGGCGGAAATGCCGCAGTCCATTTTATCAATCCCGAATCCTTTTAATGATGATACTTCGAAATGTTTTTTGAGACGATCTGTCGCAGATTCTGTCTCGAAGAACCATTCTTCGATCGGGTAAGTGTAGTATTTTGTCCCGAAGAGTTCGTTAAACCGGGTTTCCGAACCTTTAGGGTATAGTACTTCTTTGGGTTGGAAACTGTTTAATATTTTATCCATGGTGGCGGGACTTCCTTCTGTGGTTAGGAATTCTCCCGTGGAAAGGTCTAACAGGGATAGCCCGGCTTTGGTTTTCGTGAAATACACGGCAGCCAGAAAGACGTTGTTTTTGTTGTCGATGGTGTTTTCGTTATAGGAAACCCCGGGGGTGACGAGTTCAATAACCCCTCTTTTTACCAGTTTCTTGGTTTTTTTCGGGTCTTCCAGTTGTTCACAAATGGCTACCCGTTGGCCGGCTCGTACCAGTTTGGGCAGGTACGTGTCGATGGCATGATAAGGAAAGCCGGCAAGTTCCACGTCTCCGGGAGAGCCGTGGGAGCGTTTGGTAAGCGTGATGCCTAGTATTCTGGATGTTAGAATGGCATCTTCGCCGAACGTTTCGTAAAAGTCACCCATCCTATATAATAAAATCGCATCGGGGTATTTAGCTTTTGCCGAATAATATTGTTGCATAAGCGGCGTCTGTTCTTCTGACTTTGTTGCCATTATGTTGTATTTATTGTCTGTTATTAAATTTTAATTACGTGTTTTCGCCTCCCAAAAGTAAATATTTTGATCGAGATTTGCTTTAAAACTTCGCAAACATTGTGTAATTTTGCCTAGGCTAAAAAGGGGAATGACGAAATTTAGTGAGTGTAGAAGAATAACCTGTCGTGTATTTTTTTCGTATTGAATATAGAGACGGGTAGGGGGATAGCCGATTAATAAAATAGTGTATATGGAAAATATATTGGATGCATTGGCAATTTACGGGTATTCAAATTTAGAGGATCGGATCGAATTTGAGCTGGATGGGGTGATCGAGAAGGAAATTGCTCCGGCTTATTGTAATGAGAATTTTGAATTGTGTGTTTCATGCATGGATTATACTTCGCTGAAGGTGACGGATACGGAGAAATCAATCATGACTTTCGTTTCTGAATTATTGAAGAAATTGAAGAAAAACACGTTGCCGGATGTGGCATCAGTATGTGTGTTTCCCCGGTTTACTTCTCTTGTGAAGGAAAATCTGGCCGGAACACCGATTAAAACGACGGTCGTGGGAGCTTGTTTCCCGGCTGCACAGACGTTTTTGGACGTGAAGTTGGCTGAATGCAAGGCTGCTATCGCGGCGGGAGCGGATGAGGTAGACGTCGTGATTTCCGTGGGGGATGTCTTGGAGCGTAATTACGAGAAGGTGTATAAAGAGTTGGTTGCTATTCGTGAGGCTTGTGCTGGGGTTATTTTGAAGGTGATCTTGGAAACGGGCGAGCTGAAGACGATCGAGAGCGTGTTCAATGCTTCATTGATCGGGGCTTACGCGGGAGCTGATTTTATTAAAACATCTACCGGGAAGGTTCCGGTAAATGCTACACCGGAGACGGTTTACGTGATTTGTGAAGCCTTGCGTCAGTTCCATGCACAGACCGGGAAGATGGTCGGGATTAAGGTGGCCGGTGGTATTACGAAGATTCAGAATGCGATTCGTTATTTGACGATCGTGAAACATATTTTAGGCGAGCAATGGCTTACGCCTGCTTATTTCAGAATAGGAACGTCCCAATTACTGGAAGATGTTCTGAAAGAGATGAAAACGGTAAAAATTAATGGCTGAAAGTGAAAGCTTTCAGCTAATTATTTGCCAAGTGAGAATGATCTTTTAAGATGGTTTCCACGAATTCCAGTGGAATCATGGATGTTTCAATTCCTGTTACTTCTTTAATCTTTTTCGTGAGAGGGGCCAGTAGGGCGTAATTGTTGTTTTTGTGTACTTCCCGTAGCACATCCTTGATGATCTTGATGTCTTTGTCGGACAAAAGAGCGGCTTGCTGAAAGACGACCTGATATTCTTCCGGGGCCTCGAATTCACTGATTTGTTTTAACGTGACTGCTTTTTCGAGTTTTATTACCGTGGTTCCTGCCGCCATGTCACCGAGTCTTTGCATTCGTTTGGAGGCGATGATCGAGATGACGGCGATGGCACCGCTTGAGATGGAAATATCTATTAAGCGGAAGACCCAGCGGAGCATACAATCCCAGAAAGTGAGTTTTTTGCCGTTTAGTTTCACGACTTGGATACGCATGGTGTATTTGCCAAGGCTACGGCCGTTAAAGACGGCCTCGCAGAATAGATGATAGGAAGCGATGATCACCGCAAGAATGACGAAAAACCAAGTCGGGGAGGCTACCATGCTGAAGAGGCCGATAAACATGAGACCCAACATGAGTAGTCCGAACTGAAAGGCACCATCAATCAAGGTTGCTAGGATGCGGTCTAGCACGCCCGCGGGAATATAATCAATGTCAACGTTGTGAGCTGTACTGATAGAAATGTTCATGATAAGTATAAATATTTCCACAAACATACATTTTTTTTGAATAAATGCATTATTTTTATCACAGGAAAAAAGTGTGGTATTTAGAATGAAAGAGGCTAGATTTGTAAGTCAGAACAAGGAGAAATGGGGAAAAATGGAAAATGTAAGCCATCTGGATACAGATACTCTTGCCTCTAATTACGTGATCCTTTCCGATGATCTCTCCTATGCCAAAACGTTTTACCCGGGCAGTGATGTGGTGAAGTATTTGAATCAGTTGATTTCTGTTTACCAGATCAATATTTACGGGCAGGAGAGATCGGAGAAAAAGGGGATTCTTTCCTTTTGGGTGCGGGAGTTTCCGCTGTTGCTCTATCGAGAGAGGCGGACGTTGTTGTTTGCTTTTCTTTTTCTTCTGTTTTCGGCATTGATCGGGGCCTTCTCCACGGCGAAAGACGATACTTTCGTGCGCTTGATTCTGGGTGACGCATACGTGGACAAAACGTTGGAAAACATCGAGAACGGGACTCCGATGGGGATTTATTCGTCCTCGAACGAGGTGGATATGTTTTTTATGATTACCGCAAACAATATTAAGGTGGCTTTCGTGGCGTTTGTTTTCGGTATCTTTTTTTCCGCGGGAACGTTATGGATTCTTTTCTCGAACGGGGTTATGCTGGGGGCTTTCCAATACTTCTTTTTCCAGCACGGGCTTTTGTGGCATTCGGTGATGTCCGTGTGGGCGCATGGGACTTTCGAGATAACGTCTATTATCATAGCCGGGGGAGCGGGGCTGGTGATGGGAAATAGTTTCCTGTTCCCGGGGACGTACAAGCGCTCGTACTCGTTTCGGAATGGGGCCTTGCGGGGCATAAAGATTGTTACCGGGCTGATTCCGTTTTTTATTATCGCTGGGTGGATTGAAAGTTTCATCACGCGTTATGCCGATACTTACCCGGTGGTAGGGGCCGCGGCAATCATCCTTTCGTTGGGAGGGGTTATCGGATATTTTGTTGTTTATCCTTATTATTTACATAAAACAGAGACCAATGGAAAAGATTAATTTGAGCGTGCAGCGTTCTTTTTCGGATTTGATTACCGTGACGATTAATTTCATGAAACAGGAGTTTATTCCTTTTATCCGGGCTTTTGCCGTGATCGGGTTTCCTATGATTTTGCTGATGCTTTTTTTCATGAAGGATCTGTTGATGGGGGTTTTTGATATGTCTTTGCACCCGGAGGCTTATTACGACGTGAATAATTTTGGAGATACGATGTTGCGAACCCTGTTCACGTCACTGTTTGGGGTGCTGATGATGCTGTGGGTGCAATTGTTTGCTATTTCTTATTTGCGGGTTTACTGGGATCATTATCAAGCGGGGATTGAGGAACGGATCACGATTATCGAGGTTTTTAGAGTCATGTTGAAGAAATTCGGGGTGTATCTTGTGTGGTCTATTTTTTGTGGTTTGGTTGTTTTTATCGGTTTCTTGTTCTTGTTTGTTCCCGGAATATATATCGGAATTTCGTTTACTTTCGGATCATATTTGCTGATATTAAGGGATAACGGACTCGGAAAAATTATCTCGGAATCAATGGCTATGGTGAAGGGAAATTGGTGGAAGACTTTCGGGTTTATTCTCGTGATGTACTTGTTGGTAGGTGTTGTGGCTTATCTGTTTGGTATTCCTTATATGTTTGTGATGATGTCGTCGGCTTTCACGGGGGCGATTCCCAATATTTACGAGATTACTTTCTCGTTGCTACTCTCTTACTTGGGACAATACACGTTATACACGGTTTTGTTTGTCGGGGTCGGGATGCTTTTCTTTTCCCGTTCGGAAGAGATGGAACACACGACTTTATTAAGCCAGATTGACCAGTTGGGGGCTCAACCCGAGAAAAAGGCGGATGAAGAGGCTAATTAAATATATTATTCTATTCGTGTTTGTTTGTGTCGGGAACGTGACATGGGCGGAAGAAGGGGAGCGGGAGTCTTCGCTCTTTCCGGATTCTTCTTATGTTTTGCGGGGCCCGAAAGCTGATTTCTTGGAGAAATATAGGAAAGATGCGGCTTTTGATTACACGACGAATATTGAAGATTCGCCTAGTATTTGGGATTGGATAAAACGTTGGATTTTGGAGCGTTTGTTTCGGATCAAGGTTTCGGAGGGGTCAATGCAGACAATGGATATTATTTTAAAAATTGTGTTGGGTCTTTTTGCCTTGGGTATCGTTTACCTGCTCATGAGGAATAGGGATAAATTTCTTTTCCGCAGGCGGGAGACCGATTTTTCCCCAGAGGATTCCGTGGAGTACACCGGGGAACAGGAAGCGGATTCTTTCGTGCGGTTACTGGCGAAAGCGGAGCAGGAGAATGATTACGTGCTGGCAATACGGGTGAGTTATTCTGCCCTGTTGCAAATGTTGGATAAAAAAGAGGTGATTCGTTGGGATGTTTCTAAAACGAATCAGCATTATATTTACGAGATAAAGAATGAAACGTGGAGTCGTCATTTTGAGGAGATAAGCCGTATATTTGATTGTGTTTGTTATGGCGAGTTTCCCGTGGATGAAACCGCTTATCGGAATATCAAACGATATTTTGCGGAGTTCAGGAAGGAGGTGGAAGGATGAAACGGCGCCAAAATGTATTGATTATTCTTTTCGTGATCGCCATTATGGCTGTTTACACAGGATATGAGGCCAATAAACCGCAACCGATAGATTGGAGTCCTAATTTTTCTATCAGCAAGAAGAGTCCTTATGGGACGTATATTATTAAAGATGCTTTGCCTTATCTATTTCCGGAAGGAGAGGTGTCTTTTGCCCGGATGTCTGTACGGGAACAATTGCGTGTGGGTAGAACGCCTTTCTTGAAGACCTACTTTTTCGTGAGTCCCTTTTTTAAGATTGTTCCGGGAGATCTGGAGGCCGTGTTGGAAGAGGTGGAAGGCGGAGGTGCGCTTTTTATATCGGCAGAATTTATTCCCGATACATTGTATTCTTACGTGGGTGTTTCAGGAATGAAAAGGATTCAGAACGGGAAGGATTATTTGCGAGGCTTTGAAGATAAAGGTTATCCCTTCAGGTCAACTCACCGTTATTTTGAATTGAAGGAATCTTTTGACGGGGAGATTTTAGGATATGTCGACACGATCAAGAATCCCAATTTTATCCGGATGAATTACGGGGAGGGGTTTATCTACCTACATTCGAACCCGATGGCATTCACGAATTTCTTCTTGTTGGATTCGGTGAATGGGGATTATTATCAGAAGGCTCTCTCGTTTCTTCCCCCGGATGCGAACGTGGTATGGGATGAATACCTAAAATCCGGGACAGAGGGGCAACAAACTCTTTTCCGGGTGATATTCAGGTATCCCGCGTTGAAGTGGGCGTATATTTTGTTGATATTGGGGGCGATACTATACGTTTTGTTCCGGACGAAACGGGAACAGCGTCCGATTCCGGAAATTCGTCCTTTGGAAAACCGGACATTGGAATTCGTGTCGGTTGTGAGTTCTCTGTACTACAAGCAGC
>ERZ827117.2212-NODE-2212-length-11673-cov-3.795318_pt1 | contig 11673 bp, 6 predicted proteins | sample MGYA00519920_ERZ827117 | MGnify/ENA primary metagenome ERZ827117 (study PRJEB31778, sample SAMEA3449260) | human gut metagenome | biome: human gut; feature: human-associated habitat; material: faeces | place: United Kingdom | collected 2010/2012 ...
CTCGGCCAGTCCATATAGCCGTATACTTTTTCGTCCATAGCTGCGTTACCTCCCCGATTGTCAGAAATACGATGATCGGTTACCCTTACCGGCAGCGTATTTATGGTACATTAAACGTCACCTGTAAACAATAACAAATCAAGTTATGTTTATTTTAGCATCTTTGCACAAAAAAATAAAGAAAATTGTTTGACAAATTCCCTTTCCTGCGCTAAATTTATGTTATTAACTATGGAAAGAATCTTGTTCCGGATACTATGCTTCTTTCCATCACAACAAGGAGGATACAAAATGGGAAACAAAGCCTTTGACGTAACCGCATTAGGCGAATTATTGATTGACTTTACTGAAAACGGAAGCAGCGCACAGGGGAATCCGATGCTGGAAGCCAATCCGGGCGGTGCTCCATGCAACGTGCTTGCAATGCTTGAGAAGCTTGGCAAAAAAACTGCATTCATCGGCAAAGTCGGAAACGACATGTTCGGAACCCAGCTTAAGAATGCCGTAGAGGAAGTAGGGATCGATACCCGCAACCTTGTGATCGACAACGAAGTACACACAACACTTGCCTTTGTACATACTTATCCTGACGGAGACAGAGATTTCTCCTTCTACCGTAACCCGGGTGCAGATATGATGCTTACCAAAGACGAAATCCAGGAAGACCTGATCAGAGATTCCAGAATCTTCCACTTTGGAACACTTTCTTCCACTCACGAAGGAGTACGCGAGGCAACCCGCTATGCCATCGACGTTGCAAAAGAAGCCGGATGTATCATCAGCTTCGACCCGAACCTTCGTCCACCATTATGGAAATCTCTGGATGACGCAAAGGCAGAGATCGAATACGGCCTTGGCAAATGCGATATTCTGAAAATCTCAGATAACGAAGTTGAATTCCTGTTCGGAACTACAGACTATGACAAAGGCGCCGCACTTCTGAAAGAGAAATATAACATTCCGCTTATCCTTATCACACTTGGAAAAGACGGAAGCCGCGCTTACTACAAAGACATGAAAGTAGAGGCTGCTCCTTTCCTTCAGGAAAAGACTATCGAGACAACAGGTGCAGGCGATACCTTCTGCGCAAGTTCCTTAAACTATGTTCTGGAACATGGTCTGGACAATCTGACAGAAGAGAACTTAAAAGAACTGCTCACATTCGCAAATGCGGCAGCTTCTCTGATCACCACACGCAAGGGTGCTCTTCGCGTTATGTCCACCAAAGAAGAGGTTCTTGACTTTATGAAATCAAGAGGATGTTAATTTATATATTTCCTTAACGGACAATAATGAAGCCCGCTGCACTGCCAGACAGGGCTTCATTTTAATTCTCATATTTACACCGGACTGTTTACGCTGATACCGGTTCCGGTTTGTTACTATTATAATAAGGATGTGTTTTTATAATGAATTCATCAGATAATTTTCAGGATTCTGCTCTTTCCCGTCTTATGCCCTTGATGAACAGTTCTTTTACTCCCGGACAGGCACAGGCTACTGTAGACAATTTTCAGGATTTGGATCAACGGCAGATTGCACAGGCTGAATTATATTATTTCTCGGGACGTGCAGAAGAATGCAGAAATATTGCGGAACTTTACCTCCAGGACAAGGATCTCTGTCTGCGCCTGTCCGCAGCACTTTTATATTCTTTTTCCAATCTTACTCTTGGAAATCCATCTGCCTCCAGAATGGGATTCAGAAATATTCAGGAATGTCTTCTTGTTGCAAAAGACAGTTCTGCACCAAAAGGAATCATGGCTTCCTGTGTTTTTGCCAACTATCTGGCCATGGTACTGATGCATCTTCCCACAGACGGACTTCCTCCTCTTCAGGATTTTCTGCCATCTTTACCATCAGGGCTTCGCGCCTATGCTGTTTATGTACTCGCTCATAACGCTTATCTTCACAAAGAATATAAACGGGCACTGGGATTATGCCAGTCTGTTTTTCTGATGCTTGACGGCTGCTATCCCGTTGCCATGGAATATCTCTACTGCGTGATCATTATGTGTCTGATCAACCTGAAGCAGCAGGACGAGGCCAGAGAAACTCTGATGAAAGCATGGAACATGGCAAAACCGGATGGATTTCTGGAACCGTTTATCGAACATCATGGTTTAATGCTTGGACAGATTGAAGCCTGCATCAAACCTGCAGAACCGGAGAGTTACAGACAGCTTTCCCAGGCAGTTATTGCCTTCAGTCGTGGTTGGATGGCTATTCATAACCCACAGCTTCAGTCCTCTGTTACAGATAAACTGACGCCTATGGAATACTCCATAGCCATGCTCGCAAGCAAAGGCTGGACCAATCAGGAAATCGCAGAACAACTGTCTTTGTCCCCCAATACGATCAAACATTATCTTTCCCGCATTTTCCATCTGTTGGGTATAGAAAAACGCGAAGAATTGAAACCATTTGTAAATAAATAATAGCAAAAAGGCACTTTTTTGCCTTCTAACGGGCATTATATAATTTCATTCCATAATGTATAATATCCCTATAAACATATATTTTATAACAGGGAGGCGATCTTTATGAGAAAGAAATTATTAGCCGGGGTTATGGCACTTGCACTGTGTTCCACAAACATGTCCCCCCAGACTATATTTGCGGGGGAATTTACTTCCGGGAATCTGGAAGAGGTAACTGAAGAAACTCCTGAAATCTTCACCGATGATAATCAGGAAGTAACAGAAGAAACAGAAGATGAATTATCTGTGTTCAGTTCCGAAAGTGTACCTGAATTTAGCAATGAAGCAAATGTTATGCCGGCTACTGCAGACGGAACGAATCTTATAGAAATTAATTTAAATGATACTAACTCCTCTGAATACAAAAAATATTATAACGATCATATTAATCAATTACTAATAACTTCTGAAGGTTCGTACAGATTTATAGGTAGTGGTGACAATTCTCCGACCACAGTCCCCATTTGCATTGGATCTGGGATTTCTCGTGGAATTAATATTTATCTGAACAATGTATATATTGTTGCTGACTCAGTGCCAGCACTGGACATACGCTCTGTCGACGACGTCAATATATATTTAGAAAATAACAACTTCCTAAAAACGCAAAGCTCTCAAAAAGACGTAGCAGCTTTGAATATGGCTCCTTTTTCTTTCCCTACAATTAATTCCCAAAACAATAGTGGCAGTTTAACTGTATCTTCCGAGCAATGCCCCGGCATCATCTGTACTAAGCGGCTTACTATTAATGGCGGATCGGTGACTGCATATTCCACATCCGGAACTGGTATCGAAAGTGATTCACTTACTATCAATGGCGGCTCGGTAGACGCCTCTTCCCAATCCGGAACTGGTATCGAAAGTGATTCACTTACTATCAATGGCGGCTCGGTAAAAGCATTTTCCACATCCGGAACTGGTATCAAAAGTAATTCACTTACTATCGAAAACGGCTCGGTAAAAGCCTCTTCCACACTCGGAACTGGTATCGAAAGTGATTCACTTACTATCAATGGCGGCTCGGTAACTGCATCTTCCGCGGATAAGACGAAAAAAGACATCAGTAGTAACCAGATTACTATTAATGGCGGCTCGGTAAAAGCCTCTTCCGTGTCCAGCGCCCCAACAAATGACCAAGGGGAAAAGGTTTACTGTTGTACTATTGAAAATCCAGATTCTGAGAATGTAATAATAATTGATGTTGATGAAACTTCTACGCTATGGAACCCCCAGGATCACAAGGCAGTCGATCCTAATGATAAAAGGCTGTACGCATGGCTAACCGGTGAAACACACACTATTGCTGTCGGAAATAAAAAACAGACCTATTATTTTGAAGAAACTAGTAATAGTAATACATTCAAGCCTATTACAAATAATGACTTTATCCTTTCCTCACCAAATTTAACATATAATGGAACAGCGCAAGCCCCTTTAGAATGTAATATTGAAGATATAAAAGATGAGATTAAACTGTCCTATTATGAAAATGGTGTTCCGCAACCAAATGGGGCTATCAATGCAGGAACTTATACCGTAACGGCAAATATAGCAGGAAACCGTTTTGCAGATGCGTCTTGGACTTTCACGATTAATCCTGCAACATTTGATGAAAATTCCATTGAAATTACAGCATATAATAAAATATATGACGGAGATGAACACCCAGTTATAACGGGCATCTTTCCAGATGGCAGTAATGTGGAATATTCGACAGAAAGTCCAAACGAAACTACTATTTGGAGTTCAACCTGTCCAAACGTAAAAACAGTAGCAGATGCCTCAAATACAAAAGTATGGGTAAAAATCAGCAAAGATAATTATACTACAGAGATATATGGTCCAAAGCAGGCAACAATCAAAGCACCCGGCTATACGTCCGAAACCACAAAATTCGTTCCATGGTCCTATAAAAAGATCAGCGAAATTCCCAATCTTCCTCCTACTGGCTGGATATGGAATGAAAATGTTAAACCTGAGCAAGAATTGCAGGTTGGAACCCCCATTAAAGCTACCGCAATTTACAATGGCGACGATAAGGGGAATTACGAAAAAGAATCTATTACTTACACAATCACCAGAAGTCAATGCACGCACGAACACACCGCCGGACGTTATTACTCCTCTCCATCCTGTACTTCCAGCGGATATAGCGGAGATACCTACTGTAAAGACTGTAATGAAACAATTTCCTATGGATACACCATTTCCGCATACGGCCATGACTATGACAGCGGCGTTATCACTACAGAACCAACTACAGAAACTGACGGAATCATAACTTACACCTGTAAACGATGCAGACATCAGGATACAAAAAATCTCGGAAAACTTGGTGACGGGGAACCTTACATTGAGGGAAGTTTCCAGAAGAAAGGCTGGGATGCTGTCAACGATCTGATTAAGGCTTCCAAAGAAAAAGATACCATTTCCATTATCCTGAATGGCGCCAAGATACTTCCTGCCTCTGTCTTATCCGGGATAAAAGGCAAAGATATTTCCCTGAACCTTGATATGGAGAATGGTTTCATCTGGAAGATTAACGGTACTTCCATTACAGCAGAAACACCTGCAGATACCGATCTTTCTGTTACAAACACAGCAGAATATATCCCGGCAGCATTATACAGCCTGATTTCCACAAACCAGAATGATTTCGGTTTCCATCTTGGAAGAAACGGAACTTTTGATTTTCCGGCTGTGCTTTCTGTAAAAGCAGATGCCTCCTGTGCAGGGCTTATGGCAAATCTGTTCTGGTATGATGCTGAGAATGGGGTTCTGCAGTGTATCCAGACGGTAACTGTAGGCGGTGCATTTGAGCGCAGTATTCCATATGCTGACTTTACCCTTTCCAAGGGACAGGATTATTTCATAGCATTTGGTACAGAATCCCTCAATGGCAGAGTTATTCACACAGACGGAAGTATCACAGATGAAAACGGTGCATACCTGCGACCTGCCGACACCAAGATTTCCAGCTACTCCATTGACAGAAACAAGCTTACTGTCAAACTTTCCAAAGGATGTGCAGGTGCTCAGGGTTATGACTTTGTGATCAGTAAGAAATCAAATATGCTCCAGACAGGAAAGTTCAGCAAGACAGTTTCCTCAACAGGCAAGCCACAGGCATCTTTCAGATATCTGGCAAAAGGTACCTGGTATGTGGCAGCCCGAAGCTGGGTTCTGGATGCACAGGGCAATAAGGTCTATGGTTCCTGGACAAAGGTTAAGAAGATCAAGATCACTGTTGTCACACCACAGCAGCCAAAGATCAGGAATATTACTGTAGAAGGAAACACTGTGACTATTACTTACACAAAATGCAAAAATGCCACAGGTTATGAAATCCTGCTTGGAAACAAATATAAAACCTCCGCAGGTGAGAAATATCCGGTTAAGAAATATGTGAAACGTACAGAAGGCAAAAATACTGTAACTGTAACCTTTACAATTGTAAAGAAAGGCACCTGGTATGTGACAGTACGTTCCTGGAATAAGACCTCAAAAAATAAATCCAGAGTTTACAGTCCATATTCCGATATAAAAAAATTCAAAGTCAAAAAATAGTTTATAGTAAAGTAATAAAAAATCTCCTGTGATTGCAACTGCATCACAGGAGATTTTTTATTACTTTTTCAGATCAATGTTTCTTATTTTACTACACGTACTCTGGAAACACCTTCAATTGCTTTCAGCTCATCCAGTGCTTCTCTGGATGCTGCGCATTTCAGAGGGGCACTTTTTGAGAAATAAAGAAAAAGTGACATACTGAGTTCCGTTTTGTTCTAAGCTGTGATATAATTTAAAAGCTGCCGAACCTCCAGCAGAAAGGAGGTGAAGTCCTATGACAGATTTTATAATCGCTTTTCTTGTTTCTGTTACGGCAAATGTTGTTAGCTACTTCGTTTGCAAATGGTTGGACAGGAACGACAGGCAGTAACAGCCTAAAGGTATAAGCCACCTTACATAAACGGAACAAAAAGCCCCAGGAGTCTCGCACACTCCTGGGGTTTTTGCTTTGCCTATGACAAATATAATCACTTTTCTTAGCTGTATTTATAATATTCTACTTCCCGTAAAAAGTCAATCTCTTTTTTTGTCTGATGTATGATATAATGTATCTGTGGTTACTGTTCACACACCACTATCCCGCGAGGTGTTTTGGCATGAATATGCCAAAATCCCGAGACATACAAGCCAAAATTCCATTGCCGCAGGCAATCTGGAATGAATTTTGGCTAAGTTACTGTGAACGGAGTGAACAGTAACTATCTGTGATCTTAATCAGAAAGAGGTGAATCCATGATGAAATATGTTGCTCTCTTCTTTGCTATTCTCGCCGGAGATATAGTTGCACATTATATCTGCCGATGGATAGGCAGCAAACGATAAATAAACCAAACAAGCATGGCACACTACCACCATGCGTACCATTCAGTACACGGCGGTTTCAATGTAGAAAATCTCCTGCTCATTACAATCATGTAATTAAAGCAGGAGATTTTTTATCTTGTTAATAATATGGTCTGACTATTATTTTACCACACGTACCTTGGAAACGCCTTCAATTGCTTTCAGCTCATCCAGTGCTTCTTTGGAGGCTGCGCTTTCCAAATCGATAAGAGTATATGCGTATTCACCTTTACTCTTATTTGTCATATCTGCAATGTTCAGACCTTCTGCACCAAGGATCTTGGTGAACTGGCTGATCATGTTCGGGATATTTTTGTGGCAGATGGCGATACGTCCTACTGCTACGCAGGTTCCCATGTCGCAGTTCGGGAAGTTTACAGAGTTCTTGATATTTCCGTTCTCGAGGAAATCTCTGACTTCTTTTACAGCCATTACCGCACAGTTTTCTTCGGATTCTTCTGTAGATGCTCCAAGGTGTGGAGTTACCAGGATTCCCTTATGTCCTGCTACTGTATGGTTTGCAAAGTCTGTCACATATTTCTTTACTTTTCCGCTGTCCAATGCTTCAATCAGAGCATCCTCATCAACCAGAAGATCCCGGGCAAAGTTCAGAAGTACTACGCCGTCTTTCATCTTGTCTAATGCTTCTTTGTTGATCATCTCTTTTGTGCTGTCAAGAAGAGGTACATGGATGGTGATGTAATCACACTGGGAATAAATCTCATCCAGGCTCTTGATATGTTTGATGGTGCGGGAAAGATTCCATGCAGCATCAATAGAAATGTATGGGTCATATCCGTATACTTCCATTCCAAGTGCAGAAGCAGCGTTTGCCACCATTGCTCCGATGGCACCAAGACCGATGATACCCAGCTTCTTGCCCATGATCTCGCATCCTGCAAACTGCTTCTTCTGCTTCTCAGCAAGTTTATCGATGTCTTCCTGGTCTTTCTCTTTGGCAACCCATTCGATACCGCCTACGATATCGCGGGAAGCAAGGAGCATACCTGCAAGTACAAGCTCCTTCACACCGTTTGCATTGGCGCCCGGTGTGTTAAATACTACCACACCTTTCTCTGCACAGTCCTTTACAGGAATATTGTTGACACCTGCACCTGCACGTGCGATTACCTTTACGCTCTCAGGAAGCTCCATGTCATGCATTTTTGCACTTCTTACAAGGACTGCATCGCACTCCTGCAGATCTTCGCTTTTCTTATATTCTTCATCAAATAATCCCAGACCTTTTTCTGCAATGGGATTCAGGCAATGATACTGAAACATTATGCATTCTCCTCCTCAAACTTCTTCATGAAAGCAGCCAGTGCTTCCACACCTTCTTTTGGCATAGCATTGTAGATACTTGCACGCATACCGCCCACTGTACGGTGTCCCTTTAAGTTTACAAGTCCTGCCTCTTTTGCTTCTTTTACAAATTTGGCATCCATGTCCTTGTCACCTGTTACGAATGGTACATTCATGAGAGAACGGTCTTCCGGTACAACAGTTCCTTTGAAAAGCTTGCTCTGATCAAGGAAATCATAGAGGATTTTCGCTTTCTCAATGTTACGTCTCTGCATTTCTTCCAGTCCGCCCATTTTCTTCAGCCATTTGAAGACTTTGCCGCACATGTAGATGCAGTAGCAGTTCGGTGTGTTGTACAGGGAGCCTGCGTCTGCGTGTGTCTTGAATTTCATCATGGTCGGTGTTCCCGGCAGGACATCGTCGGTGATCAGGTCGTCGCGGATAATGGAGATGACCATTCCGGCGGGTCCGATGTTTTTCTGGACACCACCGTAGATGATGCCGTAATCGGAGACATTGACAGGTTCGGAGAGGAAACAGGAGGAGACGTCTGCCACCAGGGTTTTGCCCTTGGTATTCGGCAGTTTTTTGTATTTGGTACCGTAAATGGTGTTGTTTTCGCAGATATAAACATAGTCGGCATCCGGGCTGATCGGAAGATCGCTGCAGTCCGGGATATAGGAAAATGTTTTATCCTCAGAGGAGGCAATTTTGTTTGCCTTTCCGTATTTCTGTGCCTCTGCGTATGCTTTCTTTGCCCACTGGCCTGTTACGATGTAATCTGCGACACCGTTTTTCATCAGGTTCATCGGGATCATGGAAAACTGCAGGGATGCACCGCCCTGGAGAAACAGAACTTTGTAATTTGACGGGATTCCCATCAGATCACGAAGATCTGCTTCTGCCTCATCGATGATGTTCTGGAATACTTTGGAACGGTGGCTCATCTCCATGACGGACATGCCGCATCCGCGGTAATCCAGCATTTCCTCCTGGGCTTCTTTTAACACTTCCTCTGGCAGAACCGCCGGTCCTGCGGAAAAATTATAGACTCTGCTCATTTTTCTCATCCTCCTGTTTCTCTTTTCTGCACCAGATTACTCCGCACTTCGTGCTCCCGTAATCTGCAAAATATTCGTACTCCGCTCATTTTTCTTCGAAAAATGGCTACTTACTCATATTTTGCGGGTCCCAAGTTCAAAAATCTTCCTGTAAGCTTTGCTTGCGTCAGACTTTCGAACTTTTGCCCCTGGTGTTACTTTATCTTACTAGGAAACCACCGATAGTAGACCGATGGTTTCCATTGTAATCACATCTGTGCGATTCATGCGGTAATACGGTATTGCTTTACCACGTTGAAACTATGATACCTCTTTGTCAGAAACCTGTCAATCCTTTTCTTGTTCCTTTTTTGCCAGATCCTCTGCATCAAAGACATCCTCAATCGGAGCTCCTGCCGGTACCATCGGGAATACTTTTTCGTCGCAGTCGATCCAGACATCAATGAGCGCCGGTTTTCCGCCCTCAATTGCCTCACGGATGGCAGGACCCATCTCCTCTTTTTTCGTCACGCGGATGCCCTTTACGCCGAGCGCCTCAGCAACCTTGACAAAGTCTGCCTGATCCTGGAGAACGGTATTGGAATACCGTTTTCCGTAGAACAGCGTCTGCCACTGGCGTACCATGCCGAGTACGTGGTTGTTGACAACAACCTCGATGACCGGAATGTTGTGTCTGGAAAGTGTTGCCAGCTCATTCATGTTCATACGGAAACAGCCGTCACCTGCGATGTTGATGACCGTTTTGTCCGGGCGTCCCATTTTTGCGCCCATGGCTGCTCCAAGACCGAATCCCATCGTTCCAAGACCGCCGGAGGTCAGAAGCGTTCTCGGGCTCGTATAACGGTAATACTGCGCCGCCCACATCTGATGCTGTCCGACATCGGTCGTGATGATGGCTTCCCCGTTCGTCGCCTTGTAGATCTTCTCAATCACGAGCGGTCCGGTAAGGCCTTCTTCATGCTTCAGCGGGAATTTTTCCTTCATCGCCTCGATCTCGGCAATCCACTCGTCATGGTGCATCGGCTCCAGCTTCGCATTCAGCCGTTTTAAGACCTCTTTGACGTCTCCGATGATGCTCGACTCGACAACAACATTCTTGTTGATTTCTGCCGCATCCACATCGATCTGAACGATTTTTGCGTTATTGGCAAATTTTGCAGCGTTTCCGGTGACACGATCGGAGAATCTTGCGCCGAGCACGATCAGCAGATCGCACTTTGTCACGCCGTAGTTCGATGTTTTCGTTCCGTGCATACCGAGCATGCCGGTGTACAGCTCATCCGTTCCCGGGAACGCACCTTTTCCCATCAGGGTGTCGCAGACCGGTGCCTGGATGCGGTGTGCCAGTTCGCGCACTTCCTCGGACGCGCCGGAGATGATACTGCCGCCGCCCACGAAAATATACGGGCGTTTCGACTCCTGAATCAGGGATACGACGTGATCCAGGCCTTCTTCTGTAATTCTCTCAGTAAACGGTTCAATTTTCTCCGGAGTCTTCGGCTCGTACTCATACGTTGCCGCTGTGACATCTTTTGTAATATCGACCAGAACCGGGCCCGGTCTTCCGCTCTTTGCGATCGTAAACGCACGGCGCAGCGTATCTGCAAGAACGGTGATATCTTTTACAATCACACTGTATTTTGTGATCGGCATTGCGACACCCGCAATGTCAATCTCCTGAAAGCTGTCTTTTCCAAGCAGTGCCTTTCCTACGTTGCAGGTAATCGCTACCATCGGCGTAGAATCCATGTAGGCGGTTGCAATTCCGGTGACAAGATTCGTTGCGCCCGGGCCGCTTGTAGCCATGCAGACGCCTGTTTTTCCGGTAGCACGCGCATATCCGTCCGCCGCATGCGCAGCACCCTGCTCGTGTGAGGTCAGGATATGGTGGATTTCCGGATGACGGTAAAGTTCATCATAGATATTTAAAATGGTTCCGCCCGGATAGCCGAACACGGTATCCACACCCTGCTCCTTCAGGCACTCGATAACAATCTGTGATCCAGTTAATTCCATGTCTGTATGATTCCTTCCTTATGTTTTTCGCTTTGTGTATGAAATCTGTTTATGAAATCAGCCATCCGAGAAAAAGCGCGTTCGGACGGCTGATATGATTTTATGATTTACGCGGGCAACGAGCCAAAGTCCGTGCTTGCACGAGACCTTGGCGACTGCCGCGATAACTATGAGAAACTCGCAGAGCGTGTTTCTCATAGTTTTTCTGAATTAGAACTCCAGAATAGCTCCCTTATTTGCACTGGAAACCATCTTTGCGTAGCGTTTCAGATAGCCTGTCGTTACCTTTGGTTCTCTCGGAGTCCATGCAGCTTTTCTGCGTGCCAGCTCTTCGTCCGATACGACAACCTCCAGCTTGTGCTCCGGAATATTGATACGGATCAGATCACCTTCCTCAA
>ERZ827117.2213-NODE-2213-length-11670-cov-4.772708_pt1 | contig 11670 bp, 10 predicted proteins | sample MGYA00519920_ERZ827117 | MGnify/ENA primary metagenome ERZ827117 (study PRJEB31778, sample SAMEA3449260) | human gut metagenome | biome: human gut; feature: human-associated habitat; material: faeces | place: United Kingdom | collected 2010/2012 ...
GTTCGCGTTTGCGCTAGCAACAAACACCCCTGCGGGGTGTTTGAGCGACAGAACGGTCTTGCGCACAGCGCAAGATGGCGGAGTTTCACTCCGACAAGTTCGCGTTTTCCCCTGCCTGTTGGGTGATATACTCGTCCAGCTCGCTGCTCTGCCAGGTGTAGCGCTGCAAAAGCTGCCAATCGCAATCGGGGCGGGCCAGCTGAGCATCCACACAGAAGCGCTCCAGAGGCAGGCAGCACAGCAGGCTGAAGCTGAACGCCGCCGCCACAAAGGCCATGCGCGCCGCCGGGATGCAGCGGAACAACCGCACCGCAGCCAGAACACTGGCCAGTAGCAATGCTCCCAGCACCCACGCAGCCCAAATGCGCCGCACCGTTGGGCCGTACAGATTGATATACACCGCCAGCTTGGCCGCGGCTAGCATCGCAAACCCGGCACCGAACCCGCACAGCGCCACGGCCAGCACGCGGGATAAGCCCTTTTGGGTAACCGGCTGCGCCCCCAAAAAGTGCAGTGCCGCCAGCACAGTAAGGTCCAGCGCCAGAATGCGGCAAAACTCCCAAAAACCGTTCACCGCAAACGCGGCGGCATCCGGCGCGGTCAGGGGCAGCGGTGCCCCAAGGGCAGCGGCGAATTCCGCCGCCTGCACGGCAAAAAACAACGTATACACACCGCACAGCACCGCCATGACTAACACTCCCATCAGCTGGGGCAGGCGCGGCAGGGCTGCCAGTTTGTCGTAAAACTGTTCCGCCGCAACAGGCGGCGCCTTGCGCCGGGCGCTGCCGCCCGCCAGACCAAACAACCAGGCACCAACAGGCAGGGAGAGCGCAAAGATCAGCAGATTTGCCAGCAGGGCATCCTGCCCGAACAGTCGCCCCAGCCAGCTGCCAAGATGCCCCCACAGCCGGGCAAAGTTATCATCCGCCCCCGCCAGCGTGGCGCAGGCCGCACCGCCCAGCAGCAGGGCAGCAGTTATACTGACGGCGATTTCCAGCGTGCGGCCTTTGCGTCCCGCATGATTGGCCCACCAGCGGTGCAGCGCCTGCCACAGCAGCTGGGTACGCAGCAAAAAGTTGCCGAATGGGATGGCAAACATGCCCGCCACGCCATCCAGCAGCACAAGGCAGCTGGTGCGGCCAGCCGCCAGCAAATCATTGCGGGCCAGCACATAATAAATAGCCGTGCAGTGCCACGCCACGACCTGCCAGAAGCCAAGGTCGTCCGTGTGCAGGCTCCACCCCGCCATGGCCAGGCTTTGCACCAGCCAGCAGCACCACCAGGCCGCGGCGGTCCGGCTGGGTTTGCGGTCCCCCGCCCAGGCGGCGAGCTCCACCACTACGGTATACAGCGCCACAAACACCAGCACTCCGGCGCGCCAGGCGGAGTACTCGCTCGCCACCCCAAAACCCAGGCAGCGGTCAACATATTCATAGCCCGCCGCATAGCTCAGCAGCAGGGCGGCCAGCATGACCCACTGCGGATTTTTGGGTGCAGAAAATGGAAGGGGCTGGCCTGCAGCCTCTTTTTTATCAAATTTCATTGGGTTGTCTCCTTATATCAAGGTCGTTTCTTTACGTTTCGTCCGGGCGGTATTCCAACAGGTCAGCGGGCTGGCAGTCCAGCGCTTTGCACAGGGCTTCCAGGGTGGAAAACCGCACCGCTTTTGCTTTGTTGTTTTTCAGGATGGAAAGGTTGGCCGGGGTAATGCCGATGGTTTCAGCCAGCTCCCCCGCCCCCATGTGGCGCTTTGCCATCATCACATCCAGGTTGACGATAATTGGCATCTTCTGCGCCCCCTTACACGGTATAGTCCAGTTCGTCTTTCATCTTAACGGCCTGGGCAAACGCATTTTTGATGACCCGCACGATCAGCGCCATAAACGCCGCCGCAACGCCAATGGCAAAGATGAACGGCAGCCCCAGCACAGCACCCACCGGCAGGCAGAGCGCTGCAGCCCAGGTGCAGCACCAGCTGATGCGCCGCAGGGCCAACACGTTGGCAGGGGTAAACACCTCTTCTTTTTCAATGCGCGCCAAAAACATGTACAGGTTATACAGCATCCACAGGGCCAGCGCGGCGCTGCAATAGCCCAGCCCCAGCAAAAAATACCCCAGCTTTGGCCCATGCACCAGCTGCAGCGCGTGCACCGCCAAAACCCAGCTGACAATGCGCGGCCCGCACAGCACCATCACCACACACCCCATGGCCGCCGCTAGGGTGGCGAACTTGGTCAGCATAATGCTTTTGTGGTCGTTCCAGCCAAAAAAGTTTTCTGGTAATTGACGCATTGGTCATTCCCCCTGATGTTTTATGGTATATCCGATGCTGTTATCATAGCATATGTCGCATCGTTTTGCAATACATTTTTATTGTTTTTCAATATATTTATTCTGTTTTGCAATGCGTTTATGCTTCAGGTTCCTGCACCAGCTGCCCTGCGGCAGATTTTCTGGCTGAAAATACGGCAAAAAGCTTGACTTTTTCTCCCATACCTGTTACAATATTTAAGCTGTAACAGGCAAATTGAGTATTTGTGCCCGTAGCTCAGTTGGTAGAGCACCTGACTTTTAATCAGGGTGTCCGGGATTCGAATTCCCGCGGGCGCACCAAAAAGCACCAGACAATTTTTGTCCGGTGCTTTTTTGTTGTGTCATTCAAGATTCTCAACATTGTGATTCCTTTTTGGCTGCTTAGCCCGCTTTTCATTTTCTCCAGATCATCACCCCCATCCAGAACAGGTTGGCGAAGATCCAGTCGGTGCCGGTAGCCGCCATGGCCGGGAACAATGCCCAGGACAGCACCACCCGGATGGCAATATGCCCCAGCATCTGCCGCGTTCCTGGAATACATTCGTTCCCGGCTGGGGGATGCTTTGCCGATTTCACCCATACCAACAACAAACACCGTACCGCCATGCAGAGGGTTCTCCTGCTTGCGGCACGGTGCTTTGTTGTATCAGGCTATTGTCGGGTTATTGTTTCTTTTTGGCAAGCTGTCTGCCCACGGCCCACAGCCAATCCAATACGGCGGCGGCAAGGGCGGGGTACACGATCAGGCCGAACAGCTGGTACCAGGTGGGGATAAAGTAATCTGCCCCGCCGGGCAGGGTGCTGGCGGCATTCAGGGTAATGCTTTGCGGAGTAAAGGTCAGGCCCACGGTCTTGTTTTCATCGGGGCTGCAGGGATCCAGCCGCAGTGCCACGATCTGGGTGCGCGGCAGGGTGTACACATAGGTGCCGTCTGCCAGCACTTTGGGGAAGACACGGCGGTCCTGGCTGTAGGGCTCCCCCGTTTTTGTGGTGTAATACAGGCACATTTCGCGGGAATCGCCGTCAAACTCCACGTTGTAGCTCACGGTACGCACCACGCGGCCGGATACATCTTCCAGGATCATCTGCGGGTCGCCGCCGGTGGTGATCAGCTGCCCCTGGGGCGTACTTTCGCCCGGCTCCCCCCAGGTCAGCTCGGCCAGCTGCCAGCTTTCAATGGGGATCGAGGTTTCAGTCAGGGTGCCTTTTGCCTTGGCGGAGCTGTCCCCCGCAAAGGCCACCGCCCCCTGCACCAGCCAGAACACCAGCGCCGCGCACCAGCACAGCACCGGCAAGGCAAAGCGATGGGCAAACAGTCGGTTCAGGCGGCTTTTCCATGTCATCTCTTTCATTGGGCCGCCTCCTTGTTCATCTGCATTGTGACCGGCTCATACCCGGCATCCGTTACGCGGTAGAGCAGGGTCTGCCCCGCCTGCGCAGCGGCCAGGTGGTCGGTAAACAGGTTCTGATAGCTCTGCACAAAGATATCATCGATCTTTTGCAGGTAAAGCACCGTACAGCCGTTGGCACGCACGGTTTCATCCAGGCGTTCAGCGGTGTAGGGGTGGTAGTAGCGCTGCTTCACGCCCTCCTCCTGCGGTTCCAGCTCCGGCAGGCCGAAGGTTCCGCCGCCGCCCTCCTGCGTGGCCCCCACGCCGGAGTAATCCACCAGGACGGGGTAAAAATCAAACACGGCGGAGAACCAGTGTTCGCCGTTATCCCCCTGGCTGACAAAGAACACGCGGTCGTTTTCGTTCAGGTAATCGCTGCGCAGCCAGTCAGCTTCGGCGCGGGCGGTCTTGCGGTCGGCGAATTCACCATCCGAGAAGCCCAGCACCGAAAGCTGCGGCAGGATCATGCCGTTCACCCGCACCAGCATGGCGGCGGCCATCAGCAGAACACCGGCCTGGCCCGCCAGGGCAATCCAGCGGCGGGCCGGGGCTTTCTGTTCGCCATCCGCGGTTTGCAGGGCGGTGCTCCAGCAGGCCAGCGCCATAAAGAACCAGCCGATATAGTAGGTATAGATATAGCGGTTATAATCCACCAGCCTCACGGCCTGATCCGGCTTGAAAATAAAGCCATAGCTGAGCGCCAGCATGAGGTTATACCCCACAAAGCATGCAAGGGACAGCACCCCGATGCAGCCAATGCGCAGCTTGAGCTGGCGGCCTCTGGCGCAGATGGCCGCCACCAAGAACACCAGCAGAATCAGCACCACAACATTGCGGCCCTGGCCGATCATGCTCAGCCGACCATCCGAAGTCCAGAACTGGTGGCCCATATCGGCCATGGCTTGGGTGAACTGGCTCTGGCGCTCGGCGTAAAAGCCCTCCACCGGCTGGCCCAGCAAAATCTTGATGCCGTTGATGACCACAGCGGACAAGGGGGCGCTGGTTTCGCCGGTGCCGCCCTCACTGGCACTTTTGGCAACCAGAATGCCCACATAGCGGATGTTCCAGAAATAATAGATCAGCATGGGCGCGGCAAAGCAGGCAATGGCAAAGCCGGTGCGGCGGGCAAGGCCCTTTTTGAAGGGGCGCTCCGCAAACAGCCAGGCATCCACAGCCATCAGCCCCGCCGCCACCAGGGACAGCACAAAGGTGTTGGCCTTGATGTTGGCCGCCAGCGCCAGTACCGGCAGTACGGCCCACTTGGGGCCGCCGGTTTTGCGCAGCGCCAGCCACAGCGCCACAGCGCCGCCCAGTGCAAGGCCCGCGGGCACATCGCCATAGGCGGTCATATAAGTGGTATCCAGATAGATCGTATGGTTATACACCGTCAAAAACCAGGGGGCAAACCAGCAGATTGCTGCCAGCGGCACCGCAATGCGGTACTGGCGGAAGTTCAGCCCGCCCAGCACCGCGGCAAACACGGCGGCGGCCAGCACATCATACGCCACATAGATCTTCCAGTCTGCATAATGGCCCAAAAACTGGAAGAAGTAGGAGAGCAGCGGCAGGCCGGGGTTCTGGGTCTGGGGCCAGGGGGTTCCAAGGATAGCCAGGGCATACAGGCGGTTATCCGCTTTGGTCACCTTTACGGCGGTAGCCCACAGGCTGAGTTCATCATACTTGGTTGCCAGCGGCTGGCGGATGAAAAAGTACACCGCAAATGCCAGCGCCATGCCCCAGAACAGCACCGCCCCCGGTGTAACCAGGCGGCGGTAGGCCGGGCGCTGGCCTTTGTGGGGCACCAGCGCCCACACGCCGCTGCCCACAAACACCGCCCACAGCAGCACAGTGCCGGGCAGCAGCAGGTTTGCCATGCCCGCAGCCGTCAGCCAGGCAACGGCAATGCCCAGCGCGGTCAGCGGGGCCAGCGCAGCATGCAGGTTACATTTGAGCGTTAGGAACGCGCAGAACAAAAACAGCACCGCCAGCGCGGCAAAGATGCAAAGCAGCTCCATAGAATCACCATTTTATACAACATAAAAGCCCTGCGGGTGTGCCCCCAAGCCATGGGCGCACCGCCCCACAGGGCTCTTTTTTACTTTTTGCGGAAAACATCAACGGCAAGGCAGGCAAACGCAGCCCCCACAGCCGGGGCAAACAACAGCAGCAGCCATTGGCCGCCGTTTGGCACAAAGCGCAGGTACCACGGCTGCACCGGGTTGAGCACCACGCCGTCCAGCCGGGTAGGCACGCCGCCCACACTGTCCGGGTCAATGCGCAGGCCGGTCACGGTAAGGCCGCCCAGGTCAAAGGTATACTGGTTTTCGCCGCTCACGCGGGCAAAAACTTTCTGGGTCTCGCTGTACTCGGTCTGGCCGGGGCGCAGGTAATACAATGCTGCGCTGCCGGACGGCAGGTAGTGCACGGCGTCCAGCTCCACCGTTTCCAGCCAGGCTTCGCCCCGCCAGATGATGTGCGGGTCGTTGTCGGTGGAAAGATACCAGCCGGGTTCATCCACCGGCGCGGTATGCCATTCATCGTCATCATAATTGACAAAGCTTTCAAATTCCAGGTCATCCGCCGTTAGGGTGCGGGTCACCATAGTGCCGTCTGCTTTATGGTTCAGCATCACAGCGCTGCCCACCAGCACGTACACCAGCCACACAATAACAGCGGCGGCATATGCCAATATCAGCAGCTGCTGGGGGCGCAGCGGGCGGCCCGCACGGGCGGGGGCGGCAAAACGCTTGGTTGGGCGTTTATCTTTCATTGTACCACCCCGCTTTCTGCCACAGCCACCGGGGTAAAGGCGATAGGCTTGCTGCGGCCTTCAAACCGGTAGAGGGTTGCGGGCATATTCGCTTTCAGCCCGCCTTCGAACCGGCTGCTGAACTCCCGCTCCAGATAGTCGTCCGCGCGGTCGATCAGCAGGTAGTCGATCTGCTTTTCTTCCATATAGGCGGTCAGAGAGTCTGCGGTGCAGACCGCCTCAAAGTCATACAAGGTCCAGTTCAGGCTTTCCACCAGGTTCATAAAGTCGGAGTCCCACCGGCTGGAATAATCATCGTTGCCCCACCAGGTACCGCCATAGCCGTTGACCACCTTGGCGGTCAGCTCATACTTGTAGTAGTACCAGCGGGTGGCATCATCGCCCTGACTGATGACCAGCACGCGGTCCGGCCAGTCCAGCACGGTGTTCATTGCTTCAGCGCGGTTCTTTACATCGCGGCGCAGGGTGTACAGGCTGTCGGCGTTGGTCCAGAACCCGGCTGCGGGCACACCGCGCCAGGCAAAAATACCCAGCACTGCCGCAGCGGCCAGCCCCAGCGCCGCACGGCCCAGCCGCTGCGCCGCGCCGCTGCCCTGCCCCACCGCAAAGCCCAGCACACAGAAGCCGTACAGCATCCACCCCTGCAGGTAGGGCGCGATATAACGCTCATAGTCCTTCAAGGCGGAGCCTTCGGCCTCGGAGAAATTGTAGAAGTACAAAATCAGGTGGAAGAGATACAGCGCGGCAAAGCAGAACGCCCCGCCCACAAAGCCAACCACGGTGCGGCGGCGTGCGGCACCGGCAGGCGCTGCCACAAAGGCCGCCGTGAACAGCAGCAGAATGCAGCTGACGGCCATGATGGGCGCGCCCACCAAACAGACACGGCGGTACAAAAATGCCTGGCCCATACTCTGCATGATCTGGGCAAAGCGTTCTTCGCGCCCAATGCCCAGCAGCTGCTTGATGCCGCCGGTCAGCACAGCTCCATAGCTCAGGCCCGCGCTGCCCACGCTGGCCCCAGTGGTTTCGGTTGGGGTCACGGCGGCGGTATAGCGGTTCCAGCTGATAAACACCGCCAGCACCACCGCCGCCAGAATACTGCATTTTGCCAGCGATACGCCGAAAATGCGGGCAGGCTTTGTATCCGGGTGCGGCGTACCGAACAGCTGATCCAGCCCGATCAGGAACGTAACGATCAAGGCATAGGCAAAACCGATATCTTTGGTCATGGTCAGCACGGCAAGTGGCATGGCACAGGCAAAAAAGCCGGTTTTGCGCCCGCCCGCCGCGGCATACAGGCACAGGGTTCCGCCAAACAGCAGAGCCAGGGGGGTATCCGCCATGGCGTTGGCGTACATGGTGGATGGGGTGCCCGCCGGAACCACGCTGAAAAAGAACGGCAGAAGAAAGCCCGCAGCAAACACCAACACAGCACCCGCCCAGTTTTTGCGCGGCATGGCTGCCGCCGGGGCAATGCAGGCCAGGAACAAAATATCCAGCCCGGCCAGGCACTGCCATTCATAAAACTGGCCCGGTACGCGCTGGAAGAGATAGGAAACCAGGCTGGTTGCCGGGTAGGTAAAGCTCGCCGTCAGGTTGATGGGATCCGCCACATACAGCGCAGCGCGCTCCGCCACCATCTTGGGGGCAAGGCCCCAGGCGGTAAATTCATCCCACTGGGTAAACATGGGCTGCTGCACAGCAAACAGCACCCACAAAAAGCAGCTGCCGCCCACAAACAGCAAAAAGCCGGGGCTGAACAGCGCCCGCCGGATAGCCCGCCACCCGGCACGCACCCCAAAGTAGACCCCGCCGGCCAGCCAGACCGCCATGACGATAAAATGGCCGAACTGCAAAAGCCCCAGCAGGGAAAGCAGATACAGCACCACGACCGACCCGCACAAGGCGGGCAGCGGCAACAGGGCGGCATCGAACCGGGTACACGCTGCCACGCACAGACAGCATGCGGAGAAGAACAGCAAAAACAGCAGGCCGAATACAATCTGCACGGTACAGCACCTCCCGGATTGAAATTAAAAAATAATAGAGAATAAAGAATAATTGTAGTGGACCGCCGCCCTGCAGGCGGCTCAGGAAATTTTAGTGATGTGCCGAATAAGGGCTGATTCTATACCCGAAGACTATCATGCAAACGCTGCGAAAAACCGCAGATTTCATCGTGCCGCAGGCACACCGACATTATTCTTTATTCTTTTTTAATTATTCTTTCATCTACGCGTGAAAGCTTTCACGCGTAGATGACATACACCGGCCCCACAAAGTAGTGCTGGAAGAGCAGCACAGCGCCCAAAACGGCATAGCAGGCGCACAGCGGGGTGATGGCCGCTTCGGCCTTTTCTTCCGTGATGGCGGGGCGGATGGTTTTGCGCAGCAGTACGGCCAGGGCGGGCAGCAATGCCAGCCAAACGCAGAGGAAATACCGCGCCTGCAGCCCCACAATGCGCACCATGCCCACCGGGGTATAGGTGATATACATGGCCGCCATGGCACCGGCGGCGTACACCAGCGCCAGCAGCGCCGCCCCGCCCACGCGGCGGCGGGTGGGGAACGCATCGGCGCGTTTTGGCTGCGCAGCAGCCAGCAGGGCGGCCAACAGCAGCACCAGCGGGCCGGTCAGGTTCAAAAAGCTGATGGGCAGGTCCTTCCAGCCGAACAGGCCGAGCTGCCCAATAAAGAAATCATTCTCTCCCAGGGTCCCCCAGAACGCAGCAATGGTCCGCAGAGGGTTGCGCAGCACAAAGGCCAACTGTTCACCGCCGTTTACCGTGCTGCCGCCCTGGCGCTCAATGATGGGATAGTTATAGCGGAACGCCGTGCCGTACCATTCCGTCAGCAGGGTAACGGCCATAGCACCGCCAAAGCCGCCCAGCGCCCACAGCGGGCGGCGTCCCTTGGCATGCCATTCCCGTTTTGCCACCAAAAAGATAGGCAGCACCCACAAAAGGTTCAGGTACGGTTTAGCGATATTGACAAAGATGCAGGCGGCAGTGTAAATGCCCGCCGTCCGGGTGTCCCACTCCTTGCGGGTCAGCAGGGCAAGCATCAGGTAGTAGCAGCCTAACAGGGTTGCATCATAGCTCAGTGATGCCCCCATAAACAGCGACATCGGCAGCAGCATAATGGCCGCAAAGGCCGGGCGGTAACGCTCCGCTTTGGCCAGCGCCAACGCGCACAACAGCGTGTAGGCCAGCAGGTTGACGATGCGCCCGCCATATAGGCAGCCCAGCGCGCCAAAGCCCAGCAGGCGTGCCAGCGCCATACCGACCGCGCCCGGCAGGAATGGAATGACCAGAAAGCTGACCGGCTCGCTGACTGGGTCCGGCACAGAATCCCGCACATCGTGCGCCAGGTACAGGGCAAAGCTGTCCGCCATACTCTGCACTGCGCCGTCCTTGCCGTATTGCTTCAGGGCATAGCCCGCGGTGTTATAGGCTTTTTCCGCCCCGGTATCGGGGTCAGTGCCCACACCGGCAGAGGTATGCGCATTCACCCATGCACCGGGGAACGCTTCCAGCAGGTAGGCCACATCGTCCGGGTAGGTGCGGGAAGCATCAAAATCAAAGTGCCCGGTGGAGATGGCATAGGTGCGCAGGTAATGGTCGGCTTCGTCCGGCGTTTGCAGCGGCGGGTTGGCAAATGCAAACAGCAGCCCGCACAAAAAGATGCACACGGCCCCTTTTGCCGCAAATCCTTTTGCAAACCGCCGCACACAATACCCGGCCAGCAGGCATACTTCCAGAAAGGCCGCACACCCCAGTGTAACCACCAGGGGGGACACACGGTTATCCAGCCCAAAGAACACCCGCCAGTAATAGGCCCACAGCACGCCGCACACGGCGGCGCACAGCACAGCCAGCCCCCACCGCACAGCGGCGGGCAGCTTTTGTAATTTTATTGGCATAAAACTTCCTTACAACCGCCCTTACAGAATGTACTGGCCGACCTTGTACTGGTCCAGGTTGCCGCGCAGGAACTCAATGGTTTCGGCAAGGCCCTGTTCAAAGGTATACTGCGGTTTCCAATCGGTCAGGGTACGCAGCTTGGTGGCATCGCCCAGCAGGCGGTTGACCTCGCTCTTTTCGGGGCGCAGGCGCTCGGCTTCGCAGACGATCCTGGCGCTGGGGTTGATCTGGGCAATCAGCTCATTGGCCAAATCGCCGATGGAATGTTCCACGCCGGTGGCAATGTTGATTTCCTGGCCAATGGCGGCATCGCAGTCCGCAATGGCCATAAAGCCGTGGGCGGTGTCCTTGACATAGTTAAAGTCGCGGGTGGGGGTCAGGCTGCCCAGCTTGATCTCCTGCTGGCCGGCCAGCAGCTGGGTGATGATGGTGGGGATGATGGCGCGGCCGCTCTGGCGCGGGCCATAGGTGTTGAAGGGGCGCACAATGGAAACCGGCAGGTCAAAGCTGCGGTAAAAGCTTTCGGCCAGGCGGTCCGCGCCGATCTTGGTGGCAGAGTAGGGGCTCTGGCCCTGGAACGGGTGGTGCTCGTCAATGGGCACATACTGGGCGGTGCCGTACACTTCGCTGGTGGAAGTAACCATCACGCGCTGGGTGCCCAGCTCGCGGGCGGCGTTCAGCACGTTCAGGGTGCCCTTGATGTTGGTATCCACATAGCTGTCCGGGCTGTGGTAGCTGAACGGAATGGCAATCAGGGCAGCCAGATGGAACACGCGCTCCTGCCCGCGCATGGCAGTACGCACGCCGTTGGGGTCACGCACATCGCCCATAAAGATATCCATTTCATTGCGGATCTCCGGGGGCAGGGTATCGATCCAGCCCAGGGAACCAAACGAGTTATACAGGCAGAAAGCACGCACTTTCTCGCCGCTTTTTACCAGCTCTTCGGCCAGATGGCTGCCGATAAAGCCATCGGCACCGGTCACCATAACGGTATGGGACATTGTAAAAACACTCCTTTTTATATGGCAATACCGCCCGCAGGGCAGAACAATCCAATTATTACAAAATAGTATAACCGATTTGCGGCCTGATTTCAACCAATGCCCCGCCCAGCGTGCAAAAAAGTGCCGGGGCTGCTGCGGATCGGGTAAGCCTGCATTAAATTTATATAAAGATTATTCCGTTTGTATCAAAGAGTTCGGCAATATGTTATAATAGGGCAATACCGCATAATTCTAAGTGCCGATACGGCGAGCGAGGTGCGGCAGAT
>ERZ827117.2217-NODE-2217-length-11626-cov-2.823524_pt1 | contig 11626 bp, 13 predicted proteins | sample MGYA00519920_ERZ827117 | MGnify/ENA primary metagenome ERZ827117 (study PRJEB31778, sample SAMEA3449260) | human gut metagenome | biome: human gut; feature: human-associated habitat; material: faeces | place: United Kingdom | collected 2010/2012 ...
TACCGGCATTGACACGCGCGGTGCGTAACCTGACGGTGTATATGCCGCTGCCGGACCTTCCTGTGCCGGCATGTCTGTATCTGCAAGGACATCCCCTGCAATTTCATCAAAAGAAGTCCTGCTTTTTTCACCTGCACCTTCGTTTTCTTCCTGTGCAGCCGTAATTTCTACCATATCTTTCCGAAACAGCCTGAAAATTCCACGCTGTTTCAATGTTTTTACATTTAATACGACGGCTGAACTGCCCAGTTCATCTCTCGCCTTTAATACTGCTTCTGTTTCCGTCGGTGCCTGAAATTTCTTTACTATCATTTATGCTGTCACCATCCCAACTGATTGTAATTCAATATTTGATTCTACTTCATTGTAAGAAATTACAATAATATCCTTATAATAATCCATTGCCAGCTTCTTAAAATACATTCTGACAATCGGCGAAGTAATCACAATTGGATTTTTTCCCATATCTTCAAGCTTCTTTAACTGTTCGCCCAAAGACTGCATGATTTTTTTCGTCCGTTCCGGATCAAGCGTCAGGTAAGACCCCTGTTCTGTATTCTTTACAGCACCCATAATCTCCTGTTCCACTGCCGGGTCTAATGTAACAACACTTGTTACCTCATCAACAGGGAAATATTTGCCTGAAATTGCACGTTTCAGACTCTGTCTGACATATTCTGTCAGAATATCCGTATCTCTTGTAACTGCTGCATGATCAGCAAGGGTTTCAAAAATTGTAACAAGGTCACGGATTGAAATTCCCTCTGAGAGAAGATTCTGTAATACTTTCTGGATTTCACCGATACTCATCAGCTTCGGTACAAGTTCATCCATTAATGCTGTATTATTGTCTTTAATATTATTAATAAGATTCTGAACATCCTGTCTTGTAAGCAGTTCTGAAAGATGCTGCTTAATCACTTCCGTCAGATGCGTTGCAATAATAGACGGCGGATCAACAACCGTATAGCCTAAGGATTCCGCACGTTCTCTCTGACTTTCCGTAATCCAGATTGCCGGAAGATGGAAAGACGGTTCAAAGGTCGGAATACCGGTAATTTCTTCTTCGACATATCCCGGATTCATCGCCATATAATGGTCAAATAAAATTTCTCCTTCGCTGACCTGGATTCCCTTAATCTTAATAACATACTGGTTCGGATTTAACTGGATATTATCACGCAGTCTGATAATCGGCACAACCGCACCCAGCTCCAAGGCTACCTGACGACGAATCATAACGACACGGTCAAGCAGGTCACCACCCTGATTCACATCTGCAAGCGGAATAATACCATAACCAAATTCCAGTTCGATTGGGTCTACATTAAGCAGTGATACTACATTTTCCGGTTTACGGATTTCCTGTGCTTCTGTTTCTTCCTGTTCAACCTCTTCTTCTATCTTGGCAGCACCTGCATCTGCCCCCACTTTACGGCTGTATATAATCAGTGCCACGCCAATCGGAATGAAGACATACCACGGCAGTGGTGTAAATGCTCCTAAAAATGCCATTGCCGCACCAACCATCAGCAAAACCCTGTCCATGGAGAACAGCTGTCCTACCATCTCATCACCAAGCTCACCCTCGCTGGAAGCCTTCGTTACAAGAATACCGGTTGCAAGAGAAATGAGCAGTGACGGAATCTGGCTGGACAGGCCATCACCGATAGTAAGAATGGTATACTTTGACAATGCCTCATTAATTGTCATTCCGCCATAGAGCATACCCATGGCAATACCACCGATAATGTTGATACCGGTAATAATTAAACCTGCCGTTGCATCACCTTTTACGAACTTTGTCGCACCATCCATAGAACCAAAGAAGCTGTTTTCCTGCTGTAACTTCTTTCTTCTGAGTGCCGCTTCCTTATCCGTAATGGCACCTGTATTCAGATCGGAGTCGATTGCCATCTGTTTACCTGCCATCGCATCCAGTGTGAATCGCGCCGTTACTTCTGAAACTCGTTCTGTACCTTTATTGATAACAATAAACTGGATAATAATGATGATGACAAAGATAATAACACCAATAATCAAATTACCGCCGCCCACAAATTCTCCGAATGTTTCAACAACATGTCCGGCATCACCATTTTTTAAAATCAGTTTTGTTGAAGATACATTTAACGAAATACGAAACAATGTCGTAAAGAGCAGCATGGTCGGATATGCCGCCATATCCAGAACCTCTTTTGCATATAATGTATTAAATAAAATAATCAGTGCTATTCCGATATTGATAGCAAGCATAATATCCAACAACCATGAAGGAATAGAAATAATGAAGAATATAACTGCTGCAAGCAGATACAAACCCATGAATAAGTCATTCTTCTTTACGCTCATTATTCCATTCTCCTTTCGTCTATTTTAATATTTTTTCAAATGTCACATATGTATTTATTCTATCATTTTTCTTTTTACATTTCAAATATTTGTAACATTTTGTCTTTTTTTCTATCTGATCCCCATACCATTTTATAACAGCATCGTTTTTTGTTTACCCGGCTGCAGGACTCTCGCAAGAATTTCCGCTACAACCTGATATAATTCCGGTGGAATCTCCATGCCAATATCGACATTGTGATAAAGGATTCTCGCAAGCGGTTTATTTTCCACAATTTCAATATGGTATTCTTTTGCCTTATCCTTAATCTGGAAGGCCAGATAATCCGCACCTTTTGCAATAACCACCGGTGCTTTGCCCAAGTTCGGTTCATATTTTAGCGCAACCGCAAAATGTGTCGGGTTGGTAATGACAACATCTGCCTCCGGCAGTGCTTCCATCATTCTTCGTCTTGAAATTTCCATCATACGCCGCTTGACCTGACCTTTTACCTGCGGATCACCTTCGGAATTCTTAAATTCATCTTTAACTTCCTGTTTGGTCATCATATTGTCTGTTTTAAACTTATGCCGCTGGAAAATCAAATCAGCAAAGCCGATGATCAAAAAGACGGCACTTACTCTAATTCCCATGTCAACCAGAATATTCCCGACTGCCGCAATCGCCGTATATAACGGAATGTTGTAAAATGTCAGTATCAACGGCAGTTTATCTTTAATCGTCTGATAAGCTACTATGCCGATAACCGCCATCATCGCAATAGCCTTTAGCAGTTCCACCAGCTGTTTTACCGAAAAAATCCGCTTAAATCCGCTTAACGGACTGATTTTACTGGCTTTTGGCTGTAACGGCTTTGCCGTTACCATCCATTTCTGCTGTAAAACATTTAATAAAAATGCAATGATAACTGCCACAATCAAAAACGGGGCCGCAATCAGCACTATTGATATCAGCATCTGTTTGACTGCCTCCAGTGAAAGATTCATCGGAAGCCCTGTGGCACTGCTTGATATAATTTTATCAAATGTATTGTAAAAATCCTGAAATACTTTCAGTAATTTTTCACCTACTATCCCAATGTAAACTTTAATCAATACAAATAGTGCAAGCAGAGATACTGCTGAAATCAGTTCCTTGCTTTTCGCTACCTGTCCTTCTTTTCTGACATCATCCAGTTTCTTGCTGGTCGCCGGTTCTGTTTTTTCACCACCCGGACCGTCTTTTGCAAAAAACTGGAGATTGTATGCCAATACCAAATTCTCCAATTCCATCATGTCACTAACTCATTCCTCTTACCAGTGCTGCAAATATGGTTTCTATTTCTTCCAATATGTAGCCGGATACCGCAGGCAGCATGGAAATTGTAAAATAAATCACCAAAAGTCCTACAAATAATTTTAACTGGATACCGACTACAAACATATTCATTTGCGGTGAAACCTTCGCCATAATGGCAAGAATACAGTTTACCAGCAGCATGACCGCAAATACCGGAAGCGCAATACGAAATCCAATCACGAAATATTCACTGACGAATTTCAAAATATCCGTATAAATCGTAGAGGAAAACTTTACGCCACCTACCGGAATTGCATTATAAGTTTCCACAATTGCCGCTACCAGATACCGGTGCAGTCCACTTACAATCAACAGAAGCATGACAAGGTAGTAATAAAAATTCCCCATGATACCGACCTGCATACGTGTCGTCGGATCATAAATCTGTGCCATGGAAATACCTGTATCCATATCAATAATCTTACCGGAAAACAGAATAATCTGTGTGCAAAATGATGTAACCGCTCCCAGCAGAAGCCCTACTGCCACTTCTTCAAGCACCAATGCCGCATATCCGATTACCCCGTTGTATGACACAGAAACATCACTGCCCTGTAAGCTGTAAACCAAAATAGATAAAAATACCGAGAAGCCGACTTTTGTTTTCTGCGGTGTCCCCGATGTATTAAAAAAAGGAGCCGTATAGACAAAAGAAGCCATCCGCATTAATATCAATATAAAAATTTCAAATTGATCTAACGCAACCTCGAAATCCATCATCTGTAACTCCTTAATCAGCTAATATACTGGGCAAAACTGCCCCATAAAATATTCATATAAGAAACGATTTCATTCAGCAGCCACGGTCCCATAATCATCAGTGCAAGCATAATTGCCAGCAGTTTCGGGACGAATGTAAGTGTCTGTTCCTGTATTGACGTCAATGTCTGCAAAAGACTGATGATCAGACCTACAATCATTGACACCAGAAGAATTGGAACCGATGTCTTTATAATAATCCAGACCGTCTGTCTTCCAATCGAAATAATATCGCCTGCATCCATACAAGTCTTCCTCCCATTTTTAGATTTCAAAGCAGAATATCTGCCTATAAAGTAAGATATTCCCCAGACTATAAAAGCGGGGAATCTTACATAAAACCAACTGAATTGCTACTTAAATGTTGTCATAAGATTGCCGATAATTAAACTCCATCCATCTGCCATTACAAATAATAAAATCTTAAACGGCATTGATATTGTCGTTGGTGGCAGCATCATCATACCCATGGACATCAGGGTTGAAGACACAACCATATCAATCACAATGAACGGAAGATATATCAAAAATCCTATGATAAATGCTATTCTCAACTCACTGATAATAAACGCAGGAATCAGTATTTCCGTAGGAATATCATCCTCTGAAGCAATAGAACCGGCCTCAAATCCTTTGATTTTCAAAAATGTATCTAAATCCTTGTTTGAGGTCTGCTTTAGCATAAATGTACGAAGCGGTTTAATTCCGGTTTCATAGGCTTCCTGCATGGAAATTTCATTGTTGGAAAGCGGTACAACTGCACTTTGATAAACTTCGTTAAATGTCGGCGACATTACAAAAAGAGTTAAAAATAAAGACAAGCCCACAATAATCTGATTTGGCGGGATTGTCTGCGTTCCTAACGCAGTTCTGGTAAAATGTAATACGATAACTATTCTTGTAAATGATGTCAGCATAATTAGAATTGACGGTGCCAGTGCTATTACTGTCAACACCAGTAACATCTGTAATACACTCGCCATATCTGAACCATCACCTGCCGAGATTCCCACACTAATCAGCTTATTAGTGTTGTCCTCTGCCGCCGGAACTGAACTCGTCATCATAGTGCTGGCAGCAACTACAATTGCTATCAGCAGTCCTGCTCTGACAAATTTTTTCCCGTGTTTCTTTAAAAATCGTAACATAATGCCTTATCCTGCCTAATCCTCTGGCTTGTCCTTTTTATACTTATCTAATATTGCCTTGAAATTATCAACGTGAATTCCTCCCGTTGAATTTTCCCTGTATATCAGCTCTTCTTCATTTACTTCACATAAATAGGTAACAGTGTCTTTACAAACTGCAATTGCAAAACACTTATTACCTATCTTCAGAATCTGAATATACTTTGAGTTAGAGATACGCATTGTTTCCAAAACTTTGACATTGCTGCCAATCATCTTTTCTTTCTGAATACCCCCAACCCATCTGGTAGCAAAATATGTAATAGCAAGCACCAAAGCAAAAATTACAATTAATGTAACCAGCTGTGCCAATGATTCCAGCGTGCTACCAATCAATAACTGTTGCATTATCCTACAACTTTCTGAACAGCTTCAAGAACACGGTCTGCCTGGAAAGGCTTTACAATAAAGTCTTTAGCACCTGACTGAATGGATTCGATAACCATTGCCTGCTGACCCATTGCTGAACACATGATAATGGAAGCGTTTGCATCTGCCGCTTTAATTTTCTTTAAAGCTTCAATACCATCCATTTCCGGCATAGTAATATCCATTAAAACAAGATCCGGCTTCAATTCAGCATACTTTTCCACTGCTTTAGCACCATTCTCTGCTTCCCCTACAATATTATATCCATTCTTTGTAAGAATATCTTTGATCATCATTCTCATAAATGCGGCATCATCGCAAATTAAAATATTCTTTGCCATAAATAATCTCCTATCTAACTATAATGATATTTACTTTTTAACATGTTTATTATACATCATCACCATAAAATTGCATACTATTTTTTTAAATTTTATGTCGATTTTATAAACATCTGTTTTTATCTGTCTTTAATAATCTCCGTAATACGTACACCGAAGCTTTCCTCGATAACAACAACCTCACCCTTTGCGACATTTTTACCATTCACAAGAATGTCTATCGGCTCGCCTGCAATCTTATTCAGTTCTACAATCGTACCCGGTGCAAATTCAAGAATATCCTTGATTGATTTTGACGTTCTTCCCAACTCAACAGTTACCTCTAATGGTACATCCTTAATCAAATCAATGTTTTCCTGCTGTGTAATTGCATTCAAATCGCCAGAGAACGGTTGGAATGTTGCCGGCTGTACATTGACATTCGGCTGTGGTGCGTATCCGGCAGGCTGGGCATAGCCCATTGGCTGTCCGTATCCCCTCGGCTGTGCCTGCTGTGGTACAGGTGCCGGCTGTGGTACAGGTGCCGGCTGTGGTGCTGACATCTGCTGTGCTGCTGACGGTACTTCTGCTGATGCAGCTGAACTTGCTGTTCCTCCGCCGACCTGTGGTGCTACCGTACCATCGTCCGGTGCTGTAAACATCTTTAAAAGTTCCTTTGCAAAATCAATCGGATAGAGCTGCATAATTTCACTATCGATCAAATCACCAATCTGCATTCTGAATGCAACTAATACAAACTTATTTTTCAAAAAGTCCGGAATGGTATCCATACTTGTGTCAGAATAAGTTTCAATCACATTGGCTGTTGGCGGACTGATATCAATCTTTCTGTTAAACATTGAAGACATTGATGTTGCGGCAGAACCCATCATCTGATTCATTGCCTCACCAATTGCGCTTAAATGCAGTTCGCTGAGCGGCTCGGAGTCATCAACTTCCCCCGCACCTCCCATCATAAGGTCGGTAATAATCTTAACATCGTTTTCCTTTAAAATAAGCACATTATTGCCATCAATACCTTCTTTATAAGAAATCTGCATCATTACACATGGTCTGTCATATCTTTCTGCAAGATCATCCCATGAAGAAACAGAAACCTTCGGTGTTGTAATATTTACTTTCTGATTTAACAGGGAACTCAATGTCGTTGCTGCAGTTCCCATACTGATATTGGATATTTCACCAACTGCATCTTTATCTGAGTCAGCAAGTGTAAAGTCCTCCGTCTGTGGTGCTGCTGTATCTGCTGCTGTATCTGCTGCTGTATCTGCTGCTGTATCTGCTGCTGTATCCTGTGCTGCATCTTCACCGCCCATGCCATTGAGCAGTGCATTAATTTCTTCTTGTGACAGCATGCCATCCATTCTTACTCACTCTCCTCTCTCAAAATTTCTGTAACTCTTACTGCATACTTATTATCTGAATACCCCGGCAAAGCTTTGAATTTTTTAATATTGCCCACGTAAACTTCCAATTCGTCATCGACCTTTCTATCCAGTCTGATAACATCTCCCAGCTGGAGATTTACAAAGTCTTGTACATTAATCTTACTTGTACCAAGAACTGCTTTCATTGGAATCAGTGCATTGTCAATAATATTTTCAATCGCAGCTTCATAGGAGTTACTGTCTTTTTCTTTCATTGTTGAGAACCAGTACTTCGTATTCAGCTTATCCATAACCGGTTCTAATGTTGTATATGGAAGACAGATGTTCATCAATCCTTCCACATCACCAATCTTTAAATTGATGGTAACAATCGCTATCGTTTCACTTGGCGATATAATCTGTGCAAACTGAGAATTCGTTTCAATCCGGTTCAGACGCGGTGTAATCTCTACTACGTTTTCCCACGGTTCATGAAGCAGATTCACACAGATTGTAAATACTCTCTCTAATATTGATAATTCAATTTCTGAAAAATCCCTTTCTTTTTCCAGAGAATTTCCAACACCGCCCAAGAGTCTGTCTACAATTGCAAACCCAAGATTGGATGCCATCTCCATAATAACGTTCCCCATTAAAGGATCCATTCCAACTACACCAAGCAAAACTGGATTGGACAATGCATTGGAAAATTCTGAATAAATAACAACTTCCGAATTCACCACATCTACACTAACAGATTTACGAAGATATGCAGGAAGATTGGTTGCTAAAAGTCTTCCAAAATGTTCAAATATAATCTCAAGTGTTCTTAAATGTTCTTTTGAGAATTTTGCCGGACGTGCAAAATCATAATCTTTGACCTGGCGTTCATCCGTGTTTTTCATCTCATCAGCATCTAACTCACCTGTGCTTAAAGCTTTCAAGAGGTTATCAATCTCATCCTGGGATAAGACCTCTCCCATCTTCCTCACCTCCTTTGTCTTATTTTCTTATTTCTATCATTACGATACAACCATCTTAGTCAATGTGACAGACGTGATAGAATCTGTCTGGAATAAATCTCTTAAATAACTAAGCAGATTGCTTTCTACTGTTGCCTTATTTGCATTTAATTCACTGTAAGAATACTTTAATGCTTCTGTGTTTACCTGACTGACAACTACTTTCATGCTGTTTTCAAGGCTGGACTTTTTTTCTTCATAGTCTTTTGCCTTTGTATTAAAGCCTACTGTAACATTTAATACAGCATAATGCGTTTTACCGCCATCCGTATATGATACAGTAATATCTGTACTGTCATTATTCTTAACATCTACATATGCAATATCAGCGATATTTGCACCCGCAGAAGTGGTGTCATCTTTAACGGTTGTTTCACCAATATCCAAATCGATAATCTGAGCAACTTTTGTTATCAAATTATTGGTCTTATTATTTGTTGAAACAAGTGAAAAAGTCAGCAACACTGTCAAAATAAGATTAATAAGTACTAACGCTAATGTAATCACATTCAGCATACTCTTTTTCATTACTCTTCCTCCTAAATATCATTTATATATTATGCTGCTACTAACTATTGAGCATATTATATATCTTAATCTCAACGCGTCTGTTCTGTGCCCTTCCTTCTGCTGTCGCATTTGAAGCAACCGGAACAGCCTCACCACGTCCTGTTGATGAAATACTGTTGACATTAAATCCCTTTGTATCTACAAAATATGTATATACAGAATATGCCCTGTACATTGACAGCACCATATTATCCGGGTACTGTGCCGTATTCTGCGGAACATTATCGGTATGTCCTTCAATTGAAATGGTATTGTCATCATAAATCTTAACAGCATCTGCAACCTTATCTACAACCGAAATTGCTTCTGCCTTTAAGTCCGCTTTACCGGAATCAAACAAAATTCCGCTGCTTAAGCTCAGCATAACGTACTGACTGGTGGTTGTAATTTCAACCTGGGAAGAATCTACATTAGACATATCCAATGCTGCCTGTATGGTATCTGCCATCTTTTCAGACTGTTCAAGCCCTTCTTCCTGTACTTTTTCATACGCTACATCTACTGTATTACTCTCTTTATCCAGTTCAACATCGCCTTCACTGTTCATACCCATATTATTATAGTAATCACTCAGCTCATTTAACTGGCTGGCACCGCTTCCGACTAAGATGCCGTCGGATTTAATCGTTGAACCTCCTGATGGAAGCACACTGAATGCAGAAGCTAAAGAAGCCGCAAGTTCCTGAAATTTATCCGCATCAACAGTCGACATAGAGAACAACAATACGAAAAAGCAAAGCAAAAGATTCATTAAATCACTGAATGTATCCTTCCACAATAAGGACGGTGGTGCGTCCTCTGCTCTTTTTTTTGCCATTAAGCTTCACCTCCAGCATTTCCACCTTCGCCTTCACCCTGAAGCTGTCTTGAGCCCGGTGCTAAGAATGACTTTAACTTTTCTTCAATAACACGAGGGTTTTCACCTGCCTGAATAGATAATAGACCTTCAATGACGATTTCTTTCATCTGATATTCATTATTGTTAATCAGTTTTAATTTATTGGAAACCGGAGTTGCAAACCAGTTTGCAATAATAGAACCGTATAAAGTAGTAATTAAGGCTACCGCCATGTTTGGTCCTACTGTTGAAATATCATCAAGCTTGGCAAGCATGTTTACAAGACCAATCAGTGTACCAATCATACCCCATGCAGGACCCATCGCAGCCATGTAATCAAAAAATCCGGATACTTTTCTGTGACGGTCATCCATGTTTGCAAGCTCTGTTTCAAGAATGCCTCTTACCAGCTCCGGTTCCGTACCATCGACAATCAGAAGAATACCTTTTTTCATAAATTCATCTTCAAGATTACTTGCTACTTCTTCCAGTGCAAGAAGACCTTCTTTTCTGGCCACATTAGATAATTCAATAATTTTCGAAATTACTGCGCCATGATCCAGCTTCGGATCCTTAAATGCAATACCAGCACCCTTTAAATATGTAATTAAGTCTTTGAATGTATAAGACGTAATCAAACATGAAATTGTACCACCAATAGTAATAATAATTGACGGTAAATCAATAAAGCTCTCCGTAATTGCCGCAAAACTGGCACTGGAAACAATTCCGAAGATAATCATTACAAAACCAAGGACAAGTCCTACAAGTGTCGCTAAATCCACAGTTAACACCTTCCATTTCTACATATTTTCGTTAAGTACACTAATAATACTTCTTTTATATTCCAAAACCTTTTTAATTTCTTCACAGCTTTCTTTCACAACATACTTCGTTCCTGTTGTCAAGGTAATCACTGTATCCGGAGTTTCTTCCACGGTCTGAATCAGGTCACAATTCAGAACAAACCGGGTATTATTAATCCGCGTTACATCAATCACACTTTTCCACCTCCCAAGCCTAATACCTCCATTTTTTCTTTTAGTAGAGTACAATTCCCCTGTTACTCAGACTATTTATATTAAAACACTATTATGGCATGATTGCAACAAAATAGTGAAATTTTCCACTTTTTTTGTAAATTTCTGCAACTAATTTTCATTTCAAATATGATTCCAATGTTTTGGAGAGGCGTGATAAAATTCCTTCTATCACGCTCCTCCATATGAACTTTTAATTATCTCTTTAAGTTAATTAACTCTTCGAGTAAAGTATCTGAAACTGTAATAATTCTTGAATTTGCCTGATAACCTCTCTGTGTGGTAATCATATTGGTAAATTCCTGTGAAAGATCTACGTTAGACATTTCCAGATAACCGGATGTAATTGATCCGTCTGTTTCGGAAACATCCTGTCCGATTCCGTTAAACAAACCAGAATTCATAGTTGCTGCATACAGGTTATCACCAACCTTTTCAAGAC
>ERZ827117.2218-NODE-2218-length-11613-cov-2.771500_pt1 | contig 11613 bp, 9 predicted proteins | sample MGYA00519920_ERZ827117 | MGnify/ENA primary metagenome ERZ827117 (study PRJEB31778, sample SAMEA3449260) | human gut metagenome | biome: human gut; feature: human-associated habitat; material: faeces | place: United Kingdom | collected 2010/2012 ...
ACTTACCTGACTAAAAAAATTAAGTTAAACATTCCGATGATGAGTGCTGGAATGGATACCGTTACAGAGCACCGCATGGCAATTGCAATGGCCAGACAGGGGGGCATCGGAATTATCCATAAAAATATGTCAATCGAACAGCAGGCAGAAGAAGTGGATAAGGTAAAGCGTTCGGAAAATGGCGTTATTACGGACCCATTTTATCTGCATCCGGACAATACACTCGAAGATGCAAATAATCTGATGGGTAAATTCAGAATTTCAGGTGTGCCGATTACAGATGATGATGGCAAGCTGGTGGGTATCATCACCAACAGAGATCTGAAGTTTGAAGAAGATTATAAAAGACCGATTAAGGAATGTATGACAAGCGAGAATCTGATTACAGCACCGGTTGGCATTACATTAGACGAAGCAAAGAAGATTTTAGGCAAGGCAAGAAAAGAAAAACTTCCGATTGTAGACAGCGAATTTAAGTTAAAGGGTCTGATTACAATTAAGGATATCGAAAAGCAGATTAAATATCCGTTATCTGCCCATGATGCACAGGGAAGACTGCTCTGCGGCGCCGCTGTCGGTATTACGGCAAACGTTATGGAACGTGTGGAAGCCCTTGTAAAGGCAAAGGTTGACTGTATCGTAATCGATTCTGCACACGGTCATTCAAAGAACATTATCACTACATTACAAAATATTAAGGCTGCATATCCGGACCTTCAGGTAATTGCCGGAAACATTGCAACAGGTGCAGCTGCAAAGGCTCTTTGCGAAGCAGGCGTAGATGCGGTTAAGGTTGGTATCGGACCGGGTTCTATCTGTACAACACGAGTTGTTGCAGGTATCGGTGTACCACAGGTAACAGCAGTTATGAGTGCTTACGAAGAAGCGAAGAAGTACGGTATTCCGGTTATCGCCGATGGTGGTATCAAGTACTCCGGAGATATCGTAAAAGCAATCGCAGCAGGCGGCAACGTATGTATGCTCGGAAGTCTGCTTGCAGGCTGTGACGAAAGCCCGGGAACATTTGAATTATTCCAGGGAAGAAAATATAAAGTATACAGAGGCATGGGTTCTATCGCTGCCATGGAAAACGGCAGTAAGGACAGATACTTCCAGACCGGCGCTAAGAAGCTGGTACCGGAAGGTGTTGAAGGCCGTGTAGCATATAAGGGACTTGTAGAAGATACCATCTTCCAGTTAATGGGTGGTCTTCGTTCCGGTATGGGATACTGTGGCGCGCAGGATATTCCGACATTACAGGAAACAGCACAGTTTATCAAGATGTCATCTGCAGCATTAAGAGAGAGTCATCCACATGATATTCATATCACAAAAGAAGCTCCAAACTACAGTGTAGAGGATAAGTAAAAAACAAATAATCATAACAAGACAGCCGTCCGGTAACGTGTTGACCGGGCGGCTGTTGTTATGTTCAAGGAAAATATTATTACAGGCACAGTAACAGGAAAAGAGCGGAGAATGCCAGTGCTGCCCGAATATGGTATGATATCATTTTATTGGGAAACTGCTTGATTAATATAGTTTATGTGTTGTATAATGTAATAAATAATTGTGCTGATATTCATAGGGGATTGTACGAGCAGTATAATGATGGATGGGTTAAGAGAGGTATAGCAATGAAGGATATGATGTTTGGCGGGTATATCGCCCGCAACCACGTTGGCAACAATCTGACAGACAGGGAACTGCGGGTATTAAAAGATGGGGATATTGATGCAATGGTGTCTACATTTGTAAAGATGCGTCAGGAGGAGTATATTTTACAGTTAAAGTGTGTATTAAAAAGCCTGAAACATTATCTTGGTGACGAAATGACACTGGAAAAGATTACGATAAAAGAGGAGTATGAAGGGGATTTTATCGGCAGTCAGATGATGGATGGCGATATGGATATTTTCTTTGGAATTATCGGAAGCGATGAGGTATTGTTAAAGGTTGCATCGGATTTTGCAATGGAAGATTTTCAGGAATTTGATATGGATGCATACGATGCAGTCTGCGAATTGATTAATTGTACGAATGGTGCATTTGCGACAAGACTTTGCGATGATGATATAGATGTGGTATTATATCCACCGGTATTTTATGATAACGTGCATATTACAAGTGAAAAAGGATTTTATGTCGTAACCATCGGTTACGAAGGCAGTCAATTTGACTTGATTATGGCAATCAATGAGAATGTGGAGCTTGCCAGTCAGGAAACCTATTTGTAAAGAAATGAAAAACCGCAAAAGCGGAGGAATGGAGAAATAGTATGGTTACAGTATTAATAGTAGATGACTCAAGAACATCAAGACGTTTTTTAAGAAATATGCTTACAGAGGCGGGATACGAAGTTGTAGCAGAAGCAGTTGACGGCGAAGATGGCATGAAAAAATATGAGGAATTTAAGCCGGATATTGTTACAATGGATATTACCATGCCAAAGCTGGATGGGATTGATGCAGTCAGTGAGATTTTAAAGATTAATCCGGCAGCTAAGATTGTAATGGTTACCGCAGCCGGACAGAAGACCAATATTGTAGAAGCATTAAAGAGAGGTGCGGCTGATTTTATCCAGAAGCCGTTTGAGAGCAGTGCAATCGTATCTGTACTCGAAAAGGTTATGGGAGAATAATAAAGCCGTATAAGCGGCAGAATGAGGCAGTATGTATAATTACAGAATTTTGATACAGTATGACGGCGGACGTTTTGACGGATGGCAGCGTCTTGGCAAAGATGCTTCGGAAAATACTGTGGAATTTAAAATTAAAGAGATTTTAAAAAAGATGACAGGTGAGGAAGCAGAACTGTTCTGCGGGTGCAGAACAGAAAAGGGCGTTCACGCTTATGGACAGGTGGCTAATTTCAAGCTGAATTCCAGACAGAACTGCATGGAATTAAGGAATTATCTGAACAGATATCTGCCGCGTGACATTGCCGTGTTGAAAGTGGAAGCAGTTGATGAACGTTTTCACAGTCAGCTGCTTGCAAAGGAAACAACGTATCTGTATCGGATTGATACGAAGTCTATTGCCAGTGTGTTTGAAAGAAAGTATAGTTACCACACATTTCATCCGCTCGATTATGAAGCAATGAATAAAGCAGCCGCTTATTTTCTTGGAAAGCATGACTTTAAGGCTTTCACCACAGCAAGAAAGAGCAAGTCTACCGAACGGGAAATTAAGAATATTACTATCAGCTGTGATGAAAGCGGTATTGCGCAGCTGCGTATTACGGCAAATGATTTTTTGCATAATATGGCAAGGCTGATGATAGGAATTCTGCTGGATGTTGGAACCGGTCTAAAAAAGCCGGAAAATGTACGGGACATTCTGGATGGAAAAGATGTTCAGATGTCACTGCCGGCAGAAAGTTATGGACTGTTTTTGGAAGAAGTCCGATATTAGTGTATGATGAGGTGCTGTTTCGTTAATGAACATAGATTCTTAATGAAGCAGCCCTTTTATATAGTAAAAAGAATTGGAGAGAGTCATGAATACAATTGTTGAAAAGATTACGGAACAGTTACAGAATGCATTTGCCGAATGTGGTTATGATAGAAAGTATGCAAAAGTTTCTTTATCAAACCGCCCGGATTTGTGCGAATATCAGTGCAACGGTGCGATGGCAGCGGCAAAGGAATACAAAAAAGCACCTTTTATGATTGCAGATGAAGTTGTTGCAAAATTGGACAAAAATCCGCTGTTTGACTGTATCGAAAGCGTTAAACCGGGATTTATCAATATTATTTTAAGCGGACAGGCAGTTGCAGACTATGTCAATGAAATGACACAGGCAAAGCAGTTTGGTTATGAAAATCCTGAAAAGCCAAAGACGGTCATCGTGGATTACGGCGGAGCCAATGCGGCAAAACCGCTTCACGTAGGACATCTGCGCTCTGCGGTAATCGGTGAGAGTGTAAAGAGAATCCAGCGTTTTGCGGGCAATAAAGTAATCGGTGATGTACATCTTGGCGACTGGGGTCTTCAGATGGGATTAATTATTGAAGAACTGCGTGACAGAAAGCCGGAACTTCCGTATTTTGACGAGCAGTTTACAGGTGAATATCCGGCAGAAGCACCGTTTACCATTTCCGAGCTGGAGGAAATCTATCCGGCAGCCAGTGCAAAATCCAAAGAAGATGCAGCATTTATGGAAAGAGCGCATAATGCAACCTTAAAGCTGCAGAGCGGGGATAAGGCATGTACGGCAATCTGGAAACATATTATGGCAGTTTCCAAAGCGGATTTAAAGAAAAACTATGACAATCTGAATGTGTCCTTTGATTTGTGGAAAGGGGAAAGCGATGCACAGCCGTATATTCCGTCTATGGTACAGGAGATGATTGACAAGGGACTGGCTTACGAAAGTCAGGGTGCTATGGTTGTGGATATTCAGGAAGAAGGCGATACCAAAGAACTGCCGCCATGTATTGTCAGAAAATCAGACGGTGCCGCACTGTATGCAACTTCCGATTTGGCAACGCTGGTGGAAAGAGAAAAGCTGTATCAGCCGGATGCTTATATTTATCTGGCTGATAAAAGACAGGAACTGCATTTTACACAGGTATTCCGTGTGGCAAAGAAAGCAGGCATTGTAAATCCACAGACAGAAATGACATTTTTAGGTTTCGGAACAATGAACGGAAAAGACGGAAAGCCGTTTAAGACACGTTCAGGAGGCGTGATGCGTCTGGAACATCTGATTGCCGATATCAATGAAGCAGTCTATAAAAAGATGATGGAAAACCGTACAATGGATGAAGAAGAAGCAAGGGACACAGCAAAGATCGTGGCACTTTCTGCGATCAAGTATGGAGATCTTTCAAATCAGGCATCTAAAGATTATATCTTTGATATTGAGCGGTTTACTTCTTTTGAAGGAAATACAGGTCCATATATTTTATATACAATTGTAAGAATTAAATCTATTTTAAACAAATATACCGATGGCGGAAAGACACTGGAAAATCTCAGCATTAATCCGGCGGACTCCGCAACGGAAAAGGCATTGATGCTTTCTTTGGCAAAGTTTTCGGAAATTATGGCGGCAGTCTATACAGAAAAAGCGCCGCATAAGCTGTGCCAGTTTATTTATGAAGTATCTAACGCATTTAACGGATTCTATCACGATACCAAGATTCTTGCAGAAACAGACGAAGCAAAGCAGAAGGGCTATATTGCGTTAATTTGTCTGACAAAAGCCGTATTAGAGCAGTGTATAGAACTGCTGGCAATTGAATGCCCGGACAGAATGTAGGAATATATAAGAATATCAAAAGAAAAAGCTAAGATTTTGTGCGGCCGCAGATAAGAAAAGGACGGTATGCTGTACAGGTCAGAAGCTTAGAGGGATAGGATTTATAGAAGGAGGAAACGGAAATCCGTATAAAGTTATGAAATTATTATCATTTGCTATTCCATGCTACAATTCGGCGGCATATATGGAAAAATGTATTCAGTCTGTTCTGGCAGGCGGTGAGGACGTAGAAGTTATCATTGTAGATGATGGTTCTACCAAAGATGAAACGGCAAAAATTGCAGATGAATATGCAGCAAAATATCCGACGATTGTTAAGGCGGTTCATCAGGAGAACGGTGGACATGGACAGGCAGTTAATACAGGACTGGCACATGCAACGGGTAAATATTTTAAAGTGGTTGACAGTGATGACTGGGTGGATTTAAAAAGTTACCGCAGAGTACTGGCAACGCTCAAAAAATTTGACGAGGCAGAAGAACCGGATATGGTCATTGCAAATTACGTCTATGAAAAAGTGGGTGCAAAGCGTAAGAAAGTCATCCATTATGACAATGTATTTCCGGAAGAAACTCTTTTTACATGGAACGATATCGGACATTTTAAGATGGACCAGTACATTTTAATGCATACGGTTATTTATAAGACGGAATTGCTGAAAAAATGTGGATTGCAGCTGCCAAAACATACATTTTATGTGGATAACATTTTTGTATTTGAACCACTGCCGTATGTTAAGAAAATGTATTATATCAATACGAATTTTTACCGCTATTTTATCGGCAGGGATGACCAGTCTGTCAATGAGACGGTCATGATTTCAAGAATTGACCAGCAGCTGCGCGTTACACGCAGAATGGTAGATTTTTATACAGAGCAGAAAATCAGCAATCAGAAATGCCGTATGTATATGCGCAATTATCTGCGTATTATGATGGAAGTATCATCGATCTTTCTGATTCTTTCAGGCACGCCTGAAAACCTTGCTAAAAAGCAGGAATTGTGGAATTACGTCAAGGCAAAGGATAAGGAAGTTTATAAAATGCTTCGTTATAGTATGCTTGGTTTTTCAGTCAATCTTCCGGGGAAATCCGGCAGATGGATTTCAAAGACAGGTTACAAAGTAATGAATAAGTGGATTGGATTTAACTAGGAGGAATGTGAATGATTCTTGATTTGTTTAAACTGGATGGAAAAGTTGCAGTTGTGACCGGTGCCAATACCGGACTGGGACAGGGAATGGCAGTCGCACTTGCCGAGGCAGGTGCAAAGGTTGTCGGTGTCGGAAGACGTTCCTGTGCGGAAACGAAAGAAAAGATTGAAGCATTTGGCGGAAGCTTTACAGAGGTATTGGCAGATTTGTCAACAACCGCAGCAGTAGATACCGTACTTTCCGGTGCATTGGACGCATACGGCAGAGTAGATATTCTGGTAAATAATGCAGGAATTATTAAGCGCTGTGATGCTGTCGATGTGACAGAAGCAGACTGGGATACGGTCATTGATATTAATGAAAAGGTCGTCTTTTTCTTAAGCCAGGCATTTGCAAAGCAGTATATCAAGCAGCAGGACGGCGGCAAGATTATCAATGTGGCTTCCATGCTTTCCTATCAGGGCGGAATCCGCGTGCCTTCCTATACGGCAAGCAAGAGTGCCATTATGGGGCTGACAAAGGCGCTTGCCAATGAATGGGCAAAATACAACATTAATGTCAATGCGATTGCGCCGGGTTATATGGCAACGAACAATACCGCACAACTTCGCAGTGATGATGACAGAAGTGATGAGATTCTTTCAAGAATTCCGGCAGGCCGCTGGGGAACACCGGAAGATATGCAGGGTGCAGTTGTATGGCTGGCTTCCAAAGCATCGGATTATGTAAATGGCTACACTGTAGCGGTAGACGGTGGCTGGCTCGCACGATAAACGATGTAAAAAAGCAACGTAAATAAAAACCGCAGGAACTTCCGGTAAGCACAAGTCATAAGACAGGTGCAGATACAAAATGTTCCTGCGGTTTTATTTTTAAATTAAAAGACTTTGTGACCCTGATATCATTAAAATAATACGCGGCAGATATTTTGATTGACATTCTTTTTAATAAAATCTGCGGCGGCATGACGTTCCTGTTCAGGCATATCTGCCTGACGCAGCATGACGGTCATTTTCCCTTTCTCAAAAAACATATAATAACCAAACTTATCATAAATGGTTGTAAAATCGTCCCAGCTATAATTATAGGTCAGTTCAAATTCCGGGATTTCAGCAAGGATGCCGCTTTCCATCAGTGTAATTGTACATGGTGCGGATTCGGAAGCATCTCTGTTCTTTAAGTGATAATTCACGCTGCTTTTAAACTGGAAACCAAAAATATAAATGGGATAGCACCAGCATGCTGCATAAATGACGGCAAGATAAGAAGAAAAGCAGCCGAGTGCAATGCAGACAATTGTAATCGCGGCGGGAAGCCATGTTAAAATCAGCTCAATGGGATTTCTGATAAAACGGTTCCAGAATACAATCTTAGAATATTCTCTGCCACTTGCCTTGAGTGTGGTTTCGTATTTAATATAATCCATAATGTTCTCCGTTCCAAAGTGCAGGACACTTTGTTCTTTAAGTCTATATCAAATAATACCATGCCGGCAAAATGAATACAATGAAAAATAAATAAAATTCTAACTGATGGTTTCCAAACCTGTGCAAATAAGGTATAATAGTACAAAACACAAGTTTTGGGGTATGAGGTAAAATGAAGGTGAAAAGTCAGGTCATGTCTAACATTGTTCGTATGCTGGAAAATGAAGGACCTTTTAAAGATGTCATTTATGTCATTTTGGAAAATGTATCAAAGTATCTGAAAATGCCGGATGTCACTGTTATGCAGTATGATGAAGAAAGAACCTGTCTGTATCCGGTACTTTCCTATGGCGGCAGACACCATCTGATACAAGCTGCAGAAGTGCAGGCGGCAGCGGCACAGACTGCGCCGCAGGGAACTGTAGAGCGGCAGGTAAAAGCGGCGGCAGATAGTCCGCTTTATGGTGAGAAACTGTGCTATTACAGGGCAGACACGGCACAGGAGCCGGTGCGTATGGCGCTTGCGGATGCAAATATCAAAACGAGCGTGACGGCTCCGGTAAAAGCGGAAGATAAAGTCCGGATGTATCTGTGTGTATCGGACAGTACAAACGATGTAGAACTGGATGCAGAACAGCTTCGGTTTGTATCGGATGTAGCAAATGTAATTCAAAGCATTATGCAGGAACGTATCAGCAAAGATTCCTTATCCTATTCCTATGAGGTATTAAAGGAAATTCTTGGAAGTATTGATTCGGGTATTATGGTGTATGACAGACAGACGAAAGAAGTGCTGTTTGAAAATGATATTGTGAAAAACTGCAATGATATTAAACGGGTCATTCAGACCTGTGTGACATTTTATTTTACAGGTGAAAATACAAAAAGCATCCAGGAACACTGTGATGCCCAGTCCGGGCTGTGGTACGAGGTCCACTTTTCGGATTTGAGGTGGTTAAACGGCAATCCGGCAGTAGTCTGCACGGCGGTTGATGTAACACAGAAGAAAAAGAATCAGCAGAAAATCGAGTATCAGGCGCACAATGATTTCCTGACCGGTCTGTATAACCGTATGAAATGTGAAAATGATCTGCGCCACATTGTCCGTAAAGCGGTGCGGGACAAAGAAAAAGGTGCCGTGCTGTTTATGGATTTGGACGATTTTAAACATATCAATGACGGACTGGGACATCAGTACGGCGATGTGCTGTTACAGCAGGTAGCCGCAGGACTGCAGGGAATTGCGGGAATCCGCGGACACTGTTACAGAATGGGCGGTGATGAATTTGTCATCATTATTCTGCCGCAGTATTTTGACATCTGGGAAAAAATTGTTAAAAATATTATTGCGATGTTCCGTAAACCGTGGTATCTGATGGAAACAGAATACTTCTGTACGATGAGTATGGGTGTTGCCTTTTTCCCGGATGATGGGACAGAAGTAGATGATATTATAAAGACTGCCGATATTGCCATGTACGAAGCGAAGAAAGCCGGTAAAAACCAGTACAGCATTTACGACAATACATCGAGTGAAAATGTCAGCAAGCGGCTGGATATTGAAAATAATATGCGGCAGGCAGTGGCCTCAGAGATTCAAGAGTTTCTGGTATACTACCAGCCGGTAGTAGATGCAGTGACAAAAAAATGCACATCCTGTGAAGCACTGGTGCGATGGGACAGCAAATCTCTCGGATTTATGGGACCGAGTGACTTTGTACCGCTTGCAGAATATCTTGGACTGATTACCTCCATCGGGGACTATGTGTTAGAAGAAGCCTGCAATCAGTGCAGATACTGGAACGAGCACGGCTATCCTGACTTTCATGTCAATGTCAATTTGTCGGTAGTTCAGCTGCTCCAGAAAGATGTGGTAAAAACGGGTGTAAATCCAAAGAATATTATTCTGGAAATCACGGAGTCCTTTGCTATTAACGATATGAACCGTGTCCTTGAGATTATCAAGGGGCTTAAAAAATTAGGTCCGAGGATTGCATTGGACGATTTTGGAACCGGATATTCTTCGTTAAATTATATCAAGCAGCTTCCGTTGGATTTAATCAAAGTGGATAAGACATTTATCGATGATATTCTGGAAGATGAATATGCACAGGCATTTGTACGGCTGATTGTGGAACTGTCAAAAACCATCGGCACGAAGCTGGTCGTTGAAGGCGTGGAACATCAGGAACAGTACGAGCTGCTCAGAGGTCTGGGGGTGCATTATATACAGGGATTCTATTTTGGAAAACCGGCAGCCGCAAAAGATTTTGAACAAAAGTACTTAGCATCATGGAAGCCGGAGCAGTAAGGAAGAACCATAAATATAAGAACAATAAAAGAAATTAAAATGCGAGGGCGGCGCATGCCGCAGAAATGAGGTAGAGATGAGAACAATTATCAGAGGTGGCAGGGTGTTAGACCCAGCAAGCAGCACAGACGGCATCAGGGATATTCTTGTGGAAGACGGTATTATTAAAGAGGTTGCAGAACATATCAGTACCGATGCGGAAAATGTAATTGAGGCAGAAGGTCTTTATGTCATGCCTGGACTGATTGACCTGCATGTACATTTCCGGGAGCCGGGATTTGAACATAAGGAAACAATCCGTACCGGAGCCAGAGCAGCGGCGAGAGGCGGATTTACAACCGTTTGTGTCATGCCGAATACCAAGCCGGTTGTAGACAGCGTGGAAATGGTGAAGTATGTGATTGACAAGGCAAAGGAAGTAACAGACATCCATGTGCTTCCGATTGCGGCAATTACGGCGGGACAGGACGGAGAATTTATCACAGATTTTGAAAATCTGTACAAAAACGGTGCGGTTGCGGTCAGCGAAGACGGCAAGTCTGTTATGAATGCGAGAGTGGCAAGACAGGCAATGCGTCTGGCTGCGGAAGTTGGAATCCCTGTATTTGCACACTGCGAAGATAAAAATTTAGTTGCAAGAGGTGTGATGAATGCCGGCAACAGAGCCAAAGAACTCGGACTTTACGGCATTATGAATGCGGTGGAAGACGTCATTGTGGCAAGAGATATCCTGCTTGCAAAAAACACAGGCGCAAGACTGCATCTGTGCCACTGCTCAACCGTGGACAGTGTGAAGATGACAAAGCTTGCAAAGGAAGAAGGAATAGATGTAACAGCAGAGGTTACGCCACACCATTTTACACTGACGGAAGATGATATCACAGGTGATGATGCAAACTACAAAATGAATCCGCCACTGCGTGCTAAGGCAGACCGCGAAGCGTTAAAGGAAGGCTTAAAGGAAGGGGTTATGGATGTGATTTCAACAGACCATGCACCGCACCACAGAACAGAAAAAGAGCGTCCGTTTGCTGAAGCACCATTTGGCATTACGGGACTTGAAACTTCTGTGAGCCTGACGATTACGGAGCTGGTGGACAAGGGTGTTTTAACACCGCTTCAGATGGCAGAACGCATGAGCTATAAGCCTGCGCAGATTATCAACAGCGACAAAGGAACACTGCTTCCGGGACGTGCGGCAGATATTACGATTATCGACCCAAATGAAGAATATGTGATTGACAGCACCCTGTTTGCATCCATGGGAAAAAATACACCGTTTAACGGAAAGACAGTTAAGGGCAGAGTCAGATATACAATGTCAGACGGCAAGGTTGTATATTCATACAGGCCGGGCTGTGAAATTATAGTAGACAAAGACGTTCCAAAACTCATATAATAAATACGCCTGTACCGGCAGAAAGAGGAAGACAAAGATGATTAACAAGTTAGTAGAC
>ERZ827117.2233-NODE-2233-length-11543-cov-5.923747_pt1 | contig 11543 bp, 9 predicted proteins | sample MGYA00519920_ERZ827117 | MGnify/ENA primary metagenome ERZ827117 (study PRJEB31778, sample SAMEA3449260) | human gut metagenome | biome: human gut; feature: human-associated habitat; material: faeces | place: United Kingdom | collected 2010/2012 ...
GGTAATAGCCCCACCAGTAGTTCCAGTCATAAATATGCAGATATTTTTTTGCTTTACAACCCATAGATGTACTCCATTCTAACAATGTCGGCACAAGAGAAATCACAGGAAACTCGCCGCCCGGTATCAACAAAAGTCTAAGTCCGTCCTTTTTTCAAGAAAGGTGCCCAAAGGCAGTGAGGTGCTCTTCTCATCGGCTCACCGGAATGGAGATCTCGAAAACAGCACCGCTATCCCCGTTGTAGGCACGGATCGTTCCCTTATGCAGGTGAACGATCTCCTTCGTCAGGGCAAGGCCGATGCCGGATTTTCCGCTTTTTCCCATGTAAAAGCGGTCGAAGATGTGCGGCAGGTCCGCTTCGGCAATGCCGTCCCCGTCATCCTGTATCCGTATCGTCACATGACGCTTGTCCGCGCGGCAGGTCAGGCGCAGCTCGCTGCGGGCATAGCGCACGCCGTTGGACAGGATATTGGTGACCGCTCTGCGCAGCCGGGTATCATCGCAGCTGACCATAACGGGCTCCTCGGGGAAATCCGGCACGATGGTGATGCCGCTGCTGACGACTGTCGGCTCCACGGCGCGTATGCTGTCGTAGAGCAGTTCCCGAATATCCGTTTCGGAAAGGGTAGGCCGCTGCCGCCCCATATCGATTTTCGAAATGTCCAAGAGTTCTTCCACCAGCTCCGTCATGCGGTCGCTCTCCGCCAAAATCACCTCCGCCGCGCCGCCCGCGTCCATCACGCCCGCCTGTATGCCCTCGGCATAGCCCTGTATCGCCATAAGCGGCGTTTTCAGCTCGTGGGAGGCATTCTGGAAGAAGGTCTGCTGCCGCTCCGCTTCCTTCTCAATATCCCTGCCGAAGCGAAACCCCAGCAGGCACATGACGGAGGAGATCGCCAGCAGCACCGCAAAGAACACCCAGTTCAGCGTTACGATATAGCGGGTGATGGGGCCGATGTCTATGTACATGATATAGGAGTAGGATTCCTCCCCATCGCCGTAATCCTCTTGCACGGACATGAATATCAGGTGATGCCTGTCCGTTTTGAAGGTATAGCATTGGTTGAGCGATAGATCCCGCCCTGCACAGTATTCCAGCAGTTCTTTCTCCAGCCGGTAGGTATCCCGGTTCCATGTGTTGGGCTGGTAGCTGTTCTCCATCTCCAAAAAGACGATGCTGGGGGTAAAGAAGTTTCCCTCCTCGCCCTCGTCATAGGTCGGCTCATCATAGGTGTAGGGTATGGCTCGATTCTGATACTCCGCTTCGTTGAGCAGCGCCTTTTTTGCCTCACGCACAAAGTGTGCGGGGATAATGAGGTTCACCGCCAGCATGAACAGGGCAAATAGCAGCAGAGCCGAGCAAAGGATCAGGTACACGATCCGCAGCTTGATGTTTTTCACGTGCGCTCCGCCCCCTTCAGCTTATAACCAAAGCCCCAGATGGTGCTTACGCTGACGGTGCTGCCCGCTTGCGTCAGCTTTTTCCGGATACGGCGCAGGGTTTCGTCGGTCACGCGGGTCTCCACCTCCGAGTCGAAGCCCCATACCGCGTTAAGCAGCTCCTCGCGGGAATAGGCCTTTTCCGGCTGCTTCAGCATATAGCTGAGCAGCCGCAGCTCGGTCTGGGTCAGCGTCACGATCGTGCTTCCGCAAAAGACGGAGTTTTCCGTAGCGGAATAGCGGATATCCCCGTAGCGCAGCTCATCCTCTGTCGCCGCCGTTTTTCCTCGGTCCATCTCCACGCGGCGCAGCAGCGCTTTGACCTTCATCAATAATATCGTTGGACGGAATGGCTTGGTGAGATAATCGTCGCTGCCCTGACTGATACCCATAACGTAATCCAGCTCGCTGTCCTTGGCCGTAAGCAGGATGATGGGAATATCGGAAACAGTGCGAAGCTCCCGGCACACGGTAAGTCCATCCGTGCCGGGCATCATAATGTCCAGTATTACAAGCTCCGCAGGCTCTTGACGAAACGCTTCCAACAGCGCGTCTCCGCTTTCAAAGGAGCGCACGGTATATCCGTCGCTTGCGAGGAAGCTATGGAGCAGCTCCCGTATGCTCTTTTCATCGTCCGCCAAATAGATGGAATGTCCCATGGTGACCTCCTTGAAAGCAGCGCCAAATGCTGCGCGTGGGCGCAGCATCGGCATGATGTTGATTTTATACTATCAGAAAACCGTCTTTCCGTCAAAGGGGGCAGATGCCGCTTTCGCAGCCGGTGTTTCCCCAGATGGAATTGTACAGCTCGCACAGCTGGCTGTCGATCTCCGTAAGACGGTTGTAGTCGGCAATCAGCGCGTCCTTTTCCGCGTCGGTCAGGAAGCTCAGGCTGCGGATAAAGGAGGCTTCATCATAGTTGTCGAAGTCATAGTCATCCGGCAGATCGAAGTATGCTTCATCTACCTTGTCCCACAGATCGGCGTTCTTCTCGCAGAGGCGGTCATACTCCTGCTCCAGAGTGTCGATCTCATCCAGCACCTTGGGGTCGGCCTTTTCCAGCGCCTTCTCGTAAAGCGGCATATTGTCGCAGGCGGGCAGCTGAGCGTACAGTGCCTCCATCTCAGCGTCGAGGCCGTTCAGTTCCTTGATGTCTGCCAGAAGGGCTTCCTTCTCCGCTTCGGTCAGGGCATTGGTGCTGCGGATAAATGCCGCCTCATCAAAGTTTGTGAAGTCGTAGTCGTCAGGCAGGGCGTTGCAGATTTCGTCCAGCTTTTCCCACAGCGCCGCGTTTCTCTGGAAGATGGCGTCGCTCTTCTCTTCCACCGCCTCGATCTGCTCCCAGATGGCGTCCTCGTTCTCGGTGGCAATTTTAGTAACAGACTCCATTGGTGCGGATGTGGCGGCAAAGGCGGAGGTTGCCGTGCCGATGGCCGTTACCGTCAATGCCAGTGCCAGTGCAAAGCTCAAAATCGTTTTCTTTTTCATGGTATGTTACGCTCCTTTTTGAAGTATTTTTGGTTGGGTTTCAACCTTGTCTGTAGCATAGCAGTAGCTGCATTGAAATTCCCCCGCGAAAGTGCGGGGAAAGTGTCACAAATTCGTCACAGCATCCATGCTGTACAATCGAATTCTCGGAACAGCGCAGAGAAAAAAATAAAAACATCATAACTTAACAAAGACTTTATCTCAATTATGGTAACATATGCTATCTATCTTTTCGTTAACAGACTGATTCTGCAATATGTCAGTCAAGTTGAAAAGGTAGAAAGCATCAATCGTGAAGAATATGTGGAGGAAGTCGAATGAAACGGATATTCTTGTTCTTGCGCCCAAGGACACAGGTCCGCATCTCGGAAGATGAGCCTTTCGGCGGTTGAGCGACAAACTTGTGCACCGTAAGGCAAGTCACGATCAACATTTTTTCAACAGACAAGGAGGATAACAATGAAGAAACAACTTTTAAGCATCCTACTCTGCCTTATCATGGTTGTAGGTTTGCTCCCAACGGCGGCACTGGCGGAGGAAGACGCGCCAACATTTGATCTGACAAAGGATCTGGCGGGCATCACAATTCCAGATAATCTGGTCACCTGCGTCTGCACAAAGGCCAACGAAAGCAGGAGTTACGGCCAATTGCCCGGCGGCTTTTCTGCTTCTCAGCCCCTGATGGAGGACGGTTCCTGGACTGTTCTTATCTCTGTCGAGCCAAATGTCTATATGGCTCAGTTCAACAAGGACACAGGCAGCACGCATAGCCCAGATAAGAATCACCTTGATGACTTCACTACCCCGATTCAGTTCAAGCTGAAATACGAAGAAAATAAATGGGAGCTTCTCGGTGAGATGCCCCAAAACCAAACGCGTTACTTCACCTGCAGCGGCGGCCATGTGTATCAGGGGGCCGCGCCCACCATTGAGCTGGTCAGCAAGACGTATACGGACATTAAAGTAACAGAAAACAGTGCCTGGGAGTATTCCATAGACAATGGGGAGACCTGGCAGGGCAGCTGCCATTTCATCAACCTGCAGCCTGGCACGGAATACACCATTATCGCCCGTGTGAAGGAAACAGCCACCCACCAGCCCAGTGCGAACAGTGAACCCCTCAAAATCTCCACCATCGGCTCCGCAATTACAGAAGATGATTTTGCGGGGCTCAACATTCCCGCAAACCTTGTCACCGTCAAGTGCCAAACAACCGGTGACAGCAAGGCATACGGGAGGATCCCCGGCGGCTTTGACTTGAGCAACGCGACGCCCTACAAGGAAAATGGTGTTTTGAAGGCCATCGTCTATCTCAATTTGCCCGCTTACAAGGACAAGTACGATGCGGACACCAAAAAAACGCACGAAATTGCAGATTTGGGGGGAAACCTCGTAACGACCTTCACCCTGAAGTATGTCAACGACAAGTGGGAGCTGGATGGCACTTTTCCTGCTGTGGTGTTGCTCGTCACCTGCAACGGAAGCCATGAAAATCAGACCTACACCGTTACCTTTGACGGCAACGGCGGTAGGCCCACTAACAGTACCATGACCACCACCGGCAAGAAGCTGGCCTCTCTGCCCACTGCCACCCGCAGCGGCAGCTACAGCTTTGACGGCTGGTACACCGAAAAGAACGGCGGCACTAAGATTACCACGGCTACCATGTTTGACAAGGATACCACCGTGTACGCCCATTGGACTTATACCGGCTTCACCGGCAGCAGCGGTGGTATCGCCACCTATCTCATCACCGTTCTGAACGCGAAGAACGGCACGGTGGCTGCCAGCCACAAGACCGCGCCCAAGGGCGCGACCATCACGCTGACTGTCGCCCCCGATAAGGACTTCGTGATGGATGGCCTCGCCGTCGTGGACGGTGCGGGCGCGGCGATCAAGCTCACCGACATGGGCAACGGCAAGTATACCTTCATCATGCCCGCGAGCAAGGTTACCGTTGAAGGCAGCTTCAAGGAAGAGTTTCCTGACTTCCCCAACCCCTTTTCCGATATAGCTCCCAGCGACTTCTGCTGCGATGCCGTGATGTGGGCAGTCGCAAAGGATATCACCAACGGCATCGGCAACTATACATTCGCTCCCAACCAGCCCTGCACCCGTGCGCAGATCGTCACCTTCCTGTGGCGTGCGGCCGGTTCTCCCTCTCCCAAGAGCGCGAGCAACTTCACCGATGTTCCCGCTGACGCTTACTACGCCAAGGCAGTCGCCTGGGCCGTTGAAAACGGCATCACCGGCGGCACCGGCGACGGCAAGTTCAGCCCCGACGCCACCTGCACGCGCGCTCAGGCTGTCACCTTCCTGTATCGCGCCTCCGGCAGCCCTGCCGTGAGCGGCAACGCTGCCTTCACCGATGTGGCGGCTGACGCTTACTACGCCGCGGCTGTCACGTGGGCGGAGAAGAACGGCATCACCGGCGGTATCGGCGGCGGTCTGTTCGGCTCCGACCGGTCCTGCACGCGCGGTCAGATCGTGACCTTCCTGTACCGCGCCCGTAACAAGTAAAGAGTCCTGATTTATTCTCTGCTTGTTCTTTCTCTGTCTTAATCTCCGATAGAGTGGGCTGTTCCGGTGGGTTCATATTGAACCCCTCCTCGGTTCAGCAAAGAGGTATAGTTGCCCCTTGGCGTGGCGATTTTTGTTTTTTGGCTTAATGAAGTGGATCGTACCAGGGCGCTGTACGATCCACTTTTCATTTATTTCAGCGTATAGAGATTGGATGTGTTGCTCCCATTGGGGCGGTATCGGGGCAGCTTGGCAAGATAGCCGTGCTGCTCCAGATCTGTCAGTGCCCGCTTGACGGTGCTGCGGGAGAGGTTCATATCTCTCGCAATCGTCTTGATCCCCGGCCAGCAGCTTCCTGCGCTGTTGGACCGGTCCTTGAGGTACATATAGACGGATACAGCTCTGGGCGGCAGGAGCGTGTCGGCGTAAATGCTGTCAAAGTAGCTCACCGATCCACCTCCTGCCGGGGAAGATTGTAAGGGGCGCGCTTGTGCGGCATGCGGTCATAGTCGATGTCCTCTGCCACCACCATCTCCTGCGCGGGCGCGTCGTGGAGCTGCCCCTCGCCCTTAACGGAGCGAGTGGTCTGCCGCTCCGCCAGCTTGGGCGGATACTTCCGCACGATGGCACGGGTCAGCGCATTCTGATCGGCATAATAGACCTTTCTGGCTGCCTGCTCCTCCACACGGTATTTCTCCTCGAAGGTGATACCCCATTCGAGGAACAGGCGCAGGCAGGTACGCACAGGGTGGCATCCGGTCTTCTGCACGATGAAGCTGCCCTTGGGGATGGACTTGAGCTCATCTGCCGTCAGCAGGGGACGCTCCATCATCTGCAGGCTCTGGCTGGGATCGTTTTTGCCGCGACTCACAGAGCCGGAGAGCACCGTGCGGCTGCCGAGGGCTTTGGAGAAGGCATCCGCCGCCTCACTGTTGGGCGCAAAGCCGCCGCAGATCACATCCTGGCAATTGTCCATCAGGATGGATGCACCTTCTTTGCCATAGTTCTTTTCCAACTGCGCCAGTGACTGGATGATTGGTACCAGCGTCAGGCGGCGAGAGCGTCCAGCACTGAAAAGCGGCAAAATATCAAAGGGCGGCATGGTACCCAGCTCATCGCAAAAGAGAATAACGCGGTTTTTCAGTTTGCCGCCGTTCTCATCCGCTACTGCGAACAGCTCACGGGAGAGGTTCTGGATCATCAAGCCCGCCATAAAGTTCTTTGTCTGATCCTCCTCCGGCAGGATGAGGAAAATGGCGGATTTCTCGGCAGCGAATATTTCCGCGTCAATGGCACTGTCGAAGCACAGAATTTGCTCCAGCTCATTGTCAAGAAACGAGTTGAGCCGGGACAGCACCGTGGACATGACTGATGCCATCGCCTGCTCGGAGCTGTTGAGCGCGGCGCCAGCCAGCCAGCGCGCTTTGTGCTCGGACGGCAGCTTGTCCATGAGCAGCTGGAAGCGGGAGCGTCCCCGCGCACCACGTGCCGGCTCCAGTAGATCCTGCACCAGCTTGAATACCGACACGATGTGCCGTCGCTCCTCTGGGTGTTCCTCATCCGGCGGCAGAAACTCCGCAAGCAGCAAGATCGTGGAAGACAGCAAGCCCTCCGCCGCATCGTAGAAGAAGGCGTTCTGCCCGTGGTCGGAGTTTCCCTCCGGGCTGACGATGGACTTGGCGAGGATCTTGGCGTACTTTTCGGCTTTGGCGCGGGCGGCGAGGTTGTCCGGTTGTTTTCTGGCGATATCCATATAGCGGTTGATGAGCGTCAGCAGGTTGTTGCCGTCCGAGCGGGTGGGATTACGCAGATCGATGACGGAGATATGCTTATAGCCGTAATACTTTTTGGCAATAGAGCCGTAGTTACGGGCAAGATCACCTTTGGTATCCAACGCCAGAAAGCTCATGCCAGACGCGCAGGCATATTCAAGGTTGGGATAGAGGAAGAAAGCCGTCTTGCCCGCGCCGGAGGCGGCGATCATCAGGCAATGGATGTCATCGCTGTCCACCAGCGCAGTCAGTTCATCTTTCCTGCCCTTGCAGCCCAGCACCAGCCCCTGTTCTGTGGGAAGGCTTACTCCCTTGCGCCAGTCTTTGACATTGAACGGCACATGGGCATAGATCTGGCGGATCTCCTTATCGGTCGCTCAACGCGCCGTGCCGTGCTGTCCGTCACCCACGGTGCGGGACTTGATGCCGCTGAGTGTATAGTGGTAGGACAGCATGGAGAGCCCTCCGATGATGGCGAACATCCCCAGCCCTGCCGCGACCAATATCCCGATGTTGGAGCTTTTGATCGTGTCCCACATTGTCAGCAGAAGGTTTGGCATAGCTCGCTCCTTTCCATTTTGTTTTCCTGTTCTGCCTTGAGATCGTCGTTCCAGTCCTTTTGCTGCGGTACGAGCCGAACTGCATTGAGACCGTGTTCTTTCAAAAGCGCTGCCATGCGCTCACTGGCGGCATGACCGGCAGCGTCATTGTCCAGGCAGAGGTACACCTGCCGGAGCTGCGGGAGCTGTCGCAGCATCTCCATCACAGGAATGGAAGATGTCCCACAGCAGGCCACATAGTTATGCGCCTGCCATCCCTCCGGGAAGAGGGAGATGTAAGAGAGCAGGTCAATAGGGGCCTCAAAGACATAGAGCGTGTCATCACCGCCAAGATAGTGAAAGCTGTGCCGAGGGTCGCTGCCCTCAATGTTGCCGCGATAGCTTTGCCCCATGGTATACAGCCCGCGCTTATGCCCATGACGGGGAACGCCGTGTTCATCGAATCCGACGAACACGGCGTTGTGATATTCCTTTGTCCCGTCCCTGGAGTTTTCACAGCTCTCATAGATGAGCTTCTTGCGCACGAAGGCATTGAGTATCTCGCGGTCGATACAACGCTTTTGCAGCAGGTAGGCATACACACGGCGCATGGACTCACTCTGCGGCCGCAGCACGAAGGGCTTTGCAGGCTCCGGCTCCTTCTCCTTTGCCGCAGGGTAACTCCCACCCAGATCATCGCCGAGGAGCAGAGACATGGCGTCCGGGTAGCTGAGTCCATAGAATTGCTTGACGAAGCTGATGGCTCTGCCGCCCTGTTCGGTGGCGTGATCGAACCACTCGCAGCCGCGGATGGTGATGCTGTGGTCGCTGGCAAGGCGTTTGTCCCTGCCGGATGTGATGAGCTTTTCTCCTCGGCGGCGGAGGAACTCCTCCAAGTCCACCGACGCGGCTCGTTCTTTCTGCTCGGTTGTAAACGGAATGTACTTTGACATAGTCCCTCCCTTATTGTGTCTGTTGCGTCAGTCCGCGATCCTCATGGTCATCCGCCTTGTGTCCCATCGCCATGCGCTTCTCCTGCAATCTGCGGCGACGCTTCTTGTCGATCTGCATCCCTGCATAGATGGCAGGCTGGGCGGCGTTCTCACGGAAAATACGACTCATCTGATGGAGCATCCGAAGGATAGCGGTTCCCACCGCTGCGCCGGAGAAGTCGTCCTGATGGTCAATGAAATATTGAGCGTAGGTGTTGCCCTGTGCCGCCGCCTGTGCGAAATAGCGCAGAGCTTCTTCGCGGTCCACTTGCACCTCTTGTCCCAGCAAATAGAGCTTCCCCAGCGTGTATTGGGCAAACGAATTCCCTTGCGTGGCAGAGTCCTTCAGAAGCTGAATGGCCGCATCTATATCCTTTGGCACACCCTCCGCGTCGGTGAGCAGTAGCTTGCCGAGCCGGTATTGCGCGTATGGATCGTTCTGCTCCGCTGCCTGCCGCAGCCAGTAAAGGGCCTGCGGGAATTGCCCCTGCTCCAGCAGCAGTTTGCCCAGCGCGTATGCAGAGCAAGGATTACCGGCTTCTGCCGATTTTTGAAACCACTCTGCCGCCAACTCGTGGTCAACTGAACTTCCAACTCCATCTCGATACGATTTGCCAAGCTGATGAGCAGCAATAGTATACCCTCCTCCCACAAACGGTGGAGGGTGACCAATGCCATTGACTTCTCGCTGGGATCTGCGTCCACAGCATCTAATATGCTTTTTGCTCTGCGGTAAAACCGCGCCTGCTGATAGATCATCCGCTCCGCACTTGGATCTGGAGGAACAGGCGGTTCTTCCGGCTCTGGCTCTGGCTCATCCTGCATGGCATCATCCTCGAAGGTGAAGTGCAGCTCCGAAAGCCGGAGCGTTTCCCGGATGACCATGTTGCGCACAGTCTTGAACTCCTTTTGCTGCGACAGCGGTACTCGCTGCGGCGGTGTCTGATTATAGTCAATGCAAAGCTGCTCTCGGAGATCCTGCCATAGAGCATAGGCGGACGACACCCGTTCGTCCTTTGCCAGTTCATCCACGATCTCATCTACAATGCGTTTAACACGAGGCGGCAGATAACCGTAGACCTTTTTGCCACTGACCTCTCGAAGCCGCTGGGCGAGATCCGTCACCAGCAGCTCCAGCTTATCGCTTTGCAGAGTACCGGCAGCCATCTGCCCTATGAGAGAAGCCATCTGTTCTTCTGCTTCCTGTTGTAGAATACTTCTTTGATGATCTTTTTTCTCGTAGATGTGCAGGCGGTCGTTCCGGTAGATCGTGCTGACCAGCGCGGACTTGATGCTGCGGATACCCTGCCGGGAGAGGTAGCCCTCCTTCGGATCGGTTGAGAAGAGCACCATGTGAACATGGATGTGCTTCTCCTTTTCGTGCATAGCTGCGTACCAGCGAAGGCGGTCCGGGTGGATCTTATAGCCCTTGGCGATGTCGGTGATAGATGCGCTGATGAGCTCCTGCCAGTTTTTAAGGTCGCTATAACCCAGCCGCTCCGCGTTCTCACGGGAGAGGGAGATGACCGGCGTCCACACATTTCCCGTGTGCCGCGCCACCTCTGCCACGGCATTCTCCAGCGACGGGACCTTCCCGTTGGCGTCCCACAGGCCATGTTCGCCCAATGCTTTTACGCCGGGACGGTTTGCGACATAGTCAAGATAGTTTTCACGACTATCCATCGGCTCAATAAAGTCCTCGTGGATCTGCGCAATGAGCGCAAAGGCAGTCTGCCGGTTGGGTGTGTTTGCATATCACGATGTTGTCACCGCCAACGGAAATGGTCTTCGCCGCCTGATAAATGCTATACAGCTCCGGGTGAATACCGGAGAGGCGGATGGCGGGGAAGTCGAAGCCGCTGCTGTCGAAATGCCAGAGGACTCTTTGCCAAAGCTCCTCATCGGCGGTAAGCAGAAGCAGCGCAGCCGCGTTGCGCTCGGACATACCGTAGCAGCGGTTTTTCCAATGCGTCCATCGTTCTCTGTGGGCGTCACCGAGGAAGAAGCGAAAGGGCTGCCGGTTCAGCTCATCTCGCAGCCGTCTTTGCAGCGGACGGAACAGCCTTCCGCCGAAGCACTCCCGCGCCAGAGCGTTCAGCTCCACCACGCCGGCCTCGATGCGCTCCTCCAGACAAACGCACTCATTCAGGTGGCAGGGGTGCCCGCTGTCGTATCTCGTGCAGTCTTTGCAGCGCACATCGTCGGCACTGTAGCGAAAGCTGCTGCGGATGCGTCCGCTTCTGCGAGGCTGATGACGGGGTGGCGTCATCATCTGCACCTCTGCGGCGAACAGGGGTGTGAACCTCATAAAATATCGCGTCAAATAATCCCTCTCCTTTCTGGAAATAAAAAAGGGCCGGAGTCTTATTGCTAAAACTCCGGCCCATGCCATGTCGTATTACATTGTCTGTTCCTGCGAGGCTCGTTCCAATGCTTCCTCCTGCTGACGGACGCGCTCGTCCAGATCCGGCACGCACACCCTGATCTGCTGCTGGATTCCGCGGATCATTTCTTCCTGCGTATCCGTAAGTTCAAAGAAGTCCTCATCCACGGAATCGGCACAGCAGCGGAATATCTCAGTCAGCTGTTCCGGGCTGAAAAGCTGTTCCTTTTGGATAAGTCCTGAGCGTGTGGCGAAGTCCTGCTTGGCTTCGTCATATTTCTCCATGAAGTAGTGTCCGTGGGACACGCCCGTGCGGTCATAGTCCCAATCCCATGTAACGAATTGAACGCCGTGTTTGCTCGGAGTACCTGCCAGCACCGTGCCGCCAAAGTCAGCGAGGATGCGGTA
>ERZ827117.2248-NODE-2248-length-11460-cov-4.782990_pt1 | contig 11460 bp, 8 predicted proteins | sample MGYA00519920_ERZ827117 | MGnify/ENA primary metagenome ERZ827117 (study PRJEB31778, sample SAMEA3449260) | human gut metagenome | biome: human gut; feature: human-associated habitat; material: faeces | place: United Kingdom | collected 2010/2012 ...
ACGCATATCGCTGGCCTGCACGACTTGTATCGCACAAGCCCTTTGCAGCCGAGAGTTATTCTATCACACCTTCGTGCATTTGGCAAGTGTTTTTTAGAAAAAAGAACGAATTTTCTTTTTTATTTTCTCCGTTTTGTCAAAGAGCGCATTTTCTGTGCAGAATGCACAATCTCAGCACTTTTTGCCGGTGGAAAACTCCCCTACCCTGCTTTTGCAGAGGTAGTATGGACGATTTTGCTGCGGATTATACCTATTATATAAAGGGAAGCGGCCTCGCCCTCTCAGTCACTTCGTGACAGCTCTCCCAAAGGGAGAGCCCTTGGCAAAGAGGGAAACTTTTCCGTACTGCCAAGGGCTCCCTCCGTGAGGGAGCTGGCGCGTAAGCGCCTGAAGGAGTTCGTTTTTTATCTCTTCTTCAGCTGTTCCGCCAGCCCATCCCGAGGCGTGACGTAGACCGTGGTGTACACCTCGTACAGCACCATGCCGGGTTTGGCACCGCTGGCTTTCCAGATGTTTTTCACCTCGGTGGTGTCCACCGCCACCTTTGCACCGGTGCCCGCCTTGTAGGTGCTGGAGTAGATGACTGCCAGCTCCGCGGCCTCCTGCTTAGTGGTGTCCGGGATCTCCTCGCCCCGGCTCATGACCACAACGTGGCTGCCGGGGGCCTTCTGCACATGGAACCACAGGTCTTTGCCCCGGGCGGTGTGCAGGGTGAGCTTGTCATTCTGGACGTTGTTGCGGCCCACCAGGATCTCAAAGCCATCGGTGGAAGTGAACCGCAGGAAGTCTGCAGGCTTCTGGCGCTTATCCCGCTGCTTGTAGTATTTCAGGTAGCCCTGACTCTTCAGCTCTGCCCGGATCTCGTTGAGGGCCGCTTCACCGGAAGCGGACTCCACCTCGTAGAGCACCGTTTCCAGATAGGCGATCTCCTTTTCACCCTCTGCAAGCAGATCTACCAGCATCCGGGCGGCGGTCTGCTTCTTTTTATAGTTCTTGAAGAAGTTCTGAGCGTTCTGGCTGGGTGTGAACCGCAGGTCCAGCGGGATGGTCACTTCCTTGCCCTCGTCGTACCAGTTGGGCACGGTGATGCTCTTCATGCCCTTCTGGGCCAGATAGAGGTTTGCCGAGAGCAGCTCACCGTACAGACGCAGCTTTTCGCTCTTGCCGCTGGCAGCAAGCTCTTCCTGACGGGCGGCCTGCTTGCGCACGGCGCGCTCGTACATATTGTGCACCGCCTTGTGCAGCTCCTTGCTTTTGGTGCGCAGGCGTTCCGCGCGGTCCTTCTCAGCGTAGTAGCCCTCCAGCATGGCGTTGAAGGAGGGCCATTCCTTTATAATATATTTTTCGCCGTACTGCTGCGGGCGGAAGAAGGTATACTCGATGGGCTTTCCGCTGGGGTCGGTGACGCTGCAGGGCGTACCGCCGGTTGCGTGCTCTTCCTTCAGCTCGTCGATGGCAGCCATAAGCTTGCGCTTCTGTTCCTCGGTCAGCTCATTGGCGGGCAGATGTTCGCCGTCAAAGGCACGCCATGCAGCTTCGCGGCAGACCACCGGGCCAACACCGGCCACGGTCTTGTTGAGGGCATCTGCCACCGGCAGATCTCTCTGGCAGGCTGCTGCCACGATGGACGCACTGCTCACCAGCAGGAAGTCCGGTCTTGCAGGCTTGGGCGGCGTGGTGTAGGGCAGGCCCGGCAGCAGCTGGCGCACATCGCTGTCCTCAAAATCCACGCGCTTGAGTGCGTCAATGATCTTGCCGTTCTGCACCAGAACCAGATTGGAGTAGCGGCCCATCAATTCGGCACACAGGGTGTTGCGCACAAGGTCGCCCATCTCGTTGGTGCATTGGAAATCAAAATACACGATGCGGTCTCCCGGCTCCATGTGCACGTCCAGCAGCCTGCCGCCGGTGAGATGCTTGCGCATCAGCATGCAGAAGGAGGGCGGCGTCTCCGGGTTTTCAAAGCTTTCTTCGGTCAGGCACACCCGGGCGGAACCGCTGCGGGCCGAAAGCAGCAGCGCATAGGTATCCGTGCGGGTGCGCAGGGTGAGCACCAGCTCATCACGGGTGGGTTCAAATAGTTTTGCGATCTTGGCGTCGGTCAGCATTGCTTTGAGCTCTGCTGCCGTAAGGGCCAGTGTCGCGGCATCCAATGCCATAGTGTTTACCTCGTTTATGATTTGGAATGGAAATTCTTTTATTTTAAGCGACCTCGCCCTCTCAGTCTCGCATCTGCTCGACAGCTCTCCCAAAGGGAGAGCCCTTGGCAAAACCATGAACCTTGCATAGACTGCCAAAGCCTCTCACTTTGAGGAAAGACTTCCCCCGCGCCGGGACAGATTCTCTCCGGCCGGGGAGAAATGTCACCGTAGGTAACAAAGAGGGGAACAGATGTCACCATAGGTGACAAAAGGGGGGAGTGTGGCACGGCGTTAGCCGTGACGGAGAGGGCGAGGCCGTTCACCTTATTGCAGCTTTCCTTATAAATACGTATACGGGTCCCGGTTTTCAGTGCTCACCAGCACGTCCAGCTCCGGCAGGGCGGCACGCAGCTTTTCCGCCACAGCGGCGGTCACCGGGAATTCGGTGGCGTAGTGGCCCGCAGCAATGAGCGAAAGCCCCAGCCGCTTTGCGTCGATGGCATGGTGATGGTTGGCTTCGCCGGTCAGCAGGCAGTCCGCGCCCATAGCAATGGCATCTGCAAACAGGCTTCCGCCCGCACCGCTGATGACCGCCAAGCGCTTGACCGGCTTACCCGCATCCACAAACTTCACCTGCACCGCCGGGCCGTTCTTCGGCTGGTTGCAGCGCGCAGCAAGCTTCTGCTGTGCCTTGCGGGCAAGCTCCGGAACCGCGATTTCTTCAATGGCTCCCACACGGCCGCAGCCCTCGGCAAAGGTTTCCATATTCTTCATATCAAAGATGCCTGCCAGCACTTCGTTCACACCGCCCTCGGCAGCATCCAGATTGGTGTGCATACAGATGGCAGAAATGCCCGCCTGCACCAGCTGGAAAGGCACATCCTGCGGGCCGATCTTTTTGAGCGGATCAAAAATGACCGGGTGGTGGGACACGATCATCTCACACTGCTTTGCAGCGGCTTCGGCCACCACTTCGGGGGTGATGTCCAGTGCTGCCAGCACCCGGTGCATCTGCCCGCCGCAGTCCACCAGCAGGCCGGGATTATCCCAGTGTTCCGCCAGCTCCAGCGGCGCGATGGCCTGCATTGCTTCGTATACCTGATTAACTGTTATCATATCTTCACCATCCTCGCCCTCTCCGTCATTGCTTACGCAATGCCACCTCTCCCATGGTGAGAGGCCTTGGCATTCCATGCAGCGTTCATCATTTTGCCAAAGGCTCTCCCTTTGGGAGAGCTGGACGCGAAGCGGCCTGAGAGGGCAAGCCAGCTAATAAACTATCGATTTCCTGCGCAAGTGCGCTGCCATCCGGCACGCCAAGGCGCATCCGGGGCAGCTTTGCCTTCTGCCAGTCGGCGTAGCCTTTTCCCTCGGGCCACTCTCCCGTACTGCCAAACAGGCACTCGGCAAAGGTGGGCGCATACACCCTGCCGGTGTACTCCGCCGCCATCACCGCGTACCAGCGGCCCGCCGCCTGCACCGGGCGGTCGGCTGCAAAGGAGAAGCCATGCTCCCACAACCAGCGGCGCAGCGCGTCGTGGCGGGTGGCCGGGATCATGATGATCCGCGGCCCTCCCACGGTGAACACCCACGGGGCTTTCTCTAAAATTTCCCAAGTGGTCTGGGCGGAAACGCCAGCCAGCACGATGCTGCCTACTTCGTTCTCCGTAAGCACAGAAAGACCGTCGCCAAGCCGAAGCTCAGCGCGGTCTTTACAGCCTGCATGTTCCAGCGTCTGCTCTGCCTTTGCCAGCGGGCCGGGCCGCAGGTCGGCACCGATCACCTTCGGGTATTTTCCCGAAGCCGCCAGCACCGCCGTCAGCTTGCCGTGGTCGCAGCCGATGTCTGCCACCGGCTCTCCCGGCCGCACAAGCTCTGCGGCGGCAGCCAGACGCGCATCCAGTGTGGGCAGCAATTTATGCCTTCTTTGCGGCCAGATGCTCGTTCAGCTTCTCGATCAGCTCATCGCAGTCCACGCCGTGGACAGCACAGGCCTCCTCGATGCTCTCGCCGCGGGATGCAGGGCAGCCCAGGCAGTGCATGCCGATCTCCATGAAGTAGGGAGCGGTGGTCTGGTCCATATCCAGGATATCGCCGATGATGGTCTCGCGGGTCACCTGCTTTGCGTCCTTGTGTTCTTCCTTTTTGAGCATATTGAAAATATCAAACATGATGGTTTTCCTTTCCTGTTGGGTAAAATCACGGCATAACCTACCGTTCTTCTATACTATACCCTAAACCGGTACTGTTTTTCAAGTATCTGCTGGGATTTTCAGCGTTTACTGGTAATTCTTATCCAGCGAGAAGCCGCGCCCGCTCACCTCGGTCACATGGCTCACGATCATAAAGCAGGTGGGGTCGATGGCATGGGCCAGCTTTTCCAGCTTCGGCAGCTGGCGGTTGCTCACGATGCTCAGCAGCACCTGCTCCGGCTCGTGGCTGTAGCCTCCCTCGCCATGCAGCACGGTCACACCGCGGTCCAGCTGGGTGAAGATGGCCTCGCGGATATCATCGGCGTGCTGGCTGATGATCTTTACCTCGGTGCGGGTAGTGCCGAAGATGAGCACCTTGTCCAGCACCACCGTATACACGATCACCATCACGATGCCGTACAGACACTGCTGCAGCGGGCTGAACGCCGCCTGCAGGCAGAGGATGAGCATATCGAACACCAGCATACTGGCCGACACCGGGATGTGGAAATATTTGTTCAGCACCAGCGGAGGGATGTCCATGCCGCCGGTGGATGCGCCTGCCCGGATGGTGATGCCCAGCGAAATGCCTACGCCGAGGCCTGCAAAAATGGTGTTGAGCACCAGATCATCGGTGAGCACAAAGCCTGTGAACACCCGCTCCCACAGGGCCAGAAACAGGGGGCTGAGCACGGTGCTGGCAATGGTGGTGATGGCAAAGCGCCGCCCCAGCAGCACCCAGCCCACCGTAAGCATGGTCATGTTGATGACGAACAGCACACCGGACACCGGCAGTCCCAATGCACGGTTGATGCCCAGTGCGATGCCGGTGGCACCGCCGGTGATCAGGCCTGACGGCACAAGAAACAGCACCACCGTGAGCGCATACAGTGCATTGCCCACGATGATGGACAGCGAATTGAATGCGATCTGCTGCTCATATGAAAGCTTTATCATCTTTTGTCCCTCATTCTTGAAGTTCTTTCTTCTATGATAACGAAAAAATCCGCATTTATCAAGCGTTTCGCCCATAAATGCGGAATAATCCCGGAATAAATTACATTTTGTTGTTTACTGCGCAGAGGTCTCCTGCACCGGTTCTTCCTCCTCCAGCAGACGCAGACCGGCGGTATCCGTCACTGGCAGCGAGAACACGATCGCACCCGCCTTTGGCCCGGCACCGTCCATGATGGCTTTCATGATGCGGTTCTTTTCCGGCGTGCGGGCCACGATGAGCACCAGCTCCTTTTCGTTCACCAGCTCCACGCCAAGGAACTGGGCTGCGCCTTCCATGCCGGTACCCTTGGCGTGGATCACCGTGCCACCGCCGGCACCTGCGGCGCGGGCGGCATCCATAATGGTGCCGGTGTGGCCCTGATTGGCAATGACGAGCAGCAGCTCATAGCGGGTATCCTTCAAGGTGCTTTCCTCCTTCAGTGCAAAGGTCTGGTGTTCGGTGAGGAACATCAGCGCCCTTCTGCCGCCGATGCTGCTCAGCGGCACCGTGAATGCAATGCCGGTGCCCGGCACGTCGATGCGCATTTTGCGGCGCAGGTCTGTCCGGACGGCCTTCCATGTATCCTCTGTCACCACCGCCAGCAGCACGGCCTTCTCGGTCTTTTCCAGACCCAGCGTGGCCAGAGTCTCCCGCACCGCTGTGCCGCTGCCCACCGTGCGCAGGTTCACATCCACGCCGCGCTGCTCATACAGCTGCAAAAAGGCATCAGTGGAGCGGCGGTCGGTGATGGTCACCATCAAAAACAACGAACTCATGCCGCGCCCTCCTTACAGTTCAATGATATCATCGTCCGCCAGACCGGCAAAGGCCGCACCCATGGCCGCAGGCTGCAGCCGCCGGGCCTTGCGGGTGCGCAGCTGTGCCACAAGGCCCATCAGCTGCACCGTAATGAGCGGGGTCATGGCCACCATGGCCACCACGCCGAAAGCGTCGGTGACGATATTGCCGCCCACGGCCACGCAGGCACCCTGTGCCAGCGGCAGCAGGAAGGTGGCTGTCATGGGGCCGGATGCCACGCCGCCCGCGTCAAATGCAATGGCGGTGAACAGCTTTGGCACCACAAAGGAGATGCCGATGGCAAACACATAGCCCGGCACGAGGAACCACAGGATGGAAACGCCGGTGAGTACCCGCACCATGGCAAGGCCCACCGAGATGGAAACACCTGCCGAGAGTGCCATGCCCATGGCCTTGGCCGAAATGGCACCGTCGGTCACCTCTTCCACCTGCTTGTTCAGCACATAGACGGCCGGCTCGGCCTTGACGATGAAGTAACCGATGAGCATTCCAATGGGAATGATGATCCAGCGGAAGCTCTGCCCGGCCAGCACCTGACCCAGATAATTACCGGCGGGCATAAAGCCCACATTTGCGCCGGTGAGGAACAGCACAAGGCCCACGTAGGTATACGCAAGACCCACCGCAATGCGGCCCAGCGACCGGCGGTCCATGTGCAGAGCCACAAATTGAAAAATGCCGAACATCACGATGATGGGCAGCAGCGAGACAGCGATCTCTTCCAGATACGTAGGCAGGCTGACATGGAACAGCTGCCACAGCTCCACCGAGTCGCTCACCTCCGGCAGCACCGGCGGGATATAGGTGCTGTCCGAGGCGCGGAACACGATGCCCAGAATGAGCACTGCCAGAATGGGGCCGATGGAGCACATGGCCACCAGACCAAAGCTGTCGTCCGCCGCGTGGCGGTCGCCGCGGATAGCTGACACACCCACGCCCAGCGCCATGATAAAGGGCACAGTCATGGGGCCGGTGGTCACACCGCCGGAGTCAAAGGCCACAGCAAGAAATTCCTTGGGCACAAACGCCGCCAGAAGAAAGATCATGCCGTAGAACAGCACCAGCAGCTTTGGCAGCGAGATGCCAATAAGCATACGCAGGAAGGCAAACACCAGAAACAGGCCCACGCCCGCCGCCACCGATAAAATAAGGGTGCGGTTCGGGATGGAGGGCACCTGATTTGCCAGCACCTGCAGGTCCGGCTCCGAAATGGTGATGAGGAAGCCCAGCAGAAAGCCGATGCCCAAGATCACCGGCAGCTTCCGGCTTTTGGTGATCACCGCACCCACGCGCTCGCCCATGGGGGTCATGCTCATCTCCGCGCCCAGTGTGAAGAACATGATGCCCACCACGATCATGGCGGCCCCCAGCAAAAAGCACAGCAGGATGCTGGGCGACACCGGCGCAATGGTAAAGCAGAGCACCAGCACGATGGCTGCAATGGGCAGCACTGCCTGTAGCGCTTCCAATAGTTTTTCCCGCAGTTTCGGGAGGGATGCTTTCAGGATAGCGTCCACCGCCTTTCGCTGTTCTTTGTTTCCAGTTTGTACAAATCAGAAACAAGTATATGAATAGTATACAAGGCAAAAGCCGCCCCGTCAACAAACGGAGCGGCAAAGATCGGCAAAGACGCAGAAGCTTTACAGTTTCTTCCAAGTTTGTCTTTATTTCGTCAGATCTCCTGCTTTGCCAGCACGTCCGAGGTGGGGGTCTGGAACACCGGGATATCGGCATAGGGGTCAGCCACTTCTTCTGCAGGCAGGCTCTTCATATAGGCATCCATGCTCTCGGCCACCTTCTTGGCCACAGCCACCGCCTCCACCACGGTGCGTGCGCCCATCACGGCATCGCCGCCGGCAAATACGCCCTCGCGGGTGGTGCTGCCGTCCTCGCTGACGGTGAGCAGACCCTTCTGGTTGGTCTCGATGCCGGTAGTGGTCTTGACGAGGTTGCTCTCCGAGCCCTGGCTGACCGACACGATCACGCCGGTGTGGGGGTAGAAAGTCTCACTGCCCTCCACCTGAGTGAACCTGCCATCTTCGCCCTTGACGGTATCGCGGCAGATCAGGCCGTTCTCGCGGATCTCCACCGGTGCTTTGCAGAAGCGGAAGCCCACGCCCTCCAGCTTTGCATAGCTCACCTCGTACTCGGAAGCACTGATGCAGCTCTCGTCACGACGGGCATAGCAGGTGACGTGGCGGGCACCGTTGCGGATGGCGGTGCGGGCGCAGTCCATGGCAGAGTTGCCCACGCCGATCACGGCAATATCGCTGCCCAGACGGAACGCCTTGGAGTTTGCCAGATAATCGATGCCAAAGGCTACATTTCCCAAAGTTTCGCCCTTGATATGCATGGCGTTGGCCTTCCACAGACCGGCACCGATGAACACGCTCTTGTAGCCGTCGCGGAACAGATCATCGATGGTGATGGTCTTGCCGATGGTGGTGTTGGGCCGCACCTTGATGCCCTTCAGCTCCAGATGGCGGTACTGGAAATCGTCCAGCACGCTGTCCGGCAGGCGGTAGTTGGGGATGCCGTAGCGCATGACGCCGCCGATCTTATCGCGGGCATCAAAGATGGTCACATCGTAGCCCCAGCGTGCCAGCAGCACCGCAATGGTCAGGCCCGCCGGGCCGGAGCCAACGACTGCCGCCTTCATGCCGTTTTTGGGGGCAGGGCCGGCGGTCATTTTGTTGGCGTAGGTCGTGGAAATGTAGTCTTCAATAATGGAGAAGTGCACCGGGTCGTGGCTGGGCATCCGGTTGCGCACGCAGTGGCCCTCGCACTGGTTCTCGTGGTTGCACACCAACGCACAAACGGTGGTCAGCGGGTTATTCTCAAACAGCATTCTGCCAGCTTCGTCCATCTGGTTTGCCTTGAGCAGCCGAATGACCTCCGGGATGTTGGTGTGGATGGGGCAGCCCTGCTGGCACAGCGGCTTTTTGCAGCCCAGACAGCGGTTGGCTTCGTCCAGAACGTGAAGTGCCATGAAGTTTCCTCCTTATTGCGTGCGGTTTTCTGATTCCATTCTCATTTGTTGTATCCAACATTGCATTGCTCTAATCATACACCACAAACCGTCCGGGCACAAGTGTTTCTGCATAAAATTTTTTCGATTATTTTTTGTCAATTCGTCAAAAAGATAATTTTTTGACGATATACTCCCCCCATCGGCCCGGGCACCCGGCGGCACAGTGCGCCAAAATCGCTGGCTGCTGCCTGTGCCGCCGCCATGCGGGCGCAGGCATCGTTTTCTTTTTCCAGCTTTGCCAGCGAGTGGCTCAGCGGCAGGGATGCATGCTTCAGCAGCACAAGTGCTCCCCGCCTTGCCCCCAGCAAATGCAGATAGGGCGGCAGGGCAGGCACGGTCTCCGCCGCATAGCCCAGTGCCGCGTCCATGGCAAGACGGCGCATCCGGGCCCGGGGGTAACGCACAGTGGTCAGCGCGTCCAGCAGCTGGGGCAGGCCGGTGCAGCTGCGCACGGCGTTCTCCAACCGGTGGTCCAACCCCTCGGAAACGCCCCGCACTGCGGCAAAAGGTTCCGGTCGTGCACAGGCCGCCCGCAGCAGAGCCAGCTCACACCGGCCCGCAGCGGCATGATCCGTATACATTCCGTCGATTTCCGCTTTTTTATACAGCTCCAGTGCTTTTTCTGGCACATAAGGAGTCAGCGCATCCGCGCCCTGCTCTGCCCAGAGGGCGCGCAGCGCGCTGGCACTGGCAAACTGTGCGTGGCCGCTTTCGGCAAGGGCCTGCCCGTGGCCCGCCCCCACGCGGGGCAGCGGCACCGGGGTCATGGGTGCCTCCTGTTCCAGAATGGCCTTGCAGTATTCCACTGCCAGATTGTTGTTGGGCTTATCCAGCAGCGCGGCCAGTGCCGTGCCCGGGCAAAGCGCTTCCACCGCCGTCTGCCGCGCCGCCGCAAAGCTGCGGGCACCGGCTGCAAGCTGGCGCTTCAGCTCGGTGCGGTAGGCTGCGCTGCACAGCACCCGGGCAGCTTCCATCAGCAGGGCTGCGTCCGGCGTCTCTGCCCCGAACACCAGCGCATCGCACCCGGCGGCGGCAAGGATGCGCACCCCCGCCCGGGCAAAAGCCTCTGCCCCCGCACAGGCACAGGGCGCAGGCAGCGCAAATATCAGATCTGCCCCGCACTGCAGGGCGGCCTGCACCCGCACCGCTTCCGGCAGCAGCGGCAGTGCGCCGCGCTGGGTCAGCCCGCAGCTCATGGCCACCGCCACATGCTGTGCTCCCAGCGCTTTTGCCTGCGCCAGCTGCCATGCATGGCCGTTGTGAAAGGGGTCGTACTCTGCAATGATACCGGCAAATTTCATAGATAAGCTCCTCTGCAGGGCTGCTGCGCCCTCGGAAAGATTGTTAAATTTATATCGTATATACAGAAAACTGCAGTGGTTTTGCGCATTTGTGGGCAGGATGTACAAAAACCTTGTACACAAGCTTTACCGCTTTGCCCGGGTTGCGGCTTGAAAAGCCGCCCACCCTATTATATAATAAACACAGGAATCTGTAAAATTCTGTCCTCAGGTTTAAAAAGAGGGCAGACCAAAAACATACAGGAGGCAACACAGATGAAAGTTCTGGTTATTAACTGCGGCTCTTCTTCCCTGAAGTATCAGCTGATCGATATGGACGGCGAGAAGGTGCTGTGCAAGGGCCTGTGCGAGCGCATTGGCATGGAAAGCAGCATGATCACCCACGAGGCCAACGGCCACAAGGCCACCACGCCCGCCATCTTCCCCACCCACACCGAGGCATTTGCCGAGGTCGTGAAGAAGATGACCACCGGCGAAGGCAAGTGCATCAACGACGTCAGCGAGATCGATGCCATCGGTCACCGTGTCGTGCACGGCGGCGAGAAGTTCAAGGAGAGCTGCCTGATCACCGACGAGGTCATCGAGACCATCCGCGAGCTGAGCCCTCTGGCTCCCCTGCACAACCCCGCCGGCATTCTGGGCATCGAGGCCGCACGCAAGGTGTTCGGCAACATCCCCATGGTGGCTGTGTTCGATACCGCTTTCCACAGCACCATGCCTCCGAAGGCTTATATGTACGCCATTCCGTATGAGTACTACGAGAAGTACGGCGTGCGCCGCTACGGCTTCCACGGCACCAGCCACAAGTACGTTGCCCACAAGGCTGCCGAGTATCTGGAAGAGCCCATTGAGCGCCTGAAGCTGATCACCTGCCATCTGGGCAACGGTTCCTCCATTGCCGCTGTGGATCAGGGCAAGGTCGTGGACACCTCCATGGGCATGACCCCGCTGGCCGGCCTGATGATGGGCACCCGCTGCG
>ERZ827117.2249-NODE-2249-length-11458-cov-4.661054_pt1 | contig 11458 bp, 8 predicted proteins | sample MGYA00519920_ERZ827117 | MGnify/ENA primary metagenome ERZ827117 (study PRJEB31778, sample SAMEA3449260) | human gut metagenome | biome: human gut; feature: human-associated habitat; material: faeces | place: United Kingdom | collected 2010/2012 ...
TGACGAGCTGGGCGCTCTCGTTCAGCTTGGTCTTGGCATCGTTCTCTGCATAGTGGAGAGTCTGGGCAAGGGCATCGTATTCGGTCTTGTCCGGGTTGGTCGCATAGTCAAGGACACGCTGCAGACTGTCCTTGATTGTCCAAATCTTAGTTACCGCCAATGAGCAGGTCCCTTATCTCATCTGCGCAAGCCGAGATTTTAGCACTTGTACTCGGTTGGCAGCTTTCTGCAATTTCATCCAGTTTGTCCAATACATCAAATACCTCCTTGGGCGGTTGTCCGCCCGGCTCATATCCCAGCGCCCGCTGGCGCAAATATTCTGAAAGCGACAAGCCACACTTTCTAGCCAACATCGTCACCTTTTTCTTCTCAGTGACGGTGACGCGGACGTTGATTCCAACGCTGCGCTTTCTCATGCGCCAACGGCCTCACAGGGGTTCGGGGCTGGCCCCGTAGGGTTTGGCGGCGGGTTGCCTGTGGCAACACTTCGCCCATGCTTGCTTCCCTCAAGCGCTCTGGCTGACGATGATGACGATGATGACGATGTTTCTGGGATACCCCAGTGGAACAACTCCGATATATCAATATCATCGTCATCACCGTCATCATCGTCATGGAAGAACTCAAACAGACGTTTCTGCTCAGTGCGAGTGTACTTGTACTCGATACCGCGAGGGCCAAACACATCCTTGGCATAATGCGCCATTTTGCGGGTAAATTGATTCGGCTTTACCTCGTTAATGTTCGCTGCATCAAGTAATTCTGTGGCTGTCCCCTGCCATTTTCCAACCGAGTCAATGAAGTCTGCTACTTTCCAGAGATACTCTGGAATAGCCTTTGCAGCTTGCTGTTCTGCGGTTTCTTCCTCATCTAACGCCCAGACGCAGTTTTCTTCCTGCAGATGCAGCATCCGCTCATCCATATCACGTCCAATTATACGAATTGTCGCGCTTTTGCTCATACGCTGACGATGCATGAGCCACGTTGTATCTGCAGCCCCCATAATTCCGGTTGAACCTGAAATCTGGTCGAAAGGGTCTGACGATGATTGTTTACGCAAATGATGTACCAGCAAAATACAGATGCCGTACTTGTCGGCAAGTGCTTTCAACACACCGATTTCCCTGTAATCATTGGCGTACATGCTGCCATTTGAATCAACTTTTCGCACTTTTTGCAATGTATCGATGACGATGAGGCTAATGTCGGGGTAAGTATGAAGAAAACTGACAATCTGATCTTCCAGACCTTGCCCAATTCCTTGACTTTCGATCTGTAAAATGAGATGTTCTGGATCTTCTTCTGTATCGACAAGCCGGTAAAGACGTTCTTGCAAACGACCCAGCGTATCTTCCAGCGAGAAATAAAGCACAGTTCTCGGTTCTATTTCACGTCCCCACACAGATTTCCCCTGCGAAATCTGCAAGCAGAGCCACAGCGTCAGCCAACTTTTGCCTGCTTTGCTGGGGCCTGCGAAGATTGCCAGCCCTGCCGGGAGCAGACCAGGAATAATCCATTTTACAGGAGGTATAGGCGTTGCAAGCAGCGCACCGGCAGTAATGGTTTTCGGTAATCTTGTGGTAGTCATTCACATCATCCTTTCCGTTTTGGTGTACATCTATTATCTCATATTATCGTAATTTTGTGTGTAGTAAGTTTTACTCTCCAGTAGTAAGTTGTACGGCTCACGCCGCCCCACAGCCCCACAAACGCGCCAAGCGGCGGGTGTTCTGGCTGTTTCGTATCCGTGTGCTGCGTGTGGCATCTGCACCACACGGGGCAGATTTGGGCGGTTACTGCGAGTGAATCAGATTTGATTCACTTTTTCGGTTTTATCACCACAGAGTGAATCAGTTCTGATTCACTTTGGCGGTCCGCGTGCGTATTTCGCACAATCTCTCAGAATTGGTCTAATCATAAGTTCACTTCCTTTCTGTGCTGTATCGTTATTCTGTGTAACCCACTTGAATACACTTTCCGGGGAGAAAAAAGAGCCCGGAGAACCTTACCGATTTGGTAAGGCCCTCCGGGCTCTTTATATATTTTCTCTGTTTTATCCGGACGTAAGGGCACACTTTCCCCGCAAATTTTGATGTGAATTCAATAAAAATCAAATAATACGCATAATAGCGTCAATCACACGGTTATATAAATAATAAAAGAATCCGTGTACATCAAAATAAATGCTGAAGAAAAATGTCTAATTTGCCGCTCGCCCCCAGACATGGGAACATAACAGGCAAGCCGCTGACGACGGCTGTACACTGACTCTGCAAGGGTCTTACTTCTTACAACCCAAGCGCGGTCACCCTATCTGAAGCTGTAGGGCATCTGGAGTATCATTATGTTCTCTCCCCGCCGTGGGTTGGGGTCTGCCTTGACCTTGCTGTGTGCCCCACCGGGAAAGTAAAGTACCTGTTATGCTGTGTATTCAATTGTAAAGGTGCTGTACAGAATAAATCTGTATGTTTAGTATACTCCGGCCATTAGCAGTCGGTCAATAGTAAGTGCTAATTGTTTACGAGGCGTTCACAATTCAAGGCGACAATCCACCTATGATGGATTTCATTAGAGAGTTTGCTCACCGTCTAATGTATTGTACATAGTCATCAGCAGGGTTCGCTGATGCATCTTTCGGTTATGGATGTCAATCAAGCATTAAGATATCCTTGCCGCAAAAGTCACCGCAAATTTTGCCCCGCCGCCAGGGGTGTCGGTCATGGTCAAGTCTGCATGATGCAGCCGGGCCAGTTCCTTGGCTACGCTTAGACCAAGGCCAAAATTGTGCTTGTCGGTGCGGCTGGGATCAGCGCTGTAAAAACGGTCAAAGACCCGAGCTTTTTCGGCATCCGGTATGCCGGGGCCGTGGTCTTGCACGGCCAGGGTGATTTTTTCCCCACAGTATGTCAAGCACAGTTCCACGGGGGTGCCCGCGGGGGTGTGGTCAAACGCATTGTTGAGCAGGATTGCCAGCAGCTGCTTTACACGGTCCGGGTCCGCCTCTATGGAAGGAACGCTGTCCTCCGGCAGGGTCAGACTTAACGGGTGTTGGCGCTGCTGCGCCAACGGGAAAAACGCATCGTATACTTCTAGGCAGAGGTTATCCGGTGCGATGGGGTGCAGATGGGCCGGCAAGGCATCCAAGTCGCCGTTGGCCAGCACCAGCAGATCCTCCACCAGCCGCGCCATACGGTCCGTCTCCTGCTCGGCATTCCGCAAAAGGGTGGCGCGTTCAGTCACAGGAGTGCGGCACGCAGCGTCCAGGCTTGCTTTTACTACGGCCAGCGGGCTGCGCAGTTCGTGCCCGGCTGCGGCGATGAACTCCTTCTGCCGCCGCATGGCCAATGCCGTCGGAGCCAGCGCTTTGCCGGTCAGCCGCCAGCTGATGATCGCCAGCAGCAGTGTGCCAGTGAACCAGATCGCACCATACTGCACAACTGTCTGGACCGCATGACGGTGTACAAAGCCCATATCCTGTAAAGCGGCCACAAGCAGATAACTGCCTGCTGTGCCGCGCGGCAGCAAGGCTGCGTGGCAGCGGTATTCGTTCAGCGTGAACACCGCGCTTTGCCGCTGCACGGCACCGCTGCTGTCATGCAGACTTGTGTCCAGCAGGGGGGACAAACCTTCTTCTAACAGAGGTTCAACCGCATTGCGGGCATCGGCGCTGCCCGTGGTGCCCGCAAAATGCAGCGCGGCACCGTTGTCCCACAAAAACAAAAGGCAGCCGCTGTTGTGCTCCTGGTCAGCCAGCCAAGCGTCACTTACGCTGTCGGCGCTGTCCAGCCGGTCAACGATGGCAGAAAAGTTCTGCGTGAGCAGCGTCTCCGCGGCGGTCCTGTACTGGGCGGCGGCATAATTCCATGTCACGACCAGCGCACCTGCCAGCACCAACGAGGTCAGCGCCGTCATCAGCAGGGTCAAACGGCGGCGCAGTGCAGTCAGCATGGCGGTACCTCCGCCTTATAGCCGCTACCGCGCACGGTGGTGATCGTTACCGCACTGCCTACGGCTTTCAGCCGCCGCCGCACAAAATGGATGTAACAGTCCAGATTAGCGTCCTCAACTTCGGCCAGTGGTCCCCAAACCCGCGCCAAAAGCACCGCACGGGTCTGCAGCTGCCCCGGTGTGCGCAGCAGTACCTCTAAAAGATCGGCCTCCCTCTTGGTCAGGGCCGCAGCGGCCTTTGGCCCGCTCAGGGTCAGTTGGGCGGCATCCAGCGTCACGTCACCGCAGCGTATGGCAGATTCGGCAGTGGTGCCGGGACGGCGGGTTAGTGCCCGCAGCCGGGCCAGAAGCTCCCGCGTGTCAAAGGGCTTGCCCAGGTAATCGTCTGCACCGGCATCCAGGCCGTCCACCCGGTCATTGATGCCGGACAGGGCCGTCAGCATTAACACCGGGGTGGTACATCCCTTGGCGCGGGCGGCCCGCAGCAGGCTAAGACCGTCCAGCCCGGGCAGCATCCGGTCCAGTACACAGACATCGTATGCGCTGCCGCACAAAAGGGCTTTGCCGTCTGCGCCGTCGTGGCAGGTATCTACAGTATAGCCCGCAGCTTGCAGGGCAGGCAGCAGCGCCGTGCAAAGGGCGCGGTCATCTTCGATCAATAAAATCCGCATGGCATAATTCTCCTTTTCCCTTTCTAGTATACACCCCAAACCTTGAAACAGTCTTGAAAAGCCGCAGCTTTTTTCAAGGACAATTCAAGATTCGGGCGGTATACTGGTGCTACACCCGATGAAGGAGGGCACATACTTATGAAACGAATCATCAGTGCCGGATTATGCACGGCATTTATTTTGAGTCTGGCAGGCTGCGCCAGGCAGGACACCACTCCCAGCCTGACCGCTGCAGACACCACCGATACCCAGATGGGCCGCTGGGTCGAGAGCCGCGTTGACCTTGGCGGTGAGCAGCTCATCTCTTACCCGACGCAGCTGGCGGACGGAACGATTGTTCTGTACACCGGCAAGGTGGGGGAGGACAGCATCGAAGACTACACCCGCCGCACCAGCACTGACGGAACCAACTGGACATCGGAACCTGCAGCGTTTGACGTGGGCGATGCGATGGTCATGCGGATCCTCGTTGCGCCGGACGGTGAGCAGGCGCTTATCACCTATGACGGGGAGAATGCCGGGCTGGTTCTGCAGGCACCTGACGGAACCAAAACCGTTGTAGAGGATGACACGGTAAAGCAGGGCATCAACCCCAACACAGCTGTATTTCAGGGGGATAAGCTGGATTTTGTCTCCAACGGCGACACCGTGGATTTTGTGCAGGTCAGCCTGACTGACGGCAGTGTTACGACTGCCGCACTGCCGCAGGATCTGGCGTACAGCCTCGACTCCCTCACGACAGTCGGCAACCAGCTTGTTTACCTGAGCTTTGACAATAATACCGGCGATATTATCCTGAACGCCCTGGACCCCGCCACCGGCGCAAGCACCGAGCTGCTGAACCCGGTCCACAATGCGACCAGTTCTCAAGCGCTGACCGGCGACGCAGACGGCGCGGCTTATTACGCCTGCACGGACGGCATCTACCGCCTGGCCCCCGGCGGCACCCTGCCGGAGCAGGTCGTCCCTGCCGAGGGAACAGCGATGAGCATTTCCAGCAACTATCCGCTCTCTCTGCTGCGCACGGCGGCGGAGGACTTTATGGTCCTGCTCGTTGGCGACAGCGGCGGAAACGGCGATCTCTATTTCTATCACTATGACGAAACGCTGCCCACCCATGCCGACACAACGCTGACCGTCTGGTCATTGGCGGATTCCGCCACGGCGCGGCTGGCCGTGAACGCCTACAAAAAAGCCAATCCCGAGGTGGACGTTACCTTTGAAACCGCCGTGCAGACCGACACCGATGATGTCAGCACCGCCATCAACGATGCGCTGACCCAGCTGAACACCGAACTGCTGGCCGGGGAAGGGCCTGATGTGCTGCTTCTGGATCGTGTCGACTACACGACCTATATCAATAAGGGAATGCTGGCTGACATGAGTGACACCGTGCCGCTGGATGCGCTGCAGAGCAATATCATCGATCCGTTTATGACCGATGGCAGGGCCTATGTGCTGCCTGCGCGGTTCATCGTCCCGGCACTCTGTGGTGACGCGGGCACGCTGGACGGCCTGACCGACCTGAACGACCTGCAGGATGCCGTGCTGGCCGCTGCACCCCGCCCCGACACCGAGCAGTACAGCGATGAATATTACACGGCTCTGCCCGATGACCAGAAGTATGCTCTGGCGCTGGCCAGCGGCGTTGACTTCGCGAAGCTGCTCCTGCCTTCCAGTGCCAATGCCCTGCTGCACGACGGCGCACTGGATGCAGACGCCCTGACCAAGATATTTACCTTTGTGAAAACAACTGCCGACTACTATGGCATGGCTGACTATATCAACACCGAGATGCACGGTGCATTTTCCCAGAGCTACGACAACGCGGACAGTGTCATCATCGATGCACAGCAGGACGAGTACAGCACCTGCAGCCGCGCCAAATTCGGCTGGATGGATGTTGCCACCCCCTACGCCGTCATTGCAATGGCGCGCACCAACGATATTTTTGATGCGGATGCCGAGGCCGTTCCCGTGGATATGATCCCGATGCCCGGCCTGACGCAGGGTGCCTATAACCCGCAGGTACTGGTGGGCGTGAATGCCAACAGCAAAAATCCGGATGCCGCAAAGGGGCTGGCCGCTGCGTTCTTCGGCACCGATGTGCAAAGCCAGTATTGCTCCGATGGTACAACGGTGCGGGCGGACTGCCTGCGGGAAAAACTCGATGCCGTCAAAGCGACGGTAAGCGGCGCAAAAACGGGTAAAGTGACCGGCGCGTATGTCGGCGACCTGGATGCCTTCTACGCCAACTGCACCACACCTGTATTGTTCCCGGTGATGCTGCAGCAGAGCTTTATAAACCATGCCCAGGCCATCATTGACGGCAGCGAGGACGTGGCCGCCGCTGTGGCGGGTGTGCAGAGTGATCTGGCGCTGTATCTGGCAGAACAAAAGTAACATCGGTGCGCGGAGCGGCCATGCTGCCCCGCGCATCGCTTTGCAGGAAAAAATTGTATGCAGAAAAGACAAAACAAACACCCGGACCCTACGCCCTGGCTGTTTCTGGCCCCCAGCCTGTGCGGTGTCACCCTGTTTGTGCTGGCCCCCTTTGTGGAGACGGTGCGCCGCAGCGTGACCGACACGATGGGGCGACACTTTGTGGGCCTTGCCAACTATACGGCGGTACTGGGCAACGATGCGTTCCGACTGGCGGTGGAAAATACGGTGCGGTTTATCGGAGTATGCGTTCCGCTGCTGCTGGCGCTCAGTCTGGCACTGGCTTTGGCGCTACGGGCGAAAGGCTTAAAAAATACCTCCTGGGCCGAGGTCTGCCGCACGACCTTTTTGCTGCCCATGGCTTTGCCGGTGGCAAGCCTTGCACTGCTCTGGAAAGTATTGTTTGCCCAAAACGGCCTTGTGAACGGAACTTTTGGCACCCATTGTGACTTTATGGGCACGGATGCTGCGTTCTGGGTGCTGATCGGTACTTATCTGTGGAAAAACATCGGCTATGACAGCATCCTTTGGTCCAGCGGGCTGGACAGCATCTCCACAGACTTGTACGAGGCCGCTGCCGTGGATGGTGCCAGTGGGTGGCGGCAGTTTACAGCCATTACCCTGCCCAACCTGCTGCCCACACTGGCCGTCACGCTGGTGCTGAGTCTGCTGAACACCTTTAAAGTTTTCCGCGAAGCCTATCTGGTGGCCGGGGCCTACCCGGAAAAAAGCATCTATTTATTGCAGCATTTGTTCAACAACTGGTTCCTGGCACTGGATCTGCCAAGGCTGAGCGCCGCAGCAATCCTGATGGCAGGGGCGCTGGGGGCGGTGATCGCGGTATGCATAAAACGGCTCTAAAAAAAATTCTGCTTTTCCCATTCGTCCTGCTCGTATGGTTCCCGCTATGGTTCCTTTTGATGGGCACGCTGACCGGCTCGGAGGAGCTGGCAGCGACCATCGGCCCGGCGCTTTCCGGCAGCGGGCAGGCTGCGTGGACCCTGCTGCCCAGCTACCCTACGCTGGAACCTGCTGTCAAGCTGCTGCTGGACACACCGGAATACTTTACCACCTATTGGAACACCTGCCTGCAGACATTTCCGCAGTTGGCTGGTCAATTGGTCGTGGGTGCTCCCGCCGCATGGGCACTCTCCCGCTTGAAATTTCGCGGGCGCGGGGCCGTGCGGGGGCTGTACCTTATTTTAATGTTGCTGCCGTTCCAGGTCACTATGGTGCCTGCCTATCTGACGATAAACCACCTGGGACTGATGGATACTGTCTGGGCGGTCATTCTGCCGGGGGCATTCAGCACATTTCCCGTATTTGTGATGCAGCGCGGGTTTGACGCTGTTCCTCTGCCGCTGCTGGAAGCTGCCGCTATAGATGGCGCGACCCCGTGGCAGCAGTTTGCGCGAATCGGCCTGCCAGTGGGGCTGCCCGGTATCCTGGCTGCGCTGACCATGAGCTTTCTGGATGCCTGGAATGCGCTGGAACAGCCTATGACCTTTTTAAAAACACAGTCGCTTTGGTCGCTGTCACTCTATCTGACCGATACTACCAGCGACCTGGCACTGACCATGGCGGCCAGCCTGTTTGCATTGCTGCCCGCCGTACTGATTTTTGCTTTCGGCCAAAAGTATCTGGAACAGGGGATCCTGGCCGGAGCCGTGAAAGGATGAGGACCTATCGAACTGCTTACCGGGATGGACCCACGCCAGCGCCAGCGGCTTGGGTGGATTGTCCGCTTTTTTGCACTGCTGCTGGTGCTGACACTGCTGGCCCGCGGTACAGCAGGGGCAGCCATGGCCAGCGTGACGGTGCAGAGGCCGTCCTCCGGCAATGTGACAAAAAGCGTGCGCACTACGGCCACGGTCAGCTTTGCGGGCGGCACACCTTTTACAGTGCCCGCGGGTCTGCTGGTCATGGCAGTACCCGTGCAGGCGGGGCAGACCGTCAAGGCCGGGGACACGCTGGCCGTGTTTGATGCCGCTGAAGTGGACCGCGCCGTAAACGCCAAGCGGGCCGCGTTGCAGCAGGCCCGGACCCAGGCCGCACAACAGACGGCGGGAGACACCGCCGACCCCTACGCCGCCCAGCTCGCCCAGCAGCAATTAGAACGTGCCTACGAGGAAACACACAGAATCTACGCCGATGGTGAAGAGAGCGTTTCCCGTGCCCAGACCAAGCGGGACGAAGCTGCTGCCGCTCTGGAAAAAGCCCGCAATGCCGGCTATGCGGACGACGCTGAAAAACAGGCCGCCGTAGAAAACGCCGCCGCTGCCCTGGAAGCTGCGGAGGATGCCCTGTACAGCGCCCAAAAAGCCGCCGAAGATGCCAACAATGCGGCACTTTCCGCCGCCCAAAGTGCCGAGGATAACCGCAACACCGCACTGCACACGCTGGAGAAAGAGCAGGAAACCACGGAAAAACAGAACGCACTGGACCGCGCCGCTGCTGCTGTAACGGCCTCTGATGCCGAAACCCTGCAGGCCGAACTGGATGCCTTGCTTGCCGTGCAGCAGGCGGGCGGCACACTGACTGCCCCCAGTGATGGCACCCTTGTGTCGCTGGATCTCGTGGTTGGGCAGCCCTCCCCTGCCGTGGGCGGCCAGCTGGCTGCAGATGCCGATTTTACCGCCGAAATTCCTTTGGAAGAATCTCAAGCCAACCTTGTTTCAGTTGGCACTGTACTGCACCTGAGCCAGAGCCGCGCAAGCTGTGATGCCGCCGTGCAGAGCCTTTCGGCCCCGGATGAAAACGGCACCGTTACAGCAAAATGCACCTTGTCCAAAGGGGCATGGTGTGCCGGTGCTGCCAACGCATCGGCCACGGTGCAGGGTGAAAAGCGGCCCTGTGTGCTGCCGGCCAGCGCGGTACATAAAGATAATACCGGCTGCTATGTGCTGGCTATCGAACAAAAAGCCACAATCTTGGGTCAGCAGAATATCGTAGTATCGCTGCCTGTCACGGTGGTGGAAACGGGCGATACCACCGCCGCCGTCAGTGGTGCGCTGGACGCCGATACACAGGTCATTGTCAGCAGTACGCGGGCCGTGCAGGCCGGGGACCGGGTGAAGATCCATGATGCATCGTAAAAGAGGTTGGGCGGTTGCGGCAGTATTGCTGGTAGTTTTGCAGCTGCTTTTGCAGACCCGCGCAGCGCATATTGTACAGCAGAACCCAACCGTGACGGTGACCCTGTCTTCCTCGCTTACAGCCGGGCAGCTTGCCGCTGCACGGGAATGGGAAAAAAGTAATGCCAACACTCAAGCCGTTACTGCCAGCTTTTGGAGCGAGAAAGCAGCAGCGGTCTCGGCAGATTCTGACCGCACAGCGGAAGATGTGACCTGTATCGGCTTTGACGGTACAGCGCAGGACTGTCTGCCTGTGGAATATCTTCAGGGCACAGCACCCGGTGTCGTAGGACAGCAGTGCGCGATTTCTTCGACGCTGGCGTGGACACTGTTTGGCAGCTATGATATTATGGGCTTGACTGTTGCACTGGACCGTACCGAGTATTTCATTTCCGGCGTGTTTAAAAGTAAAAGCAAAACGCTTCTTTATCCGGCGCAAAGCGGCTTTACCCACGCGGCGCTGCGGGGTCTTTCGCCCGACACCCCCAAAACGGACGCCGAACAGTGGGCCGCAGCAACCGGTGCCGGAAAAATCACCGCCATCACTTACGGCCCCCAAAAGGCATGGCTGGCTCAAGCAGCGTGTGCCCTGCCTGCCCTGATTGTCGGACTGGCTTTGGTCGTGCTGTTGCTGCGCTTTATTTGTGCCCTGCCCGGTGTCTTGCACGGGGCAGCCCTGTTTGCTTTAGCACTGGCATTTGCGTGGGCGGTACCCCATTTTCTGCAAACCCTGCCCGGCTGGCTTATCCCCGGCCGCTGGAGTGATTTCAGCTTTTGGCCCACTTTATGGACGAAAATTATGGATACTTGCAATGGAAATATGAAGTAATTTAAAATTTGCAAGCAGAATAAGCCACAGATTGATGATGAAGAAACTTGCTTTCGATATATATTTCGCTGAGGATGTCTATAGAAATCGTTGGGAAAGTTGGACAAACTCTTTGGGATATTTTTGCATGAACATGACAATTAAATGCACAAGCATTTTTGGAATTGAACATAATGAACGGGTTTATATAGGAAAACAGCAAGATGCTAAAGCAAGGGTCATATACCGGAAATAGTGGTACTCTATTGCGTTTTATTTTACATTCTTTGACCACCATTTGACTACTACTGTGCAGACGCACCGTAAAACACCGAAAAGCCCGTTGTGACAACCACCAACAGGCTTTTTCTTGTTTTGGCGGCAAATGTGCAGAACCGACAAAATTCACGGTTTATCGTCGGTCTATGCTGCCTTGTCGTAGTTCTCCGACGCCA
>ERZ827117.2252-NODE-2252-length-11444-cov-20.623496_pt1 | contig 11444 bp, 9 predicted proteins | sample MGYA00519920_ERZ827117 | MGnify/ENA primary metagenome ERZ827117 (study PRJEB31778, sample SAMEA3449260) | human gut metagenome | biome: human gut; feature: human-associated habitat; material: faeces | place: United Kingdom | collected 2010/2012 ...
AGTGAAGATGTAGATCTGAGTACTCAGAAGGAATAGTGGCTTTCTCCTCTAAATAAAGAATAAAGCAAGTATCCTGAGAAACATGATTGACTAGGGTAAAGTAATCAAGGATTCCTGAAGGCAAGAACAAGCTTAAAGAAGCAACAGGATCAATCGTTTGGGAAGAGGATGTTTTCATGATGCAAAAATAAGAATTTTAACGCAATCCCCCAAGGTTTCAGACTGAGCCGCAGCATTGCCAACATTGCTAAAAAAGGGGAGGAAAAGGAGTACGGCAATGGAGACAATAAATCGTATTTTTTTTCTTTTATACAGTACCATAATTGTTTGTTATGTTGTTTTATGAGTTGCAAAAATACAACTAATGCATCTGATATACAATAAAAGTCTGTTCTTTTTAATCTGTAAAAAAGGTCGTTGTGTTTTTCACAGCGACCTTTTCCATAAGTATAGTTTAGCTTGTAAATTTGCTTACATTCTTTTTTCAACCACATCCCAGTCGATGATATCCCACAGGGCGTTTACGTGGTCGGCACGGCGGTTCTGGTAATCCAGATAATAGGAGTGTTCCCAAACGTCAAATCCAAGAAGTGGTTTCAAACCGGCACGTACTGGATTGCTGCCGTTCCCCTCTTTAGTGATTTTCAGTTTACCGTCTTTATCTACGGATAGCCAAGCCCATCCTGAACCAAACAATCCGACTGCTGCTGCATTGAATTCTTTCTTGAAGTTTTCAAAGCTGCCAAAGTCACGTTTGATGGCTTCTCCCAGTTTACCGGCCGGCTCCTTCTTTGAAGGTTTCGGGGCAAATTGCAGGAAGTACAGGTTGTGGTTCAATACTTGTCCGGCGTTATTGAATATAGCTCCATCCGGTGCGGCTGCAACGATTTCTTCTACCGTTTTACCTTCATATTCTGTTCCGGGCACGAGGCTATTCAGATTATTTACATACGTTTGTAGATGTTTTCCGTAATGGAAATCTATTGTTTGCTGACTGATTACAGGTTCCAACGCATTGTTAGCGTAAGGAAGTTTAGGCATTTCGTAAGTCATGGTCATCATAATTAAAGACATTAATATAGTATTCATAATGTTACAAGTTTTAATTGGCTTGTTATACTATAATAACAGAAGCCCTTTGCAAAATGTTCACAGCATCTTACTTTATTTGTAAATGTACTGTATACGTTCCACTTCTTTCGGATGCTCACGGTCGGTCCGGCAGATCCATTGGCCCGTATTATCATATTCATAATAAGAATTGCTATCGATCTGGTTTCCGTATTTATCGTACAGGCAGGTCAGGCATCCCGATGTTTTCTGGTTATTGCCTAAAATCCGTTGGTAAACGATCTGTGTCAGATAACCGTATTTATCGTATTCATAAGCATCTTTTTGTGAAATAATCTGATCCGAAGAATTGGCAAAAAGCAGGTTTTGATGTTGGGATGAAATCAATCTGCCTTTATCATCATATTTGTTTGCGGTGTATGCCTGAAGTTCTCCATTCTTATTATACTCTTTGGTTTCGGTCAATAATCCCTGTTTATTATAGGAACTTATGATAACTCTTCCATCTGTATACTTGAGCGAATCACTCTCGATACTTCCGTCCGTACCGATACGGCGTGTCCGTCGGTAGAGATCCGTTTTGGTTTTCGGATTCGTTTGCACTTCAAAGATGCAGTGACCTTGCGGATCGTATAATCTGTTCGTTTGTATTTCATTGCTTGGCTGACCGTTCTTTACGGTAAGCGACAATGTAGAAATGAGCTGCCCCTTATCGTCATACGAATAAGTGGTCGAGGTATTTCCCGTACTGTCATTTTCCGCAGACTTAATCAATCGTCCTCCATTATAGTATTTCACGGAAGTAGGAGTGGATATGATTGTTTGCAGAATAAACGGTGTCCGTAGTGCATTGGCCTGGTCACGAAATTCCTTATACTTGTGTGTGCAAAGAAAATCCTGCAGCATACTCAAAGATTCGGAATTGACAATGGCAGCTTTTAAAAGCTCAAAATCAGCTTTTTCACTAAGATATTCAAGTTCGTCCAGATGAGTACGTGCTGTGGAAGTCAGGTAAGGTGATTGCTTATACTCGTCAATAATCTGCCGGATGGCTGTTGCGTTTCCTTTCTCCCGGAGGCTGTCGATTCCTTGAAACAGAAAATCATCGTATAACGCGCGGACTTCCGGAAGGAATGGACGCGTATCTTTATCCGTGAAGAATTTCTGCATGTTGGCGTTATCAAAAAATGCCTTGAAATTCGCTGATGTCGGATTACTCTTTACAATCTGGTAAAGCCGTTTGTTTTCCGCAGTGTTGATTTGAGAGATAAATTTGCCGTTCGGATATTCCGTGATGTACGTTTGATAAATATTCAGCGTAGGTGTTTTCAGCATACCTTCCAGTAAAGCCATTTCACGGATGTCCCGTACCTTTTGCAAGATGGCAGAATCTCCCGGATAACCGCTTGACTGGATACTGTCCATCAACGTCTTGCTAAAAGGAATTTGATCTTTCGAAGCATCCAGAATGGAGATAACGGCCAGTTCTGCTTTGTTTTGTACGTTGGAAAGTTGTATTTTCTCTTCTTCACAGATATTGGGAAAATAAGCTTTCGTTGCCCTTTCGTAGCATCCGAAATAGTTGGTGGCAGCCTGTTCGCTTTGCTCGTTCCACAATCCGTTGAGCACATCCAATAATGCCAGTTCCTCGGCATAATAGGTTTGTGTCTCGTCATCTATCTTATCACGGTTTTTCTGCCATTTGTCGGCGTCATTATCGTTCAGATACCTTAGCAGCTTTTCCAGGCGGCTCTGCTTTTGTGCCATTGCCTGTGGAATGCAGGCGACCAGAAACAAACTCAAAATAATCGATAAAAATATACTTCTTTTCATTGCTTTTTGGTGTTAGGTTAAAATAGTTAGTGATGAAAATTCATAAAAATACCTTCATTCTCGAATGAATATTATACTTTTGTATTGAGAACAAATTTGAATGCCAAGGGTTTGTTAAAAATCCACATTGTTTTTATAATGCTGTTATGAATACCAATTATATAGATGAATTGAACGAGAGTCAGTGTGCTGCAGTGACTTATAATGACGGTCCTTCGCTGGTGATAGCCGGTGCAGGTTCGGGGAAGACGCGCGTATTGACTTATAAAATCGCTTACTTGCTGGAACAGGAGAACGGCTACAATCCGTGGAATATCCTTGCACTGACCTTTACGAATAAGGCGGCGCGCGAGATGAAAGAGCGTATTGCCCGTCAGGTAGGTATGGAACGGGCACGTTATTTGTGGATGGGGACTTTCCATTCCATCTTCTCACGGATTCTTCGTGCCGAAGCAACATTTATCGGGTTCACTTCCCAGTTCACCATCTATGATACGGCTGATAGTAAGAGTCTGCTCCGTTCCATCATCAAAGAGATGGGATTGGACGAGAAAACTTATAAACCGGGAGTAGTGCAGGCACGCATCTCCAATGCCAAAAACCATTTGGTCACTCCTACGGGATACGCTGCCAATAAAGAGGCTTACGAAGGAGATATGGCTGCCAAGATGCCTGCTATCCGTGATATCTATACTCGTTATTGGGACAGATGCCGTCAGGCGGGAGCGATGGATTTTGATGATTTATTGGTATATACCTATATTCTGTTTCGTGACTTTCCGGAAGTGCTGGCACGTTATCGCGATCAGTTCCGTTATGTATTGGTGGACGAGTATCAGGATACGAATTATGCGCAGCATAGCATTGTTCTGCAACTGACTAAAGAAAATCAACGGGTCTGTGTAGTGGGAGACGATGCGCAAAGTATCTATTCTTTCCGTGGGGCGGATATTGACAATATTCTCTATTTTACAAAAATCTACCCCAATACGAAAGTTTTTAAACTGGAGCAGAATTATCGTTCCACACAAACCATTGTTTGTGCTGCCAACAGCTTGATTGAGAAGAATGAACGCCAGATACGGAAAGCCGTGTTTTCGGAGAAAGAAAAGGGGGAACCTATCGGCGTATTTCAGGCGTATAGCGATGTGGAAGAGGGAGATATTGTAGCTAATAAGATTGCAGAGCTACGACGGGAGTATCGCTACGGATATGCTGATTTTGCCATCCTGTATCGTACGAATGCACAAAGCCGTATTTTTGAAGAGGCTCTTCGGAAACGGAGTATACCTTATAAGATTTACGGAGGACTTTCGTTCTACCAGCGAAAAGAGATAAAAGATGTGATTGCTTATTTCCGTTTGGTAGTGAATCCGAATGATGAAGAAGCATTCAAGCGAATCATTAATTATCCGGCTCGTGGTATTGGAGATACGACAGTCGGGAAGATTATATCGGCGGCTACCGATCATGGCGTAAGTCTTTGGGCGGCACTCTGTGAACCATTGAGTTACGGACTGGATATAAATAAAGGAACGCATGCAAAACTGCAAGGCTTTCGTGAATTGATAGAAGGTTTCATTGTCGATCAGGCAGATAAGAACGCTTATGAAATAGGAACGAATATCATCCGTCAGTCCGGCATTATCAACGATGTTTGTCAGGACACATCCCCCGAGAATCTAAGTCGTAAGGAAAATATAGAAGAGTTGGTGAATGGAATGAATGACTTCTGCGCTTTGCGGCAGGAGGAGGGTAATCCGAATGTGTCTCTTACCGATTTCCTTTCGGAGATTGCATTGCTTACCGATCAGGATTCCGACAAGGCGGATGATGGGGAAAAGATAACGTTGATGACAGTTCATTCGGCTAAAGGATTAGAGTTTAAGAATGTATTTGTGGTCGGTCTGGAAGAAAACCTGTTTCCCAGTGGGATGGTAGGAGATTCTCCCCGGGCACTGGAAGAAGAACGTCGTTTGTTCTATGTAGCTATTACTCGTGCGGAGGAACATTGTTATCTGTCTTTTGCCAAAACCCGTTTCCGTTATGGAAGGATGGAATTTGGAAGCCCCAGTCGTTTCTTGCGTGATATCGATGTTCATTACTTGCAACTGCCGCATGAGGCAGGAGTGAGTCGGGCTGTCGATGAAGGTGCAGGACGTTTCCGTAGAGAGATTGAAGGAGGATTCACCCGTTCAGCTTCTCCGTCGCGTGCCCCTTTCGGAAGTACATCTTCCGAACAGCGTGAACGTCCGAAAGCACAGATCATTGCTCCCAGCGTACCGAGGAATTTGAAGAAAGTTAGTACTGTTAGCCCAAGTAACGGTGTACAGGCAACCTCTTCCACTTCAGCATCGATAGCAGGAGTACAGGCCGGACAGATGATAGAGCACGAACGTTTCGGATTGGGTGAAGTGATTAAAGTAGAAGGAACGGGAGACAATGCGAAAGCAACTATTCATTTTAAAAATGCGGGAGACAAACAACTATTATTACGTTTCGCTCGTTTTAAAGTGGTAGAATAAATAATAACACTAAATAGAGAGACTCATGAAGAAACAACTAACAGTAATTTTGCTTTCCGCTTTGATTTTGAGTGGATGTGCGTCGGGGCGTATGGGAAATCCGGGAGCTATCATGGCAGGTGCTTCTATCGGAGGTAGTCTGGGAAGTTCGATAGGCGGACTTATCGGAGATAATAATCATGGCTGGAGGGGCGGTTACCGTGGTTCTGCTATTGGGAATATTGTGGGAACCATTGCCGGTGCGGCTATTGGAAACGCGTTGACGGCGCCGAGGCAAGAGCAAATAGAGGAAGATGCGTATATTCCTGAAGTACGGGAAGTGCGTGTGCAAAAGTATAAGAAACAGCCGCAAGTGCAACAGCCTATTTCTCAACTGAAGTTGCGCAAGATCCGTTTTATAGATGATAATCGTAGTCATGTGATTGATGCGGGAGAAAATAGCAAGATAATCTTTGAGATTATGAATGAAGGGAGAAATCCTGTTTATAATGTAGTTCCTGTGGTAGAAACGGTGGGGAAGGTGAAGCATCTCGGCATTTCTCCTTCCGTGATGGTGGAGGAAATTCTTCCGGGTGAAGGCATCCGTTATACCGCTTCCATTCATGCAGGTGAAAAATTGAAAGACGGTGAAGTGACATTCCGTGTCGCAGTGGCGGACGAGAATGGAATGATTTGTGATTCGCAGGAATTTACCTTGCCTACACAGCGCGGAAACTAGAGTTAAAAGCCCGAAATATTCGGTTTAAATATAGTGACGGTATTTGCCTTGGATAGTGACGCTATCCTAAGCATATACCGTCACTATATTGGTGGGATAGCGTCACTATTTTAATGGCTATTAATAAGGTAGTTCTTTAGATAAGTTTATGTGAATCGAACAATGCAATTGAATGATATTGTAGGGTTTTATAATAATATTAAGTGTCATGTAATCATTTTATTTCGTATCTTTGTTCATATTTCCAATAAAAGCATTAGAGTGGTATGAAAGAGACATTTAGAAGATATCCTATCGGAATACAGAATTTTGAGGATTTACGTAATAATGATTGTGTGTATATTGATAAAACTGCATTAATTTATCATTTGACTCATACAAATAAGATTTATTTCCTTAGTCGTCCGCGTCGCTTTGGAAAAAGTCTTCTAGTCTCTACTCTTGAAGCTTATTTTTCCGGAAAGAAAGAGTTGTTCGAAGGATTGGCTATGGAACAGTTAGAGAAAGAATGGACTGTTTATCCTGTGTTGCATATTGATTTTAGTAGAACGAAATACACCACAATCGAAGATTTGCAAGAGCAATTGAATCTTTATCTAAGCGAATGGGAGAGGACTTATGGGAAAAATGAAGAAGAAACGAGCTATGCAGCCCGTTTAACCGGTTTGCTTCAACGAATCTACCAACAGACAGGAAAGCAGGCTGTTGTATTGATTGACGAATATGATGCACCTTTATTGGATAGTAATAGCGACTCTGCTTTACAAGGACAATTGCGAACTGAAATGCGGAAGTTTTTCAGTCCTCTTAAAGCGCAAGGGCAATATCTTCGTTTCTTGTTTCTGACAGGAATCAGCAAGTTCAGTCAGATGAGTATATTTAGTGAGCTGAATAACTTGCAGAATATCAGTATGAGCGATGATTATAGTGCTATTTGTGGTATTACAGAGCAAGAGTTGCTAAGTCAGATGCAACCGGATATTGAGAGGATAGCTCAAGCGAATAATGAAACCTATGAAGAAGCTTGTCGGCATTTGAAACGGCAGTATGACGGTTATCATTTCAGCAAGATTTGTGAAGATATTTACAATCCGTTCAGCCTTTTCAATGCATTTTCGCAAAGAGATTATAAGAGCTTTTGGTTTTCTACCGGCACGCCTACTTTCTTGATTGAAATGTTACAGCGAATGGACTTCAGTCTTACTCTATTGGAAAAGATGGAAGTGAAAGACGAAGATTTTGATAAAGCGACAGAGGTTATTACCGATCCGATTCCTGTACTTTATCAGAGTGGCTATTTGACTATTAAAGGATATGAACCTCTCTTTCGTACATATACATTAGGTTATCCCAACGAAGAAGTTAAGATAGGCTTTATTGAGACTCTGATCCCTTCCTATCTCAATCAACCGACACGTGAAAGTAATTTTTATGTAGTCTCTTTTGTAAGAGACCTGATGAAAGGTGATATTGAGCAGTGCCTTCTTCGTACTCGTTCTTTCTTTTCTTCTATACCTTATGATTTGGAGAATAATCAGGAAAAGCACTATCAGACTATTTTCTATTTGTTATTCCGTTTGATGGGGCAATATGTGGATGTAGAGGTTAAGAATGCTATTGGTAGGGCTGATGTGGTAATCAAGATGCCTGATGCGATTTATGTGTTTGAATTTAAGGTAGACGGAACTCCCGAAGAAGCGTTGGCACAAATTAATAGTAAACAGTATGCCATTCCTTATGAGGTAGAGCATCGCAAGGTTGTTAAAGTTGGAGTGAATTTCGATAGTACAACGCGGACTTTGGGACAGTGGAAGATAGAATATTCTTAGTAGAAAGAAATTGAAGCATATATACTTGAAATCAAACATTTTCTGCTTACCTTTGTTAGCATGAAATAAGATAACAAGAAAGGAGACGAACTTATGCCAAGTAATTATATTCGTTTCGATTGGGCTATGAAGCGTTTATTGCGTAATAAAGCCAATTTTGCAGTTCTTGAGGGCTTTCTAACTACTCTTTTGAATGAAAAGATAGTCATTCAGAAACTGTTGGAGAGTGAAAGCAATCAAGAAGATGAGTTTGATAAGTATAATCGTGTAGATATGCTTGCTGAAAACTCGAAAGGTGAACTTATTCTGATTGAAGTTCAGAACAATAATGAGTATGCTTATTTCCAACGTATTCTGTTTGGTACTTCTAAATTAGTGACCGAGTATATTAATCGTGGAGAAGGCTATTATAAGGTACGTAAAGTATATAGTGTCAATATTGTCTATTTTTCTTTGGGTAGTGGTAAAGATACCGTATATCACGGTAAAACGGAATTCCGGGGAATTCATCAGGGAGATATGCTTGAACTGACTCCTTTTCAGAAACAAACTTTTAAAGTGGATACAGTAAGTCAACTTTATCCTGAATATTATATTTTGAAGGTCAATGATTTTAATCAGGTAGCTAAAAGTCCGTTGGAAGAATGGATCTATTATCTGAATACAGGTGATATTCCTGATAGTGCGACTGCTCCAGGTTTAACAGAAGCCCGTGAACGATTAAAACTTGACAAGATGACTAAAGCAGAGCTTGATGCTTACTATCGCCATTTGGATAATATTGTCATATTAAAAGATAATATATTCACTGAACGTGCTGAAGGACGCGCAGAGGGTCATGCTGAAGGGCGTGTAGAGGGTCGTATGGAAGGTATTAATGAAGGTCGTCTGGAAGAGAAAAGGGAAGCTGCAAGCAATATGAAGTCTTTAAATATTCCTCTCGATGTTATTTCGCAAGTCACAGGTTTGTCCATAGAAGAAATAAAGGCGTTGTAATAAACGCCTCTATATAATTGTTAGTATCCTATATCATCTTAGACATGATATAGGATTTTTTTATATATGGAAGTCTTGAAATGAGAACATACATAAAAATTGGATATCTTATGCGTTTCTCCTGCTTGAATTTAAAACAGAGTCTTGTATGCGAATAAATATGTGAGTAATTAGGGATTGTGGAAATCCGTGGTGCTTTGTTTTTAGGTTATTTGGATGCTTATTGTTTGCTGTAAAGAGGCTATTTGCGGATATTCGTTTGATTATTTGATAAGTACTTTCTTTTTGCTATATTTGATTTGGATGGAATATAGTGTGAAATAGCTGAAAATATACCGATAAATTTGGGTCTCACCGATGAATGTATTGTTCCTCGGTGAGGAAGGGAGCGACGCACACCGGGCAACGAGTCGTTCCTCGGTGAGGAACAAAGCTTAGTTAGCGGTAAATAATTCGTTTTTTATCCCTTATTTATGTAATATTTAGTCTGAAAACGGTATATTCTTGCATTGATTTATGCATTTATTTCTCTCTTTGCTTTTATTTTGATTTAATATTTATAGAGTAAATCTTAAAAATAGACTAATTTCTTTGGTTGGAAAGATTATTTTTGATATAACCAAAAACTCAAAATAGTTTTTATATTGTCTGTCAATTATTGCAAATAATGCTACCTTTGTGTTATTCAAACAGATAAAATAAGTCACGCTATGAAATTACTAACGAAACTAAGCGGTACAATTACATTTAAAGATAAACAAAAGATGCGCCTTTTGCTAATAATATTTTTTCTGGAGATAGTATTATTTTTCATTCTAGGACAATTATATTGTGAGGCTAGAAAAAAAATGTTCAGTGAAAGAGTGGAAAGTGTTTTTAAAGCAGTTTTTTTGCAACATTTACAAGAAGATGCTTTTGATGGTTATTTTTACACTAGTGGGAGGAAACAGCGATTGGAGGAGTATCCTGATACGGTTTATATAACAGATGAAAGTGGAAAACGTGGATACTGCTTGGATAAAGAAAAAAGTTCTAAAAATGTAACATCTGATCCACGATTAAGTTTTTTACATACTGCTTATTTATCTAAACATCCTTTAGTAGTGGACTCTTTATATGAAAAGTGGCAACTGCATTTGAAACAGCAAAGTTTGTCTGGCACTTTTGCGTTGCAGCTTTTGGTATCCGATAAAGATGAAAACATTACAGAAAGTGTATACCCTGACTCTTTTTTACATGAAAATTGTATACCAGAATTCGATATTACGGCAGGTTATCGTTGCGAGGTTGAAGCAAAAGGTTTTTTCTACTTTTCATTTTTTACTCTTGTGGGGGTAAGAGGCTTTGTTTATGGCTTTATTTATTGGCTGTGTGCAGTTATTATTAATATAGTGATATTTTTTAGAAAGAGATGGCAAAAGAACATTGTTGCTCCTACCTCTGTTCATATCTATCATATGGACCAAGGTATTATGTTTGATGCAGATTTGAGAAAGCTTATATTTGGTAAAGAGGAAATTCAGATATTACCACAAACAGCTATTTTATTAAAACATTTTTTAGAAGCTCCAGATTACATATTGAAAGACGAAGAAATCAAGAAAATATTTTGGTCGGATAAATCAAATAATGATCCGAGACTTCATAATGCAATAAGTCGTTTGCGAAGAGTTTTTGAGAATGTTCAATCTATTGAGATTCAAAGATATGAAAATATTGGATATCAATTGCAAATTAGAAGGAACAAATAAGAAACTATAATTTCCGATGAAATGGGATTTTTTTGAATGAGAGCCTTATCTCTATGATAGTATATATAGTGGATAGATTCGGTTAGATAGAAATGGATAGATTAATTTATTGGTGGTTGTAATCCAATTGTCTACTTTTGTTTCCATTAATAATCGATAAAACTATAGTATATATGAAAAAACTATTATTCTTTTCTATTCTGATGATGGCGGTTCTTTCTGTAAATTACTCATTAAAAGAACCTCGAGTAAATACATTATTATTAGATAATATTGAAGCTTTGGCGGCTGACGAGCAAGATGTGCCTACTAATTGTTGGGGCAGTGGCTCTGTGGATTGTCCGGTTACAAAAGTTAAAGTAGAATATGTTGCTACCGGATATAGTCTTGAAAAATAATGTAAGTCTCCTGTTTCTTTCTTTTTTCTTGTTTATCTCTTGTGACCATAAGCATAAAGAATATGCAAAAGGTGTATTATTCTATTCGGGATTTCCGCACGAGAGAGAATTAAGAGGAGAAGTGATAGAGCTTGATACTGCCTTGCTTCGTTATCCGTTTAGGATACGAATCGAAGGGGATAAAGCCATTGTGATGGATTTACATGGTCTTGATCATTATGGACACTTGTTCCAATATCCCGGTTTTCAGTATTTATCTTCTTTTGGCAAGCGTGGTGATTCACCTACAGAAATGTTATCAATGGAGAACTTTCGTTTACAGA
>ERZ827117.2253-NODE-2253-length-11443-cov-2.885406_pt1 | contig 11443 bp, 5 predicted proteins | sample MGYA00519920_ERZ827117 | MGnify/ENA primary metagenome ERZ827117 (study PRJEB31778, sample SAMEA3449260) | human gut metagenome | biome: human gut; feature: human-associated habitat; material: faeces | place: United Kingdom | collected 2010/2012 ...
GTTACATGTCAGGATGCATATGGGGAACTCTGCATCTGGCTGCTGCCGTTTATCCGCCCGGCGGTCGTGCGCCATGCGTGGAGGAAAGTGACAGAGGGGATATCCATTGAAAAAAAAGATGCCGGGACAAAACAGGATCTGGCACAGGAAGATGATGTGGAGACAGTGGAAACATATCAGGATGCCCTGCAGTTTGTCGTATCTCATATGCCGGTGGACGCATCAAAGCGGAATATATTGGTGGCACATCAGTTTGTGACAGGGGCTTCGCGATGTGAGTCGGAGGAAGTTTCGGTGGGTGGATTAGACCAGATCGGGGCGGAAGTGTTTGATGTTTTTGATTACGTTGCATTAGGGCATATTCATAGCCCGCAGCATATCGGAAGGGAGACACTGCGCTATTGCGGAACCCCGCTCAAATATTCTTTTTCCGAGGCGGAACAGAAAAAGTCCGTTGTTGTCCTGGAGATAAAGGAAAAGGGAGATATTTTCATTGAAAAAGTTCCGTTAAAACCGCTTCGTGATCTGAGAAAGATCCGGGGAACATACATGGAACTGATGTCGAAAGATTTCTATGAGGGCACAGAAACAGAAGATTATCTGCAGATTACACTGACCGATGAGGAAGATGTGCCGGATGGAATGGCAAAACTTCGGACGGTATACCCGAATCTGATGCAGCTTGTCTATGATAACAGCAGGACCAGACAGAGCAGGCAGGTTGAGGTGACCGAACATGTGGAGCAAAAATCAGAGATGGAACTGTTTGAAGAATTTTACGAGATACAGAATAATCAGCCGATGAGTGAAGAACAGCAGGATTTTGTCAGAGAACTGATGGAAGAGCTGGTGCATTGACAAGTTCCTGAAAAAATAGTTTGAGAAGCAAATACAGGAAAACTGATGTTTCAGGGAACGAGATATTTGGGATTTGAGAGAAAATAGGAGCGGCAGGAAAGGAACGATTTATGAAACCAGTCAGTCTTACAATAAGTGCATTTGGCCCGTATGCGGGGGAGCAGACCATAGATTTTGAACGGCTTGGATCGCAGGGATTATTTCTGATCACAGGGGATACCGGGGCAGGAAAGACCACGATCTTTGATGCAATCACGTTTGCGCTGTACGGGGAAGCCAGTGGTGATGTGCGCAAAGCGGATATGTTCCGCAGCAAATATGCAAAAGATGACGTGAAAACATTCGTGCGTCTGACATTTGAGTACGCAAATAAACGGTATACAGTAGAGCGTAACCCGGAATATATGCGTCCGAAGGGACGTGGAACGGGAATGACAACGGAAAAGGCGAATGCTGCACTAGAGTACCCGGATGACAGAGAACCAGTGACAAAAAGCAGGGAGGTCACACGCGCCATCACAGAGCTGATCGGTTTAGACTGCAGACAGTTTACCCAGATAGCAATGATCGCACAGGGGGATTTTCAGAAAGTATTGTTTGCCAATACGGAGGAGAGAGGAAAGATTTTTCGTCAGATATTCGGGACGGATATTTATCGTGTGCTGCAGGACAAACTGAAAGATGCCGTAAAAAAACAGTGGAAAGAATATGATGAACTGCGGCGCAGCATCAATCAGTATATGGAGGGAATTGTCTGTGAGAGTGACTCTCTGGATGAAGAAGGGACAAGGATCGCAGAAAAAATAAATCTTTTAAAAAAGGAAAAATTTGACGGCAGGATCGAGGAGGGAATCTCACTTTTAGAAGAACTTTGTAAAGCGGAAGAATCTGTGTTGGAGTGCCTGCAAAAGGAAAAAGAGGCGCTGGATCAGCAAATAAAAAATATGGATGAACTTAGCGGGAAAGTGCGTGAAAATGCAGACAGAAGGCGGTTGTTGGAAGAAAAACAGCAGAAGCTGAAGGACTTAGAAGCGCTTCTGGTGCAGGCAAAAGCGGATATGGACAGGGCAGGAGAGGAAGCGGAATGCTGTGAAAAATTAGGCAGAACGATTGAAGAATATAAACAGAAGCTGGTGTTGTTTGAAAAAATACAGGAAATTGGTCTGTCGCAGGAAAAGAAGCACCAGGATATGGAAGAAAAGGTTCAGAAAAAGCAGCAGGATGAACAGAGACGAACAGAACTGGAGGGAAAACTGCAGCAGGAAAAAGAGACCTTAAAATCTTATGAGGGCATTACTGCGGAAATACAACGCATAGAGCATGAAATGCGACTGATCACAGAAAAAATGGATACGCTGAAAAATCAGAGAGACAGGAGCCGTGCGCTGGAGGAGCATATTTCAGATCAAAAGGAAAAACTTGATTTAAAAAAGAAAACAGAAAACAGTCTTTTAGAACAGCAGCAACTGTTAAAAGAAGAACAGGAGCAGAACAAGGATGCGGCAGGACAGGAGATTGCCTATGAGAAGGAAGTAAAAGAAATCCGACAGAAAATACAGGATCTGACAGAGATTGCAGAACAGTTGAACACATCAGAAAGAGAAGTAAAGAGACTTGGTACAGAACTGGAAAACGTACAGAAATCATATGAGGTAAAAAGCAGGGACTTACAGCAGCAAAAAGAAACGTGGGAGCAGCTTTCCGGTGCAGACAGCAGGGGAGAACAGGCAGAGAAAGCAATATTGGAAGTATCAGAGAGGATACGCAGGCTCGAAGAGCTGGAAAACAGGTTAGAGGATTGTGAGAAAGTCAGCAGAGAAAGGGAGAAAACTCAAAAACAGTATCAGAAAGCAGCCGCAGAGCAGAAACAGATCAGTGAACAATACCGGAGGATAGAACAGCAATTCTGGGATGCACAGGCGGGAATGCTGGCGCAGGGATTAAAGGAAGACGAACCCTGTCCGGTCTGTGGAGCCATACATCATCCGACACTGGCAGTCATACCACAGGAAACTCCGGATCGGGAAGTGTTAGAACAGGCAAAAGCGGAGGATGAAAAGGCAAGGGAGTCAGTCAGCAGACTGAGTGAAAAAGCGCATCAGCTCGTGACACAGGAAAATGAGAAAATGTCAGCAGTCCTAAAGGATGCAGGAGAACTGCTTGGTGAGCCTGATGTCAGAATGTCTTTAAATGAAATAAAGACGGAGACAAAAAGGCAAAAGAGTGCTGATGAGGCGAGAAGGGAAGAATATAAAGATCAGAAAGAAAAAGCGAAAAAGGATCTGGATGTCAAGAATGTATTAGAAGAACAGATGCAGTCTGCGCAGGATGAACTGGTTATGTTAAACGAACAGAACATTAATCTTGGACAGATGCTTGCCACGGCGACAGAACGGTGCACACAGCAGAAACAGCAGTGGAAGAAAAACGTTGCAGACTGTGGAACTGGCATAGAGCAGACAGAGGATCAAAAAACTGTTTTTGCACAGCTTATGCAGATTGAAAACGAACGGAACACGCAGTTTTTACAGGCAAAAAATAACAGGAAACGTGCAGAGCAGATCAAAGATGAATTAAAAGAAAGCGAAGAAACAATACAAAAGATAAGAGGAACAATCAGCAGTATTCAGGAAGAAATTGCAAAATTGACCGGAAACAGGGAAATTGCCGAAAAGCAGATCAGTGACGATATAAAATCTGCATGTAATTTAATTACATGTAATCAGAGCACTTTAACTGGAGATACAGATGTCAATACATTACAGACCATAAAAAACGCTGATGGGAGTCAGGTTTTGTCAATAGAAGATTTTGATGCAAAACCATACCATGTACAGTCTGTGATTACTATACTGCAAAGAGCAGCCGATGAGAAAAAAGCGGAACTTTCCAAAAAACAGGAAGACGAACGAAAAAAGACTGCCTTAGAAAAAAAGATTCCGCTCGATGAAACAGAAATAAAAACACTTGCCGACCAGATCAATGTGGCAGAACAGGAGCTGGTACGTCTGCAGACAGAGTACGCAAATGAAGAAAAGAATCTCAATGAGCTGAAAGAGCAGGTAAAGGATGTAACAAAAGAGAGGGTACAGACACAGATAAACGAGTTTACCCTGAAAAAAAGAAATTTAGAAGAGAACAGAGAAAAGACAAGAGAAGCGTATCATAATTACGAAAAAAACAGAGAGACGGAAAAGGGCGTCATTCAGATGCTGCTTCGTCAGATTGAGGAAACAGAGAAAGCAATATCGTTTCCGGAAGAAGAGATCGAAAAGCAGGCGGGAGAACTGCGTGCAAAAAGAAATGAGATGGAAGAAAACAGGGCTTCAAAATATACATCTTATTGTACTAATAGGGAAATCTGTAAAAATGTCAACAAAAAACAAAAAGAGATCGCACAGACCGAACAAAAGTATGTCTGGATGAAATCTCTTTCCGATACGGCAAGTGGAATGTTAAACGGTAAGGCAAAGATTGAACTGGAAACTTATGTGCAGATGGCTTATTTTGACAGGATACTGATCCGAGCAAACCGGAGGATGCTTACGATGAGCAGCGGGCAGTATGAATTAAAACGTGAGGAAGAGACAGGAAGCCGCAAGGAAAAAGCAGGATTGGAACTTTGTGTGATTGATCATTATAACGGGACAAAGCGCAGTGTAAAGACGCTTTCCGGTGGGGAGTCTTTCCAGGCATCATTGTCACTTGCGCTTGGACTGTCGGATGAGATACAGTCTTATGCGGGTGGAATCCGTATGGATTCCATGTTTGTGGACGAGGGATTTGGATCACTCGATGAGGATGCCTTAGAACAGGCGTTAAAAGCATTGCTGCAGCTCACCGAGGGAAATCGTCTGGTAGGAATTATTTCACATGTATCTGAATTAAAAGACCAGATCGACAAAAAAATAATTGTGACAAAGCAGCGGACGCCGGAGGGTGTCAGCAGTGTTGCAAGAGTGGAATAAAAAGAAACGCAATTTGGGGTAAACAGGTGTTACGGCTTTCGTCGATGCCGATATTAAGATCCAAAGTTATTGACTGCGACACTTCAATGTGCTAACATACTAAAATATAGATAAAATCATGAATCAGAGAATCATAACAGTAAAGTAACGATAAAAGTTGCGGAAAAGAGGAGAAGATGAGCGAAAAGAAAATACCGTATAAAATTTATCTGGAAGAGAATGAGATGCCGACACAATGGTACAATGTGCGCGCTGATATGAAGAACAAACCAGCACCGCTTTTGAACCCGGCAACTCTAAAACCGATGACCGCGGAGGAACTGGGGCATGTATTCTGTGATGAACTGGTAAAACAGGAACTCGATGATACCAACCCATACATCGATATTCCACAGGAGATCCGTGATTTTTACCGCATGTACCGTCCGTCACCACTGGTGAGAGCATATTGTCTGGAAAAAAAACTGGGGACTCCGGCAAAGATCTACTATAAATTTGAGGGAAACAATACAAGTGGAAGCCATAAATTAAACTCTGCGATTGCACAGGCATATTATGCAAAGAAGCAGGGATTAAAAGGTGTGACAACAGAGACAGGTGCTGGACAGTGGGGAACTGCACTTTCTATGGCGTGTGCTTATTTTGATCTTGACTGTAAAGTCTATATGGTAAAAGTTTCCTATGAACAGAAACCATTCCGCCGTGAGGTAATGCGCACATATGGAGCAAGTGTAACCCCGTCACCGTCTGAGACAACAGAAGTCGGAAGAAAGATTTTAGCAGAGCATCCGGGCACAACAGGAAGTCTTGGCTGTGCAATCTCCGAGGCAGTAGAAGCTGCAACGACGAGAGAAGGATATCGTTATGTATTGGGAAGTGTGTTAAATCAGGTATTGTTACATCAGTCAGTCATTGGACTTGAGACAAAAGCTGCTCTGGAAAAGTATGATATTACGCCGGATATCATTATCGGATGTGCAGGCGGCGGTTCCAATCTTGGGGGTCTGATCTCTCCGTTTATGGGAGAAAAGCTGCGTGGTGAAAAAGACTATCAATTTATCGCAGTCGAACCGGCATCCTGTCCGAGTCTTACGAGAGGCCGCTATGCATATGATTTCTGTGATACCGGAAGGGTCTGTCCGTTAGCAAAGATGTATACACTTGGCAGCGGATTTATTCCATCTGCAAACCATGCCGGAGGACTTCGCTATCACGGCATGAGTTCAACTCTGTCACAGCTTTATGATGACGGACTGATGGAGGCAAGGAGTGTAGAGCAGACTTCTGTATTTGAAGCAGCAGAGCAGTTTGCAAGAATAGAGGGAATCCTTCCGGCACCGGAGAGTTCTCATGCGATTCGTGTTGCCATTGACGAGGCGTTGAAATGTAAAGAAACCGGAGAAGAAAAGACTATCGTTTTTGGACTTACCGGAACCGGCTATTTTGATATGGTTGCATATGAGAAGTTTAACAATGGAGAGATGACAGACTATATTCCGACCGATGAAGAGCTTGCAGTGGGATTTGCAGGGCTGCCGAAGGTGGAGTAAAAATAGCAGAAACATGGGCTAGTGTACTGGTATATGGATATTTGCTGCCGGTACTGATATTACCAAATCTGCTTGGAATGGACGGAGTCTGGCTGTCGATCACAACGGGCGAGATACTCAGTATGATCATGAGTATTTACTATTTTATGAAATATAGAAAAATCTGGAGTGAGAAGTAAGAAAGATTTCATTGATGAATCAAATCAGGAAAAAGTTTTTTCCTGTGCAAAGTAAGAAAAAGATAAATTGACACACAAAAATAGATGTACTATCATCTGGTTAGATGCAGGTACATCTATTTTTTGTATGCTAATTGGAAAGTCATAAGTTAGATTTTAATTTTCAGAGTTGGTTAGGAGTGGAGATCGCAATGGACGAGTCAGGAAGAAAAATCACAAAGATCGCGCGTGAAGCGGGGAAGTTTACATTAAAGATGATGAAAGAGGAAGGAATCGGAACGGCAGAATTTGATTTTATCCATTTCATCCGGCACAATCCCGGCGTCACACAGGCGAAAGTCAGAGAGCAGTTAAAGATTGATAAAGGGGCTGCTGCAAGGCGTGCGGCTAATTTAGAGAGCAAAGGATATCTTTACCGGAAACCGAACCCGGAGGATGGAAGAAGCCAGCTTTTGTATGCGACAGAGAAAGCGGAACAGTTAAAAAATTCAAAGACGTCCATTGAGAGCGTGTTTTATGAGTGGCTTTTAGCGGAGCTGCCCAAGGAGGAAAAAACAGCATTTCTTGAGACGTTAGATAAACTTTACTGGCGGTCGAAGGAACAGCGGCGGGTAGAGTTTTGCGATGTGTCAAAACTCGTGCAGTCCGGTTCAGACGACAGGATGGAAATGGATGGTGAGTCAGATGAGTGATAAGTACGACAGAAAAAATGCTGGAAGTGAAAAACAAAAATTTGAGGCAGACCATGTGATTTCCTATTTTAAAATGGAGTGGAAAGTTCTTCTTGCGGTGACAGTCTCCGGGCTGATTTACAATTTAGGACTCCTTGCCGGACCATGGTTTGAGGGAAAAATGGCGGGCTGTCTGGTGGATATCCTTGGCGGCAGGGCAGGATTTCCTGATATGGGAAAACTGGTCGCAGCCTATGTGATCGCAATCGCAGTGGTGCAGAGTTCCAGATATATCAAGCGTTTTTATGTGAGACGTTTTGCAAACAATGTCAACCGGCGCATGAAACATGTTCTGTATGACAGCCTTGTGCATAAAAGCCGGGCAGAACTGGAAGAGGAAGGCGCCGGAAATGTCATGACAAAAGCGATTCTGGATGTGGATGACTGTGCGGAGGGCATGCGGAAATTTACCACGGAGATATTTGATACAGGGGTAGCTTTGCTTGCATATGCCGGAATGCTTCTCTTTTATGACTGGAGACTTGCGCTTTTAAGCATGCTGTTCCCGCCGGTTTCGTATTTTCTGGCAGAGAAGATGAAAGGAATTGTGCAGAGAACCGGGGCAGCCTATAAGGAGCAGTCCGGGATCTTAAGTGCCGCCACCTTAGACCGGGCATCCAATGCGGTCACCTATCGTGTTTATGGATGCGAGCAGGAGCGAAAAGATGCGTATGAGAAAAATCTTTCAGCTTACGAAAAATCTGCGGTGCGGGCGAATATATGGAGCGCGGCATTTCCGCCGATCTACCGTGTCATCTCGATGGCGGGTGTCATTTTCATTTTATATTTTGGAAGTAAAAACGTGCTTGGAAGTGGCTGGAGAGTCTGGGATGTTGCGGCATTTACCACATTTCTTACCTGTTTTACCAAACTTTCGGTAAAATCATCGAGTGCGGCAAAACTTTTTAACGCAGTTCACAAGGCACAGGTTTCCTGGAAGAGGATCAAACCCCTCATGAAATGTGTGGAACATGAAAGTGAAAGCAGAGTGCAAAAACAGGCAGAGCTTACGGTTTCCCATTTGAGTTTTGCATATCCGGGCGGGACAGATATTTATGAGGATATCACATTTTCTGCAAAACCGGGACAGATCATTGGTGTTACCGGTGCCGTTGCGTCCGGCAAGTCTACGTTTGGAAAGACATTTCTGTGCGAATATCCTTATCAGGGAAGTATCCGTTTTGCAGGCAGAGAGTTAAACGAGATGGGAAATAGTGTGTTAACCGGAACCATTGGTTATTTAGGACACGACCCGGAATTATTTGATGACAGTATAAAAAACAATATTCTGATGGGAGAAAATGAGGATACAGAAACTTATTTGAAAGCAGTATGTTTTGATAGAGAAGTTGCAGAGATGGAACAGGGACCTGACACGGTTGTGGGAAGTGGAGGAGTCAGACTTTCCGGTGGTCAGGCAAAGCGTCTTGCACTTGCGAGAACTTTGTGCCATAAAAGACCGGTGCTGATCTTAGATGATCCTTTCTCCGCACTTGACCGGAATACGGAACAGGAAGTATATACCAATTTAAAGGCGATGACGTCAGACAGCATCGTGATCCTGTTATCCCACAGACTCTATCTTTTCCCGGAAATGGATCAGGTGATCTGGATGGAGCATGGGCATGCGGCGGTCGGCACACATGAGGAGATCATGGAAAAATACCCGGAATATGCAAGACTTTATGAGGAGCAGACGAAGGGAAGTACGGCGGAGAAAGTAAATGCAGGAAAATGTGCTGAAACAGAACAAGGCAGAAAAGAAAGGGGGCGTGCAGAATAATGCATAGCGGGGCGTGCAGCAAATTGAACAGCGGGACGCATAGCAGTAAAAATGTAGGCAGTGTCATGTGGCGGACGATAAAAAAACAGAAGTGGCTTTCCGCCGGGATCGTGTGTGCAGTGGCCGGTGCAATCCTGACAGCGCTTCTTCCACCGCTCATTCTTGGAACTATTATAGATACCATGACGACGGGAAATGTGGTATCATTTTATCTGATCTTTGCATATTTTGGATTTACACTGCTCATGGGGGCACTGGAAAGTTCAAGGGAAGGACTGCTGATTGTGTTCGGGCAGAAAATCACGCACGCACTGCGAAGCAGCCTGATGGATAAATATACGGATCTGACGGCAGATGCACTGACACATCAGGAGCCGGGGTCAGTGGTTTCCCGATTCGTCGGGGATGTTGATACGGTGGAAAACCTGTTTACATCAGGCATTATCAGCATGTTTTCCGATGCATGCAAGATCGTCAGTATTCTTGCCGTCATCTGGTTTCGGAACAAGGGGCTTGCCATTGTGCTTTTGATGTTGCTGCCGTTTCTGTTCTGGTTTACGCGCATCGTGCAGAAAAATATGCTGACCGCGCAGATCGAAAACCGCCGTGCTGTCAGCCGTGCCCTGGGCCATGTTCCGCAGACGCTTCACAACATCAGAACGATCCGGAGTCTCGGCAAAGAAAACTATATGGCAGAGCGTTATGATACCTGCATCGGCGAGAGCTACCGGGCGATGGAGCAGACAAATTTTTATGATGCAGTCTATTCACCAGTCATTCTGATCCTGAATGCGGTGGTTGTGGCGGTTGTCATGCTTTTTTCGGCTTCCGGCAATGCGAATGTATTAAGTCTGTTTGGAATGTCGGCTGGTACGGCGGTCGCTGTCATGAACTATATTTCGCAGATCTTTTCCCCGGTGGAGAGCCTTGGAATGGAGATCCAGACCATACAGTCTGCTGTGGCGGGCGTGCACAGGATCAATGAATTTTTCAGTCTGGAAGAATTACCGGAAAAGACTGATTACAGAAAAGAGAGTACACAAAAGAAAGATAACGTATTTGTGGAATTTCAGAATGTGACATTTGCCTACGAAGAACAAAATGTGCTAAATGGTCTCAGTTTTCAGGTAAAAGAAGGAGAACAGGTTACACTTTCCGGTCGCACCGGCGCAGGCAAAAGTACGATATTCAAGCTGCTGCTGGGACTTTATGAGCCAAAGGAGGGCAGCGTGCTGATACAGGGAGTTCCGGCACAAGATATCCCGGATGCAGAGAAACGGCATCTTTTTGGCTATGTGGAGCAGGCTTTTCATATGGTTCCAGGAACGGTAAAAGAGCAGATCACGCTGTACGATCCGTCGATCACTATGGAGGATGTCCGTGCGGCGGCACAGATGACAGGGCTTTCGGATACGATCATGAGTCTGGAAAACGGGTACGATACGCCATGTTCCGATGAAATCTTTTCACAGGGACAGTGGCAGCTATTGTCGATCGCCCGTGCAGCGGCGGCAAAGCCGAAACTGCTCCTTTTAGATGAGATCACGGCAAACCTGGATGCACAGACCGAAAAAGAAGTTTTGCAGGCATTAAAGCGGGTAAGTGAGAATCGGACGGTGATCTCCATCTCGCACAGGGTGAATGCGACGACCGGCAGGGTGATTCAAATCTGAAAACGTAGTTTGTTCCCGCAGACCGGCTGCTCACAAAGGATTTCTGGAAGCGCTTGCATTAAAAATCCCTGTCATGGTGGTATACTGCATTGTCAATCTGGATGAGATCGTGAAGATACCGGCGGTTTATCTGCATTATAAAAAGTATATCTGGGTGAGAAATATCACAAGGGAGGAAGATTAAGAGAGAAAAATCCAGTCTTGACATTTTGGGAAAATGCTATATAATTACTTCAAAAATGAACAATGCAAAAAAGAAGTAAATGGAGGCGGATCATGATAAATATGAGTATTGAATTTGCCCACAAAATGTCACTGGCGTACAGTGCAACCTGCAAGACACTCTGCAGGGAACTGAAACTGCCACAGACTGCGTTTGATATCCTGATGTTTCTGGCAAATAACCCGGATTATAAAACGGCGAGTGATATTGTGGAAGTACGGAAAATAAAGGCGAACCTTGTCTCTGTCAATGTTGAGAAGTTGGTGCGGGATGGATACCTTGAGAGGAAAGCAGTGGAGGGTGATCGGAGAAAAGTCGAGCTGATCTGCACGAAAAAAGCAGAGCCTGTGATCGAAAACGGGAAAAAACTGCAGCAGGATTTTGTGGAACAGATACTGTCTGGCGTGGATGAGGAGAAACGGAAAAAGATGGCAGAGATCCTCAACCAGATGGAAAAGAATCTGGATAAGATCGAGAG